>Ga0209510_1000115_pt1:2500-119248 | contig 119248 bp, 104 predicted proteins | sample BiotimSIPDNA_FD_185749 | JGI IMG/M metagenome (GOLD analysis project Ga0209510, IMG submission 185749) | Anaerobic biogas reactor microbial communites from Washington, USA - Biogas_R1 time_0 SIP DNA (SPAdes) (version 2) | ecosystem: Engineered > Bioreactor > Anaerobic >...
GCGCAGACGGAATAGAGCGTGTACTTGAGCTCGAACTCGAACCGCAGGAACTTCGCTTTTTGCATAGCTCTTCGGAGCAAGTCAAAAAAATACTTGCCGAGCTTAAAGAAGAGTAATATACTTCCGCTGATATAACCATTATTGCACTGCCTCATTTGACTACTAACCAAGTCAGGCGAGGCAGTTTTTTTGACTGTTTTTTTGACTGTTTAACAGGCACCCTTTTTCATTTTCTTATCCGCTGTTATAATGGACTCGATACTTTGAGTTTTCTATGCTCTGCCGATTAATATACACGGAGGCGACGCATGCCCGATTTTTTTGAATCTCTTCACAACCGTTCGAGTTATCGAGGTAAATACCTCTCTGACCCAATTCCGCGATCGGATTTACGAAAAATAATCGAGGCTGGATTGGCTGCGCCGTCCGGTTGCAACAAGCAAACGACATCGATAATTGCCGTTGATGATGCCGCTCTTTTAAGCCAATTACGCGCCATAATCGTCCCGCCAATCGGTGAGACGGCACCGGCGATAATTTGTGTGTTGACCCGGCAAATCAATGCGTATCGAGACCGTTGTTTTAGCGTTCAGGACTATTCTGCAGCAATTATGAATATGCTTCTGGCAATTGAGGCTCTCGGTTACAACAGCTGCTGGATTGAAGGCCATATCACAGATGTCGATCAAATTGGCAGACAAATGGCAGACATCTTAGGCGTCCCGGAAAATTATGATCTTGTATGTTTTCTGCCGGTCGGCATAGCGGCAGAGGAACCTACGCATGCCAAAAAAAGACCCTTCGAAGAAAGGGCCTGGTTTAATGGTTTTGAGCAATTCGACTGAGAAGAAAACGATTTATGTCGATTCAATCCTGCGCTCTCCTGCGCCATCGGTGATGTCAGCATAGTAGAACTCCGGAGAATAACCGGTCTTTTTTCTATAGATCTCGCCAGCGTTCGCAATAAGAGCATCCGAATGTCGCGTCTCAACCAAAGCGATTGCGCATCCGCCAAATCCCGCACCAGTCATTCGTGCTCCAATAACACCCTCTTGACTTTTGCATGCGTCCACCATCGCATCAAGCTCTATTCCGGTGACTTCAAAATCTTTCCGGAGTGACTCATGCGACTCATTCATAAGTCTTCCGAAAGCGACCAAATCGTCTCTTTCAAGAAGTTCGCAAGCGCTGATGGTCCGAGCATTTTCATAGACAACGTGACGGGCTCTCTTAAGTGCAACCGGATTGGCAATAATCGATTTGTTATCCTCAAACTGTTGCGGTGTGACATCGGCCAGACATTTGATATCAAGCGCCTTTTCGAGTGATTTATAAGCTTCATCACACTCTTTCCGACGCTGATTATAAGCGCTTTCAATCAACGATCGAGGCTTTTTAGTGTTGCACAAGACGAGTCGATAACCATATTGGTCAAATCGAACCGGAACATATCTGTATATCAGATCGGAACATCGCAAAAAGATTGCGGAATCTTTTTGCCCCATTGATGAAGCAAATTGATCCATGATGCCACAATTCATTCCGACATACTGATTCTCGGCTTCTTGCGCTATTAATGCAATTTCCACATAGTCAACCGGCGTGGAAATCTTTTCGTGACTGAGAGTCGCAATCGCAGTAGCCATAGCGACTTCTATGGCTGCCGAAGAAGAAAGTCCGCTGCCGTGCGGAACGGTCTCGTCAAACAGCACATCCATTCCCGTAACTGAATATCCCTTTTGCTGCATCACATATGCGACACCAATTTGATAAGCACCCCATCCAATCGTCTTATACTTTGATAAATCACTGATATGAGCCTCAACCGTGGTGTCTATATCAGATGCACGCAAACGAATGATACCGTCGTCACGTTCTCGCAACAGACACATTGACCTTAGCGAAATCGCCGCAGGCAGGACGTATCCTCCTTGGTGGTCTGTATGTTCCCCGATAAGGTTGACTCTTGCAGGTCCGCAAAACGCGCGAACAGAGCCTTCGCCATAGTATTTCACAAACATTGATTTTAGTGATTCAATTTCCATGGCATCCTCCGAATGAAATTTGATTCAGACGATTTATATGCGTCGAATACCGTCTTGAGAAGAACGATGTGACCGCTTTCTGCGCTTTCGGTGAACGACTGCGGGAATAATAACTAAAAATACAACGGCTACGATGAACACTATAATAACCAATCCGATTATTGAAATTACCGGGTGTTTCGAGAAGAAATTCCCCTCATCTTCTGATATGTTCTCAGTGTTTTTCGGTTCATTGGGTTGTTGGACTTCGGATGGTGTGATTGGTATGTCGGGCGTGATCTCCGGTTCCGGAACAGTAGGCTCGACAACACCCTCCGCTTCGAAGCCGACAGGAGAGTTGCACGGACGATAATCCATGACATTTCCGCTTATGCGATCCACCGGGTCCTGATCATAGCAAACCTGAGCGCCGGCATCCATAACGGAAGCAACAAATATGGTTTGTTTTTTTGAAAGGTCATAGGGAATTCCGCATACTATGGTAATCATTTCACTTCCGTTCTTATTGAGAGAAAATGCTGCCATTCCGGTGCCGGCAACGATGGTGGTTCCTGTCTTACCTCCGACCACCTGAGCTACTTTTGTATCCTTGCCAAGAATCCAGGGATCATTAAGGAGATAATTCGTATTGCGAGCGATACTCCATCCATCATATGTATGCTTGTTCGTTGCCTTAAAAACGTGTGTCGGCGAATTAATAATCGTCACAAAGTCCTGAAAGGAAAGTGCATAATTCATAATGACCGCAAGATCAGCGGCAGTTGTGTAATGATTGTCATTGTGAAGCCCATTAGTATTCGTGAAATTCGTATTCACTAACCCTAACTCGGCGGCTTTGTTGTTCATCATTATTGTGAATACATGCATTAGTGACGGCTCTGTTGGATCAATCGTTTCGCCTGTCTCTGAAGTATCCGTCGCGCTCGGAGTCGGCAACACAACGCACGATAGTTCAAGACCCTTTGCCGCAACCGCTTCTCCGATAACATTCGCTGCATCGTTCCCCGACGGAAGCATTGCACCATATAACAGCTCACTAATTTGCACCTCTTCACCGACCACAAGCCCCATCATCGTAGAATTCGGAGTTGTCGCATCCATGGCAGTTTGGCTGACCGTCACATAGTCCTGAGGATCAAGATATTCAAGCGCCAAAGCGACGGTCATGACCTTTGTCATGCTGGCAGGAAATATCTTCGTATCGGCATCTTTTGAAATAACGACCTCTCCGGTTGTGCGATTAACAACAATATATGAAGCACATTCAACCTCTTCGAGGGGCGGAATATTTATCGGAGGTTGTTCAACGTCTGCAGATATCCAAATCGAAAACAGACTTAAAACCATCCCAAGCGCGACGAGGAACGATAATACACGTCGCGGGTTAGTACTGTTAATATTTTGAAATAAAGCCTTGTTTATCATGTTCACTCCTAAAAACAACAGGCCGCGCTTTACAGCGCGACCTGCTTTATTCTTGATTAATCTTCGGCCGAATCGACCTGCAGATCGTTTCCGGTCATTGAGAAGTCACAGGAATCTGATGCGTCAGCAGTATCTTCGGAAGATGTCTCTGAATCAACGTCCGGCTCCTCAGCCTCAGGTTCTTCGTGCTCAACCACAGCGATATCCACAATCTTTCCGTCCTTGGAACGCATGAGCGTAACGCCTTGAGTTACTCGAGACAGAATCGGTATTTCGGAGACAGCCAATCGTATGACAACGCCATTGTCGTTAATTAGTAGCAGGTCCTGATTCTCGTCAACCAAGGCAATTCTGACCAGAGGCCCGGTCTTGTCGGTAATTTTGTAAGTCATGAGACCCTTACCGCCCCTGCTCTGAGTGCGATACTCATCCATCTCCGTCCGCTTCCCAAAGCCGTTTTCGGAAACAACGAGAAGATTGAGACCTTCTACGATAGGTGCCATGCCGATGACGCGATCATCATGACGCAGGCTGACGCCTCTGACTCCCATCGTGTTTCTGCCCGTGCTTCGAACGTCATCTTCCGAAAAACGAATGGACAAGCCTCTTCGTGTTACTAAAACGACTTCTTGCTTGCCGTCAGTCAATTGCGCTCCGACTAACTCATCATCTTCACGAATATTTATTGCAATTAAGCCGCCCTTGTTAATCTTTGAATAATCCGAAAGCAGCGATTTTTTAACGATACCTTCCATCGTCGCCATCATCAGATAGGCGTCATTTTCGAAAGAACTCACAGGAATCACCGTCTTGACCTTTTCGCTCCCTTCGAGTTGAAGCAGGTTAACTATGGCTGTGCCTTTCGCTTGTCTGCTCGCTTCCGGAACTTGATAGCCCTTTAGCCTGAAGACTCGACCGCGGTTCGTGAAGCAGAGAAGTGTCGCATGCGTTGACGTCGTGATTATCTGTTCGACAAAATCTTCTTCTCGCGTGCTCAATCCCGTAACGCCTCGGCCTCCTCTGTGTTGGCTGCGGTAGGTGTCAACCGGCAAGCGTTTTACATATCCGAGATGCGTCAAAGTGACAACGACGTCTTCTTCTCTAATTAATGATTCGTCATCAATATCTTCATCCTCTCCGGCAATGATTTCGGAGCGACGATCGTCGGCATACTTCGACTTAACCGCAAGAATTTCTTTTTTGATAATCTCGTGAAGAAGCACATCATCTTGTAAAACGAGACGAAAATAATCTATCTTGTCCTGAAGATCCTTGTGCTCAGTTTCGAGTTTTTCACGCTCGAGGCCGGTCAATCGACCCAGTCGCATATCAACAATATGCTGGGCTTGTCTTTCAGTAAAACCAAATCTCTCGCTTAATCTAGCCTTGGCTTGATCTTCAGTATGTGAAGATCTAATGATTGCGATAACTTCATCGATATTATCAATTGCTATCAGCAGGCCTTCAACAATGTGTTGACGCGCTTCTGCCTTTTCTAAATCAAATCGCGTTCTTCGGAGTACAACATCTTCCTGATGACGAATATAGTGAGTCAGGGCATCAAGAAGGGTTATGGTCTTGGGCTCAAGTCTTCCCGCCTCATCAGGCACCAACGCCAGCATATTGGCATTGAAAGCATCTTGAAGCGCAGAATGTTTGTACAGCTGATTGAGAACAACGTTAGCGTTTGCATCCTTTTTAAGTTCGACAACAATACGGACGGCTTCATTACGGTCGGACTCATCGCGAATATCTGAAATACCTTCAATTCGCTTGTCCTTAACAAGTTCCGCAATCTTTTCAATCAGCCGGGCTTTATTCACCATGTACGGAAGATCATGGACGACAATTCTCTGTCGGTTGGTCTTCATAATTTCAATATCTGCATGCGCACGGACGACAATTCGACCACGACCTGTACGATAAGCATCTCGGATACCGCGCTGTCCTAAAATCGCTCCTCCGGTGGGAAAGTCCGGTCCGTGAACGACCGTCATTAATTCTTCGACCGAAGCATCCGGGTTATCCAGCAGCATGACCACGCCGTCAATAACTTCACCCATATTATGAGGAGGAATATTGGTTGCCATACCGACGGCTATACCTACAGATCCGTTAACCAGCAAGTTCGGAAAGCGAGCCGGCAACGCAATCGGTTCCATCTCATGTTCATCGAAGTTAGGGCGAAAATCGACGGTGTTTTTGTTAATATCACTCATCATCTCGAGTGACACCTTCTCTAGGCGCGCCTCCGTATATCGGTACGCCGCCGGCGGATCACCATCCATCGAACCGAAGTTGCCGTGACCGTCGACCAAGGTATGTCGCATCGAAAAATCCTGAGCGAGACGAACCAGCGCGTCATAAACCGACATGTCGCCATGTGGGTGAAAACGACCGAGCACATCACCGATCGTCGTTGCGCATTTACGAAATGGCTTCTCCGGCGTGAATCCTTGTGTATACATTGAATAGAGAATACGTCTATGAACCGGCTTCAGACCGTCTCTGACATCCGGCAGTGCACGATCAGAAATAACACTCATCGCATAGTCGATGAATGACTTCTTCATTTCGTGTTCGAGATCAACCGGGATAATTGTATCTTGTACTGAGCGAAATACTGCGTCGACTTCTTGTTCTTTCCGTTTTCTTATATCCTGAACCGAATTTTCATCGGCTTGATTCGGACCTTTTGCTTCGGCCATTATTTACCCCTCCGCGACTGATAATTTTTCCTCTGAACATTATACCAAACTTTTCTCGCGCGCGTGTTATTACATATATAAACATTTCAGAGGCAAAATTTGATTTGCCGATTATGTAAAATATCTATCCATAATTGAATCAAATTGTTAATATGTTCATGCAATGATTGAGATTAACGAATCGTCTATATATTAGAGGAGACCGGCATGGAAAAGCCGACAGCTAGCGGCAACGACACTCAGACACCATTTATTTTCCCGGATGTCGAAGAGCTTTTCGAGCTCTACGCGAACGATATTCTGCGTGTTTGTAACGTTTATCTTCGCAAACGCGGGCTGGCTGAAGATGCTTTCCAGGATGTTTTTGTTAAAGCCATAACTCGTTCAGAAACATATCGAGGCGAAACTCCAATAAAGTTCTGGTTGTTACAAATTGCCAGAAATGTTTGTAAGGATTATCTGAAGTCAGCTTGGTTCACGAGAGTAGGTTTTTATGAAGACTACGCCGAAACGGACACAGGAACCTCCGGAATTCCTGAAATTGCTGATCACAGCCGATACGACGATGAAGAGAATCGTATTATCGACAACATCGATTGTGATTCAGACCTTATGGTCGCTGTCAAAGCTTTGCCGTTTAAGTATAAGGATGTGATTTTAATGCGGTTTTATCTTGACCTCTCCACCGCCGAGATTGCTGAACAGCTTGGGATCTCGGAAAATACTGTTCGCAGCCGACTTTTCCGTGCGCGGAAAATGTTGTCACCGTATATGAGTGAGGGCGATAAATAATGTTCAAGGATGATTTGAAGACCGAGCTGAATAAACTTACGGCAGACGAAGCGTTGCTCAACCAAACGCGTCGCCGAATTCTTGATGCGCAGAATGTCTCTTCATACAGCAGCGTCGCCAATCAATACGTCGTCAACAGAAGAAAAATAAGCACTACCTTTAAGAGACATTCGGTCCTTATTGCTGCCTTGTTGATGGGCATTGTTGGTTTGAGCGTATTCATTTCTATTTTGTCGTCCGGAGTTTTCGAGAAATCTGCGAGCCCCCAAGCAAAAATTGCCGATCAAGACGTCTATTCCGCGAACATTCTTAGCACGACCGGTACCGGTGAGGCCGAGACTTCTTTATTCAATTATCAAGAAGATGAAGCGAAAGAGAACTCGAATACGCAAAATGCTTTCAGTTGTTCTTCCGAAGAGCCCGCACCCGAAATTCAAATAGATGCCGGCACGCCAATTCAGCCCTCATTGCGTAATAGCATTAATATCGCCAATGCCGAACAGACCGTCGTTTATACGACTAATCTACCGGAGAGTTCAATTAATCTGACTATTTGCGAGTATATTGATTCCGATTTGGATTCTGGCACAGACGCGGTTGAAAGCGAACCGGAATTGCCCATTATTGAGATTGTGCTCTCAGATGTCGCAAACCTAAATGAACCTGTGCTCTTAACGTCTTATTGGATTCCCGGGCAGTATGATTCCGCTGTCATCGTTGATGATTACCTCTACATCGCTACATTATCTTCTATACCTTCTTCAAAATCGTCAGACGAAATGGTGTTCCGGTATGCAATTGACGGATTACCTTGGCAGATTATTGAGGAAGTAATCAGTCTCTCGGATTCCGTCCAATCTTCTGTCATCGTCAGTGCAATCCATTTGCATGATGAACGAATATCATCAACTGAAACAAACCCACCTTGCTTCGTCGCTGTGACCGGAGGAATTTTGGATATTTCTGTTGACCATTCTGAAATAGTTGTTCGAGATATTTCCGGTTTTGGCGATGAGGATAAATCTGCTAAGAACGTCCGCTTTAGGACTCTTCCGAATCTTGAGCGCAATTCGCCATAAACACCCCGACGGTCAAAACAATCGATCTGTTACGAGCACCCACACCGGCAAGGTCAGGACGGACAGCAGCGTAGTAATCAGGACGCATTGAGCCGCCTTGATTTCGTCTGCTTTTGCTCTCATCGCAATGACCGCGGACGCCGCTGCAGCCGGAAGCGCACAATAAATGACAGACACTTTGACAACAATCGGATCCAAGCTTATTTGTCGCGTGATAATAAAAAATATGACGGTGACAATCAAAGGTGCCGCTATAAGTCGCAAGAGAGATATAAAGAATACTCGCTTGTCCGTGAACATCTTCGAAAGTGGTATTCCGGCCAGAGTGACTCCGCAGAGCGCCATGCCCATTGGGGTTGCCGCAGAGGCCAGAGAGTCTACGGCTTTAAGGAACGACTCCGGAAGAGGTATTTTCGTATAGTATATGATAAAACCTATCGGAACCGCCAAAACCGGAGGAGACATGAGTGCCTGCAGTACGGTTTTTCCCATGATTTTCGAGTCGCATCGGTCAGATTCAGAACTCCGCCCAACGATAAATAGAATGGGTGTGACGATATAAAACAGAACACGGACCGGAGTAGTGTACGCGACTATGAAAAGGTTTCCGGTATCCCCATACAAAGCCTCCATGACCGGAAATGCCATGTAGGTAAAATTTGTAAACATGAGATTCATAATCATTATTCGTGATAAGTTGTCATTCTTCTTGAAAAGCATATTGATGCCAATTCCGAAAAGTGCCATTAACCCCATCGTAAGGGTGCTGATAATCACAAGTAAACTCATATCCGAAATTTTCGACAAATCAAAATCGCGCAACATTGAACGAAAAACGACACACGGAAATATTATATTGTAAATGAATCCGGCAAGCGACGGAGCGAATTTATCATCGACTATTTTCAACTTGCCGGACATAAATCCGACAAGCATTAACAATGCCATTTGCACCGCCAGATGAAACGCCGTCATAATATCGGATCCTTTTCAGGTTTTCCCGCGGCGCGGGGGTATTTCGGCGGTGTCGGTCGCAATTTTCGAATGACAACGACCGCGCGCTTCATATCCGTGCCCGGCAAGACAAATTGGTGAACCGATTCGATTGTCCCGCCCATCGTCACAACCGCTTTTTGTGACACTTCGATTTCGTCCTCAACATGACCCTTCATTGCCAAAAATATACCGCCGACTTTTACAAAGGGCAAACATAGCTCACATAATATCGGAAGTGCCGCAACGGCTCGTGCGGTCGCGACATCAAAGCGTTCTCGATGTAGTTTAGAACGCCCGGCATCCTCTGCGCGAGAATGAAAGCACGTTATCTTTTTAAGCGACAAAGTGTTGCAAACTTCTTCCAAAAAATGAATTCGTTTTTTAAGTGAGTCAAGCAACAGAACTTCTATCTCAGGCATCGCTACTTTTAGCGGAATACCGGGAAAACCTGCGCCTGTTCCGACATCAATCAGCGAGAGCATCTTTGTGTTCTGTTTGGCCATTTCTTCATTTAAAAACGTGACCAAAGTCAGGGAGTCCACAAAATGTCGCAAAGCAATGCCGTGATCGTCCATAATTCCGGTCAGATTCATACGGTCGTTCCACTCTTTGAGTAGCTTGGCGTATGTTTTGAATGCGTAAATACTTTCGCCGGAAAGCGGAACAGATATCTCGGCCGCACCGGTCGACAGTACGGGGGCAATCTCATCGTTCTGATCTTCGAATCGACCATCACTATAAGTGCTCATAATTGGGTTAGTCGCTGAAGTACCCGGCAAATAATCGGTCTCTATCTCATTTTGTGACCGCTTTCCGGCATTAACTGCAGCGCCTGTCGCTTTATTTTTTGCAGCGCGCTTATCGGATTTATTGCGAGCATTTTGGTCTGATTTTGCGTCTTTTATCTTGTCTCCGGGCCGAACCCTTCTGTCCTCATTCATTATGAGCAGCTCCTTTTTTTTGCATCTAAATAAACCAGAAGCACTGCAATATCCGCCGGCGAGACACCCGAAATGCGTGAAGCTTGACCGAGAGAAATCGGCCGAAATTTCACGAGCTTCTGTTGTGCTTCGATTCGAAGACCCTTTATTTCTTCGTAAGGTAAGTTCAGTGGTAATGAACGGGCTTCGAGCGCCTTAAACTTATCAATTTTTTGCTTTTCGAGCTTCAAATAACCTTCGTATTTGATGTCCACTTCAACAGTGAACGTCACAGCATCATTAAGTTTGGGCCGATTAATATCGACGACGCTTAAATCTTTGTATTTGATTTCCGGTCGCTTTAACAAATCCGAAAGCGACACACCCGATGTCACCTGAGTACTTGAGCATGATGTCAGAAAATTATTGAGCGTATCGGACGGCGGCAATACGGTCTGTCGTAACCTCTTTATTTCAGTCTCAATCGCCTCTTGCTTAGACATAAAAAGCAAGTATCGCGCTTCGGATATCAACCCCAGGCGGTACCCATGCGGTGTAAGCCTCGCATCGGCGTTATCTTGTCGCAGGAACAGTCGATATTCGGCACGTGAAGTCATCATTCGGTAAGGTTCTTGAGTCCCCTTAGTCACTAAATCATCAATCAACACACCGATATATGCCTCTGATCGGTCCGGAATGAAAGGCGATTCGCCACGAATAAACCGAACCGCGTTAATGCCCGCAATCAGACCCTGAGCTGCAGCTTCTTCATATCCCGACGATCCATTTATTTGGCCGGCACAGAATAATCCTGCAACCATCTTCGTTTCCAGAGAAGGAAACAGAGCCGTCGGATCTATACAATCATACTCTATAGCATACGCGGATCTCTGGATCACTGCGTTCTCAAGACCGGGTAACGAACGGACCATTTGAACCTGAACATCTTCCGGCATACTTGTGCTCATGCCCTGAAGATATAGTTCGCAAGTGTCTTCTCCCATTGGTTCGACAAAAACTTGATGTCGCTCTTTGTCTTTAAACTTAACGAATTTATCTTCAATCGAAGGGCAATATCTCGGACCTGTTCCCTCGATTGTTCCGCTAAAAAGAGGAGAGCGACCCAGATTCTCATGAATGATTTGTCGGGTTTTTTCGGTTGTCCATATCGTCCAGCAAGGCATCTGTGTGCGAATCGGACGCAACTCACTCATCTCGTGAACAAAAGAAAACGGCGGCATATCCTCCTCGCCGGGCTGAATTTCCATTTTTGAAAAATCGACCTTTCTCGCATTCAGACGCACCGGGGTTCCGGTTTTAAAACGCTGAATCGGCACGCCGAGATCAGCTAAACTGCCGGATAGTCCAATCGACGGAAAAAGATTATCCGGACCGCTATCAATTATCACTTCGCCCATGATAATTCGAGATTGCATATAAGTGCCCGAGCATATAACTACCGACGATGCGGTATATACAGCGCCCGACCTCGTTACGGCTCCACTGACGCAAGTCGTGCCACTCTCATGGTCAACAAGAAGTTTGACTATTTCACCCTGTCTTATTTCAAGCCCATCAATACGCTCCAACATGGACTTCATTTTTCGGCTGTAACGGTTGCGATCAATCTGAGCACGTGGCGAAAATACCGCGGCCCCCTTTGAACGATTAAGCATTCGAGTCTGAATCGCACAAGCATCCGCCAACTCTCCCATGATGCCGCCCAATGCATCAATTTCCCGAACCAACTGGCCTTTCGCTGTTCCTCCGATACTCGGGTTACATGGCAGATTTGCCAAGGAGTCCAAGTGTAGCGTAAATAATGCCGTGTGCATACCTGACCTTGCGGCGGCCACGGCTGCTTCACAACCTGCATGTCCGGCACCGACAATTAAAACATCGAAGTGCCCGGCCTCGTATGTGCCTTTTTGCGCTAAAGCTTCCTCAACGGTCATAGTCCCCCCGGCCATCCACGCAAAATGCGTGGATTATTTACCTATACAAAATCTCGAAAAAATTGTATCTACCAAAGTATCACTGACAGAATCTCCGGTCATTTCACCGAGATCATCCATCGCAAGTCGAATCAATGCACAAGCGACCTCTGTCGGCGTTTGATCTTGAAGTGAAATAATTGACTGATTGATTTTGTCCATTGCTTTCCGAATCTGTTCAAAATGCCTGTTATTCATCAACAGAAGCTCGCTTTGCCCACTCATGCCCGTCTCATCGTAAATCGCTTTAATAGCATCGGCAATCGATTCAACACCCTCTTGTGTATAAGCCGACACAACGCCGGAAAATCGAATCTTCTTTCCTAAACCGAGGAACCTTACAGCAGATACTATCGAATCCAGCATGTGCTCCGCTTCCTGTTCGTCGACCAAGTCTGATTTACTGATGAGTATCGCCAACCGCTGATCTCCGATCATGTCTGCAACCATTTTGAATTGAGAAAAGTGAGATTCAATCCATGACGACTCGCCATACGCGATGGCACAATCCTCTGATGAGACCAACCATATTACCAAATCGGCCTCTTTTGCCGCTTCATATGTTCTTGATATTCCAAGACTTTCGATTTCATCATCCGTATTTCTAAGTCCTGCCGTATCAATAAGCCTAACTGCTACACCACGAATCGAAGTTAACACTTCAAGCGTATCTCTTGTCGTTCCGGCAACAGGGGTTACAATTGCACGATCGTATCCGGACAAACGGTTGAGTAACGACGATTTCCCACTGTTCGGAACGCCCGCTAAGACAACCGTCATTCGCTCCGTCAATAATTTGCCTTTTGCGTATGATTTTTCGAGGGCGGTCAGGCGATTCAAGTGATCAAGAAGTCTTACTTCTGCTTGTTTTCGTATAACGGATTCATCCTCTTCTTCGAACTCAACCAACATCTCTAACTGAGCAAATACCTCGTAAAGCTTTTCAGATAACGAACGGATTTCATTTTTTAAAGCACCGAGCAGATGAATCTCCGAAACACGCAACGCTTCGGCAGACTCGGCAGAAATAATGTCCATGACGGCTTCCGCCTGAGTAAGATCCATTTTCCCCGAAAGAAAAGCTGCTTTAGTAAATTCTCCGGGATCTGCAGGCCTGGCACCATTTTCACAAAGTACTCTCATCACTTCGTGGCGAACCGCGGTTCCGCCATGACAGGATATCTCAACCATGTCTTCTCCGGTATACGAATGCGGCATGCGAAAAACCGACAGCACAACCTCATCAATTATGCGCCCGTCCGACGGATCGATGATACGGCCAAAAGCCATCGTATATCCGGGCATTTCAGACACAGAATCAATTGCAGAATCCGAAGCCCGCAGAACGCAGAAAATCCGATCCGCCACTGTTGTTGCGTGGCGACCGGACATTCTTATTACCGATATTCCGCCGACACCCGGTGGTGTCGCCGGGGCACAAAACGGACGGTCATCTGTCATGATTATTCCTCGGCATCTCCGGATTTTCCGGGAGCGACAACAACACGACGGTTCGGCTCTTCACCAACGCTGTGTGTGCTGACGCCATCATATGACTGCAATGCAAAATGCACGATTCTTCTCTCGGAAGGAGACATGGCTTCCATTTCAACGGATTCGCCTGAGCGAAGAACTCTCGAAGCGGCACGATTAGCAAGCCCTACCAATATGGACTCTCTCTTCTTCTTGTAGCCTCCGATATCCAGCGAAATACGCACGTATTCTTCACTGTACTTGTTAGCGACCAAAGACGTAAGGTAAGAAATTGAATCCAAAGTTTCACCATGGCGACCGATTGCCGTCCCGCAATCCGATCCGGTGACAGAGATATAAATTGTATCGTCTTCGCGATATGAATCCAATTTACCATGAATGCCAATCCCGGATAAAATCTCTGCAACAAAAGCAACGGCCTCTTCTTCTGCTTGGCTGACTGCGTCACCTTCGAACGATTCATCGTCACCATAATATTCCGAATCTTCATCTTCTTGTTGCGAAACTGCATCAACGTCCGCAGTGACTTTGACAACCGCTTCCTTTTTGCCTATGCCAAGAAAACCGCCGCTTCCGCCTTCTTCTATAACTTCAATAACGGCATCTTGCTCTGATACGCCCAACTCTTCAATCGCCAGAGCGATCGCCTCTTCGACGGTCTTGCCCGATTTAGTAATTGTCTTCTCCATATTGGCCTCCCAATCAGTGCTGTGGATTATTTTTTCTTTTTCTTCTTCGATGAGTTCAGCGCTTCATCTTCCGCATTGTCCTTGGACTTTTTGAAAGCATTGGCCTTGAGCAACTCCATTTCAGCAAGCTTAAGCTCGTAAGGCTTGGTAAACATATAGAATATTATAATCTGCTGAATGACACCCATAATGTTACCGACAATCCAGTAGAAAGCCATTGCCGCCGGCAGCATAAAGGTAGTAAACAGCATAAATACCGGCATCATCCATAACATCATCTTCATGGACGTCTCCATAGAATTCGGCTCAGTCTGTCCTTGTCTGGCAGGATTATTTTTTGCGCGCTCTTTAGCCTCTTTAGCCTTCTTATCTGCGAGACGAGTCGGTTTCAGAACATTGGTAATCCGTGTCTGAAGTAATGTTGTTAATAAGACCAAGAGAGGAATGACTAATAATGGCAGGTAAGTCTTCCAATCACTGCCTAATAATTTCGTCGGATTAATTGTTGGCGTTAAAGAAAGGTCCAAACCCAGAAAGTTCATGTTGATAAGCTGATCAAGTCTAAGTAAGCCATCTGATACTGCTTGTCTAAGAATCTCCGGGGACTCCCTCAGATTGTTAATTATCGAAATATTGTTATCAATGGCTTCGTTTGCCTTCATATTGAACAATGAGCCCAATGCAACCAAGTTATCTCTTGACATGCCGGAAATATAGCGAAGCGGTCCTCTGACGACCGCATATATCGGCAACAGAAAGACGAGCTGCAAGAAGGGCAACAAACATCCGCCGAAAGATGCAGCGCCATTAGCTTGCAAGAGCTTCGTGATTTCTTCCTGCTGCTTAGTCTTGTCATCCGGATACTTGCGTCGAATCTCAGCCTGTTGTGATGCTAACGCCTGCTGCTTAAGCATGGATCTCTGAGAACGGACATTAAGCGGAATGAGTAATGCACGCGTCACTACGGTGAGGAAAATAATCGCCAATCCATAACTGTCGAAAAAACGATAGAAAGCCGTAGCCATCCATCCAAAAAACAAGTTTAGCGGATTCGTAAATCCATATCCCGCTAAAACAAAAATATTCATTCCCATTATTTCTCCTCTATAACTGAGCCGGCCTTAGAACCGCTCAAATAGTATACCATATCCATCAGGCCTTGAGACCCGGCTTCTACTTGACCGGATCATAGCCGCCTTTACTGAAAGGATTACATCTCAGCACTCGCCATATGGCCTTCATCGATCCCTTGAATGCGCCATATTTTCGAATCGCGTCGACCGCATAGACTGAACACGATGGCGAGTATTTGCACATTGGCGGCAATATCGGAGATATGAATCTCTGATACAGCCGAATCAAAAACAACAAAAAACGCTTCATGTCTGATCACCGTTTGATAAAATATCCATACGTCTCAGCAGTCTCCTCATCTCGTCTTGAATCTGATCAAACGCGGGAATCGGGTCGATCTGCTTTAGCATAAATACTATGTCGTAACCTACTCGAAGTTCTCCCTCAATCAGTCTATAGCTTTCCTTGAGCAACCGACGACATCGATTACGCTCAACGGCACTGTTGACCTTCCGAGTCACCGAGAACCCAATTCGGTTAATGTCTGTAGGCACCCGTAGATTATTGTGTCTCAAATGCAGCGGGCGCTTAAAACAGTGAACCACAATAAACCTGCCGGGAATAAAACGACCCCGCTTGTAGACTCGCGAAAATTCGTAATTGAACCGAAGCGGCAGACTATGTTGCAAAGGAATCACCCTCAGTCCGAAAAGTAAAAATAAGGATCACTGATGGGTGACCCTTAAGCTGAAAGCTGCTTTCTACCCTTTAAACGTCTGCTCTTGAGGACCGATCTGCCCGATTCAGTCTTCATTCTCTTGCGAAAACCATGAACTTTCGAGCGCTGTCTTTTCTTGGGCTGATATGTCATCTTCATGTGGTTTACCTCCATGTACTATACGGGAAATATGCTCACTTTACCAACAATATAAATATATAGATATTAGGGAACAGCGTTAGAATTATACAAGGCTCACTACGGTTCTGTCAACCTTGGCGCAGGCATCGCGCGAAAGAATATTCTGATTCACAAACATCAGACCAAAAGAAACCAAAAACTAAGACCGGAGAGAAGATATCGTCCTGGTCTTCCCGACAAAATAACGATCATTCCCGAATCTTTTCAATGCTTCGGAATACGCAGCAACAAGAGCCTCTTCATTCGAAAAACATCCATACATCGTGCTGCCGGACCCGCTCATCGAAGCATACAAGGCTCCCATATCATATATAAATCTCTTTATTTCGGACAATTCCGGAATAGCGGCGAAAGCAATTGGCTCAAAATCATTATGCCATGACGCTTTATTGTTATTGACACGCTTAACTGTATCTTCAAAAGTATTGTCAATATAATCCGCATCGAAAAATACCTTCGGCTCTTTTCGCAATCGCTCTCCTTGAGCCAAATCAAATGACTGGTATGCCTGAATCGTCGAAATGCCGGTGTCGGGCTTAATTAATAAGACATACAAATCCGAATATGCCGGTACATTTGTAATTATCTCTCCAATGCCACGACACACTGCCGCGCCGCCTTGAAGAGCAAAAGGCACATCCGCACCGATGGTAAGTGCAAGCTCGGAAAGGAATTCTTCAGACAAGCGTTCAGAAAACGCCTCATTCATGAGTTTCAAAGCAGCAGCAGCATCAGCGCTGCCTCCGCCAAGACCCGCGCGATCGGGTATACACTTGTGAATATCGGCATGCACTCTATAGCCCTTGGCCGAAATAGCATTCATATAGAGTGCGACAGCATCCATAACGGTATTGCGACCGGTGTCATTTATCTCAAGACCCGAAAGCGAGTATGTCAAAATATTGTCATCACTTTCATCATGATCCGAAACTGAAATCCGGACAAAATCGGCCAGCTCAACACTCTGCATCAAGCTGTACAATAAGTGGTACCCGTCTTGTCTATAACCGCTCATATACAAAAAAAGATTTATCTTAGCATGTGCCTTCAATTGCTTATCAAATCTCACAAACAGATATCCTCCGAGGAAAAAAACCGCCGCTCTACATAATGAGCAGCGGCCTTAATGTCATGGTCAGCATATAATTCAAACAAAATTAACCAACCTGTACCGAAGCACCAGAAACCATCGCAATCTCAACAGCTCGAGTCAAAACATCTACATAGCTGTAAGAAACAACCTCCGGAGAAGTGTCGCACTCATTGCGTCTGCACTTAACCGTAAAAACGTTGGGGTAACAATGATCTAGAACACCCTCATGCGTGATGACACGCTTACGTCCGCCATTAGAAGTGAGTCTGATCTTACGTCCGACGAAACCCTCAAGACTCTTCTTACAAGCATCTAAATCTGACTTAACAATCATGAACCATGTACCTCCGTTCTGAATTGTGGCCCGAGGCAACAAATAGGCACAAAGACTGCAAGAAAACCACAAAAAGCAACTTCGTGACACAACAAAAGCAAAACCGGTCGGCTTTGCTTGATTGGTATCGCCAGATGCCATATACTTAATGAAAAACTAGCGGTCTTTGCCGTTCCTACTGTTAAGAGATTATAACAAATTCATGACGTATTGTCAACAAACGGCACAATCTATTGTGGTCTATTTGTGCACACTGCGCCAAATATTGTGGTCTCATGTCATCCGGATAACGCAATGACACCGTAAAAAAATCCAATTAACGAAGCATCCGACGTACGGAAGCTTTATGAGAGTACCATATTCCGAATTGAAAGGATAATCAGATGCTTACAGACATTCAAATTGCACAAAATACCACGCTAAAACCCATTAACGAAATCGCAAGCCAGCTTGGATTATCACCAGACGATCTCGATTGTTACGGCAGATATAAGGCTAAAATTCCGCTTTCCGTCGCATCCCGACTCCGTGATAAGCCGGACGGAAAACTCGTACTCGTGACCGCCATGAACCCCACTCCCGCCGGCGAAGGAAAAACAACCGTCAGCATCGGTTTGGCTCAAGCTCTCTGTAAGTTAGGAAACAAGGCGCTTTTGGCTTTGCGCGAACCCTCGCTCGGACCTGTTTTCGGTGTAAAGGGCGGCGCGGCCGGTGGCGGATATTCGCAAGTACTACCGATGGAAGATATCAACCTGCACTTCACCGGCGATCTTCATGCCATCACTTCAGCGAATAATCTCTTGTCCGCCATGCTGGATAATCATTTGTTCCAAGGAAACGCGCTCGACATCGATACCAACAGAATTTTGTGGAAACGTTGCCTGGATATGAACGATCGCGCCTTGAGGTCTCTTGAAATCGGCGTCGGTGCAGGCCTGAACGGCGTGCCGAGAAAAGAAGTGTTTTCGATTACCGCAGCTTCCGAGGTCATGGCAATACTTTGTCTTTCAACCGATATTATCGATCTCAAAGCGAGGCTTGCATCGATTGTCGTTGCATACAACAACTCGGGCAGACCTGTGACTGCCGGGGACCTAAATGCACACGGCGCAATGGCTTCACTGCTTAAAGACGCTCTGTCTCCCAATCTGGTACAAACACTCGAACACACACCGGCACTCATTCATGGCGGACCTTTTGCCAATATCTCTCACGGATGTAACAGCATTATCGCGACTAAGCTCGGTCTTAAGCTCTCCGATATTCTGGTTACCGAAGCGGGTTTCGGTGCAGATCTCGGCGCAGAAAAGTTCCTGGACATCAAGTGCCGAACAGCCGGTATCTGGCCGGATGCGATCGTGCTCGTCGCAACGATACGTTCTCTCAAGTATAATGCCGGTATTCCAAAAGAAAAACTATCCGAGCCTAACGCGGATGCCCTCCGTGCCGGATTTAGAAATCTCGAAAAACACATCGAGAACATTACCGCTTTCGGGGTGCCTTGCTTCGTCGCCGCCAATCGCTTTTTGACTGATACTGACGAAGAAATCGATCTTTTAAGATCTCTGAGTGCCCAAAAAGGCGCCCGTTTTGCGCCTGTCGAAGTATATGCAAAGGGCGGAGAAGGGGCACTCGAGCTCGCCGACAAGCTTTCCGAATCATTAATTTCTTCACCGAAGATTCAACCTCAATATGTATACGATACCGATTCTGAACCCGAAGAAAAAATCCGCGCAATCGCGACCACCATTTACGGTGCAAAAGACATTGACATACTACCGGAGGCCAAAGCAAAAATTAAAGAATTTACCGAGCTTGGTTTTGGAAAACTCCCTATTTGTATAGCCAAAACACAATACTCTCTATCCGATAATCCAAAGGCGCTCGGGAGACCGTCGGATTTTACCCTGACTGTCCGCGACGTATGGCTTTCTGCCGGAGCCGGATATCTCGTGGTATTAACCGGAACCATCGTCACAATGCCCGGACTGCCTCCGGTGCCGGCAGCCGAAGGCATCGACCTTGACGAGTGCGGCCAAATCACCGGATTGTTTTGATATGGGGAACCATTATTAATGAAAAACCCAAAAAGTAAATTCGTCAGCAACTTCAATCGCGCCCAAAAGAAGCGCCAGACTCGCAATCTCATAATTTTGAGCATCGCAGCATTCCTGGCACTTTTTGTCATTCTGGTGCTATACATGTCTGCGCTTAAAAACCAGTTTGATAAATCATTCCCTTCATCCGATGTCACGACTCTGGCTTCAAGCGTCACAACCCAACCCGAAAGTCACGCCCTAACATCCGAATCCACCGGCACATCCGTTACCGAAAGCCCGACGACTAATCCGACTGAAAGCACTACGATTGAGACCACCCCCGGTGATTCAACCGATACTTCTTCCGGTTCGACAGGCACATCAGAAACGCAGAAGAGCGAAGCACCACTAGATGTAGTAATTCCGGAGGGCAATACTCTTTTCCCGGAAACTGAGTTTATCCAAAAGATTAATCACAATGAGCGGGATATCGCTTTTTCTGAATTGAAAAAGGACGTGAAACAATACATCGAATCTCAATCCGGTTCAAGAATCGGCGTTTATACTATTAATTTGAGCAGCAAAGAGGAGTTTGGATATAACGATTTCTCCCCGTTTGTTGTGGGAAGCACATTTAATCTACCCATAAATCTCATGCTGTATGACGCAATCGCTAATTCGACGGTTCTTCCGGATGAATTTATCACATACACTTCTGACTATAACACGGACGCCTACAGTCTGCTTTCCGGAACAAAAACAGGAGTTCATTACTCATTGCGCCAGCTTACTTACCTTTCCATGTCTCAAAGCGATGCAATCGCAACATCAATGCTTCTCAACAGGCTCGGTGGTATAGACAACTTGAATCCGAAACTTCTTGAAATCAGCAAAATTATCGACTTCACTCAAGTCCAAACCTATAAGGATTACAGAAAAATCGTCATGAAGGGATCACAGCGAAGTTGTGCATACGATATGTCCAATTTTGCCGAAGAAGTCTATTATCGCTACATGAGAAACCCGGATATCTATCAGAATATGATTAATGATTGGAACAATTCAGATAATGCATCTGTGATTAAAGAGACTTTCGGTACAGACACTCTGACACTCAGTAAGATGGGTATTAACCAACAATATGACGCCTATGCCGAGGTTGCTTTGGTTATAGCACAAGAGCCGGTCATTATTTGTATATTGATTGAAACACCAAACCAAACCCACGCCGATACCATAACGCGAGATCTCTCCTCTCTTTATAAGAATTATATCGACTATTGTTATTCCTAAGATAATTTCACATATTTATCTGTTCCGGATTCTTTATTGATTCTGGTATTCGAAAAGTCTGACAATGTATGATATAATCGTTTCACGCTTTTCGCCCCGTCCGGTCTGCGGTCGGCTTCGGGTCTCGTGCGATGTGACCCGCGAACCCTGTCAGGTCCGGAAGGAAGCAGCAGTAAGCGGTCAATCACAGGTGCCGCGAGGGTGCCTGATGTCGACCGCGGACCCGACGGGGCGAATTTACTTTTATCGGAGGTTTTTGGCATGGATCAAGTGGCTCTGTATCGCCGGTATCGGCCTATGACCTTTGATGAGATTGTTGAACAAGAACACGCCGTAAATGCATTGAGACAGTCCGTTATTTCCAAAAGAGTCGCTCATGCTTATTTATTTAGCGGCACGCGCGGAACCGGAAAGACTTCCATCGCTAAAGTTTTTTCAAGAGCAATAAATTGTCTTAGCCCTAACAACGGCAACCCATGTAATCAATGTTCTATTTGTCGGGGGATATTAGACGGCTCGCTTCTGGATGTTATCGAAATGGACGCTGCCTCCAACAACAGTGTGGATAATATCCGTCGCATCTGTGACGAAGTATTGTTTATGCCCGCACAGGCTAAGTACAAAGTTTATATTGTTGACGAAGTTCACATGCTTTCTACCGGGGCCTTCAACGCATTGCTTAAAACGCTCGAAGAGCCGCCGGAACATGCTATTTTTATTTTGGCGACGACGGAGCCGCATCGGATTCCCGCAACCATTATTTCCAGATGTCAGAGATATGACTTTCGACGAATTCCGAATGACAGCATCGTCGGAAGGTTGCGGTCGATTTCAGACGACTCCGGCATTCTTATCGAGGACCAAGCCCTTCAACTGATTGCCACTTTGTCGGACGGAGCGATGCGGGATGCCATATCTCTTCTTGATCAAGTCGGGACCGGTACTGCGGTAACCATCACCGAAAGCGACATTTTCAAAATGATCGGCATGGTAGACCGAACCGTATTTTTTGATATGGCCAGGTTCATACTCACGTCAAACGTCTTCTCTGTATTGACTTTGTGCAACAGGATCATCATGGACGGAAGAGATATTCTTCGATTTACGCTCGACTTGGCTCATTATTTCAGAGATCTGACCGTCATTTCCTTATCTGCAGACCCTCAAGAGCTTGTTTCGGCAACAGATGAGGAGATTTCTCGAATGAGATCGTTATGCAAAACTACTAACGTGTCGCAGCTTCTCTCTGTGATTAAGAGACTATCGTCACTGTCCAGCGAGCTCAAGTGGTCACCGGATATGAAGACATCCTTTGAAACCTCGCTTATCGCGCTTGCTTCTGCATCCGTTCCGGAACCCGCGATTTTCCCGAGACAGTCATCCGGCGATTCGAAGATACTCGAACCAAGCGTTCCGACCGAATCTTCTCCTCAAGTTGATATTCAACATGCAGAGCCCCCCGTTTCGATTGCTCCGTCAATCGCCATCCGGTCGTCGGCTTCAGACCAGAGACCCGATCCGTCAGAAGATCTAACGCCTCCGCCGGCCGAAACGGAAATGCATCAGGATAGCCTCGACGAGCCGCCCACTTCTTCTTTTACCGATGAATCACATATCGATTCACCGTTGCCAAATCTAAAAAGAGCTTTTGAGCCGGCACCTCGCTCCAAGGGCGAATCGACAAATTTGTCCAAACTCATCCATAAACCGTTAGTCAGAAGTGCTAATATTCCGCTACCTCCTGACATTGACGATTCAGATTTTCAGACTTCTCTTTCCGATTATTCGACGGTCGCCGATACCTCTGTATCGCCCGCGACGAATAGAGCCGTTTCGAATTCCGAGGCGGTTACGAGCGACCCCGCTGACCTCCAATCTCAGTGGCCAATAGCTCTGTCTGCTCTTCAATCGGCACGTTATGGCGACGCATTGCGATTCAGAAATGCCCGAGTCCATGCAGACGGCTCGACATTAGCAATCGTTTTCCCCACCAACATGCAAACTTACATCAACGATTTAGAGCAAAAGGGCGGATATGAATCTTTAAAAGCGCTCATACTCAGTCACTTTAGCGGTTTTTCGGATTTATCTCTTTCGGTCACAAAGGACGATCCAGATCCGCCTTCCGACCGTCCATCACAACCGCAATGGGTACAGCAGATGTTGGATTTTGCAGACAATAACGGTATAGTAATTGAAGAAATAGTAGATTGATCCATCACAAATATGCTTAGAAACAAACAGGAGGATTTATGGCAAAAGGATTTAAGGGTATGCCCGGAATGGGCGGAGGAGGCATGAACAACCTTCTCCAACAAGCACAACGCATGCAACAGGCCGCCGAGCGCGCTCAAGAAGAAATTAAGCATTCCACTTTTGAAGCTACTGCCGGAGGCGGTGTTGTCAAGGTCATCGTTGGCGGTGACCACGAAATCAAATCACTCGAGATAGATCGCAGCGCTGTTGACCCGGAAGATGTCGAAATGCTTCAAGACATGATTATTGCAGCTTGCAACGAGGCCCAGAGAAAACTCGAAGAGTTTTCGAGTGCAAAAATGGGCCAAGTAACCGGCGGCATGAAGATGCCTTTCTAGCTCGGAGATCATAATGCGATATTCACCTTCGGTCACTCAGTTAATAGCCGAACTAGCGAAGCTTCCGGGCATAGGAAGCAAATCTGCTCAGAGGCTTGCTTTTCATATCCTTTCCTTAGAGAAATCACAAGTTAAGGATCTGACTGAAGCCATTGTTTCTGCGCATCACAATACAAGACTTTGTCAAGAGTGTCAGAATTACACGGACGAAGATCCTTGTGCGATATGTTCGGACACGAGGCGTGACCGAAGTACTATCTGTGTCGTCGAAAGCCCCAAGGACGTATCCACCATCGAGCGAACACGAGAGTACAAGGGTCTTTATCATGTTCTTCATGGCGTCTACTCTCCTCTTCAAAACGTCGGATTGGATGCGCTAAAGATTAAAGAGCTTTTTTCGCGTTTGCAAAGGCATGACGATATTCGCGAAATAATTCTTGCGACCAACCAAACCGCCGAAGGCGAGGCTACCGCAATGTATATTTCTCGACTGGTTAAGCCTTCCGGCATAAAAGTAACCCGAATCGCCTCTGGCTTACCGATGGGTTCGGATATTGAATTTGCGGACGACATTACGTTATCAAAAGCGCTAAAAGCAAGGCACGATTTCTAACGATCGCGCCTTGCTTTTAGCGTTGAATAACTTGTAATTCGACGTATTATCTATTATCGCCTGTGATTTCGGGCATTCTATCAATGACGAGGTTAATTGCTGTCGGTAACGAAGACCGTCTCTTGAGTCTTCACGAGGCCAAGCTTTTCTCGAGCAATTTCTTCTATATAGTCATCCGATCCAATACGATCATTCATGTGACGGACATTCTCGTTTTCTGCCAGCGCTTGCTTTTCGAGCTGATCGAGATTTTGATTTTTTTCGAGAACTCTGTCATAGGCTTTTTTTTGATTCAAAAGCATAGATCCGACAACAACAAACAAAAGCAAGAAAACGAGCATAACAACTATCCGAACCAACGGATATCCGCCCTTGACTCGAATTGATTTATTTCTCTTGCTGCCCGATCGTGACATAGTCGCTCCTCAGTCCATGATATAACCATTCTATCCTGTCTCAAATATTTGAGCAATCCGTCGGCCTTACTGCAAGAGCTCACAATCCACTAAAATGCCGAAACGTAGCCTTGATGTAACAATTCCGAAACGAATCAATCCGCTTCGGTAATGATTTCATACAAAGATGATGCGTCTTCCTTCTTCACGGTCTCTTTGACGGCGAGTACGCGAATAGCCGTCACTCCATTGCCAAAAGTTACATCAATACGATCACCGACCTTAACCGTCGAAGATGGTTTCGCATCCTTCCCGTTAATTTTGACACGCCCTACCTGGCAGATATCATTCGCAACCGTTCTTCGCTTAATCACACGCGATACTTTTAGAAATTTATCGAGTCTCATTTCTGTTCTTTCTCCTTTGCCGCTTCCCAAAGTTGATCCATTTCTTCGAGCGATATTGTGCTAAGCCCGCCAAATTTCTCGATAGCCATGAGCTCCATCTCAGTAAAGCGCTTAATAAATTTATTATTGGCTCGATTCAAGGCAACTTCCGGATCAATCCCCAAAAGCCTTGCATAATTGACTGAAGCAAAAAGCAAGTCCCCAAGCTCATCTTCAACCGCATCAAAGAGATCCGGGTTTTCTATATATTCAAGTTTAGAATGCGAAGGACACCCGGCCTCGACAAAAACACGTTCTATCTCTTCGGTTTCTTCGCTGATTTTATCCAACGCGCCTTTGGCATCCGGCCAATCGAAACCGACTTTTGCCGCACGTTTTTGAAGCTTTTCACTTCGCATAAGCGCCGGCAAACCCTCCGGTACGTCTGACAAAGTTTCGGAAAAAGACTCTTGCGATTTTTCCTTCATCTTGTTCTTATCCCAAAGACGGAGTACATCCTCAGGATTGTCTGCAGAATCATCGCCAAAAAGGTGCGAGTGCCGGAATATTAATTTGCGACACAAATTATCAGCCACGTCGTCAACGTCAAAATCCGATTGTTTTTCAGCAATAGCCGAGTGAAAAAAAACTTGCAACAAGACATCTCCAAGCTCGTCCTTAATGCGATCAGAATCCCCTGAATCAATGGCATCCACTGCCTCATAAGCTTCTTCGATCAAGTTTTTTCGAATGGTTTGATGCGTCTGAACTCTATCCCAAGGACATCCGTTGTCTCCAATTAAAAAAGCCATAACCTGACGAAGATCGGAGAGATTGTATCGAGGTGACTCGAGTGAAAACGGGATTTCTTTGTTGCTCATCTGTATTGATTTCTCCTATCTGAGTCTGATTTGAAAACGATCGAACGACACCTTCTCTGTAAATTGATCAGAGAAAAAGATTGTCTGTCTGAATGCTGCAAATTCGTGCGTATTTTTTGAGAGCCAAAGTGGAATCGGAACCTCTAGTGTGTGGCACAACAAGACCAGAGCGCCTTCTAACTCCTTCACAAAAGTATCTTTATTCTCCTCGTATACAATTTCCGCCTGTCGGACCATAAGATTGGCCTTAAAGGTCTTACCCTCAAGCTTCACCATTTTTGCCTCCTTTGCCACAATTCTGCCGACCATCTGTTACATTATATTCATTCCAAATGTACGAGACCGAAACATATGGTTGGTATTATCTAAGTGTATCGAGCAGAAACTCCTTACTTCATAACACCCTCCTTACAGATGCCGACGCCCCCCGTCGGTATCTTCTTTTTATTATAAGCATATCCGGGCTGAAAGTGATATTATTAATTTGCGAGATTCTGTTTTACTATCACTCAGCGCAAAGGAGCGATGACAGGTGTCGACAACGGACCGAGTAGATATACCGATTCGCTTAAGACCCAAGCAAACTCTGGAAATGCGATACCCGATTAAGTATCGCGACCCGAGCCGTGTTCCTGTGCAATTAATCATCAAAGGCAATGCTCTTCGTATTCGCTTTTTTGTGTCTTATTCAAAGGAGTTCATGCGCTGCTTTCCAGGCACCGACCTGACTTACGCCGATATTTTCGAGGCCGGAGTTCGTTCTAATTGGGCCGGCAAATTCAACATCGACTGGTTATTGGATGACGGATATGAACTCGCCAAAGCAAAAGCGAGCTTCCGAGTCCTGACTGATGAAAACTTCCCCAAAAAAACCGACGTCACACCTCAATCCGCAGCAGTCCGGGTTGCCGTCGAATTTGTCCGAAAAGACAAACCGGAGGCGAAAGAGATTTACAATCAACATCGATTTATTAAAATTGTATTCTCAAAAAGCAAGAATATGCCTTCTCATGTCGTCAGTCCGATTTGGCGACGATTCTGGGGTGTTTTTTCGAACGGCCAACTTGAAGCACTGATGCTCAACTGGTCTGTGTTGCATCCCGGTAACATGTATATACAAAGAAACCTTTCGAGGCATTTATTCCAAAAGACAGGCGCACACGAAGTTGGCCACATTCTGGGGATCGGGGATGCCTATGCCGCCAGTTATCGCTTTTATTATGAGGCACCGGGTACAACCCATTATATGATGTCCCATAACCGCAAAGTACAGCCGCAAGAGATTGAAATGGCTGTTGCCGCTCATTTTTTTAATCAGATGCAATTTTTCCCGAGGCGTTTTATCCTCAAGACTTTCACGAACGGAATGTCGCGCTCATTGAGGCTAAAAATCAACCACTTATCAAAATCTGATCGAAAACAATATCGTGTATCGAAAAATTAGCGCCCCGCAATTTTATCGCCGAAGTTTGATCTTTTGCATTGTCTTATATTGCTCTATGGCGATTCAAATGTGTCCGTGTTTTTTTAGCATCTAAATCGTGAACAAGTCGTAAATAGATGTCTTTTTCGCCACAATTCACCTGTTTTGTCAATGCTCTCTTGTTGTAGTGTTTTCGCTTTCGGGGTAAAATGATTGTACAAATCCCAGAAACGCGATACATCTTTGAACGGTGTGTCCAGAGGAGGTTCTTATGAAGAAGTGTCCAGACTGCGGTATGGTTATCGCTAACCAAGCAATAAGATGCCCAAAATGCAAATATGATTTCACGGACGGTCAGGGTGCCGGTGCTGCGCAAGGTTCTGCTCCGACTTCCGGCTCTAAGGCTCCGGCGGCTGTTATGCCGATGATACTCGTGACCAAGGATAATGTAGATGAGCTTTACAATGAACTAAAGACCAAGATTATTAAGCGCAAGACGGAATTCGATCACTTTATTGATTTTCTCGAGAATCGGACATCTTGGATGACTGCTCCCGCCGCAATAGAGGGACCTCTGGCGCACGAGAAAGGTCTTGTCATTCATTCTGTCGGCGTTGCCTATCAGCTTCTCCGGATCAAGGAAAGCCTGATGCCTCAACTCGATGACGAGTCTGCGATTGTTATGGCTTTATTCCATGATGTTGGCAAAGTTGGTGTCGAAGGTAAGCCCCTCTATCTGGTCGAAGAGAAAATTACTACATCTGCTCTCGGACTCGGATTGGGAAGAAGCACAACGTCTTCCTCTTACATTATTAACCCCAAGCTTGTTCACATGAGTGTTGGCGTCAGAAGCCTCTTTCTTGTGTCCCAGTACATGTTATTATCCGACGATGAGGCGCAGGCCATTTGCTATCAGAGTGATGGAGGACAGATTGAAGGCAAGCAGAATCCGTTGACCATGATCCTTGAGACTGCAAACAAATGGCAGACCAAGATCTATGAGAACGACGAGACCATTCGCCAGTATAATTTTTCTTCTACGGCTGCGAAGTAATTCTTAACCTCACCGGTTTGTTTGATTGATCTCGATTCAAAAAGCTGTCTCAAAAGACTTGAAAAAGTCAATTGAGGCAGTTTTTTGTTGGGAGCACTACGATCGAAACCGACTTACATCGCGCTTATAATTTCGACGAATACGTCCACAACTACGGGGTCGAACTGAGATCCCGAATTTACCTTTAATTCTTGAATCGCGAGTTCTTTGCTCATCGCTTTTCTGTAAACGCGATCTTGAGTCATAGCGTCATAGGCATCGACCACTGAAAGAATTCTGGAAATCAACGGAATAGCGGTACCGGAAAGTCCCTGCGGGTAACCCTTTCCATCCCATCGTTCGTGGTGTGTCAGGATGTAATCCGCTATCGAAATTAACTCCGGTGAAGACATCGCGATGCGGTAACCGATCTCGGTGTGCTTTCTCATCTGAGCCCACTCTTCATCCGTTAACTTTCCGGGCTTATTCAAGATCTGATCGTTAACACCGATTTTGCCGATATCGTGAAGTGTTGCCAATAGCGCCAGTTCCGAAAGTTCCGTTTGAGATAAAGACATCTTCATGCCGACCAGTTTTGACAAATCCGATAAACGTTCAGAATGCGCCTCGGTTTCTTGACTGCGGGCGTGCATAGATTGCTTAATGGACTCGACAATGGAACTGTGCGAGCTTTTTCGCTCTAATAGCTTATGCTTGTTCATGTTTTCTTCAGCGAGTTTTTGTACCGACTCCAAAAAAATATCCGGATAATCCTTCGTTGCAATACCATAGGAAACATATATCCGGTCATAATCATTGGCTTGAGATCTGTTGTATTCGTGAAAACCATTTTGGAGGCGATCCCAAAATGCCTCTGCTGATAATAAATCAGTATTTGGCATCAGAACCGCAAAATCGTCACCGCCCAATCGTGCAAACAAATACGACTCTCTCAACATTTTTGTAATAATCCGCGAAGTCTCTTGGAGTAACAGATCTCCTCGTCTCATGCCAAAAGCATCATTGATGAGCTTCAATCCGTTAATGTCCAAAATCAATATGGACACCGGAATCGCTTCGGGATCATTGTCATATCGCATTTTCTGCTGCAGATACGTCTGTCGATTCAATGCACCGGTAAGATTGTCATGCGTCAAAAGATAATTAACCTGACTCTCTTTGTCTTTGCTTGCGGACACATTTATTATGAGTCCTTCTAAAGCTATAAGATTACCGTTATCATCGAAAACCGGCACACCTTGCTCGAGTACCCATAAACTCTCACCCGTAATTGTAATTATCGGATACTCCATCTTAAACGATCGGCGGTTGCGAACAGCCTCCTCCCAAGCATCCCAAACCATATCTCGAAAACTGGGATTAATGATGTCGTTGTATGTCAAATCGCGATTATGAATAAAACTTTCTGCTTTGTATCCGGTCAGCTCAAAGCATCCTTCTGATACCTCAAGCATGGTCCAATCCCTATCGTATCGGCACCGATATGCCATTCCCGGCAGGTTTTGAAAGAACACTTCCTTGCTTCTCTTGCTTTCATGAAGCTTGTCCTGAGCCATTTTTCGTTCTGTAACATCAAGAAGCAACAAAAGCGCACCATCCATAAACGGAGAAATACGGCACTCAAAAACTTGACTCTCGGTGAAATGAATATAGTCCATTACAATTAATTTTTGCTCGTCGATTGCACGGCGAACCGCAGATATTAATGTGCTCGGCTCAATGGTGGCCGAATCGTACATTGGTTTTTTATTATCAATGAAAACGTCCGTCGAAAACAACTGCATTCTTGAATCGGAGTCAATCATGCAACCTTGATAGTCCACATATGCAATACCGTCGAACATCTTTTCGAGCGAAAAAATAAATTCATGAAGTGTTGCTCTGTTAAAACCCACGAAGTTCTCCTCTTTGATTAATCATACATACTAAAATTTTATCGCGATTGATAAAATCAATCAACGCAATACCGGAATAATTCACACTTCGTTTTATTCTAGATTATATCTTAAAGCAAAAGCCGAGTCGCACATCAGCAACTCGGCTCCATAGATATAATAACAAACCGTTGAATTATAGAATATCGGCATCCACGTATATCTTGCCCAAATCATCCGGATACCTCGGATCGGCTCGAATTATTCGATTATTTCCACAAACATCTCATGAGAACCGGTCCGAATGGAGTCAACCACCGTACACTTAAAATTGTCGGGACAATCCTCGAGAACCGGTGCGCTGATCAGATACGCTCTTCGAGCACCGCTATAATCACATGATCAAGAACATGACCCATCATGTTCATGCTGATGTTCATGACAGATAGAGTCCGTAGACTTCAGATCACCCGAAAGATAAGCCTTAACCACATCCTCGGCCTCACCGGATGCGCCTACAATAACTTCAATACCCTTCTCGTTGAATATGTCTACTGCACCACCGCCCATGCCGCCTGCGATGATAACGTTTACACCAAGATCATTCAAGTAATTCGGCAAGAATCCCGGCTTATGTCCCGGGTTCTCATAAACCTTTTCGCCGATAATCTGACCATCTTTCGCCTCAAACACAACGAAATGCTCGCAATGGCCAAAGTGCTCGGTGACTTTCTTATTCTCAGCGGCAACAGCAATAATCATTTTGCCATTACCTCCCACTGTACTCGAACCGGTCTTCAAATCTTTCTCCTCCAAACTCTTCTCGAGTCTATCCGCAACCTGATCCAACCAGTCCACGGTAAAGAACTCAATCAAACCCTTGTCGCAAGCCTTGGCAATTCGAGGGTCTAGAGGAATGCGCGCCAAAATATCCAACCCGTATCCCTCGGCGATCTCTTCGAGATTACTCTTTCCGAAAATCTCATGTTCGCCGTCACAATCCGGACACTTGAAGTATGCCATATTCTCAACAAGCCCGAGAATCGGCACATTCATCATGCGCGCCATCTTAACGGCTTTCTCTACAATCATAGAAACGAGTTCCTGAGGCGACGTAACGACAATAATTGCATCAACCGGCAAGGATTGAAATACCGTCAACGCAACATCTCCGGTCCCCGGTGGCATATCAATAAACATGAAGTCAACATCACTCCAAAGTACATCGGTCCAAAACTGCGTCACGGTCGATGCGATAATAGGGCCGCGCCACACGACCGGGTCAGACTCATTTTCGAGAAGAAGATTGATGGACATCAGTCTTGTTCCCTGCTGAGTTACAACGGGGAAAAGGCCATTCTCGGAACCTTTCGCGCGTTCCTTCACGCCAAAAGCTTTCGGAATTGACGGACCGGTCAAGTCGGCATCTAAAATGGCGGTTTCGTATCCGCCGCGGCGCATTCTGGCGGCCATCATTGAGGTAACTAATGATTTGCCGACACCTCCCTTGCCGCTGACGATACCGATAACCTTCTTGACACTGCTATACTCATTGAGCTTTGCTTTGTTGTCAACGGGCGTCTGAGGCGCGCTTCCTGTCTTTGCACTATCGCAATTCGAAGCGCAACTGCTACAATTCTGATCACATTGGTCTGTCATAATATTCTCCTGTTCTATAAATTATTCATGTCCTTTAGATCTCTATTGTTGAGCCTGCATAGGCATACTCAATTTGATTCCCAAGCACTCCTTTTAGGTATCGAAATGCCGGTAAGCCCGTACAATGCATCGTATGCAATTTTGAGCCGGTACTTTTGAGAAAAATTGCAAGATTATGAAGTTCTTGCGGTACACTTTGTGACACATTAGGTTGGTATCTCAGATGAAAACCTCCGATGACATCATCCGGAAATGCACCATATTGGTTATATACCCATTGCATGATATTCGCAATCCCGCGATGCGCGCAACCACATAACAATACTCTTTTTTCGCCCGTATTCACCAGTAGATTCTGCTCATGCGCGAAATCATCACGAAGATATTGCCCGGTCACATCTTTCTCAAACAGCTTGCTATTGCCTTCAGGTTCCGGAAAATCCGCAACATTTGTCGAAAATAGAATTGATCCGTCCCTGAGTTCGAAAACTTCATCCGATCGAATTATTCGGAGATTCTTACTTGCCAAAATATCTTCCGGTAACCCGATATATTCCATAGTATTTGAGCCTCGATCCGCAAAACGAGGCAACAAGGCCTTTTCTCGAACAAAGATTGGCACCATAGGATATTGAGCGGTAAATCTTAACACGCCACCCGTATGGTCATAGTGACCATGCGAAATAACAGCCAAGTCAACCGACGATAAGTCAATCTTCATCTGAACCGCGTTATTATAATACGCCTCACTTTGTCCAAAATCAAAAAGAATTCTTTGGTCTTCATCTTCGATCAGCATAGACAATCCGTGCTCAGTGAAAATTCCGGGCACTTGCGATTCATTATCCAAAAGAACATTAATCTTCATCGCACTTACCTCATCGCTCCATGAATACGTATTCTTTGACTTGCGAAAAAATGGTCTTGATTGCATCTGCTGCCAGCCCACCGAGATCCACAATGGACTTGCCGGAGTTGGTAGCGACAAGTACGTTCTCATCATACGGAATACATGCTAAAAACGGAATGTTATGCGAGTCCGCAAAAATTCTCACATCCTCAGTCCGTTGAGGATTCGTATCCGCCTTGTTAACGCAAATCGCAATCCTAACCCCAAAGAAAGCGGCTGTGTCGACGAGTCTTTGCATATCGCTGATTCCTGAAATCGAAGGTTCGGCAACAATCAATACCATATCCATACCGGTAATCGACGCAATCACCGGGCATCCGATTCCGGGAGAACCATCAATGATTGCGAGCGTCTCTTTCTCATCTGCTGAATCATTCAAATTCTTTTTGACCTCAGAAACAAGTTTCCCCGATGTGCCGCTCCCCATTTTGAGCTCCGCACTCGAAAATACGACACGAGACCTCTCAACAGGATTGTCCATGATGATGATTGCGTCATTCGAATTGCTATTCGAAATTTCTCCTTCCATGCCAAACACATTTTCTTTCGTTGATGTAAAAAGCATCGTGCGGCCGGCAACATTAGGCTTCATTTTGATTGCGTGTTGTGGACACACATATTCACACAGACCACAGCCTTCACAAGCAAAAGAATCACAATACGCGTAGCCTTTCTGCACTTCGATCGCATGGAATCTACAATGCGCCTCGCAAATACCACAACCGTTACAAATCGATGTATCAATCTCGGGCACACCCATGCCGTAGTAGTCTGACGTCTTAGGCGTCGGCAAATCAAGATACAAAAGATGTAAATTTGGGGCGTCGACATCACAATCGGCAAATGCGCCCACTCGTCCCAATCGAACAAAAGCACCGGCAAGTGTCGTCTTTCCTGTACCGCCCTTACCGCTGAGAATCAGAAGTTTCTTCATCACATCTCACCTCCGAATCTTCTCGTTATGCGTTTCAAAATAGACTCAAACATCTCTTTAAAGCGGTCCTCTTCTTCGGCAGCAATTCGTGCTTCAGAGTGATAGTGTGCGATTTGAACGTCAAAAGGTATTCGATGCAACACTTCAATATTTTCCTCTTCACACAAGGTTTCCGAAGGATTCTCGGCCCCCTCGACATATTTGTTCAATATGGCCGCGAAGGGCTTTTCGAACAAACGCAACAACTGAACAACCATTTTCATGTTGTGCGCTCCGAAGACACTGGGTTCAGCAACTACGATACAAAAATCAGCATCCTTAATGCTCTCCATAACAGTACACGCGCTACCGGGCGGGCAATCAATAATTGTGGGCAACGTACTTCCCTTGGCCATTTCCAAAATCTTTGCAATAATCGGGATTCCAAAAGCTTGCTTCGTTTGCATCTGACCGGACAGCACACGCGTGTTGCCAACTTTGTAGTCATATACATGCCCGATGGGTCTCGCTTCTTCTGTAATCGCCCGGGCAGGGCAGACAATATAACATCCACCACAAGAGTGGCAAACTTGATCAAATACCTGAACTCGCTCACCGACTCGAGCCAACGCGTTAAATCGACAGAAGTCAACACACTTCGCGCACGCATCCTTATTCTGAGAGAGCAGACACTTTGACGAGTCGACCACCGGATATAATCTGCTAATTGTTTCTACATTCTTGTCAGATTCTTCTGTCCGGAAATACAAATGACCATTCGGTTCTTCTACGTCGCAATCCACGTAAATGCTATCGCCTTCAACGACAGATGCTAAGTTTACGGAAACGAGCGTCTTGCCGGTTCCGCCTTTACCGCTTAATACCGCAACGATCATCCTCAGCCTCCGTGCCCGTGAAAACCCGGATGAATGTCACTGAGTTTATTTAATAGTCCATTCTGGTATGCCTCTATATTCGCTTTCAAATTATCGCCGACTGATCGATATATCTCGATGCCGGAACCCAAAAGAACATCTGCAGCATTCTGCCCACTTCTGGGTGCAATAACAACGTTCACACCGCGGTCGACCAAGAGTTGTGCTGCGGCAATTCCTGCCCCGCCTGCACTTTGAGCCGCAGAATTCACCATGTACTCCTTTGCTTTTGTTTCTGTATTAAATACAAAATAGTACGGTGAACGCCCAAAAGAAGGGCAAATTGTTGTATTGTCTGAATTGTCGTTAATCGGAATTGCTATAATCATAATATTCTCCATTCCAGAAATGGATTCTATACGCGATCGTCCGGATCCATATTCTGTTGACCTCTTCTGTGACAAGATCGTCCACAATGATAGTGTTCGGTATCTTCCCGCAGTTTGTAATCTCCGCCTTCTATACGAAGGACCGCACCCTCTACTAGAACCTCTGATAATTTCTTTCGTGCGTCAAAATAGATGCGCTGAACAGTGGTTCGTGCCACCTTCATCAAATCGGCACACTCTTCTTGAGTCAATCCCTCATAATCGATTAAGCGAATGCTTTCATATTCTTCGACAGTCATCACAATTTGCCGAAGATTGGCTTTAGGGCCTCTTGGCCCAAAAACATCAGTCTCCGGCAAACCGCAAACCTGTCTCCATTTTCTCGGGCGCGACATAATCAACCCTCCAATATATTTTTATTCATTATAACTCGAGAAATACGCACGCGCCTTCATAATAGGGTAAACGAGCAAATGTCATCTTGAGCAAATTTCTGTCAAGATCATTCATCAGCGTTTTCCAACGCCTTGTTCACTCTTTGCAGCTGCTCCTTAAGGTACTCCGCCTGTGCACGCAGCGCCTTATCGCGATCAATCGAATCCGGCATTGGCTCGTATGCACCGATAAAACCATCCCGCGACACATAATTCGTACGCCGGCCATAACCACAACCTTGACCGCAACGTGCGCCTCTGTAATAACCACTCACAGCACCGCCACGTGGCATATTGCTGAAATGACCATTGCAAACGCCCATGCCTCTTCCGGTCATCGGTCCCTCGCCGTATGGTCCTGTCCCATTTCTTCCTGGCATACTATCACTCCTTTCATTCATTATGTTTTGGTCATATGTCCAATATCATTATGCGCTATTTTGAACATTTGTCAATAACTTGCTTCTATTTTGATATTTCTGGCAGAATTTTTCATCGATTTATCATATTTTTTTCCTTATAAAAAAGTGCCTAAAATGCAAGATTTACGGTAAATTACAGGTGTTTGTAATTTTTTCTATATTGTAACCAATACAGAAAGAACGAAAAAAATGCAATTTTTTATTCTTTTCTTTGCATTTGTTAATTTCCCTGAAACATGCGATTTTCTAAGGGTATCTTTGTTGAATAACCTTCCGAATTATGCTAATCTTGATGTGCTTTGCATTTGGAAAACATGTGCGAAGAGATACGCAGATCCCGCACTCGTTGCACGTAATATAATACGTTTGTCGGATCAATTACCGGAAGGAGAATGTCTATGATTAAACACAAGAAATTGCAAGCCTGGGTTGATGAAGTTGCAAAGCTTACAAAGCCCGACAAGATTCACTGGTGTGACGGTTCGGAGGAAGAGAACCAGTCGCTCCTGGACATGATGGTTGCCAACGGTGCCTGTGTCAAACTCAACGAAGAAAAGCGCCCCGGTTGTTACCTCTTCAGAAGTGACGCATCCGACGTCGCCCGTGTTGAAGATAGAACCTACATCGCATCCAAGACCAAGGAGGCCGCCGGCCCAACCAATAACTGGATTGATCCGGATGAACTCAAGAAGACTATGACCGCTCTTTATGACGGTTGTATGAAGGGTCGCACACTATACGTCATTCCTTTTTCGATGGGTCCAATCGGCTCACCAATAGCAAAGATTGGTGTTGAGATTACAGATAGCGCCTACGTTGTTGTCAATATGCGCATTATGACTCGCATGGGTCTGGCCGTATTGGATGAACTTGGAGAAGACGGCGAATTTATTCCATGCCTCCACTCTGTCGGTGCCCCTCTTGAAGAAGGCCAGCAGGATGTCCCTTGGCCGTGTGCCCCCATGGACAAGAAGTACATCAGCCATTTCCCCGAAGAGAGATTGATCTGGTCTTATGGTTCAGGTTATGGCGGCAACGCCCTTCTCGGCAAGAAGTGCTTAGCTTTGCGTATCGCATCTTCTGTAGCACGTGAAGAAGGATGGCTCGCTGAGCACATGCTCATCTTGAGATTGACCAGCCCTGAAGGCGATGTAAAGTATGTTACCGGTGCTTTCCCGAGCGCATGTGGCAAGACCAACCTGGCTATGCTCGTTCCAACCATACCGGGCTGGAAGGTGGAGACAATCGGTGACGATATCGCTTGGATGAAGTTCGGAAAAGACGGTCGTCTTTACGCGATCAATCCGGAGGCCGGCTTCTTTGGCGTTGCACCGGGCACATCTATGGAATCTAATCCGAATGCTATGCACAGTGCTTCAAAGAACACCATTTTCACAAATTGTGCGTTAACCGACGACGGCGACATCTGGTGGGAAGGCATCGGCTACGATGCCCCGGATCATTTGATTGACTGGAAGGGTAACGACTGGACGAAGGGTTCTGACGTTAAGGCAGCTCACCCGAATGCCCGCTTTACCGCTCCTGCAGCTCAGTGTCCTTCGATTGCTCCTGAGTGGGAAGATCCGGCCGGTGTTCCGATTGACGCAATCCTTATTGGCGGACGCCGCAAGTCGACCATACCGCTCGTACATGAAAGCTTTGACTGGAATCACGGTATATTCCTTGGCTCAATCATGGGCTCTGAGGTGACCGCCGCGGTTATCAGCGACAAAATCGGCCAGGTTCGTCGCGATCCTTTCGCAATGCTTCCGTTCATGGGATATCACGTTTGCGATTATCTCCAACATTGGGTTGATATGGCTTCCAAAACATCCGCAGATAAGTTGCCGAAGATTTTCTACGTCAACTGGTTCCGTAAGGATGATGATGGTAAGTGGCTGTGGCCTGGCTTCGGCGACAACAGCCGAGTCTTAAAGTGGGTTGTCGAGCGCTGCGCCGGCAAGGGCAAAGCCGTCGAGACCCCAATCGGCATGATGCCGACCGCAGATGCCATTGATGTTGAAGGCTTGGATGTCAGTGCTCACGATATGGAAGAGCTCCTCAAGGTCAACAAGGATGAATGGCTCGCTGAAGTAGAGTCAATTCGTGCTCATTACACCGGTTATGGCGAGAAGCTCCCGGTTGAGCTTGCAAATCAACTCAATGCCCTCGAGGCACGTCTGAAGGCTTAATTCCTTCAAATTCAAATTCAATCAAAAAGCGCCGATGGAAGTCGGCGCTTTTTCATGTCAAAAAATTGAGACCATTACATCTCGAAGTATTCTCGAATTATTCTTCCAAAGGTAAATTCTCTTCCGTGTCAACGCTGTAGTGATCCAAAAGTGCTTCAAGGATATTTTCACAATATGGTTCTATACTATTTCGATTCGATAAAATGAGAATAACAATATCCCTTTGGGGATCAAATACTTGAATGCAATCAAAACCCCCGATTTCGCTTTCTATACCAAGAAAAGACTCATCAATCCATTCCACTCCGAATAATCGATAGTCATTAGCAGCTGGGTCCGGCGGAATAATCCCGTCTTCTCCTGCGACCGGCAATTCTCTTCTTTGCCAGTCTTTCAGCAAATCTCGCATGACAAACGTCCATATCAACAAGTCAGAGGCATTCATTCTAAGCCCGGCCTCTGTCGAAAGATTAGTCGGTCCAATTATAGTTTGTATTTGATTACGCGCCACATAAGGAGTCGCCGTTTTACTGCTCTGCTCAAAAGCCGCAGCCTCTAATCCCAAGGGTGTTAATACATTTTTCTGAGCGAAATGAACATAAGGAATCCCTGAAATACGCTCAACAACCTCAGCCAGCAAAACATTATTCGTATGACTAAAGAGATATTCGCTACCTGGTGTAAAAAGTAAGCCCTCAGCATTAAGCTTCTCGATAAGCAGATCCATATCAAGCGACAAATTTTCAAATTCATATATTGCCGCCAAGCCTTTATCACTGAAAAGAGCATTCGCAAACACTTCGTCACGATATGAAGGATCAGCCAACGTATTGTCCAGATAGTCCGGAATACCTGAGGACATATCCAACATCTGTCGGATTGTCACGCGATCCGAGAAGGCATACTCAGGCATATAGAGGGACAGTGTGTCATCAAGCGTTATTAAGCCTTGGTCCACCAGCAGGCGAATACAGGCCGACGTGACCTGCCATGAAATACGTCCGACCTCAAAATTTGTCTCGGCATCAAGCAACAGATTGGATTCGACGTCAGCCCGACCGGAATAACTCTGATACACAATGCGATCTTGCTCAGATACCAATATTATGCCTTGAAAATCATCCACGCCAGCTTCAATAATTACTTGTTCAAGGGTGTAGTTCGGAACTCCTTCGTCCGAATCATTATCAGCGGTCATTAAAATTGCCGAATTAGTCCGAGAAACATCTGATTGCAGTCGAATCGCTTGAATCTCGGGTATCACTTTCGCTTTGGGTTCGCAAGCAGACATGGTCTGCATGACCAATCCAATGCATACAGAAAGTATTATGCTTCGAATTCGAAATCTACTCATACATCCTCTCAAAAAAACATCAAGACACCACTAGTGGCAATGAGGCTTCTTTCCTATTTTAACCCATCGCGTCACGTATTGAAACGCGAATAATAAATCTCATTGAGGATTTGCGACTTCAATATCAATATTCTTTGCATTTTAGTCCTCGCCATACACATCAGATTGACCCTCTATGGAAATTTCTTCCTTCATCTCACCCAAAGCATCCGTAACGCCATTCTTTACCGCCGTTCTTACGGTGAAATATATAGCAATCAGTAATAAAATCGCCGTGCCGAAACTCATCTATTCTCCTCCTGATTTGGTCAATCGCTTTATTCTTCGCGTTAAGCCGACAAGGGGAAAGGATGAGAATACAAATATTGACCAAACGATCATTAATACCATCTTCATTATCATAGAATCCGGATAGACCCATATTGCACAAATTAATGACGATAGCAGAAGCATTCCGACAAATATGGTCATAATCGCAAACCGTTCTTTGCTCTTTTTTAGCATCTCAATCTGTGTCTCCGGTTCACTATATATCGGACTGGCTTCTCGGCCCGCCCGAAAAATCTGAATCGCGGATTCGTCAACAACAAGTTGCCATCCCGCGGCTTCAAATATGGACATCATTTCTCGGCTTGTCGTTTTCTCAAAGTAAAACACATATTGATATTCCTCCGGATTTCCTTTTTCAAACCGATACAGCAATCCTCCCGCAGCAAAAGATGCTAAATGCCATCCCTTGGCACTCATTTCCGCCATCATCCGACAATCCTTCTCCGGGAACAGCGCTACCCCATTATTAAACCTGAACTTGCTCATTGCTCTTCCTCCAAAAACGCCTTAGCCACATCCACTACATTTTTCTTTTTTTGATAGTCTAAGAGTAGAATATCTTTACCTTTTTGAGTAATCTCGTAGAGTATTCTACCCTCATCTTCACTAACTTCTGATATCCATCCGGCGTCCTTCATTTTTTTCAATGTCGTATACATTGTCGCAGGACCAACAATAACATCATCAATCATATCCTTAAGCTGTTGCATAATCCGATACCCGTAAGTCGGTCTCGTTAACACAAGCAGTATCAGAAATATACTTTCTGTCAGCTCACCGCTTTCGTACGGACTTGACTTTGCCATTAAGCGACACCCCCCTATCCATCATGGATATAGTATATCCATGATGGATAGCCATGTCAACAAAAAGATCGAAGCAACACGACGGGATCGCTTCGATCTAAAACACTATGTATGATCGCCAATTCAAAGACATACTGTGTATAACTCAAGAAAACGTACTATACTCGATCATTGAATTGTACAGACGATGATATAAGCCATCAGATGCCATCAGAGAATCATGACTGCCTTGCTCCCTAATCCCCTTTTCGTCAAGATATACAATACAATCTGACCCGCGAATTGTCGTCAGTCTATGGGCGATGACGACGCACGTCCTACCGACCGACAGGCGGGCGATAGCCGACTGAATGCGCTTCTCGGTCTCATTATCCAATGCAGACGTCGCCTCATCCAAAATCAGAATCGAAGGATCCTTCAGAATGACCCGTGCAATTGAAATCCGTTGCTTCTGGCCACCGGAAAGACGGACTCCACGTTCGCCGACTATCGTATCATAACCTTCCGGAAGCGTAATGATGAAATCATGAAGATCCGCCTGCCTTGCCGCCTCCTGAACCTCATTATCAGAAGCGGTCAAACGTCCGAAACGAATATTTTCTCGAATGCTTCCGGCGAACAAAAATACATCCTGCTGAACAATGCCAATGTTTTTTCTTAATGAAGACAGATCATAACGCTTGATATCAATCCCATCAATTGTAATGGCACCGGCACTGACATCATAGAACCTGGGTATCAGGTGACATAGTGTTGTTTTTCCGCTGCCGGATGGACCAACAATTGCCGTCGTCTTACCTTTACGTATGTGCAAATTCAAATTTTTGAGAACATTCTCCGCTTCTTCTTCATCGTTATATGAAAAAGTGACATTTTCAAATTTAATGTCGCCATCGAATCGATTCACAGTAATGGGTTCCACGCCATTAACAATATCGGGCTTCTCACGCATAAGTTCCACAAAACGTTGAAATCCAGCCATTCCGGCCTGATATAATTCTGCGAAATTGGTCAATTTTCGAATCGGAGACGTAAAAATACCGATATACAAAGTAAATGCAATGAGGTCAACAACGTTCATCTCGTTTCGCATAATTAAGTAGCCGCCATAACCAATCGCCACGATACCAAGAGACCCAATCAGAAATTCCATGCCCGAAAAAAATGTCGCCATAACCTTGTAAAATCCGGCTCGTGCCTGTCGATACTTCGCACTACTCACTTGAAATTTCCTGGCTTGGGAAGCTTCATTCGCAAATGCAGTCGATATGCGTATCCCGGAAAGACAAGACTCGAGTTCTGTGTTAACACCGGCAGTACCCTCCTTAACTCGCCTTGACGCCTTGCTCATCCTCTTTCTAAGCCATATCGTAAAAATAATCAGTATCGGCATAATGAGCAACACCAGAATAGCCAGTTTGGGACTAATGAAAAACAAGGCGATCGCCGCACCGGTCAATGTCAGGAACGAAATAAATAAATCTTCCGGTCCATGATGTGCCAATTCAGTGATTTCAAATAATTCCGGCAAAATACGGCTCATTAACTGACCGGTACGATTGTTATTATAAAATCGATATGACAGTGTTTGAATATGCGTAAACAGATCATATCGCATTCGCATTTCAATGTTTGCTCCCATGATGTGTCCCCAATAGGTCACAACAAATTGAAGTCCTGCTCGCAATAAAAAGGCCAATATCATGATTGAAATGAAAATAAAGAACTTAGCGAACTCTTTACCCGGAAGGAACTCAGACAATATATACCTAGTAATCATCGGATAAAACAATTCAATGATTGCGACAAAAAATGCGCAAAGCATATCTATCACAAACAGTTTCATTTCAGGCCTATAGTAAGCCGTAAACAATGCTAGCGGCTTCTTATCGCGAAAATCTTCCGGCGACACGGTGTTGGACAACTCACTGTATTTATTCATAAATGATATTCTACTACCTATTGTGAATTCTTCAAAGATAGAAAGAAACCGCCGCCCGAAATCGGACGGCGGCTATTAAAACGAAGAGATGAACACTACTCGCCCAGAACAACCAGACCAAATACTGATGTATCTTTCCACCCGGAATCCGTCATATCCCAGAAATTCATCAGATGACGTCTTCCACCGGAAGTAATGTTGTTGTATCGAACATCCAATCCATGAACGTCACCCATTTCAGTTGCAGAAGCAAACGGAATGGCAAATTCTGCAATAAATCCATCCTCTGTAATCCAAGTGCGAGTGACCACTTCTGCGGTACCATGATCTGCACTGAAAATATTGTTGAAATTCACACGATATTGGCCGTCATCATCTCCGTATTCTCCGGAACGATCGTTATTTTCGTCCAGGAAAATCTCGGCAGAATCTTGTTCGTAATTTGTGGCAGATGAATCATCCAAATGCGGATCGGTCACTTCAACCAACACATACAAATGATCTTCAGACCACATCGTCTTAAAGTTAACCGCAACTTTTCCACCTTCAAATGCATCCGAAGACAATGCCTTGTCGACCGGTGTGGCTTCGACATCATCCCAGACTTCATCAAGCTCACTCCCTGAAATGTCCGGAGTACCGTAAACTGCTGTTACTGCTCCCGGCATAGCCTTTTTACCAAGCTTACCTAGTAATCTTTCGTCAGCGCCGTTGCTTGCATCATTCCATGCAGAAGGCACTCCGGCATCCATTACAAGAACATCAAAATCATTCAGGGTCTTCGACTTCTCAATCAGCGGTAGAGAAAAGTTGGCTATATAACCGCCATCGACTTCAGTCGCTTCCGAACGGCTCAGAGAATGAATTTCATCAATAATGAAAATCTTGACCTCATCGTTGTCGTCGACTGTTGTGTCTGATACTTCTACACGAACATAGAAATTAACATCATCATAAAGGACTCGGAAATAATCATCTCCAAATGAATACTTAGTGGCTTTCGAGAAATTTTCATCGTCAGGAGATACACTTCCAAATGAGTTTGCAAACTTCTTTTCTGCGGGCAACTTTGATGGATCCGTCAACGCCCAGAAAGCGAGTTTGGGCTGCATTTCTTCATCAAAAAGCAATGGAAATTTATCGGCCTTCCAGCTCGTTGCATCTGAAATGCCCCAGATAACGACCGCATCGATGATGTCATCGTTCGCAGCAAAAGCGTCCATCAAGGCTTTATAACGCTTTGCAAGCTTGATCATTTCTTCTTCACCATTATTAGCGGCTTCAATATCGAGCTCCGTCACGCGAATACGCAAACCTAAATCCGCAAAACGCTTCATTGCTGTAATGACCTGCTGAGGCGCAGGATTAGCCATCTGATAGTGCGCTTGAAAGCCTACACCATCGATATTTCCGGCATCAACAATCGGCTTCACCAAATCGTAGATACCTGTCTGCTTAGGCTCATAAGGCACACTGAAATCATTGTAGAACAACTTCACATCCGCAGGCGCATATTTACGAGCATATTCAAATGCCTTCGGAATATACTCAGCACCAATTGTATCCATCCACAAAATACCATTTTCGGGATCTTCCGCACGAGACGGTCTTAACTGGCCATTATCTCCAACGGCTTCATTCACAACATCCCACGACATGACAACGCCGGGATAGTTTTCGTTCATGAAAGCAAATACGGCTGCAATATAGTTCTCCATACGCGCAAGCATGACGTCTTTAGTGACCAGCTCGCCATCCGGATTATAACCTACCTTGAAAAATGCATCCGGTGTCTGAGAAAACCATACCAGAACATGACCGTTTACGGTATATCCGTTCTCTTTTGCAAAATCAAGCAAAGGCTTAGCTTGATCGAATTTGAGAGCAGGATGGGTCTCATCTCCGGCCTCAGCCAAAGCTCTGGATGCCTCAAGATCAAGAACATTCTCAGGTTTTAATTCGTTTTCATGAGTAAAAGTACTATATTGATTAGACAAGAACTCCACAAGGTCAGGATCTGAGAATGTGGATAAAGGAACCGCACATCCAATCGGAAAAGAATCCGCATAAACCTCTTTTAGGCTAGGCAAATCTGTTAGAAGTGCCTTGGATTCCTGTTCCTGAACCGAGATGTCGTCAATATAGAAATCCATGCCCTCTGCACCGAGAGTTTCGACATAGATCACGGTCTTTTCTGCATCCGCTCCTGCCCGGAATGTTCCTGACAGTTCAACCCACTCCCCGCTTGCACAATCTGTTCTATAAACATTCTGATAACCGGCAACCCCGTTCACGATAGCTTCGGCGGACAGAACCATGGTTTTTGTCGAACCTGATTCCTGATACACCCAAACTGAGATGGTATATGTATTACCACCGACAAAAGGAAAAGCAGCGCCGGGCCCGTTCCAATCAAGAACTCGCCCTTGGGTCAAAAGACTATTTGCTCCGGTATGTGCGATAACATTTGATTTCGACACAATTACCGTATCTCCCTCACCTCTGCCGATCCACCCGACGAGATCACTGTCCTCTTCAAAACTGTTCGTTCCTAGATAAGAAAGTTGGTCTTCAACAATTGCCGATGTCTCAGTCGACTCCGGAGGAGTAATTTTTGAAGAAGTAGAATCCGGCGTATTACAAGCAGAAACGACAGACATTATCATGGCCATTAACAGAACTATTCCCAATATGCGGGCCTTAATACTGTGCATTAATGATACCTCCAATTTGTGCGCGAAACGATTTATTCTCTTTTTCATCAAGAAGGAGAAGTCCTTACGGGCTTCTCCTTCAAGTCAACATAATTTTGTCTTAATCAGGTTACTCTTTGACAGCACCTAAAGTCAAACCACCAACTATCTGTTTTGACATAAAAATGTATATAACAACAACCGGCAGTAATGACAATCCCATACCGAGATAAACCGCACCTAATTCTGTACGATACGCATCACCGTTAAGAAGCTTAACAACGAGCGGAACCGTGTACTTACTCTTAGATGTCAGAATCAAAGAAGGTAAGAAGAAGTTATTCCACGATGATACCAATGACAAGATAGATAGGGTAAAAATACCCGGCTTAGCCATTGGCATCATGACTCTATGGAAAATTGTGAACTCTCCGCAACCGTCGATACGGGCAGACAAGATCAGATCTTTAACCAACGAAGTCTGTAAGTACTGCTCAGCAAAAAATACAGAAGCCGGAGCAGCGACTGCAGGGAGGATAAGTGGGACAAAGGAATTGACTAAGCCAAGCTTATTCATATAGGCGAAGAAGCCCATAACAGAAACTTGCTGAGGGATCAAAACCAAAACATAGATAATTTTTCTGAACGTATTTTTGAACTTAAAGTCGTAAACTTCAATCGCGTAAGCTGTCAACATTGAAAAATATACAGTTAAAGCTGTAGAACTGAAGCTAATAATCGCACTGTTCTTATATCCGCTCAGAATACTGGTATCACGACTATTAATAAATCTCCAGTTAAACCCGAAAGATTTACTCGGAATTATTGACAATCCTGCGCGAATTTCAGCTGAAGATCGCGTAGCGTTGACAAGAACCAGCCATACAGGAATGACAGCCAACAACGAGAGAACAACCAAAACAATGTAAATTAAAGTTCTGAATACAAGCAAACGGGCACTGTTGCTTTCCGATAAACTTACACCACTTTGCATGTCACATCACCATCCTTTGTCTTAGTTTTCTCTCTTTTGCTGCCAATTTCTTTGCTTTTGCCTCAGATGCAGCATCCCGATCTCTCAGGACTCTGAAGATAATTAAAGAACAAACAGTCGTTATCAAGAGAATGACAATGCCGACTGATGCTGCTGCACCAATAAACTTCTTTCCTGCATCGTACTTACGGAACATAACCGTGTACATCGTAGAAATAGCATTGCCGGGACCACCTTGTGCAGCGATAAAGTATGGGATTTCAAACATCTGCATACCACCAACCAACGATGTGACCAATGTATATACAAGAATTGGACGAAGTGCAGGAAGAGTAATATATCTGAACATCTTCCAACCATTAGCTCCATCAATCATACCTGATTCATAGAAAGAGGCCGGAATGGATGACATACCTGCGACGAGAATAATGATCGTATTGCCATACCACATCCACCATTGAATATATGCAGTCAACATCTGCAAAAACACAGGTTTATCCAAAAAACGGATGGGTTCAGGAATAGCATTGATCATAGTTAAAAACTGGTTAGCCGGGGAGTAAATGTCTTGGAACAGCTTGAAGTACAAAACACCAACGGTCGCCGGCATAAACATATTCGGAAGGTAGAGTAACGAACGCCACATTCCGACTAATTTTAATTTCAAAAATGAACTGGTAAACCACACACTGAGCAGCATCGCGATTCCGAGCTGCGGAATAAAGTTAAGAAGCCAAATCTTCCAGGTATTGCCAATCGACTTAATAAATACTCTATCTTTTAATAGTCTCTGAAAATTATACATCCCGACAAACTTGCCGGAAGACGGTACCAAAAGTTGAGTATCTGTGAAAGCCAACCAAATGGTATTTAAAACTGAATACAGAGAAAACACGATAAATACAACAACAAAGGGGCTAATCATGATGTAGCCCATGTATCCTTTTTCGAGACTCCCAATTTTACGACTACCACCGGCCATTCCTTGCGAGGCAACAGATCCTGAGACACCACTACCTTTGCCAATACGCATAGCCAATCCTCCATTACGTAATTTATATCGGGCAACAAGCGCCTGCGTCAATTAAGACGCAGGCCTTGCCACCACGATTAAACTAATTATTTAGGTCTCTGAAATTACTCAACGATGTATTCCGGGAAGTCAGATGCTACAGAATCTTTGAAATTCTGGATAGCAGTATCTTTGTCGACCTCACCAGCAGCGTAGAGATTGATAACTTCTGTCAAAATGTCTTGTACGCGTTGGTCAGAACCTTGGAACAGTCTTGCGCTGACATTAGGAGCAGCAGCTGCAAAACCAGAATATGAGTTCTGTCCGCCGAGGTATGAGCTCATCTCAGAATCATCAAATGAAGCAGTGATAGCATCAACAACCTTCTTGGAGCTAACGAAGTCACCAGCAGCCTGCTTGATACCGTTTTCAGCATCGAGAGGAACCAATTCAGGATCGATAGCATTGAGGTATTCGTTGGTGTAAACACCGGTTGCCCAGTTGGTCAGGTTCTCTTCGTTGAGAGCAACGAACTTAATGAATTCTTTTGCAAGCTCAGGGTTCTTAGCATTCTTCATAACGCCAACCCATGTGCCGCCCCATTGGTAAGGAAGAGGACCAGCTACGCAGCCCCAGTCACCAGCGGTGTCAGGACCATTGGAAGCGAGAACATAAGGAAGACCCCATGTAGGCAGGAAGAATGTAAAGATTTGGATCGGGTTGCCATCAACATCGGCCAAAGTATCATTCATACCCTGGAACCATGCTTCTTGCCACTGACGAGCCTGTGCTTCATATCCGTTCCCACGGAAGGTCTTAGCAACTTCAAAAAGCTCATCAACTACCGGATCGATAACGAGCGTGTCGTCAACGAACCAAGGATCAGCACGGTTAGCAAAATAAGCATTACGGAACTCATCAACTGATGCAACCATAAATACTTTTCCGCCAGACTTCTCTTTGAGAGTAGCTGCCATTTCTTCGAACTTGGTCATGTCGGACATCATAGCCTGGATTTCTACCGGATCATCTGTTCCGAAGTATTCCGTAGCGATGCTACGACGATAGAAGACTGCACCAGGTGTTGTCTGATAAGAGAAAGCGCGGATTTCTCCGGTTGCCGGATCAGTACCAACATCAATGGTGTTCTGGTAGGTCTCAAGGTAGTCAGCCAAGCTCTTCAGATCAGAGAGATCATAAAGAAGGTCTTCAGCTTCAACAAATTCCTTAACGAAAGCAGCCTCAAGGCCGACAACGTCCGGGCACTCATCTGTGTTAGCAGATGCGATAACCTTGTTCTGGAACTCGTTGTTGTCTGTCGGAATCTCAACATAATCAAGAACGACGTCCGGGTTGAAACCCTTAAACGCAACAGCATGTGTCTTCAACTCATTGGTAAAAGACCATACCTCAAGATTACCGGAGAGACCGGTCGCCATTGTCGTCGACTCAGTAACAACTACAGGCTCGGTCGACTTTGTTGTCGTTGTGCCTTTTGTTGTTTCTTCTGTGCCGCCGCAAGCTGCTATCCCGCCAAGCGCCAGAAGCGAAGCAAGGACAAGTGCAATTAGCTTTTTCATTAACTTTTCCTCCTAAAATATAGTGTGGTAAATTGTTCGCCGAAAGGGTATTTCGACGTTCTTGATTATAGCATCTGTTCATTTTATATGCAACACCTTCAAGATTACACCGATTTTGCCTCTTTTTTCATGACACATTGCCTAAAACCCATTAATTTTGACGGAAATTTGAGGTATTTTGATAATCGGGTCGAAACAAGTATTTTTTTTGCCGAAAACGCTGTTTTGTAAATTTTCTTTCGCACAGTCTGATAATTACACTAATCTCACAGATTATGCGCAGCCATGGTATCGTTCGCTCCGCGCCTCGTCCCGTCTGCTCCTTGGTATGCTCGACTCTGCAACCTCTTTCTTTTCTTCTGCACGAGCGCATCCATGGTTGGAGGCATTAATTTGCGAGCCTGACGAGATCTCACAATACAAAAGGCCCCCCGTAGGGAGCCTCTTGTATTGTGGAGCCTTTAATCGGAATCGAACAGACCTCATCCTTACCATGGATGCTAATAGAGGTCGAATAGTCTTCGCCTGCCTTCGTCTCATTCCGGGTTCTCCGGTGCTCACGAACCTTCGTTCGCTCCGCGCCTCGTCCCGTCTGCTCCTTGGTATGCTCGACTCTGCAACCTCTTTCTTTTCTTCTGCACGAGCGCATCCATGGTTGGAGGCATTAATTTGCGAGCCTGACGAGATCCCACAATACAAAAGGCCCCCCGTAGGGAGCCTCTTGTATTGTGGAGCCTTTAATCGGAATCGAACCGATGACCTCATCCTTACCATGGATGCGCTCTACCGACTGAGCTATAAAGGCGTATGCGAGTGCTATACTTGCTGGAGCGGATGACGGGAATCGAACCCGCGTAGTCAGCTTGGGAAGCTGGGGTTCTGCCATTGAACTACATCCGCGCTTCTATTGATACACTTATGACGCAAGAAAGATTATACAAGGATGCACTATACGTGTCAAATATAAATTTGCCGGCCTCAATTGTGTGCCTCAATTGTGGGAAACCGGCAAATCCGAGAATGCGTTTTAATAGGATTACGGTTAATTAATTGCCGTTTCGATATCATTTTCCTCGCAGTAACGCACAAAGGTCTGATGGATTACTTTCTGACCCGCTTCATTGGGGTGTATACCATCTTCGCAAAGGAAATCCGAAACGTTTCGATGTTGCAAAAAAGCATCACGAACATCTACGAGGGGAACGTTTTCCTGATAGGCCACTTTCTTAACCCTGTCGGAATACCTCTCTTGTTGGCGATATATTTGATTTTTTTCCTTGAGAAATGCCAGAATATTCTCGGCCACAACGCCTTCTATTCGACATATGAAATCAAAATAGCGCTCGGAATCGATAGGCGGAAGCGTCATCATGACCGGTTTTTTACCTGAAAGTTTTATCGAAGTGACCATTTCTGTTAATGTTCTTTCAAAATCCTCAAGAGTCATATTCGGCTGATGATCAACTTCCGGATTTCGCGAAACACTTTTCCAGTCAAAATCACAATCATTCCCGCCAAACTCAAGGAGCACATGATGATGATCATATGTATCCATCAGCGCTTTTTCGATTAGCGGTTTTGCTCGGTCAGCCGTACATCCGAAGCGCGCATTATTTTTGATACGGACAGCAAATGTATTTTCAAATAGTTTTACCGCAGAATCTGCGAGAAATCTGTATTTTGAGGACGCCGCGTCAAAAATGACACCGCGCATTATGGAGTCTCCCCATATTTCTATTCCTGTGATAGCGGGCATAAAATTACCTCCTGCGTGATCATTTAGATGATATCACGTAGTTATTAAAATTACAACTCGCATTTACATAAATTATCACTATAAAGCCTTGCAATGATTTGTTATACTGTCTTGCGTCTATCCCAACTGAGAGAGAAACTCTCCTCTTCGCTCAAGATACTCATCATATTCCATTCTTTTATCTATGACACCGTTCGGCAAGATCTCAATGATACGATTAGCAATAGTTTGAACGAACTCACGGTCGTGGGAAGTAAACAAAATAGAGCCCTTGAATGCTTTAACCCCTTCGTTGACTGCCGTTATCGCTTCTAAGTCAAGATGGTTAATCGGATCGTCTAGAATCAAGATGTTTGATCCGGAAAGCATCATTTTCGACAACATGCAGCGCACCTTTTCTCCACCGGAAAGGACCGATGCCTTCTTAAGCGCCTCTTCTCCGGAAAACAGCATGCGTCCCAAGAATCCACGAATATAAGTCTCATTTTGATCTTTTGAGTATTGACGAAGCCAATCGACCAAAGAGATTTCCTTGTTATCGAAAAATGATCCGTTGTCCTTGGGCAAATACGACTGTGATGTTGTAATTCCCCACTTATACGATCCGCTGTCCGGCTCACTTACGCCGGACAGAATATCGAAAAGCGTCGTAGCTGCGACCTCGTTCTCTCCGACAAATGCAATGGCATCACCTTTTTCCATTGTAAAGGTCAGCTGATTCAGGATTTTTCTTCCGTTAACTGTCTTTGTGAGATCATTTACAAACAACACATCATTGCCGATTTCGCGATCCGGTGTAAAGTTAACAAACGGATACCGTCTTGATGATTGCAGGACCTCCGGAAGTTCTAAATTCTCAAGCAACTTCTTTCTCGATGTCGCTTGTTTGGATTTGGAAGCGTTTGCCGAAAATCGTGTAATGAAATCTTGAAGCTCCTTACGACGAGCTTCTATCTTCTTCGTTTGGTCTTTCATTTGGCGAAGAGACAATTGCGTGTACTCATACCAAAAATCGTAATTGCCTTGGAATAATGTGACTTTTGAGAAATCTATATCCACGATATGTGTACAGACCTTATTTAAAAAATGTCGATCGTGCGATACGACCAATACGGTGTTCTCAAAGTCTAAGAGATATTCTTCCAGCCAGCGGCAAGCATCCAAGTCAAGATGGTTCGTAGGCTCATCAAGCAAAAGCACGTCCGGGTTCCCAAATAGTGCCTGTGCCAAAAGAACTTTTACCTTCTGCCCACCGGTTAATTCTGACATCTTCATCTCAAAGAGTTCGGCGGCGATGCCCAGCCCCTGAAGCAGTATTTCTGCATTACTCTCTGCAGACCAACCATCAAGCTCTGCAAATTCACCTTCCAAGTCGCCGAGAAGCAGCCCGTCTTCTTCTGAGAAGTCCGTCTTAGCATAAAGAAGATTCTTGGCCTCGATAATCTCGGTCAGTCTCTTGTGTCCCATGATGACGGTGTCTCGAACCGGATAATCGTCGTACTTGAAGTGATCTTGCTCGAGAACCGCCATCCGACGGCCCGGCGCCAAGTTTACCTGGCCTTTAACCGATTCAATTTCTCCGGAAAGAACTTTTAGAAAAGTCGATTTTCCTGCGCCGTTGGCCCCGATAATTCCGTAACAGTTCCCCTGCGTAAATGAAATATTAACCTCGTCGAACAATACACGTCCGCCGAACCTTACTGTTACATTCGTCACATCAAGCATTTGAGATCCTCTTTCTGTCTTCTTATATCTCTTAGGACTTTTGCCCTTTGATTCCCGTGCATCATAATAATCGCAATCGGGTGTTCGGTCAAATCCTATGTGACCCGCCAATCGCAATTCGTGCTTTGTAACAAAATTGTAGGCCGACATTCACAAGTTCGTCTATATATATACATATAATAAATAGGCATTTATCACATTTTTTTGTTTATGGTCGTCATTTTATTCTCGCAAGTTTCTGATGCCTAAAATGGCATCTTAAGCATAATGAATGGAGCTTTATTTATGAAAAATGCCGACAAACGTCGTCGTGTGCAAGATAGCAATGTTGATCCCACGAATTCCGATTCCTACCTTAACCCATATCAAATTATATCGACCCGGGACCAAACAGGAAAAAGACGACGCCACTCAAGCTCTTCGGAATATATTATGAAGTCCAGGCGCCGAAAACGCGCTCGTCGAAAAGCCCGACTCTGCCTCTTAATGATGCTTATTCTTTCCGTTATCTTACCTGCCGGCATCTATTCTTCATGCCGCCAACATAAAGATAATCAATCTATGTTTTCCCGGAGCACTTCCGAAAAGGACAAGCATTCCGTTTCTGACAAGTTGAGCGATGTGGATTTAGAGGACGCTCCGCTCTCGGGGAAAATAATCTTTCTTGATGCCGGACACGGCGGCTCAGATAATGGCTGCTCGTATCCACAATCCAATCCGACCTATCTTGAGAAAGACTACAACCTCAAAATTACGCTCGAAGCTCAAAAAGAACTCGAGAAATTGGGTGCGACAGTTGTAATAACAAGACAGGATGATTCCTGGCTGTCCCTTTATGCGCGCGCCGCAATTATACATATCTACTGCATCGATTATTGGACCCGCGTCGGCCATTCCGATCTATCTGAAGATTTTCTCTTGCGGATGCGCGAAGAGATGACGGCAACGATTGAAGCGAATACAGATCAAATTGAAAATAACAGCATGGGCCCGATGGTCGGTAGTGGTTTTTCTGAGGATATGATCCGCTTGCTGGAAGCGGAATACGATCTGGATAATTTTTTATTCCTTTCTATACATAACAACTGGAATAACAACAGTGATTTGCACGGTACTCAAGTATATTATGTAGTTGATCAGTCAATTATTGACAGCGAGACAAGACTAATCCGCAACGACCCATATTACCAACATCCGGACTATGTTGTTCGAGATCCATATTATGGTCGTGACGGGGATAAAAATGCGTCATTGGCACAAATCATGTACGACAGTATTACCCGAGCCGAGCCGGCATTGGTAACCAATACACCTCAAATCGTCGAAGACAACTTTGCGGTACTCCGTGAGCACGGCATACCCTCCGTAATGCTCGAACTCACTTTTGTTTCTAATCCGGATGATCGCAATTTGCTGGAAGATTCCACGGTAATTACCAACATGTCAAAGGGCATCGCCGATGGCTGTCTCCATTATTTTGGGTCTATGGATTGACTCCTCCTCAAAAATATAGATAACATGCAATCAAACGGTATGATTGAGTTAACAATACTGTCCTTTTATCAAGGTATAATATAATTAGTTTTTTAAGGCTTAACATGGGAGGTACTATTATGGACATCGCAATTATCACCGGTGCATCGTCCGGAATCGGCGAACATATTCTTCGTAAAATCATAACGGAGCGTGGCGCGTACGGCAGCCTCCCTTTTGAAGAGATCTGGATAATCGCCCGAAACGGCGAGAAACTTCAAACACTGAAATCCGAACTTGACAACAGGCGAATTCGACCATTTGTGCTCGATTTGTCTCTCCCGGAATCACTCAACGAACTCAGCGAAGCATTACGCGTGGAGAATCCGAATATCGGATTACTTGTCAATTGTGCCGGGGTCGGATATACCGGAGCAACCGAGTCCTTGGAGACTAATCAGATTCGCAATACCGTCATGCTCAATTGCAGCGCACTAAGTGAAATGGTCTCGATTTGTCTGCCCTATATGATACCGACAGGTGACAGTTGCCCTTATGCCATGGGTCCGAGGATTCTCAACATTGCTTCTTCAGCCGGATTTATGCCACAACCGAATTTCGCGGCTTACGCAGCATCAAAGTCATTTGTAATAAGTTTTTCAAGAGCACTCCACGCTGAACTTCGTGTGCACAATATTTCCTCGACCACAGTCTGCCCCGGCCCGGTCGCGACAGATTTTCTCAGCCACGGAAATGCTTCTGACGCCTCGTTTAGTGGAATTAAGAAGTTTTTTGTCGTAAGGCCGGATCGTGTGGCCAATAAGTCCATAGAGGCGGCTCGAAAAGGAAGAGCGGTCTTAGTCTACGGACTCTCACAAAAACTTTTCCATGTCGCTTCAAAGATTCTCCCTACTTCAATTCTTCTTTTCTTCGCTCAACGACTCACTGCAAGAAAATCGAATCCGCCGTCCACTGCATCGGTTGCAACGGCGCCTTCGCCAACTCAATCCAATACCGAATCAGAGACATCCTCAGCGATTACCGTAACCTCTGATACAGCGCAGAAAATTATTGATTCGACCGTCAAATCATCCCCCAAACGTACTGATACTCGAACCTTAAGCTCAGATCATTCTGACGTAAAACCCTTATCTCTTCATAATATAGCAACAGAAATGGTAATCGATAAAGATACGCCAAGTGCATCCTCAGAAACCGCCTCCCGAGGCATTTCTACCGCCCAAATTTCGAACACGCTCCCGGATAACTTGGCAACTTCAATTTCGGCCTCTGCCATCCTGAACCGATTTCCGGGAAAAGGCGCATAATACCCGGCAATTGACAACGTAATTGATCAGATTTATTTGTGACAAAAATGGGACACGCCCCTTCATTTTCTGCTCGGTTACGATTGTTTTCCTATATTTTTAGTGATAGTATGTCATTGTTGACTATATATTTTTTATTATTCATGGAGGTCCCCCGTATGTATGATACTTTAGTAACCCTCAAGAGAGGATTGACAGAAATTCTGGCATTAAAATTATTATTGGAAGGCGATCAGTATGGCTATCAGTTCGTACGTTTGATTCGCGAAAGAAGTGACGGCAAAGTATCTCTGACCGAAGGCGCTTTGTATACCACACTTTACCGTCTTGAAGCTGCCGGACACGTCACTTCCGAAGACACACTTGTCGGACTTAAAAGAAGACGTCGCTACTACAAAATCAGCGACCAAGGACGTCAATACGCAGCGGATGAGATAAAAAAGTACGAGCGTCTCTCTGAAGGCGTAATGAGTGTTCTTCACTACAAACCCAAAGCAAAACCTGCAAAGTAATGAATGAACCGGCTTCGGCCGGTTTTTTCTTTTCTAATCATTTCAAATATTTTATTGTCTCCATGAAATGCCGGCAAAATAGCTTGTCAAACTTGCATTTAGGTGTTAAAATGTTATACAAGACTAACACTTGTCTGCTTAAATGAAAGGAAGTGAACAACATGGGCGTATTGTCATTAATTGACTATTTCATTCTTGCAACGATTGGGCTTATGGTCATCGGGGTTCTCTATCTTTCGCACCGATCTTCAAGGAAAAATAAATCGCATTGTTCCGGTGGTTGTGGGAGCTGTAAGATGGCTTGCGATATCCGGAGTGTTGAGTCTTCCGCAAAGTCGCCGTCCAATACGAGTCCTTAATAATCGAATTATGTACATTTCATATGATCAAGCATCCTCACTTCGGAAGGATGCTTTTTTCTTTGCCGGAACTGACTTTATATCGAATGTATCCCAGCAAACGAACCACGCCTACACCGAAATAGAAGCCAAGAACATTCATCCAAAAATCATCGATGTCGCTCTTTCCGGTATTAAGCGCGTATTGAGAAAATTCAATAAGTCCCGCCAGAAAAATCGGAAAGGCAATCCATATCGCTCGACGAACTCCCGAAAAATACACCGAAAAGAAGTACCCCAAAGGCGTGAAAATTAGCAAATTTCCGAAGAACTGTATGAAAATCCCATGTCTAAAGTTTCCGCCAAGAAGTTCCGGCCAGTAAATTGCAAATGCGCCTTGAAACGGAATCAGATTTAGGCTTCTTGATTCATACATATTCACTTGCCGCTGTGAAACGAAAAGCATAATCAGCAAAACAATATATACCGGCACAAAGACGGCAGCTGAAAGGTGGAACCCGGCCTTGAAGCTCAGACGCATCTTATATGTATCCCAGCGTCCTTTCGAAAACAGCCGAAAACAGATCATGATTATATATCCGCATGCCCAAATCAATCCGATTTGGAATGATCGCTCAAAACTCAGCGCAAATGACAAACTACGTCCGTTACTATATGCCGTTAGCAAATAAAAAGCGACCATGATTAACAGCGAAAAAGTGTACGTTAAAGCGCACAAGACATAATCCCTGGTGCCTAATAGAATAGCAATTGCTACGAGCAGGCCAACTGCGAGTATAACTATCTCCTGCATCGGCGAAAGAAAGCTATCGCTTGATTGAAGCGTAATCAGCATAAGCAAACCCAAAACCATCGCAATGAGTGTGCGGATTGCAGGCATACCCGCCCATTCCGAAAAAGATTTATTCATTCTTCGATTGCGACCTCGGCGTCTTGCATCACCGGATTGTCGTTTTTTATTGCTCTTTGTCATCAAATTACTCTCTCCGGTTCTCAAATCAATTCGCTAAACAGAATAATACAATTACACAAAAAATACAAAAAATCACATTGTCCACATTAATGACTACCCATCTTCAGCCAAGAATGCTTCTTCTGTGATTTTTGTCCAATATCGGTTTCCAATCTACACTAATAGAACGAATCAAATGTCCGACAATTAGTGAGTCAGTTATACCTCGCAATTGTTACCATGTATTAATCGCGAAATCGGCTTGTATACAATAAATGTAATCAACGAAACGGTGAGGCCCTTAAATAGATTAAACGGAACAAACGCAAACACTATAAGAGTTCGTTTATCGACAACAAACTGATTGACTGCCTGCGTCATTCCAATAATCGCCTCGGTCGAAAAACCCATGAATCTTGCATATAACTCCAGAAAAACGTAGTAATTAAGTAGTGGTGTGGTCACCGAGAGCACAATAGTACCAATGAGCATCGAGATGAGAGCGCCTTTTCTGGATTTCAAATATCGATACACCAACCCCGCTGAACCGGCAAAAGCAACACCGGCCGCAAAATTTGCGAGTTGTCCTATTCCCATCGTAGAGTTACTGATTGCTAACATGATTAAGTTCTTGAGTAATTCAATGACTATCGCAGTCAGCGGGCCAAATGCAAATGCTGCAATCAGAATCGGAACTTCACTAAGATCATATTTGAGAAATGCCGGCATAAATGGCAATGGGATTTCTAAATACATAAGAACCGTCGCCATCGCAGTCAAGAGAGCCCCCACTGCCACGCGCCTGGTTCTCGACATATTTTGCTCACGGCAAGAAATAGGTGACCTGCTACCGGCTTCAGCATACCCGGCCTCCGAATTATTTACCTTAATCATGACATCTCCTCCACTTTCCATTAATCGAAATCTCAATGCATTATCTAACTAAGATTACCGGGGGCCGGCAAATTAATTCCACCGAAAAAAGCTGAAAATAAAAAAGCCGCCCCATCATCAGGCGACAAATTACGTCAAACGTATCGGCAAACTGCCGAAATATGACTTCTCTCGTCCGGACTATACCGTCGGCATCGGATTCTAACCGTTTCAGCTCCTGCTCGCGGGCTTGTCGACATCTCGTCGCTTCACCGCCGGTGGGGATTCACACCCCGCCCTGAAGTTGGCTTGATTATATGCTTGATGATCTGCAATTGTCAAGCCCGCAAAAACAAAGGCTCTTCACAGATTTCGTGAATATTGATTTTTCAACGGTGTCGGCAAATTTCCTTTCGGATATTGTCAAAGAGGTATTTGGAAATGCAATGTGAATGACGTATACTTGTGTTGATATTCTAGAAATTCGGAGTTTAATAATGAATAAAAAACTGATACCCTCTGTATTTGCTTTATCCATATTGGTCGTAGCGGTGGCTGGTTCTTGCGCCTTAAAAGACACACCTCCACCTTCGTATTCGTTAGCCCCACCTTCCATCGGATCCACCTCCGTTGTCGCTACGCCGACATCGACACCTACTCCGACGCCCAGCCCGGAGCCGACAGCAACCCCTACGCCTACTCCGACACCGACGCCGACGCCGGAAGTGAAATACATTGAACCGCAAACAGATCAACCGGTCTGGTATGAGGGCTATGTTGATCCGAGAACGGTACGCGCCGAGATTGTAACCAATCCGGAAGATATTACTGTATTGATTAACAAATATTTCGCGATGCCGGAAGACTACGTGCCTGAGATTGAGCTGGCTGCTCATTCAGCCGGACAATATCTGCGTCCCGAAGCTAACGAGGCCTGGGATCTGATGCACGCGGCTTGCTTAGAGGAAATCGGAGAAAACCTCTACTTAATTTCCGGATATCGCTCTTATGCAACTCAACGTTACAGTTTTTCAAACGCCATCGAGCGCCGCGGACTGACAAAAGCTGTCGAAAAGAACGCTTATCAAGGCCGATCTGAACACTGCTTGGGATTAGCTCTGGACATCAATATCGCTTCTGATCCCGAAATAAGAGATGGATTTGCCGAAACCGCCGCCGGCAAGTGGGTAGCAGAAAACGGTCATCTTTACGGCTTCATTTTAAGATATCCGCGCGACAAGGGTCATATTACCGGTTATGGATACGAAGCCTGGCACTATCGTTATATCGGAACCGAACTGGCAACCGAATTATTCGAGAGCGGCCTGACCTTAGAAGAGTATTACGACAAGGCACAAATCTTGCCCACGGCGGAATAATCGACCGGATTAATTTATTAGGTTTATATCCCGACCGATATGCAAAAGTTTGAGGACCAAATGACCCGTAAAAAATTCGTACATTTACTAATCAGCCTGCTAGTCATTATTGGGGCTATCGTAGTCGCAGTAATATATCATGCGTCTCAAACACGTGCTGATGAACCATTTTTCGATAACGCAACTATGGCTTCTGACTCTGAAGCCATGGCTCCGATAATTGATGCTACCGCAGCGCCAACCATTATTAATTCGCCCACCCCTTTCCCGACTCCAACCATTCAACCGTCGCCGACACCCACGCCGACACCCACACCGACGCCCACCGTGACACCTGAACCGGAAAACCCGATTTATGTGAACGGTTTTCTGGACCCTCGATCGATTACACCCACACTGACAGATGATCCAGCTTCATTGACTGTCTTAGTTAACAAATATTTCGAAGTGAGTTCTGATTATGTCCCCAGCTTAGTGGAGGCGTCTTCATCAAAAAATTGCAGCGTCCGCCCGGAAGCTGCAGAAGCTTGGGATTTAATGCGAGAGGCATGTTCCGAAGAGACCGGAAAGACACTTTATCTCTGCTCAGGCTACCGATCTTATGCGACGCAAAAGAAGCTGTTTGATGATGCGATTGCAAATAAAGGCTTGGAAAGAGCCATCTCCAAATATGCATTCCCGGGCCGCTCAGAACATCAGCTCGGTTTAGCTTTTGATATTTCTACGACAGATACCAAGAGCATTTCCGGCAGTTTCTTGACGACCACCGCCGGCATCTGGATGACAGATCACGCCCATGAGTACGGATTCATCCTTAGATATCCGAGCGGTAAAGAAAGCGTCACCGGATACGCTTTTGAGGCATGGCACTACCGTTTTGTTGGCGTCGATATAGCAACCGCTATGTTTGGCACCGGCATGTGTTTTGAGGAATATCTGGCAAATCAGTAATTCTTCACACAATATGAAATCACAAATAGAGCGCGTACAATAATCGCCCCACGTGCATCAGAACCTTTCTGATCAAATCACATGGGGCGATTGTTTTGTGCGTTATGATTCACTTGACCTGTGCATCACTACGTAAAATCATTTTCGTTCTTATGCTGTTTCTATACTTGCATCAGCTTCTAAACCCAACAATTTGACAGCCTCTTCACGCATCTTATATTTCATGATTTTGCCGGCAGCATTCATCGGAAACTGATCCACAAAACGAATGTACTTCGGGGTCTTGTGCTTGGCCATGTGAGACTTAACATATGTTTTCAGGTCTTCTTCTGTTATCTCTGCACCATCCTTGAGAACAACACATGCCATGATCTCTTCTCCGTATGTCTTATCGGGAACACCGATAACTTGGACATCACGAACTTGCGGATGCGTATACAAAAATTCTTCAATCTCTTTGGGGTATATGTTCTCGCCGCCACGGATAATCATGTCCTTAATTCGTCCGGTAATCTTGTAGTTGCCGTCCGGCAATCGTACAGCCAAATCTCCGGTATGCAACCAGCCATCTTCATCAATCGCCGCCTTAGTTGCTTCAGGCATCTTGTAATAGCCTTTCATGATGTTATAACCACGTGCGACAAATTCCCCGGGCGTATTGTCAGGCATATCTTCGTTGGTCGCAGGATCGACAATCTTGCATTCTACACCGGGCAGCGGTCTTCCGACAGTTGCGACGCGAACCTCAATTGGATCTCCCACCCGACTTTGTGTGCATCCCGGCGAACTCTCGGTTTGTCCGAACACTATCGTAATATCGTTCATGTTCATCTTTTCGAGAACAGCTTCCATGACCGGAACCGGGCACGGCGAACCCGCCATGATTCCGGTTCTCATGTATGAGAAATCGGTCAGTCCGAAATTCTCATGCTCCAACAATGCGATGAACATGGTCGGCACACCATGCATCGCAGTTATTTTGCGCATATTAATTGCTTCAAGCGCCTTTACCGGTTGAAAGTATTCAATCGGAACCATCGTCGACGCATGTGTGACAGATGCAATCATTGCTAAGACCATGCCAAAACAATGAAACATAGGCACTTGGATTAACAAACGATCGGCCGTCGTAAAATCCATACAATCCCCGATACACTTGCCGTTGTTAATAACGTTATTGTGAGTCAGCATGACGCCCTTCGGAAATCCTGTCGTTCCGGATGTGTATTGCATATTGCAAACTTCATCCGGCTTCGTATCCGCTGCCATCTTATGTAAGAGGCTGTCCGGAATATTGTCACCAAGAGCAATCGATTCCGGCCAAAAATAGCATCCGTCCTGCTTGGAATCAATGGTAATGACATTCTTAAGACACGGCAATCTCTCCGCATCCAGAGCGCCGGGAACGGAAGACTTGAGCTCCGGACAAATCTCGTTAATTATTTGAACATATTCGGAATCCTTATATCGATCAATCATGACCAGCGTATGCGTATCAGACTGTCTGAGGAGGTACTCCGCCTCATGAATTTTGTATGAAGTGTTAACCGTAACCAAAACCGCTCCAATCCGAACCGATGCCCAAAAAGTCAAGAACCACTCCGGATAGTTGGTCGCCCAGATTGCGACATGATCTCCTTTTTTTACACCCATCGCAATAAACATCTTAGCCACGCGGTCGACGTCTTCGTTGAATTGAGCATATGTCCTGGAGTAGGAGCGAGTCGTATAAGCGAACGCACACTGATCCGGATGCTCTTCAACAACACGATCCAATAGTTGACTGAAAGTCATGTTAATAAGTACGTCTTTTTCAAAAATGCGCTGTCCATCCTCTTTAGCAACAAAACAACTGATTGCCGGAACCGCTTGATCAGCGGCGAATTCAAGTGCATTAGGGGACTTGATCTGCTTAATGGTCGGCGAAGACGGCGCGACTTCTTCTTCACGAAGTCTTTCCCATCGGCGAACAAAATGGACGAATTGCGGAAATACAATGGCAGCATCTTCGATTTCACTGGACCAACGCTTAACCCATTCTAATGAGACGAATCCGTCATATTGATTCTCGGTGAGAGTTTCGAACAGTTCCTTCAGCGGTATATCTCCCGTCCCGGGAAGTCGATACGCAACTACGCCACTCGCAGTGCGAACTGAATCCTTGACGTGTATGTATCGAATCCGGTCGCCTATATTTTTCCAAGTGTCCGCCGGAAGCTCGCCAAAATATCTGTAGGGGTGGTGCACGTCCCAAAGGACTGCAACATTTGGACTTCCGACTCGCTTAATCAATGCATTTAAGCGTTTGGTGTCAGCATACACGCCGTTGGTTTCGACCAACAACGTGACGTTCTTTGAAGCGGCCATCGGAGCCAGAGATTGGAGAATCGAAACAATTCTATCGTCATCGATATCAGTTTCCGGAGCGGGGTGCGCGTCCGCAAGGACACGAATATAAGAAGCACCGAAACTATCCGCCAGTTCGATATACTCTTTTATTTCGTCAAAAGCAACCGTCGAACCCTCGGTCGAAGCCAGTACACAATTGGACGAAAAACAAGGAATCATCAAATCCAACTGTTGAAGCGTTCTCTTTGTATTGTCGCGTTCTTCAGGCAAAAAAGGCTTTGCGCGAGAAGCCATGATCTCTTCGCCCAGCCCTCGAATTTCTATGCCTGCATAGCCCAAATCATGAGCCATTGAATATATTTCGTTCCAATTCCAATCCGGGCATCCCAGTGTGGAAAACGCCAACTTCATCGCCATGTATTGCACCTCCAAATGAATGTTACTAACTATTCGAAAATGTACGTATATCAGCCTGAAAAAAGAAGAATATTTCAAGCATATAATAAAAACACCGCTATTTCAAAGTGTCGCGGCAAAAAAAAGCAATTTTCGTCACTCTTCTTGGTTTATATTGAACCTTGACTTGCTTTTTTCGTTCTGAATCTCGCTAAGAAGCGAAAATGAGTCGGCTTCTGAAAGCGGCCGTCCCCAAATATAGCCCTGAATAAAATCACATTGTAATTCTCTAAGTATGGAGAGCTGACTAGGATGATCCACGCCTTCAGCAACCACTTCGATATCCATTTCATGTACCATGGATACGATCGAACTGACCATTAGTCGCTGAACCGTCCCTTGAACCATATCATCTACAAACGCTTTATCAATCTTAAGCGTTTGAATGGGAAGTTGTTGCAGATACTTGAGCGATGAGTAGCCGGTTCCGAAATCATCCAGTGCAACGCGAATACCCAAATCTATCAAAGCTTCCAGGACTTTTATGACTTCGTCAACGGATGTGATCATGATTGACTCAGTGACCTCAAACTCCAAATGCTTCGGATTACATCCTGTAGATTTTAATATCCGCTTCACCGTGCGCAAAAAGGATGGTGACATGACTTGAATCGGCGAAATATTCACAGACATGACCAAGTCCTCACCAAACTGTTCCGCCATTTTTTTCTGGGTCAAGCAGGCACGCTCCATAATCCATTCACCCAGCGGCAAAATGAATCCAACCTTTTCAGCCAAAGGTATAAATTGCGAAGGACTGACAACTCCGAATTTCGGGTTTTTCCAACGCGCAAGAGCTTCAAATCCGCGTATTTTTTGAGAACTCGTATGGTACTGCGGTTGAAAAACTAAAAAGAGTTCGCCATTCTCAATGGAAGAAAGCAGAGCATTTTCGTAATTGACACGCACCATGACGTCTTCACTCATTAATTTTTCAAAAAACTGAACACCATTCCGACCGGCTTCTTTGGCCTTGTACATCGCAGTCTCGGCATTCTTAATTAATTCGGCTGAAGTTTTTCCGTCTTGAGGATAAAGAGATATTCCTGCGCTCGCGGTAACTGATACTTCGTGATCACCTAAGGTGATTGGAGTCGATATTGATTTGCATACCGCTTCGGCGTAAGCTCTCAAAGAATTATCGTCGAGAGAACGTTGAATAATGACAATAAATTCGTCCCCTCCCAACCGGCCGACCATATCATCGGGATGCGCGGTTCGGACAATACGCTTTCCTACCTCTTTGAGTAACTGATCACCGGCCACATGATTAAGAGAGTCATTAATACGCTTGAATTGATCCAAATCAAAATATACAACGGCAAAATCCAGCGACTTCTGGGATAATAAACTGATAAGCAAATCTATTCGATCAGCGATTTTGGTGCGATTCGGAAGTTCCGTGAGAGGATCATAATGAATCAACCGATAGAGTTTTTGCTCATTTTCCTTCATCGCGATATTGTACTCGAGCAGCTTATCATTTTGCTTCAAAGCTTGCCGCCCCTTCTCTGCCAATTCGTCGTTCAAAACGCCCATTTGATTCTTCTGCGATTCCAATTCTCGCATTTGAAGGATCAAACGACGACTGTAAAGCAGAATGAGATACAACATAACGATCGTCCCGACGGGAACAATTGCCCCGGGCAACACCGTGTGGTTTTTCGTTACAAATGCTACGGATAAAACAAATACCACTTGTGCTACACCCGATATAATCGTCGCATAAAAACCGCGTCTTCCGGCACTAAAGACCATCAAAACAGAAACCAGCGCCTGTATCATGGAAAGAATTCCGTTGATTCCAAATTCACCATATCGATTATGTATATAGGATGAGATTACGAAAAAAATGAAATATAAAGTGATTTTCAACGCAACATGTCTCTCATTGCCGATTCGGGCAATGGAACGATCGATTGCTCTGTCGATGGAATTCTGTCTTTTCTTATCCATAAAGCCCTCACAAACACAAATGTGGTGACAATTATACAATTTATTATAGAGGCGAATAAATCGATTGCACAGACAAATTCTCAAATCTATATATTGATCATAGGATAATTAACAATCTTCACATTTTACCCACATTTAACTATTAACGCGCTTCTTGTATTGCATGTTGTGCGACAATTCTCTAGCATAGATAATATGGATCCGGTACATGAATTATAAGGAGGCGCCTGCTATGACTGACCCTCACGATCTAATCGAAGTTCAACGCGAGTCCAAACAGCGAAAACGCATCATTATTATCGGAGGTGTAGCGGCCGGAACATCTGCCGCCACAAAGGCCCGCCGAAACGACGAAGATGCCTCGATTACCATTTATGACATGGATCAACACATGTCTTACTCCGGTTGTGGCCTTCCATACTATATTGGAGACCGCGTCAAAAACATAGATGACTTGATCCCTCGCGGTCCGGATTTTTTCATGAAAAAATACCGTGTCAGCGTCAAACTTCTTCATCGGGTCGAACAAATACTTCCAAATAGCAAGACCATACGTATCCGAAACTTAATCGATAATTATGAGTTTGAAGATTATTACGACGTTCTGGTCATCGCTACCGGTGCGTCACCCGTTCCTCTGCCGATTGAAGGATTTAATCTCCCTCATGTTTTTTCGCTCAGAAACCCGTCCGATGCCGTTGCTATCAAAAGTTTTATTTCAAATAATTCGCCCCGGAACACTGTCATTGTCGGTACAGGTTTCATTGGGCTTGAAATGGCTGACAACCTGGCATTGCTCGGACACAACATCACTTTAATAGAGAAGCGACAAAAACCATGTCCTCCTCTTGATGAAGATATGGCCGATTACTTGTCAGAGCATCTTCGAAAAAACGGCATCCGTCTCATAACCGGTACCGGCGTATCGTTAATTTCGAAAAACGAGGTAGTCACAGACCACAACGAGTCTATCTCAGCGGACCTGGTCATCGTTGCCATCGGTGCCAGACCGAATACGTCCTTGGCGGAATCCGCCGGTATCCGATTGGGCAAGACCGGTGCCATAGCCGTAGATCCCCAAATGCGTACGAATATTCCGGAGATTTTTGCCTGCGGTGACTGTTGCGAGAATTACTTCACACTAAACGGAGAAAAATTCTATCGCCCGCTTGGTTCAACCGCCAACAAGACCGGCCGAATCGTGGGAGATGTTATTACCGGATCTGACGATTCTCACCGTGGCGTGCTCGGCACCGGTATTTTCGAAACACTCGGCATGACCATAGCATCCACCGGTCTTAAAGAGTCCGAGGCAAGAGACTTGGGTTATAACGTAATCGTCAGTCACAACATCAAGCCCAACAAACCCACATATCTCGGCGGAAAGGAAATGGTGATTAAGACCATAGCAGACGTCGACACCCATCAAATCCTCGGCGTTCAGATCGTCGGTTACGAAGGGGTCGACAAGCGCATAGATATTTTTGTAACCGCTATGACGGCGCGCATGAAAGCAGAAGATCTTTTTCATCTGGATCTTGCTTATGCCCCACCCTTTTCTACGACAAAAGATCCGGTGATGTATTCCGGGATGATTATTGCCAATGCACTCAAACGCAATCGTCGATTAATACCCGTCGATGCATTGTCATCCAAGGCGTCTTCTGATTCTTCATCACCAATTATTCTGGATACTCGAGTCACTTCGCAATATGACGCAGGACATGTCGAAGGTGCGATCAGCGCACCTCACGAGAGCTTACGAGAGGTTATAAAAGATTTGGATCACACCCGACCGATAATTACTTATTGCAATAAAGGTACAACCGGCAATGCCGCCCAAAACATTTTGCTCAACAAAGGCTTTGAAAACGTATATAATTTATCCGGCGGTTATAAACAATACAAAATCCAGATGGATACTGACAAACATCAACAGGACAAATAAATCGCAAGTCCGCCGTTTATATTGGGTTCATATTTTGATATCCGCTTGCCGGATTGCGAGTTGCAGAAAGAAATAATGGATGATGACGAACGATTATAACGGTTATATCTTCGATCTTGATGGAACCCTTCTGGATTCCATGCAGATGTGGTTGGAAATCGACGTTGCATTTCTTCGCGAGCTCGGATTTGAAGCGGACAATTCGTATTCGAACGCTGTCAAAGAAATGGGTTACGAAGCAGCGGCACAATACACCGTCGATCGATATCAACTGGACTTGTCGGCTACAGACGTCATTTCCCGTTGGAAGGAAATGTCATTTGTCGCATATGACCGTGATATCGAATTGAAGCCGGGGGCACTTGATTATTTATATTTATTAAAAAACCAAGGCAAACGACTCGGCATCGCTACTGCCCTCAATCAGACTCATATAGAAGCCGCACTTAAGCGACACGACATCAATCACCTTTTTGACACGATTACGATGCTAAATGAAGTGCATCGCGGCAAAGGGCACCCGGATATTTACCTTTTAGCCGCAGAACGAATGGGCGTCCCTCCTACGGAATGCATCGTATTCGAAGACATCCTATCCGGTATTATGGGCGCCAAAAAAGGTGGATTTACCGTCTGTGGCGTCTTTGACGCCTCCTCCGAAGAGGACTGGGTAGAAATCGGAAAGTTTGCAGACATAACTATTACGCATTGGGATGAGCTGCGAGCAGTCTGAGTCGACACCGCTCGCATTGACGTCTGTTTATGTGAGTTCAGATATAGAAATAAAGCGATTCCAAGAGATAGTTTTGTGCGTATTTTTCGGCCATCCGAAAAAGATGGCGTTTGCAGGCAGTTATTTCAATTTCCCCACTTCGAAAAGAATCCAACAACGAGAAAAAACGTCTCTTCTCTTGCTCCGTTGCCTGTCTCTTGAAATATCCCCAGACATGAAGTGCCGCATTTTCGGCTTGTCCCGGGATTATTTGCCGACGCTGCGCTTCTTCAATCTTGTGATAAAATAGTCTCGCATCGACAGGACTCTTCGAAAAAATAAAGTGTCGTAACTCATCATATATGTCCGGCGCTCTCTCCATGACATAGTATTTATATCGTCGCCATTGATCCTCAAGCCCAGCGATACGAACACGATGCGCTGTCAGAAAAGAACACTTAACCGTTGATAAATTCTTATCTTTTCCCTCGATCATAATATCAAACGCTTCACCGTGGATATCCCTATAATAAACTAAAAACGCTTCCGAGGAGACGAAGTCCGCGTGTGCACCGGGCTTTTTTCCCGGGGCTTGCTGCGAATAATGTATCTTAGGTCGTCCATCCTGCGCTTGCCAAGTCTTCACACAATCCGACAGAATATCGGCATGATTGCGACTTGCGTTCGGACACAGTGTATCGTGATGTAAATTATCAAATACAATCGGCACACCGGTTTGATTATAGATTTGGAGCACGTCATCTATTGTATATAATCTTTCATCGTTCTCAATGACCAGGCGTCTTCGGATTTCATTGTTCAATGATCGATATCGGAGGACAAAACGTCTCATGGCTTCGGCTTTGTCGCCATAAATGCCGCCGACATGCAGGACAATCTTCGACGATAAGGGCATGTCGAGTGCGTCAAGAAATTGAGCATGCCATGCCAAGTCGGATATAGATCGAGACAAGACATCTTCATCCGGGGTATTTATCAGCGTGTACTGTCCGGGATGCATGGAGACCCGGATTTTTCCGGTCTTGATTTTTTCGGAAATTTGATTCAATTTTGTACTAAATTCAGTAGCCCAGTCTATCGTATTGACAGGAGTACCGGCAAAGGGAATAATGTCCGAACTGATACGAAAAAGAGATATCCCTTGATCAATATTGTATTCAATCTGTTTTTCAAGTGCCTGAAGATTGTGTTCGATAATTTCAGATAGCAATTGCGTTGTCGCAAACTTTTTCGTACATGTACGAAGAGCCGTTCCGGGAACTCCAATCGTAATACATGCATATCCGATACCCATAAAATATGAAACCCTTCGCCTCAATTAATGCAAATAATCAACACCCTTATTAATCTCTTCAATTATTGGCGCTTGTTTCTCCGCAAAGCACTTCTTATTCTTCTCGAAAAGATTGTTGCCCTCAGTATCAATCGACACAATAAGCGGTCCGAAATCCTTGACGCGAAGTACCCACATCGCTTCCGGCATACCTAAGTCAAGCCATTCCACCCGTTCAACCTCTTCGACTCGTTCCGCCGCTAAAACGGCGCAGCCACCCGGAAAAACCGTGTGAATCGCGCATTGGCGGACACATCCTTCGGTTGTCTTCGGACCCATGCCGCCCTTGCCGATGATTATTTTAACGCCCGTCTGCTCTAAAAATTCTTTTTGATAAAGCTCCATTCTCATGCTCGTCGTAGGCCCCACCGAAATGACTCGATAGCCGCTGCTTTGAGACGGGTCTTTTTGCATAATCGGACCGGCGTGAAATATTGCATTACCCGCAAAATCAACCGGTATATCCTTTCCTTGCTTGATTGCACGTTGATGGACATCATCTCGACCGGTAATAAGGTATCCGGACAAATACACAATGTCTCCGATTCGCAAATCACGAATATCTCTGTCCTGAATCGGTGTCGATAAATATGCTTTTTTCACAGCGTCACCCCCTGATGGGAAAGAACCTCATACTCCAACTTAGAATTGATCCTGATTTTCGAGCGTCTGTGCGCCCAGCATCCTGTTGAAATTCCAACGGCCAATGTCGCCGGGTGACGAGCTGCGTGTTCAATATGAACGGCCATCACGGATCCCGCACCCGTTAATCCACCCGGACCGATTCCGACCGCATCAAGCCCGTCCCTGATTTGCCGCTCTAACATCGCTCCTCTGGGATTTGTGCTGACTGAACCGATTGGGCGAAGCAACGCTTTTTTCGAAAGCTTTGACGCGACTTCTGCGGATCCTGCAATACCGACTCCAACCAACAACGGCGGACAAGCATTAATTCCCAATGTCGTTACGCGGTCAAAAACAAATTTGACAATACCTTCATAACCCTCCAGCGGCATGAGAACCTTTGCCATGCCGGGAAGACTACATCCGCCTCCCGCCATATACATGAATATTTCTATCTCATCCCAATTAGGCACAAGTTCCCACTCAATCCAAGGCACATGATGGCCGATATTTGTACCGGTGTTTCTCTCGTCAAAAACCTCAACCGCATTATGTCGAAGCGGCGCAGATACCGTTGCTTTAAGAACCGCATCACGCAGAGCCTCTTCGATCACTTCCATGTACGAGAAAGAAGTGCCGACACGGACAAAATATTGGACCAGACCTGTATCCTGGCATACCGGCCGATCCAGCCGATCCGCCATATCCATGTTTTCAAACATCGCGTCGTAGATGATTCGTGCAAACTCGCTGTGTTCTGCTTCACTGAGTTCCTTCAATCGCTTGACGACATCATCCGGCAAATGCTTAGACGAGTAATCTGTAAATGATGCTAAAATATCTGTAAGTTGCTTCTTCGCGTCAGAAGTAACATAAAGATCGCTATTCATATCTTATCTCCTATTCAGTGATTCTGACTTCATAATTATAGCTCAGCTATATGATCAAAATAATCCAAGTCGTCGCGTCTCAAGAAGCCGTGGGCCGTAAAAAAATCATGACCGGCGTCATTGTCGACGTCTACCAGAACACCTACTTTGCGTACGGATTCTTTGGCAAACGCTTCATAAAGAGCGTCAAGCAAAGCCTTGCCTATTGTTCTCGAACGATTGGGGTCAAGGACGGCCGTATGGTAGATATGCCCTCGCCGACCATCATGGCCGGCGATCAAAATGCCAACAATGCGATTGTCAACACGAGCGACGAAATTGCTGTTAGGATTACGCAACAGGAAACGTTCGAATCCGTCATAATCATCTTCGACACGAATACCACTGTGCGAAACTTGAGACAATATATCATAGATGACCGAATAGTCCTGAGCACGGATAACCGAAATCTCCATTTGCACACCTCCCTTGTATATCGAAAGCATATCCAGTATAACCTTTTTAGTCTGATTTATGAATGCTATCGTTATTTTTTTGCCGCCAAACAGACAAACTAAAAAATGCAACTCGCTTACTTGATTTTTTCGCGATTTTTTCGAGTACAGACCCGCGATTTTATACGTGAAGTGTATGTTTTTCAAGTGCAAAATGGTTTTCTGATTTACATGCTCTCAAAAAATAAAAAGCCCGCGTTTTTGCAACTTTCATGTCGCAAGATTTCAAAAATTCTCTTTTTCCCTATTTTCAATTTGGGATTAACGAGTTATAATCAATCCGTTGAACAATCAAAGGTGATTTCATTTCGGCATTAACCGAAGTGACAAGCCGGTATTATTAAATGTGGAGGAGCACAACCTATGAACAACGCTTATCTCAATCGCGTTTTTGAAAAAGTTAAACAGAGAGATCCCAACGAGAAGGAATTCCTTCAGGCTGTACAAGAAGTCTTGGAGTCCATAGAACCTGTTATCGAGAAGAGGCCGGACCTCGAAAAATCAGGAATTATCGAGCGCATGGTTGAGCCGGAGCGTATGATAACATTCCGTGTTTCATGGGTCGATGATCAAGGCAACGTCCAGGTCAATCGTGGCTACCGCGTCCAGTTTAATTCAGCAATCGGGCCATATAAGGGCGGCTTAAGACTACATCCTTCCGTCACGTTATCCGTCATCAAGTTTCTCGGTTTCGAACAATGCTTTAAGAATGCACTTACCGGTCTTCCGATCGGTGGCGGAAAAGGTGGCAGCGACTTTGATCCCAAGGGCAAGAGCAATAACGAGATTATGCGTTTCTGCCAAAGTTTCATGACCGAACTTCAACGCCATATCGGCCAATTCACTGATGTTCCTGCCGGTGACATCGGTGTTGGCGCTCGCGAAATCGGCTTCATGTATGGTCAATACAAGCGTCTTCAGAATGAATTCACGGGCATCTTGACCGGCAAGGGATTGAGCTACGGCGGCTCTCTTGCGCGTACCGAAGCAACCGGTTATGGGCTTTGCTATTTCGTCGACGAGATGCTGAAGCACAAGGGCGAGTCTTTCAAAGGTAAGACGGTCGTTGTTTCAGGAAGCGGAAACGTTGCAATTTATGCCACCGAGAAGGCGACTCAGCTCGGCGCAAAAGTGGTAACGCTCTCTGATTCCAACGGTTATATCTATGATCCGAACGGAATCAACCTCGAAGTTGCCAAGGATATCAAAGAAATAAAACGCGGACGTATCAAAGAGTATGCAGATCGTGTACCGGGCTCTGTTTACACAGAGGGACGCGGTGTATGGTCAGTAAAGTGTGATATCGCTCTGCCTTGCGCGACTCAAAATGAGCTCAATGAGGATGACGCCAAGGCTCTGATTGCAAACGGATGCAAATACGTTGCTGAAGGTGCTAACATGCCTTCGACTCCTGAAGCAGTTGATCTGTTGAAATCTATGGGCGTGTTCTTCGGCCCGGGCAAAGCAGCTAACGCCGGCGGTGTTGCAACCTCAGCGTTGGAAATGTGTCAAAACTCTATGCGCTTGGCTTGGTCATTTGAAGAAGTAGATGCGAAACTCAAAGGGATCATGCAGAATATCTTCAAGAGCGCCATCGAAGCCGCCGATCAATATGGCAGCGCCGATGATTTGGTTCTCGGTGCCAACGCAGCAGGAATGCTTCGCATTGCTGAGGCGATGTTATGTCAAGGTGTTGCTTACTGATTCATCTCCCTTCGACATTTTGAAACAACTAAAAAGAGGATGCGAGCGAATAGCTTGCATCCTCTTTAGTTTACGTTGCGAAAAATATTGTCAAGCGTCCAAGCAATAATCTGCAAGGTCTACACACTCAATGCCATTGAACTTGAATTCAACAATCCACGGACGAAGCGTACGAACACGATTAATCTCGTCAAAGCCGAAGCGATCGGTATAGTGCTTAATAACTGTACCCAAAGCGTTCTCGTGTGTACCGACAACTATGTTCTTATTCATGTGCTTGATCAACAGCATGTTCGTAGCTGCGACGCTACGTGCCTTTACCGTCTCTAAGCATTCTCCTTCTCTTCTGTGGTAGAGAAAATCGGTCCACTGATGTTCAAGGAAATCTTCATAGTCGTCTATCCATGCATCAGCAATTTTGCGCTCTCTAAAATCACGCTCAAGATAAATCGTCTTCGAAAATTTCTCGGCAAGAGGCTTCACGGTCTCTACCGCTCGACGAAACGGACTGGAGTAGACAAAATCAACATCCTTGCTACCAAAGAACTCCGACAAACGAATACTGTCGGCCTTGCCCTTAGGAGTTAGCGGACGGTGAAGTTCGTCCTTCTGGCTCAAATCCGGCTCTGCATGTCTAATAAAATAGATTGTTGTCATTATCGCACCCCCCGAAATCAGATAGAGTCACGAAAACGTCTCTCAAAAGCATTCAAGTGCTCAACCTGTTGCGGATAAGCATGGAAATCTTTTGTCAACCACTATTAACATTATAAGCCGAATGAGCATAAAATCAATTACTTTTGTTGTTAAAAAAAATATACATTTGCAGAATTCTTGATTGAATCCCGAACAATCATTATCCGGTTGTCACCTGATTTCGACCCGCTTCTTTACTCTTATAAAGCAACTCATCAGCTCTCTTGAGGATGGATTCGAGAGAATCATCCGGTCGAACCATCGATGCACCGATAGAAATCGTAACTTTTAATGCATCCCCATTTGAGCGAAGTCCTGTATTTTCGACAATCGTTCGCATCGCATCCGCAATGACATACATGTTCTGCTCATTCGTACCGGACAATACCGCAACAAATTCTTCGCCGCCAAAGCGTCCAAACAAGTCCGAGGAACGAATCATCAGTTGGCAGGACTCTCCAACCATCTTAATGACTTCATCGCCGAGTTCGTGACCGTAGTTGTCATTGAAAGCTTTGAAATGATCAATGTCAATAAACATCACACAAAACTGCAACGAAAGTCTTTTGAAATCGTCCAGACGCGACTTAATAAAATCTTCTATATATCTTCGGTTGAACAGACCCGTCAGCTTATCTGTAAACGCCAACGCCTTGTATTTCTCTGCCTCGTTCTCAATTTCCTGTCTCTTACTGAGATCTACGAATGATTCCATAACCCCCAATATCTTGGAAAATTTCTTAATGGGCACCGTCTTTAGACTCACAGGAACCCGATATCCGTTACGATGACGAATCCAGACTTCACTCTCACGTATTTTGCCGTCCAGCATAGCCATCTTCAGCGGAGAACGTCCTTCGTGGATTGGCTCTCCGTTTTCGTTTATTGGCGACAAAATATTCTCAGTTATGGTCATACCGATCATCTCGGACGCCGGAATGCCCGTAATTCTTTCAGCACTGTCATTCCAAAAGCGAAGAACAAATTTGCGATCAATAAAATACACGCCCTCTTGAGAATAATCCAACATAGTGCGACACAAATCACACTCGGACATCACTCCGGAATCAATCGGATTCAGCAAAGGTTGATCCATTCGTTTCCTCCCGTTTGAGAACGCAACGCGCTCAGCAAAGCATTACTATATTTGTGCCCAAGAGTCTCAGCTAAAGAGCAGCATTTGTCCACAATGCAAACCAGAAAAGATTCCTTATAACGAGGGCAGCGTCTCAATGTTAGCGGCCACATGTGGCTTCCAATAATATCAGCCTCTTTCTCGTTGAGCCGAAAATATGTCTTGGCGTTGCGAAGAGCGGTGACCGGGTGACTGAAACCGTGAAGTTTTCTTCCCTCAACCGGAATGTGCCAATCGTATAAGAAAAAATCGTGCAGCAAGGCCCCTCTAATCATACTCTCTTCATCAATACGAATATTCAGCAACCGGGAAATATAAAGACTGTAATGCGCAACGGCATATACATGCTCAAGCGTAGACGTATTGCCGTGTTGGCAATAATTCGCCATTTCGAGAACCGTCGGCTCGTTGAGTAATATATGCTTTAATCGAAGCGACGTTTTTGTCCGAAGACGTCGCATCACTGAAATATCCGCCAAGCCATCCTCCCCTTAATGATTGAACACGCACTCGTTATATCCAGACAAACACAACAAATGGCATAAGAAATAGAGCAGAGTATTTATCTTATGAATAAATATACCGACTGATTTTTTAGATGTCAAACAAGACCTTGTTAACATTGTCCAAAAATATGCTTTACAATGTAAATATTGTTGATGCTATGGCTGTCTTGTCACCTGTCAAGACAGGTGCTAAAATACACTTACTCTATGAAATAACGAGGACGACCCACATGAATGATTTGATTTCGCGACTCGAGACGCTCAAATCGGAGCGTGACGCAGTCGTTTTGGCGCATTACTACGTCGACGGTTCTGTACAAGATGCCGCTGATTATGTCGGAGACTCATACTACCTCAGCACCATTGCCAAGAACAGCCCTCATCAGACTATTCTTTTTTGCGGCGTCAAATTTATGGCGGAAAGTGCCAAGATACTAAGCCCCGAAAAAACTGTAGTCATGCCCGATACGATGGCGGACTGCCCCATGGCTCATATGGTTTCTCCGGAGTATGTCAACAACATTCGCGAGTCTTATTCCGATCTGACCGTCGTTTGTTACATCAATTCAACCACTGAAATTAAGGCGGTTTCTGATGTATGCGTTACATCATCAAATGCAAAAAAAATCATTTCCGCCACCAGCACCAAAAACATCCTGTTCATTCCCGATCGTAATCTTGGTTCCTATCTTCAAGGATTTTTTCCTGAAAAGAATTTCATTCTCCCAAAGGGTTGTTGCCCCGTGCACAGTGACTTAACCACGGAAGACCTCCTCTCAATAAAGCAAAATGACCCCGAGACTTTGGTATTAACTCATCCGGAATGCGAACCGGAAATAGTAGGACTATCTGACTTCGTCGGAAGCACCTCTGAAATTATCGACTTTCCGGCTCATTCCAAAGCGAATAACTATATCATTTACACCGAACATGGTGTCGCTCACATCTTGAAGCAGAAATACCCGGACAAGACATTTCTTTTCCCGTCACCCATTCCGGTATGCAAAGATATGAAATTAATCACTTTAGAGAAAGCCGTACGTTCGCTCGAAACGATGGCAAGCCCAATTGAAGTTCCCGAATCACTGAGAAAGGCAGCACAGCAGGCGTTAATCAGAATGCACGAGCTGGCCGGTTAAGATTATGAAAGATAATTCAAATGCAATTGACGTTATTATCGTTGGTACCGGTGCTGCCGGTATATTCTGCGCCCTGAACCTGCCGGATACTTTGTCCATCCACATGGTCACCAAGGACAGTCTTGAGAACAGTGCCTCTTATCTGGCACAAGGCGGCATTGCCGCGCTTCGTGACGCCACCGATTACGACGACTATTTTGAGGATACGCTCAGAGCGGGTCACTACAAAAATTCGCGCAAAGCCGTCGATACGATGATTCGCCAATCTCCGCTAATTATTCGAGAACTTCTTGACTATCATGTCAGATTCAATCGCACCGGAGATGATTTAGCCTATACAAAGGAGGGCGGTCACTCGCAATCCAGAATTCTCCACCATGACGACATCACCGGCAAAGAAATTACAAGTAAACTGTTAAACAGTCTTCGGAAGAAAAGCAATATCAACATTGAAGAATATACAAGAATGGTCGATATCGTCGTCCGTGACGAGCAATGTGTCGGCGTCGTTACTATCGATAAAAGCGGCACTCCAAAAGTACTTTTTGCAAAAGCGGTCGTGCTGGCAACAGGCGGCATCGGAGGACTATTTAAACATTCTACTGCTTTCTCCCATATTACTGGCGACGCATTGGCCGTCGCCGTTAAGCACAACGTGAAGCTTCGCGATGTCAACTACATTCAGATCCACCCTACTGCCCTGTACTCCGAAAAGCCGGGACGGCGTTTTTTAATTTCCGAAGCCGTCAGAGGTGAAGGCGCCTACCTCTTGAATGCCGCGATGGAACGCTTCACAGATGAATTGCAACCTCGCGATGTCGTTTCAGACGCGATCCATAAACAGATGAAAAAGGACGGGCGTGAATATGTGTATTTATCATTGACCCATTTACCTGCTGATATGATTAAGTCGAGATTTCCAAATATCTATCAACACTGCTTGAAAGCTGGATTTGACTTGACCAAAGAGCCCATTCCCGTCACGCCGGCACAGCACTATTTCATGGGCGGCATAAAGGTCGACCTAAAAGGACAGACCTCAATGCCCTATTTATATGCGATCGGAGAGACCAGTTGCACCGGTGTTCACGGCAAAAACCGTCTCGGAAGCAATTCTTTGCTCGAGAGTCTTGTATTCGCACAACGAGCGGCTTCGGATATTACTCAAAACATCCCCTACCGACCGACCGAACCAATCGATATTGATTTGTCTTATTATGTAGGAAGGGATTTTGATCAGGAATACAAAAACATCGTCCTCGACGAAATCAAAAGAAGGGATACAAATTTTTATGAAGAATGGTGTAATGACAATAGTAAAATGGGATGATGCCATCATCAGCGCGCTCAAGGAAGATATTACTTATGAAGATATCAGCACGCAGGCTGTCATGCCCCATCCGACCGCTGTCAGCGTCGACTTGATATGCAAACAAGACGGTGTCATCTGCGGGTTGGACGTTTTCGAGAGAGTATTTACCCTTTTGGATTCAAAAGTGATTTTTAAGCGATTTGCGGAGGACGGAGATCCGGTCAAAGCCGGAAGTAAAATCGGTGTGCTTACAGGCGACGGACGCGTAATTTTGTCCGGAGAACGCACCGCTCTCAATTTTTTGCAACGGATGAGCGGGATTGCTACGCTCACTGCTCAAATGGTAAAAGTGCTCAAGGGATCCGGCACACGTTTATTGGACACCAGAAAGACGACCCCCAACATGCGGGTCTTCGAAAAATATGCCGTAAAGTGCGGCGGCGGGACCAATCACCGCTATAATCTTTCCGATGGTATACTCCTTAAAGATAATCACATTGATGCCGCCGGTTCAGTTAAGCGGGCAATTGAAATGGCACGCGAATATGCGCCCTTTGTTCGAAAAATCGAAGTCGAAGTTGAGAATCTCGAGATGCTCAGCGAGGCAATCGAAGCCGGAGCGGACATCATAATGCTCGACAATATGGATAACGAGACAATAAAGAAAGCCGTCGAAATGGTTCGCGGCAAGGCCCAAACCGAGGTGTCCGGTAATGTCACTCTTTCAAGGCTGGAAGAGCTCTCAAAGCTCGGGGTGGACTTTATCTCCGCGGGAGCATTGACACACTCTGCGCCTATCCTGGATCTATCCATGAAGAATCTTCACCCCATCAAGTAAATTCACCGCACCGTGAACAACCCGAACATCAGCGGAGGCAACCGATTGGACAACGGAACCAGAAGGAAGAGAATCAAGGAGATCATTGATCATCGCACCGAGCCGATTTCCGGAAGCGATTTGGCACGTGACCTGAATGTGAGTCGGCAAGTCATCGTTCAGGATATAGCATTTCTCCGTGCATCCGGTGAATCAATTCTATCGACAGGAAGAGGATACTTACCCGGAGGTATCTCCCATGATGGCTTTTCGCGCGTTGTGTATGTTCGGCATAATGCAGAAGAAATTCAAGATGAACTATATACCATTGTTGACTTCGGTGGGCGAATTCAAGATGTCTTCGTCATTCATCCGGTATACGGCAAAATTTCGGCGGAACTTTCAGTTCGCAATCGAAAAGATGCAGATCGATTTCTTGAAGATATCCATAACAACAAGACCAAGCCCCTTTTAGAACTCACGGGAGCAGTCCACGCTCATACCATAACGGCAGAGAGCCAGGATGTTCTTGACGCCATTGTCGATGCGCTAAAAAGCAGAGGCTACATTCTTGACTGATCTCTGATTGTTCTTCCGTGATCATTCTTTACTGACCCGAGGCGGATGCATTCTTATGATATAATTAAATGGTATTCAAAACTGTAGTAATACAGTTTTTTTCGATTGGATTATTTTGAGGAGAAACAATGACACTTTTATTCGATAAATTCAAGGAAGTGCTCTTTTCGGTGGTCCCGATTGTAATACTCGTATTGCTCGCGAGATTCATCTTTGTTCCGATAACGGACAGCGAGATGATTCGGTTTCTCTTGGGTTCCATTCTAATCATCATCGGTTTAGCCTTATTTCTCTCCGGTGCCGAAATCGGCATAACGCCAATAGGTCATTTTCTTGGCGGAAGATTACTCCGCAGCGGAAAACTTTATATCCTATTGTCCCTTAGTATTGCCTTAGCGTTTTTTATTTCGGTGGCTGAGCCCGACTTGCGCATCCTCGCTTCTCAGGTGGACTTATTTTCCGGCGGAGCCATCCCAAAGTTTCTGTTGGTGATCGTTGTTTCTTTAGGGTTTGCTTTACTCATGTCAGTTGGTATGATTCGTATCATCAAGAATATTCCGCTTTATATCGTCATGATTCTTATTTACGGTGTCATCCTAATCCTTTCACTTTTTGTTTCTCCCGAATTTCTGTCTGTCGCATTTGACTCTTCCGGAGCGACGACCGGAGCTCTGGCCGTTCCTGTAATTCTGGCAATTTCAATCGGTGCTTCAACGCTGAAAAAGAATTCGAAAGCATCAGAAAAAGATAGTTTTGGCTTAGTTGGTATAATTTCAACCGGTCCGATTTTGGCCGTATTGACACTCGGTCTGATTATGCGCCCAAATTTCTCTGCTACAGGCCCTGACGTCGCGACTCATACTGCGGAAGACGCCATCATAGCGCCCTTTCTGTCATCATTCAAATCATCCCTGATCGAAACCTTTTTGTCGCTTGTACCGATCATCGCTTTTTTTCTGGTTTTTGCTCTTCGAAAAAACGCAATGCCAAAAAAAGACATCAAGCGCGCGCTCAAAGGTCTCGGGTACGCGTTCATCGGCCTTTCTTTGTTTCTCTGCGGTGTTCACACGGGTTTCTTAGATGTAGGCAGGAGCATTGGCTTACATGCCGCATTAATCCCCAATCGAGCCCCGATATTGATTGTCTCTTTCTTGTTAGGACTCATCACCGTATTGGCCGAGCCGGCCGTACACGTTCTCACCGCTGACATCGAGAGCGTAACGGGCGGATACGTCAAGCGAAAAGCGGTGATGGTTTCTTTGTCGCTCGGCGTTGCGCTCGCGATTTCCTTTTCGGTTCTTCGTATCATAATTCCGGAATTACAGCTGTGGCATTTTCTTGTTCCCGGATACGCCATTGCTTTGGCGTTGACATTTTTCACACCGAAGATTTTTGTAGGTATGGCTTTTGACGCGGGAGGTGTCGCCTCCGGCCCAATGGCAGCAACCTTTATTCTCGCATTTACCTCGGGGGCGGCCTCAGCGGTCGAGGGTGCCAATGCGCTCTCTGACGGCTTTGGTATGATTGCGATGGTTGCAATGATGCCCATCATTACGATTCAAATCCTTGGTACGCTCTTCAAAATCAAATCACGAAAGAACAAAGGGGTGTCGACATGATAGCGGATATCACTAAAGACTATGCTATTTTGACGGTTGTGGTTCACCGAGATTCTGCTGAACGCGTAATACGTATTTCGAAGAAATGCGGCGTTACCGGATTTACCATTCATTACGCATCCGGATTCTCTTCCAATCCGGTGCTTCGAGCCCTTTCCCTGTCTGATGTCTCTCTGGAGATGGTTATTATGTTGGCCGAAAAATCAATTGTTCTGAGTGCCATGAGGGAACTCGATCAAGCATTCAAATTTCACAAACTCCATCACGGCTATGCATTTTGTATTCCAGTCTCATCAATCACCGGCATTAAAAGTTGCGAAGGTTTTTGCAACGCTACCTCAAAAGGAGATACCATTATGAAATACCGTGCAATTTACACTATTGTCGATCGCGGAAATGCAGAAAACGTCATCGAAGCCGCAAAAAAAGCAGGCGCCAAAGGCGGTACCGTGATACAAGGACGCGGCTCCGGCATTCACGAATCGGAAGTCCTGTTCTCAATTGCCATTGAGCCTGAAAAAGAGATTATTTTGGTGCTTTGCCCCGATAAAGATGCATCGGCTATCGTTGAGTCGATACGCCGAGATTTAGATATAGACTCCCCCGGACGCGGCATCATATTCGTTCAAGAGGTTGAGCGCGCCATCGGCATGTCCGGACTCGAAGAGACACCATTGAGTTAGAATGTTGCGCCGCTAGCTTTTATCGGTGGTCCACCATGGCTTGTCGAACGTCCGTAATTGATCACCGCCAAATGACAGGCCGCTAGCTCTTGTCCGTGGTCCACCAAGGCTTGGCGAACGTCCGTATCTTCTCGCAGTAAATGTTGCGCCGCTAGCTCTTATCGGTTGTCCACCAAGGCTTGTCGGCAATATTTGAATAATATCGCTGAATGGGAACTACGGATTTGTTTCTGATTTCGAAAACTTCCCAAATAACACCGTTCTGAAGCACCGGAACGTAAAATCGCCCCGCAAGTCCGTCTTGGGTGTAAAGGCTGACCGTCGCTCCGGAGCGCGATAACTCTTGGGATGCGGTTTGGTCGAGTATACAGTTAGTGTAATCCGTAACATAATACTTGTATACGCCGTCTTGGAGCGAGTCAATAGTCACTGTCTCAGGTCCATAGCCTTCGGTTGTGTCGATATCCAGACGATTTCCACTTTGGTCTTGTCTATTACCGAACCATATATGATAAGCAGTTCCGGCATCCGACTCATTAAATGGCGTAAATAAGTGCGCGTCTAGGTCCTGAGGTGCCTTGTCCCATGTCAGCACGATTCTGATCTCTCCGGGGTCCGGAATCGGGTTCATTACCGCACGGATGGTAGTCGCCGCATCCGAAGCAACAACGGTCTGATATAATGTCGTCCGATTCGGCGCAATAATTTCTGCCGTGTAGGCACCCGGAGGCAAAGCGGTACATGCTATGCCGTGTCCGTCTGATTTCAAAGTTTCAATAATTTCTCCGTCAAAATTCTCAAGGCCTGAACGAAGATGAATGGTTGCCGCAGATATTCTTTGCATCTGAGACTTTATTCCGTCATCCCATAACACAGTTGTCATCGTAACCGCATCGACAACCAATATACAAACTTCCTTATTTTCCTCATCTGATTCCGAGAGAACAATGGTCGGCTGAAACTCATCCGGAACCAAAGCAGTCTGAATGAGCCGGTGACATTCGACCTCTTCATATCCGTCTTTGAACACGATTAGTCCGTATAGATTGCCGTCCTCCGGCACTTGGATACTATACATGCCATTTTCATCTGTCAGGCCGACATAGACTTCCACTCGATTGTGGTTGAGTGCAATTAATCTATAGGTAGCACCCGATATCGGGACTCCTGATGTATCCGCTACCGAACCGATAATCCGTCGACTTTGTGGTTCTTGGATAACGCTGTTGTAAGTAATATAAGCACGATTCAATATGCTCTTTTCTTTTAGATCATAAGCATCACATATTTCGGGTTCAAGCTGACTGTAAAGTAACGGCTCAGAACCGCTCGTGTTGTTGAGTTCATTTTCACCGATGACGATGTCCGTCAGCTGTTGCTCCTCGTCTACTTGTCGCCACTTAACCATCACGTCGTCATTGAAATAGTATCGCTCACCGGCCATCGCGGGTGAGGCGTATGTCGGTGTATATGTACTGTCGATATGTGTAAACACAAAGTTCAATTTGCCGTCATCCTGATAATAGTAATCCGTAATACGAAGTGTATTATCTTTAAGGTATTCTATGGAAGTTATTTTGTTGATAATGCCAAGCGCCGGACTTCTGAAGATTTCGAAGTCGATGCTGTTCCCTGTTGTGGCATCTACCATTCTTCTTTTTTCTATGCGATAGGAGTTTATCAGACCATCTTCTTCACTGTTCGGCATCGAATCCTCAAGAGTGTAGAAAACGGACTTGTCCCAAGTGAGCGTATCCATTCGGGGCTTTGGAGAATAAATGACTTGCTCGTACGTTATTGTTGATATATTAGCTTCTCCGTCGTTGATATCGGAAAGAATTTCTGAAAGAGCAATCGCAGAATCCGAAATACATACGACTTTGACAGATGCACTAACTTCGGGATTAGAGATAAAGCGCGCCGTAATGATCGCCTCAGTTCCGGGAAGAGAGGATGTCACTACACCAGATGAATCAATCGAAATCCGGCTCGTATCGGAACTTTCCCAACTCACCGCTTCTCCGGTATCGCCCTTCAAGTAATCGGACAATAATATGTACTCACCGGCGCGAAGTTGAACCTGCGGAGAATCAAACTCCAGCGTAAGCTTTGCCTTAGGAACAGTCACTTCTGAAGTCTCATAAGAATCCCCAATACTCCGGACGGATAACGATGTAGCCTGCGGATTAATCTTCTCAATCAAATATTGTCGAATCGTTTTCCCAAATAACAAAACACCTAAGGCAACGATTAACATCGTCGACAAGCAAGCCAATGCAAGCGTCAGAGGATCCTGAAAAAGATGTCCCGGGCGCTTTTGAACTGTCTTGAGTCTCATTTCTTCCGACTCACCGGGCAATAGACGCTGAGGTGCACGCAAATCATCCGTCTGTGAACGAATATCACTCATTTTGGTTTCTTCAAAGTCAATCGGCGTACCGCAATACATGCAAAATACGCTCTCGTCGCTGATTAATCGCTCGCATTCATGACACTTCAATCTATATTCCTCCGTAACCATGATATTATTGCATAACGATATCTAAATCAACTTTTATATATTATCACAATAGAAAAGGGTCGAGATTTCTCCCGACCCATCTGACCTCTTTATACAAATACCGTAATCATTTCTCTCTCTTGAAGCACATGAACCAGTCCAGACAATACTGGTCGTCTGACTTCGTCTCCATGCGTTCCTTAGCTGTGCCGCACGAACCGGCCGTCGGAATAATTACATCATCACCCGGCCTCCAATCTGCAGGAGTCGCAACAGAATCGGCGTCTGCTTTCTGCAAGGCCTGGATAATGCGCTTAATCTCATCAAAGTTGCGCCCCATTGACAGTGGATAATAAAGGATCGTACGAATAATGCCTTTAGGGTCTACGACAAACACAGCCCGAACCGCCTGAGTATTGGATTGACCCGGCTGAATCATTCCGTACTTCTTTGCGACATCCATCCGGATATCTTCAATGAGGGGAAACTTGACTTCCACATTCTTATATCCATTCCACTCAATCTCCTGAATCTTACGCAACCAAGCAATATGAGCATAAAGAGAATCGACGGACAGACCAACCAACTCCGTATTCAATGATTTAAATTCATCTGCCATCGACGCAAATGTCATGAATTCTGTCGTACATACCGGTGTAAAATCTGCAGGGTGAGAAAACAAGATAACCCAGCTTCCTTTGTAGTCTTCCGGAAAATTAATCGGTCCTTGTGTCGTTACCGCAGTAAACGATGGTGCCGCTTCTCCGATTAGCGGCATAGCGTTTCTAATTTCTTCCATTGTACACCTCCATAATATGTAATGATTTTAATATGATAACGTTTACAATTATAGCATGTTTTTTTGACCGAATCATGAATGTATGAAAATAACTTGTAAACTTAATTCGACTCATCGTCTCTCATCGAGTACTTTTCAAAAAGCATATGTAAGTTAGGATTCGCTTTGGATAGGTGAACCGGTCGTCCTTTGTCGTTCAGAAAACAATGCAATGATTGACCCGTTGCGCGAACTGTTTCTCCGAGCTCGTCATAAACGATGTATCTGATACCCAAGCGTACTCCGGAATACTCATATATGGCGCAGTGAATTCGTACACGATCCGGAAATCGGACCATCGAAAGATATCGACATTGGACCTCCATAACCGGGCAAGTCAGGCCTTCCTCTTCCATTCGATCATAGCCAAAGCCAATTTCCTTCAGAAAATGCGTTCTCGCTTCTTCAAACCATCGGATATAATTCGAGTGGTGAACAATCCTCATCTGATCTGTCTCATAATATTGTGTAAGATGATAATAATCTTGCATTGCCTTATCTCCTTTGATGTTATAGGTTTCGATTCTCAGCAATATATCAAATCAATAAAAACAATAGTACAATGTTATTAAGTTAACTGCAAAATTATGTGCTCTGATCATTTTGAGGGAGATATTCACACATCATTATCCGGCAATGTAAATATTGAGATTAATTCTCAATTCAACGAGAAAAAATGCGACTACATTTGATCGCAGCCCGTATGCGCAAACTGCTCTGTTGTCATCTTTTTCGCGATTATTATCCTTTTGCTGATCCTCCCCGGAAATGTATTAGATGTGCTATAGTAGCATCGTTGCCTTGGGACCCGTCAGCAGTTCACAAGGCATCAGCAGACAACAACTTCGATTTTTTCGACATGGAGGATGAACATGACACTTTGGGGTAATTCGGCGACACCGATTATTCTTGCGAGCAAATCACCGCGCAGGCGGCAAATTCTCGAACTCAGTGGTATTACATTCTCTATTATGATCGCTGACCTTGATGAAATCACCGTTGCTCGCGATATCAACCGCGATTACATAACGGAAAGTGTCTTTTTTAAAGCAGAACGATTATGTACCGAACTTGCAAAGAAAAAAGCCGGACTAATACACCTCGCTCATCCAAATTCTATAGTAATCGGAGCAGATACGGTGGTCGTTACTCCGGACCGTATTTTGGGTCAACCCAATTCGTTAGCCGAGGCGAGAGAGATGCTTATTCATCTGAGCGGAAAGACACATGACGTGTATACCGGTGTCGCGATTGAATCAAAAATGGGCTCGTGCTTGTTTTGCGAAAAAACACAAGTTACATTCTGCCCTTTAGATGAAGACCAACTATATTATATCGATCGATACCTTCAAACCGGCTCTCCGATAGACAAAGCAGGAGCGTACGGCATTCAAGATTTGGGGGCGGTTTTGATTGATAGTATCGACGGAGATTATTACAATGTGATGGGACTTCCGCTGTCACGTGTGTGTCGGGAATTAAGGCGCATCAATAAATTATTCATTACCGATCCGAATGTCTGTTCGACCGAATCGGCCCAGGAGGAGAAAATATGCCCGGACTCGTTTTAGAAGGTGGCACTATGCGTCCGATTTTTAGTGCCGGGGCAATGGATTGCCTATTAGATCATCATATTATGTTCCCTTACTGCATTGGGGTTTCAGCCGGAATCAGCAACGGGGTCTCATACATCTCTCAACAAAAAGGACGCAATCTTGAAATTCTCAGGCAATATCGCAACGATCCGAGATATTACGGAAAACGAAATCTGCTTCGTGATCGAAGTATGTTTGGCGTTTGCTTTATATTTGAAAAAATCCCAAATGTACTGGTACCCTTCGACCATAGGACTTTTCGTGCTTTCAACGGCAAAGTTCTTGCCGGTATCACCTGTGCAGAAACCGGCGAAGTCGAGTTTGTGGATTGCCGTGATGACGACGAACATCACTCCATACTCAAAGCCACTTGCGCGATTCCTGTGATCTTCCCCGGGGTCAGATGGAACGGACGTATATATTATGACGGCGGCCTGGCCGACTCGATCCCACTCAAAAAATCTATTATCGACGGCAACACTAAAAATCTTGTCATACTGACGCAACCGAAAGGTTTTGTCAAAACATACAACGAGAAATATGACCGTGCTATTTCGTTGATTGGGCGTAAATATCCCTTAATGCCGGATGTACTTCGCAATCGTCATCTTGTCTATAATCAGTCAGTGGCACTGTGCGAAGAGCAGGAAATCCTCGGGAACGCTGTGATCCTCAGGCCGGAATATCCTATCAACAGCCTTGAGAGCGACTTTTCACAACTCGAAAAGGCATACCATCACGGTTACGACCTATGCAACGCACAAATCGAGTCAATCAAAAATCTGTTCGCGGAATAGTACGACCATCGTGGCCGAATCGCATATTTATCAATAATCTTTCTGAGGCAATCGGCAATCTTCAAATAGCGGCGTACTGAAATATCTCTCTGCTGTGTCCGGAAGTACCGTAACCACCGTCTTGCCCGAACCGAGTTGGCGCGCCATCTGAATGGCAGCCGCAACATTTGAGCCAGCGGAAATACCACACAATAGCCCTTCATGTCGGGCCAAGTCCTTGGCAGTCCCGATCGCTTCGTCGTCGGTCACCACATAGATTTCATCATAGATGTTCATATTCAGATTCTCCGGAATCAGTCCGTCTCCAATACCCATCTGTAAATGTGTGCCGATATTTCCTCCGGCTAAAATCGCTGCATTCTCAGGTTCGACGGCCCAAATCCGGATTTGCGGATTCTGAGCCTTTAAAACCTCTCCTATACCCGACAAGGTACCTCCTGTACCGATGCCCGCACAAAACCCATCAATCGGTCCCGCCACCGCCTCTAAAATCTCTAGAGCTGTATGATTGCGATGCACCGTAGGATTTGCCGGGTTTGTGAATTGTTGGGGCACGAACACTTTATCATTTTCATTTTTCATCTTGATTGCGCAATCCAAACAAGCCTGAATACATTTGCCGATATCACCATCGTCATGTATGAGAATCACTTGCGCACCATAGTGCTCGACCAGCTTTTGCCGCTCGCAACTCACGGAGTCCGGCATGATAATTACCGTTTTATAACCCTTAACCGCTCCGACTAAAGCTAATCCGATGCCTTGGTTTCCGCTCGTCGGTTCGACAATGATACTATCTGCAGACAAGAGCCCCTTGTTTTCTGCATCCTCAATCATATTTAGCGCAGTGCGTGTCTTAATCGATCCGCCGACATTAAGGCCTTCATACTTGACCAGGATTTGGGCGGCACCGGGCGGTGTCATGCGAGACAACCGAACCATCGGTGTGTGCCCGACCGCTTGAAGAATATTATCATAAATCATGAAATATCGACCTTTCATATGCAACTGATTAAATCATTATACTCAAATGCCGTGAAAGTTGCACACGATTTTCGGAAGACTCGATCCTTTATGACATAGCCCGAAATAGCTTTGATTTTGGAATCCGCTCTCTTTCCTTAACGACAGAGAACGCCCTGAGAAGGAACATCTGAGTAAACGCATAAGGCATCCATTTTTGATACATGGATGACGTCTTGAAACCTGGGATCTAAATCGATAATTCCCTCAATAATATTCGGCAGACCGGTAATAAAATCCGGCGAGAATATCGTTTCTTCTTCACCCGAAAACAGGGCAACATAAAAAATGCCGCTTTCAACCAAATCCTGGAAAAAGTGACTTCCATAGGATAATTCCGGACTGAATCCGTCGGATGAGATTTCACACAGCACTTCTACCGATGATATTTCAGCAAAATGAACCGGCACGCCGAGAGAGGGAGTCATCGTGCCCCAACGTCCCGGGCCGGCAAGAAGGACCGAATCCGTTTTAAGTTTTTGATTGAGCGCGCCAATGATTCGCGCCACTTCGTATTGGTCTCGGGAAGATAATCCCGCATATTTCTGAGGTTGAACAAAGATAACATAATCAATGAGTTGACGAATATTTCCGCCCATAAAATGACCGTGACTATAGAAAAAACAAGGTCGTTTTTTTGCATCCTCAGGAAACGGAAGCGCCTCGCCAACGCTTCTTGTCTGAAGGGGACGACACTGCAATAAATTAATCCGATATGTTCCGTCACGATCGAAATTCAAAGTGAACTCAATATCGACAGGATAATCGTAAGCCTCTGTCAAGATCGCCAGCATTGATTTCATCGTTGACGCAAAATCGGTGTGGCGAAAGAGCCCGTCAAAATCGACGATTTCCGGGATGCTTTTCATCGCGTGACCACGCTCGCGAAGGCGCTGCATGGTATCAAAATCAGGCGTGACAAAAAGGCTTTTGTCTGCCTTTAGGTCTTGGGATATGACATCCGAAACCAGCTTTTCACAAAGTGTATTTCGCGGAAGATTAAGAACATCGACGCCATGCTGGGAATACATTTGTCGCTCTTCGGGATGAACAGGCAAACCACGCATCGGTTGATCAAGCGTTACCATACGGACATAGTCCCCCTCGGTACGATCCACCGCTCGGGTCCCGAGCCCAAAAACCAACCGAAGCATTCCGGCTGTCGGATCTACTTGCTCATCCCATACGTACAAATTATATGAATTGCCGACACCGGCGGCATGCGGGTAGAAGTCAGAGCCGTGATAATCACCGGAAACGCGTTGAACCAGAATGGCCATCTGCTCGTCCTTATCCGACAAACCGCGATTCAATCGGTACCTCAGCGCATCCTTATTCATCGTACTGGCGTAAATATCGCGCACTGCTTGCTCGAATGCCCGGTATCGCTCCTCGGGTGTCCCTTGATTCACGCAAAATACGCTATCATACTTGCCTGCAAAAGCATTGCCGTAATTATCCTCAAGAAGCGAACTGGAACGAACGATAATCGGCGACTGTCCAAAATACTCAAGCATTTGCCAGAATTGCTCTTTGATATCCTCCGAAAAATTCCCGCCACGCAGCTTTTCTTGAAATTCCGGCGCCAATCTGAAATATCCATCCTCTTCCTTTTGCTGTGTTCGTAACCCCCACCATCCATTTTGCACAATATAGGAATAAAAAATATCCGCGCCGAGATAGTATGAATCATGCGCCTCAAGTAATTTCGAAAATCGTTCCGAATCTGCCGCACGTAATATCTTTCTTGCAACAAGCATGCCGACGCTTTTCCCTCCGATAAAACCGGTTCCGATTTCGCGCTCAGCGATGCGAATCAAATCCTTAAGTTTGAAAAACCTGAGACACAAGTCATACATTCGAGACTGCGCGCCAAAAAGCATGGTAATCAAAAGTTCCCGAATCTCTTCTTGTGCTTCCGTTTGAGCGCCGGGTATTGTCGCCGCACGCTCCAAAATCTGACGCCAATAATCTTCCTCACGCCCGCTTCGCGATAACTCCGAAAATAATGCCGACGCTTCCGCACTCGAGGTAATACTTCTAGCATTTGAGTCCTCAAGTTGATGAGGTAAAAACATCGTCGACGAATATCTTTTCCAAACCTTCAATGGGTGAACACAAGGAAACGGCTCCATATGATAAAGGTCCAGGAGCAGCTGTGTCGTTTCGCGAATACCCGCAATTGTCGTGTTCGTATGCGCACCCCGACGGAGGGCGAAATATGCAACAGTATCCAGCACATACAAGTACGGACACATGATATTGAAAAAATTACGAATCATGAGGTCGGAGTGCCAAGAAGACAACAAATCCGAAAGACAATCGAAAACGTAAAACGCCTGTTCTCCTTCTCTCCCAACCATGGCATAAAGCGACGTCGTGAAAGACTCAAACCCATCCTCCGGATTTGCTTCAAAAATGGCTACACCATCCGCTTCTTCAAACAGAGGCGCATGATGCCCAAACCGCACATAAATGATTCTGCGACCATCTTGATTTGCCTTATTGACAAAAGCTCCGGCTAAATCGCGATAATCGGGCAGTGAATCGACCTGCCAGACAACATTATCGCCCAAGCGCAATTGATCAATGACCTGATCTAATCCGACATGTCCGGTACTGACACGTTTCTGTATATTCATAAGCGCCACCTCATTGACAAGTAACCGAAACGACCCCATTGCCGAATGCGGGCGGAAAATGCTTAATCCCATTTTATCACTATAAAACGCACGAAAAAAGCAGTCGCGACAAGGTTCGACAAACAATATCGGGATTGACAACGAGAAAAACGAAACATTAAATGAAATTGATTCGTCTAATAAGTAAGAAAGTAATTCAGGAGAGGTAATAACAATGAATAATCATAATAAACGACCAAAGTTACTGGCTCTTACACTAACTCTTACTCTATTGATGGGTATATTGAGTTCATGTAATAACATGACACTTCTATCCGAAAAATCGAAAACCGAAGTCTCGAAAACCGAAATCTCGATAACCGAAGTCTCGAAAACCAGCAAAATCAAAAATTCCAACGCGACGACTTTACTGGCAACGCCGTTGGCAGAAAAATCGACGCTGTCTGAACAATTCTACCGGAGCATGGACGCGGATACAGTCGACGGTATGAATCAATTTGGTATCAACAGTTTGAAAGCGCTTTATAACGGCGAAAATTTAATGATATCTTCGGTAAGTTTGGAATTGGCTTTACTGATGACCGCAACCGGAGCCAAAGGCGACACACGCGAAGAAATGCTGAGCGCACTTCATATCTCCGACATTGAGAGTGCAGAATTCGATAATACGATATCCCAACTCATGTGGCGGGCAAACCAAAACGGACTCAATGCAGCGAATTCAATTTGGTTCCAGAAAGATTATGGTGTTTCAAGCGATTACGCCGAGCGATGCGCCAAAGTATTTGCGTCCGAGCTTTTCGAAGTCGATTACATTTCGAACGCAAAACAAGCGGAAGAATACATCAATTCATGGACCTCCGAAAACACTAACGACAAAATCCCTAAAATCGTCGAAGACTTATCCCCCGACACGCGAATGGTGCTGATCAATACGCTTCATTTTCTGAGCGATTGGAAATACGAATTTGCCGTCGATAATACATATGATCAAGATTTCAAAGGCGTAAATTCAACAAATTCGGTTCCATTTATGCATGCCCGGTTTAATGTACCGTATTTCGAAGGAGACACATTTCAATATTTGGCTTTACCGTTTGTCGGAGATGATTCCTTATCGTCCAATGCAATGTCTTTCATTTTGCCCAAATCGGGATATGACATGGATGATGCCATATCCGAAGTGGAAGAAATGACATTTGCTGAAGTTGTCACTTCAGCAACAATCCAAGAAGTCGATATCTCTATCCCAAAGTTTGAATACGAATACAGCACATCTATGGTGTCGACAATGAGGTCTCTCGGGATGAACCTAGCTTTTGACGATGCGGATTTCAGCGGAATGACTGACGGCGATAACGGACTTGCCATATCTGACATTATTCATAAGACTTACATCAAAATCGACGAGGGAGGTGCCGAAGCCGCGGCCGCAACTGCAGTCATCATGTACGAAACCGCTATTCCCGAGCCGGAAGTCGTTCTTGAGTTCAATGCCAATCGTCCGTTTTGGTTCTCTATTTGTGACACGAATGACGGCATCATGATGTTTTCTGGTATACTCTCAACACTATAGTATTTCCATTAACGTGACCTGCTCGCGATAAAAAATGAAAGGATGAACGATATGAAGAAACAGTTAACAACGATAATTAGCATTCTCACAGCCGTCGCATTTGCTTTCTCCGGATGCCAATTGTCCGAAAAAGAAAGCAGAGGGTCCTCCGGGAAGAATACAGATAAGTATATTGCGAAGGTAAAAGAACAAGCACACACGGCTTTCCCCGCTGACTTTTCTGAAGGGATGAACCAATACGGACTTGACGTATTAGCTTTGCTATATGACGGTGGCAACGTCTGTGTCTCCCCTGCAAGTCTTCAACTGGCTTTGCTCATGACCACCGAAGGAGCACAGGGAGACACTCGAGATGAGTTGCTTGATGCGCTTGTAATGAGCAACTTGACGAGTCGGGATATTCAAGAGTCCGCCGGTCAACTTATGTGGCGTCTCAACCAAAACGGCATGGAAACCGGAAACTCGATTTGGTTGCAAAATGATTTCGAGTTTGATTCAGATTACTTAGATATCTGTACCAGGTCTTTCATGAGCGACATATTCATGGTTGACTTTGAAAATGACGCCGATACCGCGAAAAAGGATATCAATACTTGGACATCCGACAGGACCAACGAAAGAATCCCTTCGATTATCGACGGACCATTGGATCCGATGACCCGATTAGTATTGGTCAACGCCGTGTTTTTTCTCGGAGAGTGGGAGACACCTTTTATTTCGGAGAACACCTATGAGGAAACATTTCACGGTCACTCGGCCGATAATGAGACAGATTTCATGCACGCAAAATTTGACACTTCCTATTATGCTTCTGATAATTTCTCTCTCATCAGTCTTCCGTTCGCATCTTTGGATAATCAGAAAGATAACACTTTTGAGATGGCATTCATTCTCCCAGACGAAAATTCGGATATTGAAAATCTGATCTTCGATCTCTCAAACGGCGGATTTGATGCCGCAATCAACGGAAGCCGTATTGAAGAAACTAAAATTGCTCTTCCGAAATTTGAATTTGACTACTCGACCGGCATGGTCGGCCCGATGCGGGATTTAGGTGTCGATGCTGCGTTCACAGATGCTGCCGAATTTGACTTGATGACCGGCTCGCCGAATGATTTGTTTATCTCCGACATTCTTCATAAAACATATATCCGCGTCGACGAAAAAGGCGCGGAGGCCGCTGCAGCTACGGCAGTCATGGTAGGCACCACCGCGATGCCTGTTGAAGATGAATATAAAGTATTTACCGCAGACCGCCCGTTTATCTTTGCGATCTATGACCGACTGGACAACACAATATTATTTATCGGCATCGTTTCGGATCTCGGCTGATATCTTGACTTGTGTTTCCTGAATTATTTACTCCGTCACCGTGCGTTTTTCCCCCCATCGAACGCACGGTGATTTTCTTTTTTCGCGAGTCTTTTGCTTCCTTATCTATTTCCGTGAAAAGTGTAATAGATAATGCTTTGGGGCACACAAATGAGTTGTTGGTTTAGAGATTAAGCAGCGTGTATTAACCACTTCGCAGTAGAAATATTAACTGGAAATCAGCATGGCTCACGGGCGAGGCAGCGGAGGTTGTGAGGGTGTTGGAGGTGTCGGTGTCGGTGACGGTGTGAGTGGCGACGACGTTGGACGTGACGACGACGCCGGGCGTTACGACGACGCTGGGTGTGACGACGACGCGAAACGTTTCGCCCCAGGCAATTACCGCCATAAGTTGTAAAACATCAGGATTTGGCGGCAAATATATGCATAACAGCACAAATCCAGCCATTTCGCACACATTAGATTGTGATATATAATCCGGTCCGAGCCGCAATTACCGTCAAAATCCGTTAACGGCAGTTTCCGTGTGATGTCGCGTAATAAGTTGATTCATGATTTTCACTGAGATAGACGAAGAGCGCAGACGAAGAGCGATTCTTTTATATCTGTTGACTTGAGTATCTAAACGTGATATGTTTTGAACGTTATGTTCTTCTTATCGATGAGAAGGACAGAGCAATTTGACCGCCATCGCTTTGAGGCTTTGGTGAATAGGCCATACGGACAGCCGGGTCAAACGCCGATCGGCAACTCATGTTGCCTTATTGATTGGGTTCAAAGCCCAAGTTTATAAGTTGGTTACTTTATAACCATTGTGCTCGCGCACAACTTAACTTGTGAATGGTCAATAAGAGTATGAAGGCGTTAGCTGCATCGACTCTGGACATGTCTGGATATGGATTGCGGATTTTTCCCTCTTTATGTCCCTACTAGATGACATACGCAAGTTTTGTTGCCGCAGGCAGGAAAGACTGGCGTTTTTTTATCTGTACGAGAAAGGCAAACCGCAATGACGCACGAAAAACTCCGCCTTTATGGCTTTAACAACCTAACGAAGTCCTTGAGTTTTAACATATACGACGTATGTTACGCACGTTCCGAACGTGAGCAGCGCGATTATATTGCGTATATCGACGAGCAATATAATTCGGATCGTTTGACGCATATCCTGACCACACTTACCGAAATGATCGGTGCTCAAGTACTCAGCGTGTCTAAGCAGGATTATGAGCCACAGGGCGCCAGTGTTACATTGATGATTGCTGAGGAAGCCATGATTCCTCACATTGAGAGCGACACGATTGTGGCCCATCTTGATAAGAGTCATGTTACCGTGCACACCTACCCCGAATTTCATCCGGAGACGGCTATCGCGACATTTCGCGTTGATATTGATGTGGCAACCTGCGGCGAAATTTCGCCGTTATCGACGCTTGACTATCTCATTAACAGTTTTGACTCTGATATTATTACAATGGATTATCGCGTGCGCGGATTTACTCGTGATGTCGACGGGCACAAATTGTTTAACGACCGCAAAATTGTCTCTATTCAAGACTATATAGACCACCGAATTTTGTCTCGCTATGATGCGATAGATATCAACGTTTACCAGGCGAATATTTTTCACACTAAAATGCTGATCAAAGACATCGATTTGCAGAACTATCTTTTTAAGACTGATGTTTACGAAGTGTCGCCTCAAAAACGGCTTGAGATTACCAGCAACCTTCGTCGCGAAATGATAGAAGTTTTTTCCGGCTCGAATGTTTACGAGGGCGTGGATCGATGACGCGTCTTGACCACAATCGCGCGCCGATTGCGGAGGCTTTGTCTGATTTTTCGGCGCTTCGTGTCGTGCCTTTTGACGTACCCGGACACAAGCGCGGGCACGGTAATCGCGAGCTGACGGATTTTCTCGGTGCCAAATGCATGAGTTTAGACGTTAATTCCATGAAACCGCTGGACAATCTATGCCACCCGGTTTCAGTAATTCGCGAGGCTGAAGAATTGGCCGCCGACGCTTTCGGGGCCTCTTCCGCATTCTTCATGGTCAACGGTACAACTTCGGCTGTGCAGGCAATGGTCATTTCGGCTTGTCAGGCAGGCGATCAGATTATTCTTCCAAGAAATGTCCACCGCAGTACGATTAACGCACTGATTTTGTCCGGAGCTATTCCGGTCTACGTCAACCCGGGAATTGACCAGCGCCTGGGAATACCGCTCGGCATGGCGCTTAACGATGTGAAAGAAGCGATTCTAACCCACCCGAACGCCAAGGCAATTCTGGTAAATAACCCCACTTATTATGGTGTTTGCTCTGATCTTAAGGCTATTGTCGAGCTGGCTCATGCTAATAATATGTTGGTTTTGGCCGATGAAGCTCACGGAACTCATTTTGGTTTTTCAGATCTTCTGCCTCTGTCGGGCATGCAAGCCGGAGCCGACATGGCAGCGGTCAGTATGCACAAGTCCGGCGGATCTTTGACACAAAGCTCTTTTTTGTTGTGTGGCCCGCGCGTGGCAGGCGAACAGGTCCGTCAGATCATTAATTTGACCCAGACGACGAGCGGTTCTTACCTTTTACTCTCGAGCCTTGACCTGTCGAGAAAAAACCTTGCTCTTAACGGCGATTCGATTTTTGCTAAAGTTGCCGACATGGCACAGTACGCACGCGATGAAATCAACAGCATCGGTGATTATTACGCATTTTCAAAAGAATGTATTAACGGTGATACGGTGTTTGATTTTGACACTACCAAGCTCTCCGTGAATACACTTAATATCGGATTGGCCGGCGTTGAGGTCTATGACATTTTAAGAGACGAGTACGATATTCAAATTGAGTTCGGTGATGTCGGGAATGTTTTAGCCTATCTTTCGGTCGGGGATCGTCTTCGGGATATCGAGCGCTTGGTCAGTGCACTATCCGAGATTCGCCGACGGCACAAGCGTAGCCGAGCAGGCATGCTCAACCAGGAGTATATTGCCCCAACGGTTCGTCATACGCCCCGTGATGCTTTTTTTTCGGAGAAGACATCGGTTGCGATTGAAGACAGTGCCGGTCGTGTGTGTGCCGAGTTCGTCATGTGTTACCCACCGGGAATTCCGATCTTGGCGCCCGGTGAAATGGTGACCCGAGAGATTATCGATTATATCCGTTACGTTAAAGAAAAAGGCAGCTTCTTGACGGGAACCGAAGACCCGAAAGTCGGTTCTATTAATGTCATGAAATGAGAATTGGAGGATTTTTCATGGATCTATGGTTTTCTGAATATCATACGCAGGACGTTCGATTATCTTTTCGCGTAGACCAACAGCTCTGCAGTTTGCAAAGTGATTTTCAACGTATCGATGTTTTTTCTTCCCCGGAACTCGGGCGCATTCTCGCTCTTGATGGCTTTGTTATGCTCACGGAAAAAGACGAATTTATTTATCACGAGATGCTCGTTCATATCCCCATGGCCGTACATCCGCATGTACGGGACGTCTTGATTATCGGAGGAGGCGACGGCGGCATTTTGCGAGAGCTTAAGTGCTATCCGGAAATCGAACATATTGATTTAGTGGAAATTGACGAAGAAGTCATTGAGGTTAGCAAAAAGTATTTGCCGTTCACGGCTTGTGGCTACGACAATCCACGTCTAAAAGTACATGCCGAGGACGGTCTCAAATATATCCGTCATTGCGAAAATGCCTATGACCTAATTATTGTCGATTCCACCGACCCTTTCGGACCCGGAGAAGGTCTTTTCACGAGAGAATTTTACGGAAACTGCGATCGTGCTCTTCGTGACGACGGAATTATGGTGAATCAGCACGAGAGCCCTTTCTATAAAAATGATGCCATTGCCATGCAACGTGCACACAAGCGGATTGTTGAATCCTTCAAAATCAGCCGGGTTTATCAGGCACACATTCCAACCTATCCGTCCGGACATTGGCTTTTCGGTTTTGCCTCCAAGAAATACCATCCGATCAGCGATTTAGGCGCCAAGGAATGGAAGTCGAGGGGAATACAAGCACGTTACTACAACACGAATTTGCATCGAGGTGCTTTTGCATTGCCGGTTTATGTGCAAGAATTATTAGAGAACGTAGAGAACGTTGATGAGACGACCGATCTTAATGCTTAAAATCGCCAAATACGGAGGCATAATTACCGATGAAGAATGAAATTTGCAGTCAATCGATTTTTGGCTTGAACTGTAATCTTAAGCGGGCCAAAGCGGTCATTTTCGGAGCTCCATATGATGGTACGACCTCGTATCGACCGGGCACGCGATTCGGTCCACGAGCTTTTCGCGCTGAGAGCTACGGATTTGAGAGTTATAGTCCCTATCTGGAAAAAGATATTTTAGATCTTCCAATATACGATTCGGGAGATTTGGATTTGCCTTTTGGCGACAAGCAAAAGACCTTATCTATGATAAAAGAACGCACGGCGAAGATATATAATTCCGGAAAAATGCCGATCATGCTGGGCGGTGAGCATCTTGTGACGCTCGGTGCTGTATCGGCAGCGGCTGAGCGTTTCCCGGATCTTTGTATTCTTCACCTGGATGCACATGCCGACTTACGTGATGAATATATCGGGGAAAAATTTTCACATGCGACGGTCATGCGCAGATGTCATGACTTAATCGGCGACGGTTCAATTTTTCAATTCGGCATTCGCTCCGGCACCGTCGAGGAGTTCCGATTTGCAGCCAATCATACGCGATGCAGACGTTTTGATTTGGAAGGATTTGAGCGAGTCGTCGCCACACTGTCAAATCGTCCGGTGTATGTTTCCATTGACCTGGATGTATTGGACCCCGGTGTCTTCCCCGGTACCGGCACTCCGGAAGCCGGCGGAATATCATTCAAAGAATTGCTGACAGCTATTCACTCTCTTTCCGGCTCAAATGTGATTGGTGCCGATTTGTGCGAACTCTCTCCGACATACGATCCCGGCGGCATCTCCGTCGCAGCTGCAATCAAAGCATTACGGGAACTGTGCTTGACCATAGTCAAAGCGGAACAAGACTGATGACATCAAATATATAAAGGGGGTATTCTTCTATGGGAAAGATTCTGGTTATTGGTTGCGGTGGTGTGGCTTCGGTAGCCATCCACAAAATATGTCAAAATGATTCTGTGTTTGACGAGATGATGATAGCAAGCCGAACCGTATCGAAGTGCGACGCACTCAAAACCAAGCTCGACGGCGGCAAAGTCAAAATTCAAACCGCGCAAGTCGATGCCGATGACACGGCGGCTCTTGTGGAGCTCATTCGCTCTTATCATCCGGATGTGGTCTTAAATCTGGCCTTACCCTATCAGGATTTGACCATTATGGATGCCTGTTTGGAAACCGGCACGCACTACATTGATACGGCCAACTATGAGCCAAAGGATACCGCAAAATTTGAATATAAATGGCAATGGGCGTATCACGATCGTTTCCGGGAAAAAGGCATAACCGCTCTTCTCGGAAGTGGTTTTGATCCCGGAGTTACCGGTGTTTTCACTGCTTATGCGCTCAAGCATCACTTTGATGAGATTCACGAAATCGACATTCTCGATGCAAACGCGGGCGATCACGGTTATCCCTTCGCGACCAATTTCAATCCTGAGATTAACATTCGAGAGGTCACGGCGAACGGCAGTTATTGGCAGGACGGCCGATGGGTCGAGACCGAGCCGATGGAAATTAAACGCGTCTATGATTTTCCGGAAATCGGTCCAAAAGATATGTATCTTCTCCACCACGAGGAGATCGAGTCTTTAGCTAAAAACGTACCGGGAATCAAGCGCATTCGCTTCTTTATGACTTTTGGCCAGAGCTATCTGACCCATTTGAAGTGCCTCGAAAATGTCGGAATGACATCGATTGAGCCCATTATGTACGAAGGCCGACCCATTATTCCTCTTCAGTTCCTCAAGGCTGTCTTGCCGGATCCGGCATCTTTAGGCCCGAGAACTGTCGGAAAGACGAATATCGGATGCATTTTCAAAGGCATCAAAGACGGCAAAGAAAAAACCTATTACATTTATAACGTCTGCGATCACCAGGAATGTTATCGGGAAGTCGGCTCTCAGGCCATTTCCTATACCACGGGCGTGCCGGCGATGATTGGCGCCATGCTCGTCATGAACGGAAAGTGGCGCAAGCCCGGCGTATTTAACGTCGAGGAATTTGATCCGGATCCGTTTATGGATGCACTGAATATTTGGGGCCTGCCATGGCAAGAAAGCTTTTCACCGGAGATCGTTGATTGATGACCGATGCATTTGAATTCACTGAAAAAATCAGAACCCCGGCTTACGTCGTCGACCCGGTTGCTTTAGAAAAAAATCTCAAGTGCCTGGCTGACGTATCCGCGCGTTCGGGCGCTCGAATTTTGCTGGCACAAAAAGCCTTCTCAATGTTCCATCTCTATCCTCTAATTGCCAAATATCTTCACGGTACGACAGCCAGTGGTCTTTATGAGGCACGGTTGGGACATGAAAGATTCGGCGGTGAGACGCATATTTTTTCGCCGGCATACACCGACGAGAATTTTAGCGAGATCATTAAGGTGTCCGATCACATTGTTTTTAATTCATTTTCGCAGTGGATAACGTATAGAGATAAGGCATTGTCTGCGGGTAAGTCCTGCGGAATCCGGGTCAACCCGGAGTGTTCTACACAGGACCATGCGATATATGACCCCTGTTCTCCGTTTTCGCGGTTGGGCGTGACCATCGATAATTTTCGCGAAGACCTCCTTGAGGGTATTTCAGGACTTCATTTTCACACCCTCTGCGAGCAAAATTCGGACGCACTCGAATCCACTTTGACCGCATTCGAGTCGAAGTTCGGCCGCTTCATTCCCCAAATGAAATGGATTAATTTCGGTGGTGGTCATCATATAACACGGGCCGATTACGATGTCGGGAAACTCATCGCACTGATTAAGTCATTCAAGTCAAAATACGCCGTCGAGGTTTACCTTGAGCCCGGCGAAGCCGTTGCTCTGAATGCCGGATATCTGGTATCGACCGTCGTTGATGTTTTTGAAAACGGTATGCCAATTGCCATTCTCGATACTTCCGCTGCTTGTCACATGCCGGATGTAATCGAAATGCCCTATCGGCCGAATATTATCGGCGCCGGCTCACCGGGAGAAAAACCTTACACATTTCGATTGGGCGGTCCGACTTGTCTTGCAGGCGATATCATCGGCGACTATGCTTTCGATTCACCGCTTTCTCCGGGCGACCGTCTGATTTTTTGCGATATGGCAATATATTCCATGGTCAAGAACAACACTTTTAACGGTATACCTCTTCCGGATATCGGCGTGACGGACGAGAGCGGAAGCTATCATCTGATTCGTCGATTTAATTATTCCGATTTTGAGAGTCGTTTATCCTGATGTGGCTCATGTTATAATATATTATCGATATTTTCGGAGGATCTTTCATGAAATACCCTTTTGGATACGGCAAAGAGACGATTGAGATTGATTTGCCCGAAGAACTTGTCATGACTGTCATGCGACCGAACGAGACCGAGTTACAATTAACGGGTGTAGACGAAGTGATTCGATCTCTGTCTGAACCGATTGAAAGTAAACCCTTGCATGAGCTGGTTCATCCCGGCGAAAAGATTGCCATTGTCACCAGCGATATCACCCGTCCTCTTCCAAGCTATAAAATTCTTCCTTGCGTATTGGATGAATTGAGTCGGGCGGGCATTCCCGACGAGGATATTATCATCGTCTTCGGACTCGGAAGTCACGAAGGTCACAGCCCTGAGCGAATGAGGCAACTGGTCGGTGACGCGGTGTATGATCGCATTCGCTGTATAGATTCAGACGTTGATGATTATGTTCATCTCGGCACCACCTCTCGCGGTACACCGGTTGATATCTTTACACCGGTGGCGCAGGCGGATCGCCGTATTTGTTTGGGTAATATTGAGTTTCATTACTTTGCCGGATACAGCGGAGGCGCCAAAGCAATTATGCCGGGTGTATCCACCCGTGATGCCATTCAATCCAACCACAGCGCAATGGTGATTCCCGAGGCCGCCGCAGGTCGACTGCAGGGTAATCCGGTTCGCGAGGATATCGAAGAAGCGGGTCGAATCTGCGGTATCGATTTTATCATCAATGTCGTCCTGGACGAGAAAAAGCAAATCATCAAGAGTTTTTCCGGCCATCCGGTTCATGCTCATCGAGCCGGCTGTGAGTTTCTGGACTCTTTTTATAAAGTCTGCGCAGCCGAGCGTGCGGATATTGTCATCGTCAGTGCCGGAGGTTTTCCCAAAGATATCAATATGTATCAGGCGCAAAAAGCACTCGACAACGCCAAGCACGCGGTCAGAAACGGCGGAATTATCGTCTGGCTGGCGGCTTGCAGCGAAGGCCTGGGAGAATCCCATTTCGAGGATTGGCTGACCGGTCACGAAAAAAGCGAGGATATGATTGAACATATTCGCCGTGACTTTGTGCTCGGCGGACATAAAGCCGCCGCCATCGCCATGGTACTTCAAAATGCACGTATATTTTTGGTCTCAGACTTCGATCCGGAATATGTGAAGGGTCTGTTTCTCGAGCCTTATTCGGATGCTCAGACAGCAGTTGACGAGGCTTTGCGAATCATGGGCTCTCGGTCGAAAATAATTCTCATGCCCTTCGGCGGTTCTACTTTACCGAAATGCTCGCTATAGAATCAACGAATACGAAAAGGATGCATTATGGCAAAAAAATATAATCGTCAGGAAATACGATGGCATCGTTTGGATAATACCGCGAACTTGTTTCCGGTCATTACCAACAGCAACTACAGTAATATGTACCGGATTTCAATGCGACTGAAAAGCGACATCAATCCGATTCTTTTGCAGAGTGCTCTCGACACCACTTTACCGCGTTTCGGAAGTTTCAAGGTAAGGCTCCGACACGGATTTTTCTGGTACTATTTCGAATCCAACGACAAGCCGTGTTTGGTCAGCGAAGAAATGTCTAAGCCTTGTGCTTACTTTCCAAGATCTCACAACAACCATTACCTGTTTCGCGTATCGTATTATAAGTCACGCATCAACCTTGAGGTCTATCATGTATTAACGGACGGAGCCGGCGCTGTCAACTTCCTTCGTGAATTAGTCTGTCGTTACCTGGATCTTGTCGCTGCTGATGAGTCGGATTCTGCTATTCCCGTCAAGCCCGCCGTCGATGTTTTCTCAGATATTGAGGACAGTTACAACAAGAATTTCACCGGCCAGAATCCGGTCGGTTACAACGCCGCTTCGGCCTATCGTATCCGCGGTGAAAAGATGCCGATCTATACCACCGGCGTTATCCATGGATATGTGTCTATCAAGGAAATAATTGCCTACTGCCGAGAACACAATATGACGATTACGCAATATCTGGTCGCTAATGTTCTTTGGTGTATTTACAAGGCAAACTTAAACGGGCAGCCCAGCAAAAAACCGATCAGCGTCTCTGTTCCGGTTAATCTTCGACCCTATTTCGACTCCACTTCAACGATGAATTTCTTTTCGATCGTGCCCATCATTTTTCACCCGTCCAGTACCGAGCATACCTTCGAAGAAATTTTGAAAATGGTACAGGATCAATTTGAAAAATCCTTGACCAGAGAATATTTCGAGTCCAAAATTGCTTATAATGTCTCATTCGGGAAGAAATGGTATCTGCGCATTTTGCCATTATTTATTAAGAATATCGGGCTCAAGTATACATATGTACGTTCTTCTCACGCAAATACCATTACTCTTTCTAACATCGGACGTATTAAGTTGCCGGATGAATATAAGGATCGTGTCGAGAGTGCAGAGCTCGTAATGGGTGCGACCAACGTCGAAGCGCTCAAGTTTGCGGTTTGCTCATATGAGCGCTCTTTAATCATCACCGTCACATCTCAGTTACAGGACACGTATCTTCAGAAGGCCTTTTTTCGAAAGCTTTCATCCGACGGACTAAAAGTACAAATTGAGACCAATGGAGCCAACTATGAAATACTGTAATAAGTGCCAACTGGAAATTCGCGATGATTCCATCGTTTGCCCTTTGTGCAAAGCCGTCACCGAGGATATGGGCGGCGAAAAGTTCGAGTCCTATTATCCTGAAACTAATATCGATTACAGAAAATTCCATTTTTTGAAGCGCATCTTCTTGTTTCTTTCAGTTGTTGCCGTATTAACTTCTGTGGTTCTCAACGTTATTTTCTATAACGGCTTCCTATGGTCACTGATTACTATTGCCGCAATCATTTACTTGTGGGTCGGTATATCGCACTCGCTCGGCCACCATATCAACATCGCATCAAAAATTCTGGCCCAGAGTATCTTGGGCTCTCTGTTTATCGTCCTGATTGATTTCTTAGTCGGGTATCGGGGATGGTCGGTCAGCTTTGTCATTCCGAGTATATTCATTGTCGCTGATCTTGCCGTTGTCATATTGATTTTGGTCAATCGGATGGACTTTCGAAATTACTTGCTCTATCAATTTGCGATTGCTTTGTTAGGAATGTTTCCCACGGTCTTGTTTTTAATCACGCGAATCGGGCACCCGGCCATGGTCATTATCTCCGCCGCGGTTTCCCTTTTAACGCTTATTGGTACGACAATTCTAGGTGACAAGACCGTGAAAAATGAGATCAAGAAGCGATTTCACTTCTAAGCTAATAGTCTGTCATAAACCGAAATCCCCCCATAACGAACTTTCACCGTCGAGCAAAGTGCCACGCGTAGCACACGCCGGACAACGGGCGCCCTGTGGGCGCCCGTTGTCGTTCATAGCTAGCAATACATAAAGGTGACAAGAGTTATTAGCCGCTATTTATTCAATTGTAATACTAGATCTATTGTTATCCATTTTTTGCTTTGGTACTTGAATGCACAGTACGCCATTATCTAATTTCGCTTTTACCCCTTCCGAAATTGCATCTGCAAGATATACACTTCGGCTCATCGAACTGTAACGACGCTCTTTATGAATATAGTTCTTCTTCATATCTTCGCTCTCCCGACTCTGAGCTACTTTAATCGTAAGTCGGCCCAAATCTATAGACAATTCGATATCTCTCTTTTCGACGCCGGGAAGCTCTGCTTCAACTTGATAATGATCTTCGCAATCCTCGACGTCAATCTTAAACGTATCTGCCATCAAGCTTCTGCGAAAAGGCCACGCATCTGAGAAGAAGTCATCAAGCATGCTGTCAAAGCCATCCGATGCACCTGAGCGTAAGCTGTTGTTTCTTCTGTTAAATGGTACTAATCCTGCCATACAAAACAACCTCCCTTCATAATTATTGTTGATTTTTGGCACTCTCTCCAATCGACTGCCAGCAATTATATTATCGCTCTGTGATGTAAAAAATCTGTGTTATGAACTTTAAAAAATCGAGAAAATATTGTTAAACGTCAATTAACTGCAATTCTCAAGATTATCGTTTCTACAAGTAACAATAATCAAACCTATAATTGTCAAATATTGACGCTCTTACTAAAATTTATTGTATTTTTAATACCTACCTGTTATCATTATTAGCACGTTCATTTGCGTCAGGGCCAATATCTATCCGGGGGGGTAAGAGATAAAGTCATGACAATAACTTCTGAATTAACCGAGCAATTGACCGCTCAAACCGGTCTGAACCTTATTGACTCGTCTCACCTGGCGGGTCGATGCAATGGCTATTTTACGAAGGCAGAAATTCAGTCTCACCTTTCTCGTCTATCGCTTTCGATTTTTGCGTTCGGACTTGATCGCGAATTAATTGAACAGATGGAAGAGTACCTCAATCGTCAAGAGCACCCCTCTTCACATGCCATTGTCGTTGATGATACGCAGATAACCATCTATTTGCCAATTATTCACAACACGGTTCCGGGTTTCCAGAACGTACTATTGCGTGTGACTACATTTCTTATGGATCGTGGCGTCACTGCCGATATTATCGAGACAACTTCCGCAAGCACTTCCGATTGGGCGCAAAAATCCGACATGATATCAGGCAATCATCAGCCACGCTATTTCCTCGGTCTGTTCGGTTCTATTCTCGGAGCAATTCCCGGGGCTTTGCTCTGGTTCATTTTTTCAATGATCAGCAATTACGAGTATCTGGCAAGATTTCCATCAAGAACCGCAAGGCTCTCACCGTGGTTTGTATTTTCTGTCATAATCACTTTCGGGTCATATTGGGGATTTTTGTTGTTATCCGATGCGACGCGAAAAGCCTCCTTTTTTATGTCTTTTCCCATTACTCTCTCAGCCATATTCGTATCAAATCACATATCCTACGCGTTTATTATTTATGCAGCCACTTCCGACCTTCATTATTTTGAAGCCGTTTTCTTTATTAAGAATTATCTTGATCGATACGATTTGTCCACATATTATTGGATATCGTTTGTCATAGGCGTCGTCTTAGCGTTAGTATGCAATATTTTCCTGCTTCATTTTCGAGAACGGAGCTGGTTCAAGTAGAACATGCTCTTCGTTACGAATCTTGAAGAAATGATACGAATTGTTTGCGATCATTATATAACGTGCGATATCCGAAAATCAGCGATCCGAAAACAGCCAGACATACCGTACTGCAGATAGCAATCATGATGGCGATCTGGTAGAGTATCGCCGTTGTCGGAATCGTCCCCGAGAGAATTTGACCGGTCATCATACCCGGCAAAAAGATAATTCCCATGCCCATCATAGAGTTAATCGTCGGCATCAATGCCGTTTCCAAGGCTTGATTCACATGCGGCAGCAAAATCCGTTTGGGATCGACCCCCAGATTCAGAAGATTCTCCAACTTGTTCCTTTGTGTCGATATACTCTCCGAAAAATTTTTAAGACCGAGATTGATCCCGGTCATGGCGTTTCCGATAATCATTCCTCCCAACGGGATGGTGTACTGTGGATTAAACATGCTGACTCCGACGATGACGCCCACAAACATGATTAACACTACTGCGCCGGATGTCGATAAAGAAAGAACAATGGCCAGTTTAAATTTGCGATTCAAGATTTTATTTTTGCCGACGACTTGATACGACGCGAAAATAAGCATCGCTGACAGATAAATCATCGTATACACCGGGTGTGGATTTTCAAAAATATAGGTCAGTACAAAACCGGCTGCAATTAACTGAATCGTCATCATCAGACTCGAAATCAGCAACCTTTTGGTCTGGCTGAGCCGCATCTTCAAAAAGATAACCAAGACAACAATCAATAATAAGTAAATCGACAGAAATTGCCATATTTGCAGTTCGACAACACCGTTCATACCATCACCCTTTTCGATAAACTTACTTCGTATTCGGCATATTTGCGCACAAGCTCTGTATCGTGACTGACAACAACAAGAGAAATATTTGATTTTTTCGCGAACGAGACAATGTTTGAGAAAACAGAGTCGCTCAAATTCCGATCAAGCGCCGATGTCGGCTCATCAAGCAGAAACGCATCCGCTCCAAAAGAGAGAAATATCGAGAGATAGACTCTCTGACGCTCTCCCCCGGACAATGTATTGCACGATGATGTAATCGGAAAAGGGGCAATGCACAACGAGAGATATTCCTTAATGAACTCGTCACTCGGTGGCTTCAGATCACGATATTCATAGTACATACGGAAATTATCTCTGATGGTCGTGTCAAACAAATATACAGATTGACCGGTTAAGAGCATCTTTTGACGAATTTCAAGCGGATCTTCGAAACCGGTATCCTTTCCGCGATAGAATACACGTCCGGATACAGGCGTCAGCGTAGAATTCAATAATCGTAAAAACGTTGTCTTTCCTGAACCACTATCTCCGGTTAAAAATGTAACCGAACCCTCAGGAATCTGAACCGGAGGGTAATTCAAAATACCGGCAAACGTGATAGCCTCAGTCTCGATTATATTCATCAGATAATCTCCTTTTCGCATCGCTCTGTCTCATCTTAACCTATCAAATATCGGAATGGAAAGAGCCGGCAAAAATGCCGGCTCTCAACTGTCATGAAAAATACTTCTGATTATGTCGCACTAAAGCGTCGAAAGTGTCTTGTAGGTGTCCTTAAGCTGCGGATAAATTCGTACAAAGAGATCATAAAACTTTTGATAGTCTTTACTTGCAGCAGGACCGGGAGGGTTCTTGCTCTTGGTATGAATTGCTGCCTCACACGCCTCACGCACGCTACCGTAAACACCTGTGCCTGCACCGGCCAATAGGGCTACACCCAATGCAGGTCCCTGACTGGAATCTGTTGTCTCAACTTCACAGTTATAGACATCCGCTAACATTTGACGCCAGAACGGACCGGAACCACCACCACACGCACGCATCGTTTTGACATCGATGTCCATGCCCTTAATCACTTCAAGGCAATCTTTCAAAGAGTAAGATACGCCTTCCATAATGGCACGTATCAGATCTGCTTTGCCGTGAACCCCGGATAGTCCGTAGAACACGCCTCGCGCATAAGGATCTAAGTGCGGCGTTCTTTCTCCCATCAGATACGGAAGAAACAATAAGCGGTTTGATCCGATCGGAATCTTGCTTGCGGCTTGATCCATCAGATAGTAAGGACTCACACCCATCGCCTTAGCGGTATCGGAAAATGATTCCAGAAAATTATCTCTGAACCACTTCAGTGACAATCCAGCCCCTTGCGTCACGCCCATAACATGCCATTCACCCGGAACGGCACAACAAAAAGTATGAACCCGTCCCTTAGGATCGATGTGCATTTCTGCTGTGTGTGCGTATACAACGCCGGAACTCCCGATCGTCGTAAAGGACTGTCCGTCAGCAACAACACCGGTACCGACAGCAGCTGCCGCATTATCACCAGCACCACCGACAACGGGCGTACCCGCCTTCAATCCGGTCAAATCAGCAATTTCCTGAGTAATCGCACCCGTGACTTCCGGTGACTCATATACTGGTGCCAGCAGCGACTTGTCGATAGAAAGCTTCGTCAATACTTCATCAGACCAGGATCGCTTGCCGATATCCAACAGCTGCATGCCCGAAGCATCCGAGGCCTCAGTGGCACGCTCGCCGGTCAGACGCAAGCGAATGTAGTCTTTGGGCAACAAGATGCTCACGCACTTCTCGTAATTCTGCGGTTCGTTGTTCCGAACCCAAAGAATCTTTGAAGCCGTAAAACCTGTAAGAGCAGGATTCGCAGTGATCTCGATCAAGCGTTCCGCGCCGACAAGGCTGGTAATCTGATCACATTCCGCCGTCGTTCTCTGGTCACACCAGATGATTGCAGGGCGAATAACGCGATCTTGTCGATCTAACATAACCAGACCGTGCATCTGTCCCGAAAGACCGATGCCTCGAACGTCTGAAGTATCAATGCCCGAATCGGTGATAACTTTTTGCAAAGTACCGACAACAGCATCCCACCAGTCAGTGGGATGCTGCTCTGCCCAGCCGTTTTCGGGTTGATACATGGGATACTCTATGGTGGCCTGTGCAATCGTCTTGCCGGCTTCGTCAAAAATGACGGTCTTTGTGCCGGAAGTACCAATGTCAACACCAATCAGATATGCCATGATATTACCTCCGCTGAATGCGTGTTTTTATTAACCGAATAGAATGTCGTTGAGGATGCTCTCAAGAAGTTCTTGACGTCCGCTCTGTGCTTTGACTTCGCCCTTCTCCAGTGCATACTTCTCAAGATCAGCCATTGAAACTTCACCGGCAACAATCTTGGCGCCGATACCTTCTTTGAATGTGGCGTAACGATCAGATACGAAGTTGTCAATTCTTCCGTCTTCGATGAGCTTGTAAGCCATCTTCAGACCGAGTGCGAAGCAATCCATACCGGAAATATAGCTGTAGAAAACATCTTCCGGTGCATTGGATGCACGACGTGCCTTGGAGTCAAAGTTCAACCCGCCTTTGGTGAAACCACCGGCCTTAATGATCTCGTACATCGCTAAAGTGCTATCGTAAACATCCGTCGGGAATTGATCCGTATCCCATCCGAGGAGCGTATCGCCGCGGTTCGCGTCAACGGAACCGAAAGCACCATTGATAGCAGCAACACGAAGCTCATGTTGGAATGTGTGTTGTGCCAAAGTTGCGTGGTTAGCTTCGACATTCATCTTGAAATCTTTCTCGAGACCGTAGGTCTTCAAGAATGCCATAACCGTTGCTACGTCAAAATCGTATTGGTGCTTCATGGGCTCCTTCGGCTTCGGCTCGATATAGAAATCGCCGGTGAATCCGATGCTTCTGCCGTAATCGACAGTCATTCTCATCAGGCGAGCCATATTTGCTTGCTCAAAAGCCATATCGGTGTTCAAAAGAGTCTCATAACCTTCACGACCACCCCAGAAAACATAACCCTCGCCGCCTAAACGGACAGTTACTTCGAGCGCCTTCTTAATCTGTGCCGCAGCATATGCAAATACATCGGCATTCGGAGAAGTTCCGGCACCATTCATATAACGGCGATTGCTGAAAAGGTTTGCCGTGCCCCAGAGAAGCTTCTTATTGTACTTCTTCATGCCCTCTTCGAGAACATCGGCAATAGCATCAAGATTCTTGTTCGACTCTTCAAGCGTTGCGCCCTCAGGAGCGATATCTCTGTCGTGGAAACAGAAGAAATCGATGTCGAGCTTATCCATCAACTCAAAAGAAGCTCTTGCCTTATTCTTAGCCTGTTCGAGCGGATCAGTCGCACCATACTTTTTATCAATGGTTCCGGATCCGAAAATATCTGTTCCTTCAGCAACCATGGTATGCCAATATGACATAGCAAATCTCAAGTGATCTCTCATGGTCTTGCCGGCGATAACTTCCTCCGGGTTATAAAAACGGAAAGAAAGTGGGTTCTTAGACTTACTGCCCTCGTAGCGGATCTTGGGAATGTTTGGATAAAACTCGGTCATGTTCGTTCCTTCCTTTCTTCGGCCGCAAGCGGCCCACTTCAAAAAAACAATTTACCTTATATTTCGAGACAATCATGGTGTATTCATATCGATTTCTGGCATCGTTACTATACTATGATTGTCATTTCGAACATCTTCCGTGCTCGAGCACGGCCTATGTCTATTACAGATTACAACCCTGCGAATAAGATGTCAATAACCTTCAGCCTCTTTCGGAAAAGAAATCCTCGTCGGCACGATTATGCACGATTCACAGACACCCGAAGAGCAATCGGTTCAGCTCCCAATAATTGCTTGCTTCTCAGATCCGGTTGTGAAAAACTGACAAAGACGTCCCATTGGCCTTCTGCAATATATCGTTTGCCCTCTTCATCGACGACACTGAAGCGCTCTGATTCTAAAGACAGGTCCAAATGAACGGATTGCCCCGCTTCAACGCAAACGCGCTCAAATGCAACCAACACAGGATTTGGCGGCGCATCTTTGCAATTGATGGGGCGGCTATAGACCTGAATCACTTCGTCAATTGATCTGTCCCCCGGATTCTTAATCGTCAAAGACAATTCCAACGCGTTCCCTACCGCAAGCTCTCTGTCGATACCTTCACATTCAATTTGTGCTCTTCCGTAAGTCAGTCCATATCCGAAAGGATACAACGGCATGTTGCTCAGATATCTGTATGTTCTTCCCTGCATCGAATAGTCCGTAAAGTCCGGAAGATCCTGATCCTGCCTGTAGAAGGTGACAGGAAGTTTGCCGCTCGGAGCAGATTTACCGAAAAGAACATTAGCGATTGCCCGACCGCCAAGCGCACCGGGATACCATGCCTGAATCACAGCAGCACAGTGCTCATCGGCATATGTCAAATCAATACTGCTTCCGGCCAACAGACAAACAATGACCGGCTTACCGACAGCAGTAACTTTCTCAATTAAATGATTCTGAACATCAGGTAAGTACAGGGATTTTTTATCTCCAGATGCATCACTGTTACCGGTGTCACCCTCTTCGCCTTCAAGCGTCTCGTCCAAGCCTACAAATAGTATGACAACATCACTTTGCTCCGCAGTATAAACCGCTTCGGCTATCCGATCGTTAGGCTGTGCTAAAAACTCACTGCGATTAAATGATAATTCTGACCCAACAGAATACAGTACCCGAACCGCGTCACCCAAGAAATCCTCTATACCTTCAAGCGGGGTCACATATCGGGGCGAAGTACCGTGGTAATTACCAATGAGTGCCTTGCGACTGTCGGCATTAGGGCCGATAACCGCAACCGTCTTGAGTGCATTCGGATTAAGAGGCAGGATACCGTCATTTTTCAAAAGAACCATAGATTTCTCTGCCGCACGCACACTCATGTCCAAATGAGCCTTGCAAGCGACAATGTCATATGCAATATCATCAAAATCGGTCTTATCGAAAAGACCAAGTTTGTATCGAGTCGTAAAGAGGCGAACAGCGGCTTCCGTCACCTGCTCGTCGGTCACCAAGCCCTGCATCCAAGCAGACTTGAGATGCAAATACATGTTGCCGCAATTCAGATCGCACCCGGCATCCAGCGCCAATGCAGCAGATTCAACCGGAGTCTTAGTCACTCGGTGATGTTCATGGAAATCTCGAATTGCCCAACAATCCGATACGACATGCCCCTTAAAGCCCCACTTATCTCTCAGAATATTTGCCAGTAATGTGTGACTGCCACAACACGGTTCTCCGTTAGTCCGATTATAAGCTCCCATCACCGATTCCACGTCAGCTTCACGAACGCACGCTTCAAACGCCGGCAGATATGTCTCCCAAAGATCTTTATCCGAAACGACGGCATCAAATTCATGCCGGAGCGACTCAGGACCACTGTGAACAGCAAAATGCTTCGCACAAGCAGCGCTCTTCAAAAACTCACCGGAACCTTGAAGTCCTCTGATAAAGGCGATGCCAAGTTGAGATGATAGATACGGATCCTCTCCATAAGTCTCATGCCCTCGGCCCCATCTCGGATCACGGAAAATATTGACATTCGGTGACCAAAAGGTCAGTCCTTTGTATATGTCCCGGTCTCCATGGGCGGAGGCTTGATTGAACTTTGCGCGCCCCTCGGCCGCTATTGCATCCGCGATTTCTTCAAGAAACGCCTTATCAAACATTGCCGCCAAAGCAATCGCCTGAGGAAAAACAGTCGCCGTTCCGGCCCTGGCAACACCATGTAATGCCTCATTCCACCAGTTATATGAAGGAACATTAAGACGGGGAATTGCAGGTGCGTGATAGGTTAATTGGTCTATTCGTTCTTCTATCGTCATCTGCGCAACCAGTTCCTGCGCTCTCAAACGATTACGATCATGCTTATCCATCTGATGCCTCCATAAAAACGAGATGATGTTATTATGCCATACTCGACAGTAATTTGAGGCATGATACCGGATTAATTCAGGTCTTTAAAAGAATGTTAACAAACAAGAGCTAAATAGGCTATTTAACCATAGAAAATCGTACTCAAATACCTTTATGGCCAATAAACTTGATCAACAGCCGTAATTTGTCCGTTCGCAACGGTTACATAATAGAAAAAGATGCCATCAACTACATCTCCCGGATGACTTTGAAATAATAAAAGAAAATCCGCATAGTTCAGAGAAAATGTATTAGCATCTGTGCTAATTACTCCTGCTGCGTCATACATCATAGAGATTGAGACAACGCTCATATCGGCATATCTCAACTGCGGATTTACGTTTTTCAGAACAAATTCACCATCCGCGTACTCATTAACCTCTTCAGCAGCGGCTTCAGGGGTATAGCCCTTGTTGCTCACCAAAAAATCGATTGCATCTTGTCCTCTTAACATGTCGAAATAATCAAACGCCGCAACTCCGGTTTCCGGATCAAAAGACTTCATAAATGCATAACTCGAGTACATACTTGAAGGATTCGCCGGAAGTCGATTGACCGTCGTCTCTACCGTCTCACTCTCTGTGGAAGTCGCATCCGAAGTATCGGAAGCGCTCGTCTCTTCAGAGGACAAAGAGGTCGAATCCACCGCATCGCCATTGGCAGGCAAATCACTATCCGAAGCGCTTGTACTATCTGTTATACCTGATGGGGAAGCCTCAGAAGCCCTTTGGGCAGAAGATCCGGATCTGTAATTATCGAAAAGATACTTGCATCCGCAGAAAGAAATTAAAACGACAATAATCATCGCAAGACCGAGAAATCGCCCGAAAGAGGCCCTAAATCCTCGAACGCAAATTCTTCGCAATCTGTCATTCATAATGATCACCTCCAAACCTAAATATATTTTAACACTTTGGAGGTGTAATTACATCACCCTATTACCCGGCAACGGGAAAACACAGAATTATTTCAGATGCAATCATCAGCTGTATATTACATATTTGACTGTTCATATTCCTGAAGCGCCTCCACGAAAAGATCCGCTACTTCAGGATCAAATTGCGAGCCGCGATTTCGAAGTATTTCTTCTATGGCCTCGTCTCGATGCACTCCTTTGCGATAAACTCTATCCTCGATCATCGCATCATATGTGTCTGCTACCGCTAAAATTCTTGCAGGCAAAGGAATCTCATCACCTTTTAATCCTCTGGGATAACCCTTGCCATCCCATCTCTCGTGATGAGACAGAATATAGTCGGCAATACGCTCGAGATCCGGCGTCGACATCGCGATTCGATAGCCGATCTCGGGGTGTTTTTTCATTATTTTCCACTCGTCGTCATCTAATTTTCCCGGCTTATTTAAAATGCGGTCGTCTATGCCGACCTTTCCGATATCGTGCAACATCGCAAATAACTCAAGGTCATCAAGGCTGCTTTGACTCAGATTAAACCGTCTTGCAATGGCCTTTGAGATCTCGGCAAGACGTATGGCATGATTCTTCGTCTCTTGGCTTCTCTCATAAAGCGTCGTCATAATCGACGACACAATGGCACTGTGCGAACTTTTACGGTCCAGAAGCTTCCGCTTGTACATGTATTCCGTCGCTTCACGAATAATATCCGAAAACGAAGTTGCGTGAGACACTCTCGTACTATAGCCGATGGACACGCTCATATCGAAAGTCATCTCACCGATTGTCTGATTTCTCATTTCGATATTGCTTTGAATTTTTGTGCAAAGCGCATGAGCTTCCTCAAGTGAGGTATTAGGAAGCAACATCGAGAATTCATTACCTCCGGTTCGAGCAATCAAGCCGTTTTTCGAGCAATACTGTTCAAGAAATCGAGCCGTTTCGATGATCACCGTATCACCGACATTCTGACCGAACGCATCATTAATCAACCTTAATCCATTGATATCACAGATCATAAAGGTAAGCGGCATATATTTGAGCTTATCCATACGCATTTTTTCTTTTTCAAAAAACTGGCGATTGTATAAGCCGGTCAAAAAATCGTGGTCGTTAAGGTAGCGAATCCGTTCTTCTTGCTTTTTCCTTGCGGTCATGTCAATAATAATGCCCTCAAGCGCAATCACTTCATCAGAATCATCGTATATGCCCTGCCCCATTTCTAACACCCATTTTCGAGAGCCGAGCTTAGTAAGAATCTCGTACTCGGCGTGAAAAGGCACGTGCAGCGCCAGGACTCGATCCCACTCCTTGCGGAGAACCCCCTGATATTCCGGAACGATTAAGTCGTTAAACGAGAGAGAGAAATTGTTAATTAATTCTTCAGAATTATATCCGGTAAGTTCACGGCATCCCTCCGAAACAAAACGCATGGTCCAATCCGAATCATTGTCACATCGATACGCCATGCCGGGCAAATGCGACAGCAAAACGGATTTGCTCCGTTCGGATTCCTTCAAGGCCCGTTCAGCGGACCTTCGCTGATTGATATTCTGAATCAGACACAGATGCGTCAAATCATTTCTGTTGCTCAGTTCAAAACGAATAATGCTCACCCGGCACCATATTTCTTCACCATTCGGTCGAACAAAACGCTTTTCGATCTCATACTCATCAATCTCACGAGATCGAAATTTTTCAATTAGCAATCTTTCCGCATCATGATCATCGGCAAACGTCAGATCATCCCATGTGATTTCTTTGAGTTCGGTTTCCGTACGATCGAGAATGCTCTCAAACGCAGGGTTAACACCCGTGACAATACGATCTTCATACATTAGCGCAACGCCAATCGGTGAACGTTGAAAAATTGCGTTTATAAGCTTTTCGCGCGCCTTAATTGATCGATTTCGCTCTGCCAATGCTAAATTCTTGAAGACAAACCAGACCAAGATCAGCGCGAGTATCAGGACACAAGCGACCATTATTATTGCATGAAAAACGTGCTCATTGATCTCACCATAATATGCCTCGGAAGCGTATTCAAAGACCAGGTTCAACTTGCCGCCGGAAGCGAGCGAGCTTTCAATCGGGGTCGTGACGCGCATATAACGATCACCTTTGCGCGTTGTCGACTCAAAAGGACCCTCAATCTGAGTTTGCGGAAGAATGAAGTCTGATGCGAGAAAGGCATTTGTCAGAAAGTTATCGTCGGAAAAGGACGTCACTTGAATAGGGTTGTTAGAAGTAGAGTCGGCAATTATTCGACTCTCTTCACCAACCACCTCTTCAATATAAACATATCTCACTTCATCAATAGATTTCGCAAAATATATAAGTTCAGACTCCAGCCGAGAATGAGCGCGATTCGATATGCTCGAATCTTCGGAAAAAACATCCGCGAAATCGGAAAGCGAGATAAAAGAGACCGCAACACGAGATTGCTCAGATAATTTTTGATTGGTCTTATCTATATAATTGTCTTTTGTTTTGAGAATATATGCCATGCCGGCAACGATGACTATCAAAACAAAAACTGTCACTATCATCTTGTAGATGAAGTTGCTGTTCTTAGAGGGCCTTGATGATATAGACATGCTGATATTCCCCACAAACGAGCCGGCAAAAATTCATGCTTCACATTACATATATCTATTATACATTGCAAAAATGCTTTTCGGGCGATTAATCAAATAAGAATTTATTAATAAGTAATATAAATTTTCGATTTTATATCTTGCGATAGCCCGTTCCGATGAACTTTGCAACGAGTGTGCCGTCCGGATCTCTGATTTCGACCTCATACGAGCAAATTTTTCGCCCGTTAGATAACTCTTTAGATTCTGCCGAAACTATCGGTCCGGATGGCGTTTTATAGTATGAAATTCCTGCCTGTACAGCTACCGTGGGGGTGCCGTAACTGTTCGCCGCTACTGCGAAAACATAATCTGCAAGCGAGAACATAATGCCGCCGTGAAGGGTTCCGATGCCGTTAAGGTGAGAAGACTGAATTTGCATTTCTGCCTTGGCATATCCCGGCGATACTTCCAGCAGTTCGAATCCAAGCAATTTGGCCACCTGATCTTCAGTTGTCAATCGGGTTAATTCTTTTGTCATTTTTAACTCCTCATCGGTTAGTATAATCTCTTCATTATATGCACATTGAAGAACAAGTCGCAATTGGCGAGACAATTCCAGATGACTGTTTTACCCCCTTGTATATTGTTCATAATCAGGAATCAATCCTGATGAACTTCAATCTGTTATTCCCACAAACCACGTGGGATAATGGGCTTGTACAGTTGAGGGCGTCGTTCCCCCCCTTGAGATTTTGTCT
>Ga0209510_1000121_pt1 | contig 116505 bp, 94 predicted proteins | sample BiotimSIPDNA_FD_185749 | JGI IMG/M metagenome (GOLD analysis project Ga0209510, IMG submission 185749) | Anaerobic biogas reactor microbial communites from Washington, USA - Biogas_R1 time_0 SIP DNA (SPAdes) (version 2) | ecosystem: Engineered > Bioreactor > Anaerobic > Unclassified | place...
AGATCAGTTACTTCCTACTGTAAGGTATGCAGAGAGCCATTTTACCTCTGAACCTGTATATGCCAGGAAAAAAGCCAAGCATATCATCTATGCAAATGGTAAAGTTGGTCTGCTTGATCCCAATTATAACCATTTAGACTATCAGAACTCACCTAATTCAAAAGCGCACAAGGATCTTGTTCGGAAGATCGGTGCCAGAGCACTTGTTCTGGTAAAGAATGAGGGAAACGTGTTACCTATTCCAAAGACCGGGAAAAAAATATATATCACCGGTGGGACCTATAAGGCTGGAAGCATGGGAGCGGATTCAAGGCAGAGTCAGTATAGTGACAAGCAGGAGCATCAGGTAGCCCGTCTGGGTGGAGGGGACTCCTGGTTTTGGGAAAGCTCTCTGGTTAAAGCAAAGGATGAGAATCGGATAAGTCCGGAAAGAGGAATCACGGAATATCTGGAAAAGCTGAATATAGATGGAAAGACTACGATTGTAGATAACATGTATGATGCAGACTATATCATAGTGGCTACTGGTGCTCATGACGAAGGAGAGGGTTATGACCGGCCAAATATGAGAGTCTTCGACGATACAAAAGTACAGGAGGCTTTGAGAGTTACAACTGCCAAAACAATCGTTCTCTATACAGGTGGATCCTCTTCCTTGCCTGGCAACTGGTCCGATGCACCGGCAATTCTGGTGTGTTTCGGTCCAGGGGAACAGCAGGGTTATTCCATGGCTGATGTTATTTTTGGTGATGTTTGCCCTGGAGGGAAATTGAATATGACTTTTCCGAAAACCGAAAATCAGACTGCCAATTTTGAGTTTGAATCAGGAACTTCAGATCTTAAATATGGCCGTCCTGAACAGGCGCATGGGTATTTCAAAGTAGATTATATGAATGAAGAGCCTCTGTTTGCTTTTGGGCATGGTTTAAGTTACACCACTTTCTCCTATTCTAATCTTAAGATTTATCCTTCAAAGATAAAAAAGGGTGATCGGATCTATGTTTCTGTAGATGTGACCAATACTGGAGAGATCAAAGGTGATGAAGTGGTGCAGTTGTACCTTTCTTTGCCCACTGGAACTGTGCCGGTTCGTAAGCAGGATCTCAGAGGGTTTGATCGGGTAACCCTGGAGCCCGCTCAGAAGAAGACGGTTCGTTTTACACTGGACCCAGAAGATATGGCCTATTTCAAAGTGGGTTCAAATGAATTTGATGGTTCCGGAAAATGGGAGATACTTACAGGAAGTTATAAAGTGCGTGTAGGTACTTCATCGAAAATTACTCCTAAGCCGGATGAGCCGTCCTTGAGTGGTTCTTTCACTGTCAACTGATTATTTGATCATTATGCAGTAATTTTTCTTAGAAGAATCTGGGGAAACTCAGATTCTTTTTATATTTTAAGTGATACTTGTTCAATGAGCATAACTTATCGATCGAACGAGCAACCGTTTCTGGGAATAGATCCGGTTTCGATGCTATTGCATTGTTAAATACAGTAAAGGTCGATTTGCAGTTTTATTAAAAAAGGAAGTTCTCTGAAGGAGAAATCATGGTTAAACAAAAAACGTTTTTCTGGTGTTATGTGGTTGGCTTGCTGGTACTAAAGGCTTCTGCAGTAGAGTTGCAGACCGCAAATAACCATTTTAAATTAGCATTAAAGGGTAACGGGCATTTCTGGTTTGGACAGGTTAATCGCGGTACAGGTATTGAAAAAGAAGCAAATGTAAAAAATATATGGACAGAGCATGCCTACGCCAGCTTACTTTTTGATGTATTGTATAAAGAAAAATTTAATATCGTTGCAGGTATCGAAGCTGAGACAAAATTTTCCTGGAAAATGCAGGATGAATCACCAGAGACTAAGATGGCCAGACCAGAAGTTTATATGCTGGAATCTTATGGTAAGTATATGTTAGGGTTTGAGAAAAATAAATTAGATTTCACTGCAGGTTTGTTTAAATTCAAATACAATCCTGATGTACGGAATCTTGGAGAATTTCTGTTCAGATCGGCTACTTATCCTGCATATCTCAAAACTGATTTCGATGATATCAGTACAAAACTATTGGGATTTAAAATAAGCCATGATTTGAATGGCTGTTTTACTCAGGACCTGCTTTTTACATCCGAAACAGTCTTTTATCCTGCGATGGACTGGTCTTTGGCATATCTTTTTAATTACGATCTTTTAAGCAAAGGTTTTTTTAATATTGGTGCAGGAGTAAGCTTTGCACACCTTATTTCTGTATACGACAGAGGATTGGTCACCACTCCCAGAGCAGAAGATAACATGTTTATTAAAGATGGGGACACTTCTTATTATTCGTTCAAGGGAAACAAATTAATGCTGAAGATTTCGATAGATCCCTTAGCGTTTGTCAGACCATCAACTCTTTTTGGAAAAAATGATCTTAAAGTTTATGCGGAAGCGCTTACTGTTGGATGGAAATCATATCCGGATTCAACCTATAGAAAGAAATATACTCCTTCCTATTCCGATTTCTGGGATAAAACAATCTTTACCTTCGGAGTTAATCTTCCAACATTCACCATTCTTGATATATTAAGCCTGGAATTCGAATACTGGGGTTCAGAATATTATAATGATTACCGGGATATTTACATGTTCGCACCTAGACCTCTGGCTCCCGGGCCGCTTGATGGCATTAAAGAATCAAAATGGAAATGGTCTTTGTATATGAAGAGGTCTTTTCTGGATGGGCATATGGCCATTACCGCACAATGTGCCCGTGACCATATGCGGCTTTTCAATGTCCTTTATAACAAGGCAAACCACAGAGAGATGCTGGTACAGGCTGGTGACTGGTGGTGGGTAACAAAGATCAGTTTTAATTTCTAAATCTGTAATAATAAAAACTCTGGAGTAAATATGAAATACTGTATACCATTCTTATTATTAATGCTTGTTGCAGCAGAAGGCTATTCCGATCCTGCACTTCTTATCGGAGTCAACAGAAATGCATCCACTATTACCGGAAATGATTCACTTAATATAAGCGATGATCTGAGATTTGGATTTGGGTTTTCGATAGGGTTCGAACAGAATTTCTTCAAGTACTTATCCTTAATCGTCGGTGCAGGATTTGAGTCAAGAGGTGAGAAGAATGTACTCAGCAAAATTCTGAACAAGGAGACAAATGTCAGACAGGAAACTGTTCAGGAAATAGACATGCTCAGTTTGCAAATACCTGTTCTTGTACAGTTCAATCTTCCAATACATATTTTCCGTTTCAGTGTGTTTGGTGGGCCTGATATGGGGATCTTTCTCAAAGGTGAAAAAAGAAACAATAAGAAAGTTTTTGTTCCGGAAATAAATGGCCAGCCTGCCCGTGTCGATGAACTATCTCCTGAAGAGTTTAATTTTATGCGAGATATAAAAATGCTTGACCTGGGAATTACCGCCGGTATTGGATTCGAAGTAAACACCGGCAAGGTAGGTGCCGCTTTCATTCGGCCTGCCGTATATATCGGTCTGATTGATATATTACAATCCAATCATGACAAAGAAGAAAATGTAAACCTCAATGGTAAACATCAGGCTTTCAGTGTCGCTGTCGGATATAAATTTAACATAAAACCAATCTCACGCTCCCAATCTGATAAAAGTGAATATGATGATGAATCTTCATCATCGGGTTCCAGTGACCAAAGTACAGATGATCTCGAAGGATACAGAAGTTACATACCGTAACGGATTTGCATAATGATCAGGCGCTGGTATTTAACATCAGTGTAATGAAGAAAACTGGAAAATTTGAAACTACGGATTTCAAATTTTCCTGTTCCCTGATAAAAGATTTTTTCAGTAAAAATTATACCAATACAGGAACGGTCAAAAATATATATTGAAGATCCCATAACACTGGAATCGTTATGGGAAAAGCCAAACCAAAATTTCCGACTTATTTTCATCAATTAATCTCTATTACGCAGTCAGACTCTTTCTCCGGATGTTTCAATATTGAATCGTGCTCAAAGCAGTTCGATTCATCTCTCAATATTTTCTCATTTCTAATTTTTCTCATTAAAACAAATCGATTTGTCAAACAGGTTCGAGTAAGTAGCAGAAATGAATGCTGATAAGTCTTTAATTTAACATTTCCTTCTCTTTCACATTTCTAAAACACCTATCAAACTAAGGAGGCGCTATCATGCGTGTAGCTCTTTTTTCCTGGGAGTCTTTGCATTCAATCAATATCGGCGGCCTGGGTGTTCATGTGACTGAACTTGCTGCCGGTCTGGAACGGAGGGGGCACGAGATTCACGTTTTTACCCGCCGTAAACAGGATCAGAGTCATTATGATCAGATCGATGGAGTTCATTACCATCGGGTCGATCACGGCATCAGTGATAATTTTGTTCAGAGTATGGATTGGATGTGTCAGGCTATGGCTCATCGTTTCCATGAAGTAACCTCAATGATCGGGAAGTTCGAACTGGTTCATGCTCACGACTGGCTGACTGGCAATGTGCTTAAATATATCAGTGATGGATTTGGCACACCGGGTATTCTTACCATGCATTCGACTGAATATGGTCGCGATGGTAATGTTTTTCACGATGGCTTTGCCAGTTGGATTAGAGACACCGAATATGCTGCATGTAATCATGCGAAAATGATCATCTCAATAAGCGGATTTCTTGCTGAAGAGATTCAGCGCATTTATGGAGTACATCATTCCAAGATTCATGTGGTACCCAATGGCGTTGCGTATCATCATTTCAATGGTTATCTTGAACCCGGTCCGGTCAAGGAACGCTACGGTATAGCTCCGCTTGATCCTACCATTTTAGCTGTTGGGCGTATGATCGCGCAAAAAGGCATGGATCTTCTGGTGGAAGCGGTGCCCATGGTACTTGGATATTTCCCTTCAGCTAAATTTATTATTGCAGGTGAAGGTCCGGAGAAAGAAGGACTGATTAATCGTGCCAATCAATTGGGAGTTGGCCATGCGATCCGTTTTCTGGGAAGCCTCTCCAGAGGAGAATATAGCGAGCTGATGCGGTCGATTGATATTCTGGCATTACCAAGCCGCAATGAGCCCTTTGGTATTGTGGCACTGGAAGCCTGGGCGGCTGGTAAACCGGTTGTAGCAACAACTGCTGGTGGGCCAAGAGAATTCGTGTGGCATAATGTAAACGGATTTCTGGTTGATGCAAATCCGGGAGGTCTGGCCCATGGTATCGGTTCTCTTCTGGCTGATCACGACCATTGTCGTGCCCTTGGTCGCAATGGAAGGGTAGCGGTTGAAGACAGGTTCAACTGGGATACTGTAGCATCTTACACCGAAGGTGTCTATAATGCTGCCCTGTGTTGAAAAATTGGTTTTCTGGTGATTTGCTTTATGCAATAACTAAAAAAACGGGAGTGGCTTTATGCGGCTGCTCCCGAAATGCAGAAGTATATCAGACTCTAAGCAAATAAGGACAGGTATCGGGTCTGCTGCATAAGGAGTTTTTAATTCCGATTCTTTGTTTAGGTATTTTATTCTGATTCCTTCTTATTGTTATTGTTTTGATATTATTTCCTTTTTTTCCCGATTTGATATTGTCATGTTATTTTTTTCATCAGATACTCGAGTAGTTACGAATAATTTTAAATATCTGGTATTCTGTTTTCGAAATCACCACAGAACATTCAAACTCAACATATTAGGAGGTTTCAATGTTGGGAGATTTCGAAGAATATGTACCTGATGAAATTTTGATGGACATTGAATCTGATGTTTATATCCAACCGGATGAAGAGATCCGGGAGCTGGACTTTGAAGATGTGCATGATGCTGCTGTGGGAATCTCTTTTTTGAGCGATGAGGTAGATTCACCGGAAGAATTGTTTTCTCTGGATTAATACCTTTTGCTTTACCATCCGCACTGGCTCTAATGAGTCGGTTATTTCTCTTAGCAGTTACACCATTGCACGATTCAACGGGTCAGTGCAGCTTATAGGATCAAATCTTTAAATCAAAAAGTTGCCTATCCGATTTCAATAGCTTATATTGCTATTACCAGTTAAATGATTACCTGCCATTTTTCCATACAGGCTAAATCTAACAATCTTCACAGGAGTCTCAGTATGCGTCTTTTTAGCCGAAAAGTAAATCTGATCATTGCCGGTACATGTGTTGCCTGTCTCTTCTACGGATGCCAAAAAGCACCCGATGTTGAGCTGGCAGAGGCTAAAGCTGCCTTAAAAGCAGCCCTGGATGTGGAAGCCGACAAATATATGACCAAGAATTTTCAGAATGTTCAGAGAGTAGTTGAAGAAGCAGAAAAGGAAATTGCCAAACAGAAAAGCTCTTTTTTCCTGACCCGCAAATATACCAGAGTCACAAAACTTCTCAAAAGCGCAACCGATATTGCTAAAGAAATAGCCGTTGATGCACCGAAGGCAAAGGAAAACATTGTCGCTCAGGTAAAGGAAAATCTGGCGTTGACCAAAAGCATGCTGAACGAAACTGAAAATGACCTGAAAAAGGCCTCAAAATTAAAGAGCAAAAAAAGCCTTGTTCCGGATTTGAAAAACGAACTGAAAGTTGCAGATAGCATTGCAACTGTTGCTGCTGCCGAATTTGAAGCAGGAGACGTGTTGAAAGCTTCCAAAAGCCTTGATGAATTTCAGGCATCGATAAAAAGCATTACTGATCAGCTCAAAGGTCAGCCTGATATGTAATCCGATTTGTACATCCGGTGCAGAGTATGTTAATTCATACTTTGCACCTATCAATCTATTTTTTCTCAGTAGTGTCCGGTTAATTAAACAAAGAACACTTCATAAAGCGGCTAAATCATACAATAAAATTCCAAATTCCAAGCTGCAAATCCTAAACAAATCCCAATAACCAAATCATTCAAATTCCAAACAAGGAAATAATCCCGTTCCTGTTGAATTTCGAACCTCGCATTTCTAACTTTCTTACTCCTGTCCCTGTTTGGGATTTTGGATTTTGTGATTTAATTTGGAATACAGTGATTTTCGTAAGATAAACAGTACACTTCTTCGTTTAAAAATTTTTCCAAATTATTTCGATTAGAAATTGTTTTGCTATTAATTCCTGTTTTTTCCGATTTGATATTATTAGTCCATAATTATAGCAAATGGAATTAACCCTAATGATGATAGAATTGCATGTAAAACTGCCAAACCTGCAACTGTCCACAACATTTTGGGTTCATAATCGAAATTTTAATCCGATCAATCCAGAGTGCAATGTTACTTTAAAAAGGAGGTTCTGATGATCTTGAGTCGCTTGAAACGAAATGTTTCAATAATAATGCTTATATTACTGACTGGTAGTTCTGTTTTTACGGGAACAGGAATAGTATCAGCCAGTGAAAGCCGCCCCGCAAAAGGCAGCGTTAAATTTGGTGCGGATAATAATCCACTGGCCGGTGCGGCAGATAAGATGGGTTCATTTAAAACCCTTTTTGGTGATATCGCTGAAAAAGTTATCCCCACTGTGGTATCGGTGATTCCGACCAAAGTTGATACTATCGTATTTCAGAATAACCCTTTTTATAATTTCTTTGGTGATGAGTTTGGGGATCCCTTTGAGTTTTTCTTCGGCCAGCCAAGGCGGCGTCCACAGCAAAAACCTCAGATTCAGAAAAAAGAGCGTCGTCAGCAGGGACTTGGTTCCGGTGTCATAGTATCCAAAGACGGTTACATTCTAACCAACTATCATGTGGTTTCGGGTGCTGATGAGATCGAGGTAAAACTTCATGATGGACGTATTTTAAAGGCCGAAACTGTCGGCAGTGATTCGCTGACTGATGTGGCTGTCATAAAAATCGTTGAAAAAGTAGATAAACTCCCTGTTGCCTATCTGGGAGATTCTGACAAGATGCGTCCTGGTGACTGGGTGATAGCTGTAGGAAATCCATTCAGCCTTACTTCTACTGTTACCACCGGTATCGTTTCGGCACTTGGCAGAAACGTGAGTGGTAATGAATCTTATCAGAATTTCATCCAGACCGATGCTGCCATTAACCCCGGAAACTCCGGTGGAGCATTGGTGAATATTGATGGCGAGCTGATCGGCATTAATACAATGATTTACAGCAGATCTGGTGGATATATGGGTATCGGTTTTGCCATACCGGTGAATATGGCAAAAAAGGTAATGGAAGATCTTATCTACACCGGAAAGGTGGTCAGAGGATGGATTGGAGTTACGATCCAGGATATCGACCAGAATGTGAGAGCTGCACTTGATTTGGGAGATATAAAAGGTGTTTTAATTGCCGATGTGATAAAGGGACAGTCTGCTGATAAGGCCGGAATCAAACGGGGCGATATCATTATGACAATCGATGGAAAGGCCGTTGATAACACAAATGACCTTCGTAACAGAGTCGCAGCCCTGTCTCCAGACAAAAAGGTTCCCGTAACTGTTTTCAGAGGGGGAAAAACCATTAATCTCCAGTTGATAGTGGGGAAACGTGACCAGAAAATGATTGATCAGTTGTCTAAGAACAGTTCTTCCGGTGATGCTGAAGATGACGCAACAACCAGCAGTAAACTTGGATTCAGTGCGGCAAATCTGACACAAGAGCTGCGGCAGCAATATAATATCCCTAAAGATCTGAAAGGGTTAATTATCACCAGTGTTGAAAGCGGTAATGTGCCATTGCTAGAGGGGGATATAATATCTCAGATGAAAATTAAACAGAACGATTTCATTCACCTGGAGAATGTAAGTCAGCTTGAGAAAGTTTCCAAATCCATTAAAGCAGGGGAATCGGTGGTTTTCCTGGTTCACAGAGGAGGAAACACTTTCTATACCGCATATAAAATAAGGAAATAATTGTATCCACTGTGTATCACTGACTTTTCGGGAGCTCCCCTTGAGGGAGCTTCTGAAACTATCATTTAAGCCCAAATTGTCCATTAGACAGGGACTTAATTAGAGCCCGATAAGGCAAACCTGTTGGTTTTTTCCGATAAGCCCTCGTTGACAGTCACTTCGACGAATCTTCGAGGAGAAGTCTTTTCATTTAGAATAAACTACTCATCTTCGGATAAATCGAAGCATCTTAAAAGATGAGAGCGCCAGTTCTCTGCCGGCAAGACCAGAGTGTGCAGATGTCCTGTAAACTGGTTAAAAACAATGACAGGCACTTCCGTCCATAACTTTTAAATCCTTAGAGAACAGTTATTAAGCTTCGCCTTTTTTCGATAAAGCTTTCCAGATAAAGCAAAATGCTTTGGGCCAGGACCAAAATCCTTTGTGTTGAAACCAGTATACGATTGTTCAAAACACGGATACGGTTGCTCAAAAACACATATACGGTTACTAAAAATACGAATACGGTTGCTAAAAATACTGATACGGTTACTCAAAAACACAGATACGGTTGCTAAAAATACTGATACGGTTGCTCAAAAACACAGATACGGTTGCTAAAAACACAGATACGGTTGCTCAAAAACACAGATACGGTTGCTCAAAAATACAGATACGGTTGCTCAAAAATACAGATACGGTTGCTCAAAAATACAGATACGGTTGCTCAAAAATACAGATACGGTTGCTCAAAAATACAGATACGGTTGCTAAAAACACAGATACGGTTGCTAAAAACACAGATACGGTTGTTAAAAACACAGATACGGTTGTTAAAAACACGGACACGTTGACTCAAAACACTGATACGTTGGAAATAAACCCAAAATGGTTAGCACTTAAAGGAAACAGCTTTAAATTAACAGAAGAAAGCTCCACCCAAGCCAGGTGAATCAAAGAGGTGGGTAGTATGGAAAATTTTCGAATGTCTGCTTCATCTGGTATTAAGTGTTTTGTAGCTATTCAGGAATTGAAAACAAATAGCTGGTAAGAAATCAGTAGCAATCGACTCTCACAGAATCAGAAATATAATCAGATAAGCACTAAAGGGATATTCCGATTCTTCCGTTTAGATATTTATCTGTATTACTTCTGATTAGATATTGTTTTGATATTAATTCCTATTTTTTTTCGATTTTGGTATTATCATGTTATTTTTTGCCATCAGATACCTGAGCAATTTCAGTGTTTTTCTTATTCGTTTCCCCGCCTATATCAATAGGCTGCTTGAAGATACCGGGTTAGAAACCGTAAGTGTTCTCCAAAACGCTTTTTAATATAAGCATGTGAATGATCTCCAGGATTTTCACTGTATTCATGTTCGATATTCAGGGAATCAAGTTTATTATGTGCTTGACGATTGGCCTGCAGAGCGAAATCGGATAAGCCACAATCGATATATACCGGTTTTCTGGAACTGCTCAATTCTTTCAGTGTAAAAAGGAAAGAGTGCTCAGCCCACAACTTTTCATTCTTATCAAAACTTCCTAAAACTTTCTTGATAGTCCATTTTAAGGGGAATTGAGTCAGGTCCAGAATGCCGGAGATACTGCTGGCTGCACAGAAAAGCTCCGGATTCCTGCATAGTATGGTTAAGGCTCCATGCCCTCCCATGCTGGTTCCGCAAATGGCTCGCCCATTGGGACTTTTAATCACCCGGTAATTACTGGCGACAAAAGGAATCACTTTCTTTGTGATTAATGATTCATATCTGTAATCATCCCTTACAGGGCTGTCAATATACCACGAATCGTAATTGCCATCAGGGCAGACAAAGATCACCTGAAGGCTGTCTGCATATTTTTTTAATGGAATAATTCTGGACCAGCTTTTGTGATTGCCACCGTATCCATGTAATAAGTAGATAACCGGAAATTTTTTTTGGCAATAATTGTAGTTTTGAGGAAGAACGATTAATGCTTTATGCCTTTTCTTTTGTTTAATATCCGGAATCTTTACCACACCATCGGAACCATAAGTTAAGCAGCTATTTACAAATATCGCCAGTAATACCGGGATAATGAGTGTGGTTTTAAGGAATTCAGGCATAAAATATTTATTTATGTTGTTCTGTTTGTCCCTAAATTTCTCGCCCCCTAATCCCCCAAAGGAGGACTTAAGAGCGTCCAAAGCAACATTTTATAAAACCATAGGGTCAAGTTCACAGTTACATTATGCGATCTTAAAGTCTCCCGATGTACATCGGGAGATTTAGGGGGCTGCTTCAGGGAGCTATTTCCCAGTAAATATATCCGGCCACCGGTCATTTCCTGTATGGAAAGTCAATCGCACCCAGTCCTTTTCCTTGTCCTGTGAAATGTTCCAGATGAATAGCTCGTAATCATAAAGATCATGTTCGTGTCCATATTGGGTTGCGCACCATACCAGCCATTTACCGCTGTTATCAAGTTTCGGGAAGTATTCGTGAGACCGTCGTCCTGGCAAATCCATAAGGCGTATCTCTTTGGGTAAACGGAGATCAGATATTTTATCCACCGGCTTACCATCTTCATCAACTCTGATTGACAGTACTTCGGTATCGCCATTTCCCTGTCCTTCATTCATACGAATGACCCTGGTTTCATCAGGGTACCAGTCGATCTGGCATCCTTTCCCGGTGCTGTACCAGATGCTTTTGTCCAAATTCCAGATTCCTGTTTCTCTTTTTGAACCTCGAACCGTAATTGCAATTTTCTTACCGCTGGGGGAGAGCTGTGGTTGCTGAGAATAGGTTCCTTTTTTTAACGATTGCTCTGAATCGAAAATGTTTTTTTCACCATTATCCAAAAGGGATTTCACTACAACCAGAGCTCCCCGTGCAAAAACAATGGAATCTCCTGATGGTCGCCAGGTTCCCCAGCAGGCGTTTTCCGCGACTTTTTTCTCATCCGTTCCGTCGATATTTATTGTCCATAAATCCCATTTGTCGTGTTGTTCAGCATCGCTTTCCGGAACCCATCCTGATTTGCTTCTGACAAAAAGAACTCTGTTGCCATCAGGTGATATCCTTGGATACCAGTCGACATTGTCACTTTTGGTCAATTGTGTGATACCGGTCCCGTCTGCATTCATTAACCAGATATCGTGTTTGCTGTTTGCACGGGATGAGGACCAGACGATCTTTCCCTGTAACTTATTTTTAAAGGAATCTAAAGCCTTTTTTTCTTTTGGTGATGGCTGAACCGAAGTCCCTACAGGTGCTTCCTGGCTAAAAGTCGTAAATGCGGTTATCAGAACAATAGAAATTAATCTTAAAAACATGTTTTACTCCTTCGAAATAACTCTCAACATATTAAATACTTTCAACGGATCACGAACCAGAACCGATAATATAGCCTTTTTTACCTGTTCAGGCCGATTCATACTCAAATAAACAGAGGCGGTCAGGGTTTGTGCCTGGACATTTCCCGGATCTTCTGTAATGATCTTATTTAATATAGTCAATGCGCTGTCTTTTTGGCCTTTGAGTAGTTTAATACGGGAATATAACAATCTGCATTCCTGAGAACGATCATCAGCAAGAATCGATTCCGCAGATAAAAGATTATCGGTTTTTACAAGCATATTGGCCAGGTGAAAAACTGCTTCATCTGCCAGGTGTTTCTTATCAATAAATCTCTCTTTTAAACTTTGACAGATAGAATCGACGCTATAAACGTCATCCAGGCGGATATTATGATCTTTTGATAATGAGTCCATAATAAAAAGCGCTTCAGAACCATCGGTTGAAACCAGATTCCACTCAGGACTATCATAAAGATATTTGGTTAACCGGAAATAAAGATCAGTGCCGCATTGTGGTAATATCACATGAGTGATACCATACTTTTTGCAAAGACCAGGAAAAAAAACTTCCGGATGCTTTAAAATTGAAAGATACTCAGCAAAAAACTCCCGGCTGCGAAGTGTCAGCCTTGTATCCAGAAATACCTTCTTTTCAGGATAAAACTTCCATATCAGATATCCGCCATGACGATCGGCATTAAACATATTCCCCGGCACACTGGAATCCTTGAGATATTCTGTACTGTTAACAGGGAAACTGAACGGAGCGATTGTATAGAAGTTCTTTCTGAGAAATTGCAAGTGTGAAATTATTGAAGAAAGCACAAAAATACAAAGTAAAAAAGAGATGCATGTCTTAAGGATTTTTTTGTTTATTGGTGAAGAAAATGAAAGGTGTTTCATATTCCAGCAGAAATGGGGAATAAAAGCTATGGCAAAAAGAATCAGATTGCGTTGTGCCATATATGCCAGGGTTAAAAACATCAGTGATGAAAAAAGGAAGGTGAATCTGAGATAACGCTTCGAGAAAGCAGAGGATAAAGAAAGCAATACGATGATTCCGATCAAACTGTACGCATAATAAGCATAATCTGTATCCATCATGCTAAAAACTGACATGTTCTCGGTTACATTTGAGGAGTAAATGTTTTCTGGCAGGGGAGTAATATTCCTGAAAAGACGGAAGGCGAAATGCACTGCGTCCTGATAATATGGGTTAACCAGCATGCTTAAAAGCAACAAAGGGGAAAACAGGGTCATAATTTTCAGGTCGGTCCTGTTCAGGTTGGATTTATATCCGAACTGATCCGGAAATCTTGCTGACAGAAAATTGTTGAGCAATTCACCACTAAGATAAGCGATAAAAATAAAAGGCCCGGCCAGGAAAAGGCCCTGACTGTTTACCCAGGCAATTTGAACCGGTATAAGAAAGAGCAGGTAACGTTTTCTGCGATGCTTAAGATATCGCTCTAACAGGTAAAAAAAGAGGGATATAAAAAGAATAGTGAATATTATTGGACGCATGGTTACCAGATATCTGAATGAGTAAGCAATGAGTACAATTGGTAAACTGATCAGCAACACAGATCTCTTATCTGGTACTGATCTGAAAAGAATTGAGATACTTACAGCAAAGAGTGTGGCCTTGAAGACAAGCAGCAAGCCTAATCCACCTGCATTCTCTGTCAGGAAGGTTATTACCTGAAAAAGCCAGTGAACATCGAACCATCTTTGAGCCGTGTCAGTATAGGAAAACGGATCCGAAAACAGAAGGTGTCGCTCTTTGACAATCTCTTTACCTGCGGCAAGATGCCAGAAAATATCAAAATCGGAGATAGGGTAGAGCACGAAAAATCCACAAACAGCTCCAATAGCTACAGTTATCAGATTTTCTTTTGTTATCCAGTTTAAAGATTTGTAATTTTCAGATTTCATTCGGGCTAACAGGAAATGGTGAATCAATACTTCTCCCGGTGTTCATATAGTGCTTTGATTATTGCTCTTGTGAAACAGATACTGAAAGATCTCTGAAAGCCCACAGTTATAGAGATACTATTCATCAGGAAACCGTTCCCAGTTCTGTGAATAATTGTAGAGATCTCTTGCTGACATCATGTAAATCACCAACCTTTTATTACCCAGTTCTTTATGGCGTGCTTTCATTGCTTTTTTCCGCACCAGCGGGCCGCCGCCCCAACTGGTAATGATATCCACAGGCATACCGGTTTTGGCAGCAATGTGAGCTCCGACACCAGCACTCTTGCAGTCAACCGATTCATAGACACCGGTGAAACTGTCACCAATCAGCATCAATGGAGCACTGCTGTTAAGACTCTTATATGGAATACCATCAGAAGTCTTTACATGAACCGCTTTGAGTTCTATCGGCTGATATTGGATCTGTCTTGACTCCGGTAAACGATCCACTATATCGCCAAGCCTCTTGAAAGAGGTATCATTTAGCACATATTCGGTTTTTTCTTTGTAACTATCGTACCATGAATATTTTTTAATTCTATCGGCAATCAGGTTAGCTGCAATCTGCAAACCTCTGTATGACCAGTGGGTGTCCTGTTTCTGATACACTGTTTCGATAAAAGAGGAATCTTCCGATTTCGCTTTAAGAAAGTGAGGCAACAGATCTATTACTTCAATACCGGCATTCTGAAGATCATGAAGAAATTTACGGCTGAATGGATTGATGTATTGGTTTTGAGGGATCACTATATTTTCGGGGAGCAATTTCTCGAAATAAACTTCTTCCTTATTTGGTACAGCTACAAAAAGCAGGTTTATATTAAGACTGTCCAGATATTTTCTAAAGCTTAAAAGATGAGGCAGGGGATTTTTCTCCTGAGCCTGCCTGGTTATATCTCCTCCCAGAATGTATTGCAGAGATTTCACAAAGAAGAGCCATCCATCTTTTCCTTCAATACCCATCTGGCTTTCCGGAAGAGTATCGAGGATCTCTTTCAGTTTGCTTTTTAAAGAAGAACATTCTGTGTCCCAGGCCTCATAGCTGCCATATTCTTTAAGCTCTTCTTCAAAGTGCTTCTGGTTATCTATGAAGTTCTGAGAAACAGAAGTATCCAGCATTGCTTTAATGGCTACGCTGGTGATTTCTTCTGAAACAATTGTTTCTGTATTCTGTTTTTCATCTGTAATAAATACGTTGTAAATAGGTTTTTGGGGGGAAAACGGTTTACCTTCAATTACAGCCAGCGGATTGTCTATTATTAAACCTTTCAGCTCTTTTCTGATGTGTCGAGGTGTTGTTTTAAAAGGCCATCTGTTCTCGGTGGACAGGTCCAGAATATCGGTATTTCTGGTAGGATACCAGTATGATGCAAGATCGGTTATCCAATCGAGTATCTCCTGGTGAGAGAGAATCTTTTTACAGTATTGCTCCCTGATCCAGTCGATAACCATTGGAAGAGAATCTTTGTTAAGAGAATCCGGGTTCAGTTTTCCATAGATTTCCAGGAACCCATCCTTATCTTCATCGCTTACGTTTTCAAGAAAATTTACCCAGGGGCTGAAATCAATTTTTACCCAGAATTCAGTTGAGCTATTGGTTTGATGCAGATACAGAGTCGATATTTGCTGAAAAGGCTGGAATATCTCAGGGTTACTCCATTTAAATGATGAAACTTTAGATGAGAGTGTTTGAAAGTCGTCCTCTTTTACTACTGTCCACAGTTTTTTGATCAATGGTTTCCAGGCCAGAGGGGATTGCAATTCATTTTCGGTAAGTGGAGTCTCATGCAGACTGTTTTTAATCTCCAGAACTGCATTTCCAAAAGAAAGCGTGTCAAGCTTCACACCGGTTTTGTTTTTAGGTAACTTTATTTTGTCGAAATGATCAACAAGAACCGGATTCCTGTCGTAAGCCGAAAAGTCAAGATTGGCAAGTGTTGGAGAATCAATTTTTCGGACCATGACATTGGAATGAAGACATTTGAAATTTGGAACCAATTCCTGATAGGGGGCTGATGCCGTAATGGAGGATAAAAGCAAGATGCACAAAAGAAGTAATTTACTCATCAAGTATCCTGTCTTCATATTTTTGTCCGTTTTCAAAATATTAAACTACTGTGTTTCTTGTTCAACTCATCGGGTGGTAGAGCAATTATCAGTGTTGCTTTTCCGAAACAGTAATTGGTACCTCTTTCCAGCCTCCTTCACCAAAGCGCAAATCGCGTTCAACAAACTCCCAGATCACAAGCTTCTTTCCTTTAAGTAATGAAGCTTTTTTTGAAAGTGTCTGACGAACGATTGTTGATGCTCCGCCATCATTGACGATTGATGCCAGCGGTTCCGACAGTTCATAAGCCAGATGAGAGATCCATCCCGCACTCCGGGGTTCATCGGTCTGGTAAATTCTGGAAAAGCTGTCGCCCAAAATAAGAATACGCGCTTTCCTGTACTCATCTCGGTATAGGTTTCTGGAAATGATTTTTCCTGAATCATCTCTGATAACAGAAAATACCTGATAACATTTGGTTTTTTCCAGAGGCAGATTAAGCTGCATTTTTCCAATTTTAATATCAGACAGTCTGGTCATTACTCCAATATCACCGTTTCGGAAAACTTCCACAGTATCCATTGTATACTCGGTTTTGGGGAAGTTATCATTAAACCACGGCATCTGCTTGATTACAGATGCAGCCGATGTTGCTGCCAGTCGCGGTCCGCGGTTTTTCCAATGTGTGTCTGTGCGAAGATAGAGAGAGTCGCCAAAGAGCGAATCCCGTTGTCTTTCCTGTAAAAACGGAGTAAACAGGTCTACTGTCTTTACACCCTTTTCTGCCAGAATTTTAAGAATATGCTGGGAGTGAGAGATCTCATGTTTGAAGGAGACTTTTATGGCAGGATTGATAAGATCCGGATATATACTGGGTTTACCTGGCACTATCATTACCAAGAGCTCTATACCCATCTCTGATAGTTGATTCCTAAAATCAAGTATTACCTTTACGGGATCATCCATGACCGGTTTACTGTTATAATCAACCACCTTTGAGCGGGGATCGGTAACAGATGGTTTATGAAGGTATTCCACATCTGGCTTATAAAACATCCATCCGTTTTTTCCCATTATCGCCTTTTCTCCAGGATCACCAAACAGCTTGAAACTTACAAACTGAACAATCGGACGAATCGAATTGGCAAATATGGAACTGTTCTCTATCTCCTTTTCGTACTTTCTAAGGTAATGGTGGTTAAATGCAGTATATTTGAAAAAGTGATGAATCATTTCACCGATATAATTCAGACCATTTCTATTTATTTTGTTTGAAATGGATTCTATTCGGTTATAAATAGATGATAATCCAGTTTTAATGGAAACCGGATCTTCTTCCAGTACTGATATCTCCTCTGTCAGAGAATCTATTATGCCAACTATCGCATTTGCAGTATCATCGATATATCTGTTAATCGAGACATATTGATTTCGCATGGCTCCTGAAATCGATTTCGCTTCCTCCAGATGCATTATAAATGTTTCAGATTCTGAAACATCTGCATTATCTGTAAGGATCGAGTCTGCAGACCTGAGTTCATGTTTCAACTCTTCTAACAGTTGAGAAATTTTTCTGGCAGTTTTGGCAGGGGTGATGAAAGTGTCTTCAAAAATATTAAAACACTGAATACCTCTTTTTTCTTTGAGCTCTGAAACCGCTTGTATAACAGGAACCATTGCAATGATTACTATGAAGAACCAGGAAAACACTTTTGCTGCATTGATTTTCATTACGGTTCCCGTTAAAATTGAAAGTAAAGGAATGGGTTGAATGTCTGCGAAAACATTACTGCAATTGCCAATATGAATACTGCACCGGTCAGTGCATATTTATATCCACGAAGATTCTTTACCCAATCATAAGCCTGAACTGGTTGCCAGACCATAATTGCACAAAGCAGCATGGAGAAAAGATGCGGAAGACTCATGATCTGCGCCTGAAGCATCATTGAGGCATCATTATGTCCTGAAATACCCAGCATGACTTTCCAGTAAGCCAAAGCTTGATTGATATCCGGAGCCCGGAAAAGCACCCATCCGAAAAGAACGATAATATTGGTCAGTATCACTTTGGGGAGATGTGGCAATCTATGATAGATGCTCTTTTTTCCCATCATGCGCTCTGTAATAAGGAAAAAAGCCTGAAACAGGCCCCATGCTACGAATGTCAAATTCGCTCCATGCCACAAGCCGCTCAGAAAAAAAGCGATCAGCAGATTGAAATATGTTCTCGCTTTCCCTTTACGGTTTCCTCCCAGGGGGATATAGAGATAATCCATTATCCAGTTGGAAAGTGAGATATGCCATCGTCGCCAGAAATCGGTAATACTGATGGAATGGTAAGGTGCATTGAAATTCTTGATGAACTCGAATCCAAACATCCTTCCCAGTCCTACTGCCATATCCGAATAGCCGCAAAAGTCAAAGTAGATCTGAAAATGATAAGCCAGAACTCCCCACCAGGCAGTAAGCTGTGTGGGTGAATCGGCACCAAATGCTGCATCGGCAATAGCACCGGCAGGGTTTGCCAGAAGTATCTTTTTGGATAAGCCGGTTATGAAAATTGCTGCTCCGGATGCAAACTTGTTATATGTGTGCTTTCGTTCTGACAACTGCTCGGCAACATCGATGTACCTGATTATCGGACCTGCGATAAGTTGAGGAAATAAAGCAACAAAACAGGAGAAGGTGGCAAAATTTTTTGCCGGAGCCACATTACCCCGCCACACCTCTATGGTGTAGCTCATGGTCTGAAAAGTATAGAATGAAATACCTATGGGTAAAGTGACATTCATGACATAAAAGGTGCCTGGACTACCACCGAAAAACTCGATGATCGAGTTGAGCCCCCCCATAACGAACATGTAATATTTGAAAAAACCAAGCAGGGATAAGTTCCCGACACAGGAGAGCAGCAGTCCCAGATTTTTCTGTCTCTGAGTCGCTCCGGTATGGGAGATAAGTTTTCCGGCACTAAAATCCAGAACCGTAGAGATCCACATCAGAATTACAAACCATGGTTCATTCCAACCGTAAAAAACATAACTGGCCAGCGTCAGGAAAGAGTTTCTTATGTAAATGCCTTTCCAGGTAAACGGAAGAAGGTAGTAGAAAAGCAGTACCAGAGGAAGGAAGTAGAACATAAAGATATGGGATGAGAATACCATGAATGCCTGCTGACAGCCGATTACTTCAATTCATCGGCAACAAGTGCAAAATATCTGGGTTGTTCAATTTCGATGTAATTATCCTCTACTGCATCTTTCCACACTTTTTCGATGGGAGAAACAAGGGTTAACTGGTGTTTCGAACCTGCTGTAAATTTCTCGATATTACCTTTAACCAAAGAATCCATCTTTCCCTTTATCTGTTTGCGGGGTATTAACGGATTGTAATGGCCTACATAGATCTCTTTTTTGGAAGTATTACCCTTATTTACGGCTAATACACGGTATTTCATAATGAATACATAGTCATAAAGATCATTGGGAGGCATCGTTCCAGGAATTTCAATGAGGCGGGCAGTCAGAACCAGTGTGTCATTTTCTTTTGCATCATCTTTGAGTTCTCCGGTTTGCTTGCTTGCTGATGAAACCATGTCGGTTTTCTTTGAAGTTCCGTTATCTTTGGAAAAGGCACTGAAGACCAGTGACAAAACAATCAGAATCATATTGAGGTTTTTAACGGGCATAATATACTCCTGAGAGTGTTTCATTTAACCTTCCTTGGAAAGCATTGCCTGAGCTGTTCAACCAGGTCATGAGGTTCATATCCAAGGTCGTTTATGGTTTGGGATGGATCCAGGTCTGCATCCTGAACTACTCCGGCAATCATATTCCACTTCAAGGGTGGATTTTTCATAAACTTTTTCATCAGACGGGCGGCAATAATACAAAGCCATTCCGGGATATTTACAATGAGCTTGTCTTCAGATCCGGATAGCAGAAGACACAGTCTGGCAAAATCGATCATGGAGATGGCATTTTTACCGCTGAAATTGTAGATCTTGCCAGTTCCCTCCGGAATCGCTACCAGTTTCTCAAAGGCATCGATCAGATCTCCCACATATACCGGACGTTTTAAAGCCTGACCGTATCCGATAAATGGAATGACAGGAAATTTTATGAGATAATCCAGAAACATATTGAATTCCAGACCACCATTTTCACTGTATACAAGCGTAGGTCTGACAATTGTCCATGGAACACCTGATTCTTTTACCAGGCGTTCTGCAACTCTTTTGGAGAGAGAGTATGGCGTAGTTCTGGGATACACGACAGAAGCCGAAGACACATGAATGAAATGCTTTACATTATTCTTACTGGCCACCTGCAGGATATTCTGAGTCCCTTCGATGTTGACTCTATCAAACAACGAATCATCGTCGGAAAGCAGGACTGCTGCCAAATGCAGTACTGTGTCTATATCTGTGCAAACACCTGTTAAGCTGCTTTTATTGGAGATGTCACCATAAAAGAATTCTACCCCTGTGACATTCAGGTGGTCCTTTAACGGATCTTCCGGAAGAGTGAGTACTCTGACTTGGTATCCGGAGTCAATTAGACGCCTGACTAAAGCCGAACCGATATTTCCGGTTCCACCTGTTACAAGTATGTTTCTTGAAGCAGTCATGAATTGTGTTCCAAATAAAAGCAGTTATTTTTTCAATTTTACTAATACACGATCGTTTTCTTTTTGGTTATTGTAATTATAAACCATCAGGAATGCGTCTGTATCTTGATCAATCATGGTGTTACCAATTTTACCTGCAACCCAGGCGGTATCCATGCAGACAGCATCCTGCCCTTCTGGAACTTTTATTGATTTATCGAAAATGTTTTTGCTTTCAGGTCCGATTTCCAACCTTAGTCCAACCGAGCCCAGACCAGGTTTTGTTTTCCACTGGATGTTTATTGTTTCTCCGATTTTTAGTTCCTCATTTGCTGTTGGGGATACTATTTCTATTTGCTTGGATGGATCTGAGATCGGACCGCATTGGGGTGGTTGTGGTTCGGTACTATTATCACAATGCATCAGAAAAAGGGAGAATAGGATAATTGGAATAATCAGTTGTCTCATTTAGAAATCCTTTACTAAAAAAGTGACACTTTTACACCTGCAGCAATGGTCCATTGATTCAGAAAATCTTTCCAGTCGGGCCCATCCCATTTTTTCATGGGAGATGAATCATAAGGATCGCTGATATTTTGAGATGTTTTATCGTGTATCGGTTTGGATATGGCAAAGTAGATTGGATATCTCAGGTTTGTACTTTCGATACCATAGATAATAGCAGCACTCCAGGCTTTGTGATCAGGATCGGGTTTGGGGTCGTATAGTCCCACTTCCTCTGAATGGATCCAGGCTACTCCAAGTGGTACAAAAAAGACCGCACCCCAGGAGTGCATCAGTCTGGGCTTTCCTTTATAACCGTAGAATGCACCAAGGGAAAGAGAGGCAGGGGTAAAGCCACCCAGATCATTTTCGCCATACATCTTATAATGGTAATAAAAACGTTTGTTGTTTTTTCTGGAAGCATAGGCCTGAAAATATTCATCAAGGAAGCGGTTCTCTCCGGACACACTCAGGTTAAATGGATAGCTTAAGGAAAAATCCATAAGCAGAATGCCATTTTCAAAATCCCTGCTTCCACTGAATGTCAAGCCAGCATTGTATAATCCACTGCCCATCTGAAGACTTACAGGCAGGAGATTTTTGGTCCTGTCGGTTCCACGTGCTATATCATATTGTCCAGTGGGTATGGACAATGAAAGCATCAGTGAAAATTGACCAACCGCTCCGAATGATTTACTTACATCAAATGATATATCTCCAAATCCGCCAGTCTTACGATCTTCAGGCTCCCGGTTTGACTGATACTGTACTTCTGCAGCCTTGAAATTGATGAGAGGGATAGTGATTGCTGCGGTGATATTCTGAAAAGGCTTTCCACTTAATCTCAGTGGCATAGAGTAATTGACAAAATTCTCTCCGCCACTGAGTTTCATCATCGCTTCTACATCTATTAATCCGCCTCCTACGTGGTTGCCAATCCATTTTATTCCATCGCTTGATCCACCGCCCGAACCACCGGCACCACATCCTCCGATACTGGCCCAGGGCGTAAGGTGAGGAGGGCGGATTTCAGGAATTGCAACGTGTAAAGGCGTCGTCTTATCTAGTTCTGAAAACATCGTAACCGTATCGAATATCTTTGAAGCCAGAACCAGAAAAAGCGGTAAAGAGCAGACCACAATAAAAGCAGATACCACGATAAATGGCAGGTAACCGGAAAATCTGCTTTTCGTAAAAAGTTTCATTTCATAATTCCTTAATGGCAGCCATAGATTTGGCACTTTCTACAATCCAATCAGGTATGCTCTGTCATATCCGGTACAAAGGTAAGCACCATCAGGCGCCCATCCCCCCTTTAGCGGCAATCTGACGATCTCCTCAGGGAAGCCTGTACGGCTGAAAGATGCTATTCCGGAATAACCGGCATGCAAAGTTACTGCTTGTCGATATGTAATTCCGGCACTTCCGGAAAGAAATGTCGGGTCAGACAGATTCTGAGTGACTATGTACCCTCCGGGTATCACCGAATAAATTACATAAACTTCAGATCGGTTAGCAGGATGGTACCACCAGTGTGGATCCATCGCATTGCTTTGAAACAGCATCGGTTTAGATCCCGGACGAAGCTCCTGAATGTAGCAATGGTAATCGGTATTGGAGCTGTAGGCGTTGAAAACAATCCACTTCCCATCAGGAGAGATCAGCGCGCTTTCCAGATCGTACAATGGTTTGTCAGCAGGCCGCTGCAGTTGTACCGGTGAACTGCTGATATTGAAATCGACATAGTACAGGGAGAGACGTGCTCCATCATTTTTGGAAAAGACAAGTTTTACATCTGAAGTTCCGAAAAAGGACAGAACCGATTCTTTGCTGACAAACCCGGTTGAGTCGAAACGTATTGCGGATGTATCTCCTATGAACGCAGAATTTTCATTTATCCAGATATGCGGTGTGGATGTCTCATCGAGGTTTTCGTTGCTCATTCTGAGGAATTTTTTGCTCAAGGTGTGAACGGCCACACAGCTCCAGTTTTTGCGCACCTGCGAACTTAACAGACAATTGATGTAATGTGGGTGGGTTGTCCATTCCGGGTCTTGCAACTCTTCATATTCAGGTGCTCCGAACTCCTCCCGCCCCATAAACCAGCGTACTGTATTTGATGTGTCTGAAATAATTAAGCGATCGTGTTGCTCGGCATAGAGGTCAAATCCACTCATATCCGGAAGCACTTTCACTGCTAATTCACCACTGAAATTCAGCCAGAGCATACATCCTTTGAAATTAACCGTATCCATGGAGATCGATGGATTGCAGATCTGTCTGGTTCCATTAATAGGGAAAACTCGTATTGAACCGGTGGACTGTATGGGTGTATCTGATGTAAAAAACGGTAATGGCTCAGGGGAAGGTGAGGTCACTATATCACAGAATTGGAAGATAAGCACGAATGCAGGGAAAATTAACCGTATAAAAGGTTTCATATCTGTTTTTTTTTCACCAGACTGGGAATTTATATCAGGCCTGTTTTGGAAAAATATACACAAATTCTTGGGTAAAGGCCAAGCCTTCGCGAGTACGCTATGGCTTGCAGGCAGGCTTTGTTGCAGGTGACGGTTATTCTAGCGTCCTCGCGTAGGATATTCCTGTGATCCGAAGCATCCTCGCGAAGGATCACCTGTGATCCGAAGCGTCTCCGCGAAGGATCACCTGTGATCCGAAGCGTCTCCGCGAAGGATCAAAGAAAAGAGACTGGGGCAGAGATGTTTTTTCCTGAGCTGAGTGTAATGTTACATATAAGGAGCTTGCCGGCAACCAGTTCTGAAGGCAGAATAACTGAATGTTGAGATTTTGGATATTTACGAGACCACAATAATTGTCCATTATAAGAAAAAAGACGGATTTGAGTAATCTTATCTCCATCAACGCTTATATGGTTGTTTTTAACATTAATTGTGGAAGTTCGATTTTTGTTGTAAGCTCTTTTTCGTACATCTGCTTTATAGGGATCAAGCCAGTGGGGATCCTCTATAAAATTTGCAGGAGTTTCAATCCAGACATATGGCCAGAGGATATTTTCCTGGGAGGTTTTTGAGGTATCTGTGACTTCTGCCAACTTCAAATACGTTGAATCCTTTAAATTTATCAGGTACAGGTCTTCATTCAAATAAGTGTGCTCGTAAATAGTTTCTTTCCAGAGACGGTCCACACTTGTGGCTGCGGCTGCATAATAAGGATGATTTGACCACTCGGGATTATCCCAGGAGACACTATACACTTCACCTTTGCCCATTTCATTTGCTGGAATATCAGTAATATCTGAGGGTACATCGAAATATTTCAAGATCACGCCATCGCTTCTTCCGATGAAAATTCTCTCGTGGAAACCCCAGTATCCAAGTGTAGGATGGTAACAGCCGGCATTCTCGATTGCAGAACTGGAAAAGTCAACATACATAATAGTATTGGTAAAAATTTGGCTAGGAGAAATTGAAGGGCTGCAGGTTTGAATATCTATTCTGACATCTTTTTCTGTGTCTATCTCTTTTACCAATAAACTATGTAAGATCGAAGGAACTTTTTGCGGATGTTGCAGGTCCAGCAGAAACGCATTCAGATTTGATTCTGCGGTTGCCAGGTATTTTCCGTCAAAAGATAATCCTCCAAAATAAGAGCCACCATCAAAAACGGTGGTTATTTCTTTGCTAAGCAGGTTCTTTTTCATCACCTGTCCACAACCATCCCAGACATAGGCCTTTTCTGCAGAGGGACTTCCACATGTTGAATAAATGAGAACTGGTTCGTTGGCAGCAAAGTCAAACCGTGGTACAAATCCCTCATTAACCTCCAGAGTGGGTTCTGCGTTTCCCTCTATTGCACAAACATGAATATTTGCACTCCCGTTTACCGGAGGGTCGTATAATATTCCGTTGTTATAGGCAGTTAAAGCTCCATCCGGAGAAATAACCGGCATAATCGCATTACTGGTAGCAGCTATTGCAGTGACCTTGGGATTTTCTTCAGAAAAATCGATGAAATGAATCTTTTTATTGAAAATGAACACTGCTTTAACTTTGCGGGTATTGCAAAACGACTGTATCTGCTCGTTAGTAGCACAGATTCGAACTTCGGCAAATGAAGTTAATGGATAGATAAGAGCTGAAAGAAAAACAATAAATCGCATGGATATGTGCACAACTATTCTCCCTATTATTAAACCCTCTATTCGCTTTATTCGGAAAAATAATCAGTAATTAATCATCTATCAAATATTACTGATCCCTTTTTAATGCAGTCAAAATCAGATTCCCTTCATGATGCTCCGGACTAATCCGCAGAAGTTCCCTGAGGACCTCTGTGGCTTTATCCATCTGATTCAAATAATAATAGGAGATCCCCAGTCCATACAGTGACTCGGTATCTGAGGGTACAATGGATAAAGCATTTTTGTATTCATAGATCGCCATAGAATAGTTTTTTTGCTTTAAATAGAGAGCCCCCAGGTTCTGGTTGAGGTAGGCCAATTGCGGATAATCCTTTTTCAATCGAAGAAGACTCTTTAAAGCGACATCCGGATTACCTGCTGCATCAAGGGCGATTGCCCGGTTCCCATGTGCCTCTATATATGAGGGGTTAAGTTCAATTGCCAGATTAAACTGCTTGATTGCCAGATCAGGCCAGTAATTTTTCAGATAAAAGTTCCCCAGGTTGTATCGAATGGAAGCCTCTACTGCCGCAACGCTTAAATTTGCCAGATCATAAAGATTCGTATCTGTAATCATGTAACGGTTTCTGTACCAGGAATCACTCATGAACTCACCCTTTCTCAGGGTTTCAATGTTTAACCTGATCTTGCCATCATCGTATCTGATAAAAAAATGACCTGGTGCAAGAACACCGTAAAGCGGCAGATCCAGTTTTTCTGCCAGGAGCAGAAAAATCAATGAAATGCTCAGGCAGGATCCCTGCCGGGCATTAAATGCCTGATGTGGGAAAATGCTCTGAAGTTTATTGGGCGCATCCTGAAAACTTATCTTCCACTCATTAAAAATCAACTTTTTAAGTCTATCAAGTTTTTTAAATGTATCACCATAAAGCTCTTTCTCTGAAAGTATCACCTTGGCGGCACTATCAAGTTGTCCATGAAAAGGTATAATTATTCCGATAAGGGAATCTGGCAGGATTGCTGCTTCTTCCTGTAAAATTCTGTCTATTACAACTGATAAGCGCTTTTCAGATATTGTAGACAGGGATTCCTGTTTTTTATCTGAACTACACATTATCAGGGCAAGCAGAACAATTGTTATTGTGATGGAACCGAAGGCCTTTAAAGGATTTCTTATGAAGGAGTTCAGCACCTGTATGCCCCGCAGAGAAATTTGAAAAGCACTTTTAAGACTCTCAGACCGTAAACTACCGGATTCAAATAGGAGATTTCCCCGGCATACCGGGTGGGAATGGGATATTCTGCGATTTTGAGTTTGCAGGCACGGGCTGAAGCAATTACTTCCAGATCAAAATCAAAGCTCCTGCTCAGCTTATCAAATGATATAGTGTTGAGTGACCGGCGATTATAAATCAGAAAGCCACTATGATAATCGGTTAATTGCATTCTGAATATAAAGTTTTCCAGTTTTACCAGACACATGCCGGCAATGTATTTATAAAGAGGCATTCCACCACTGAGTGCAGTTCCTGAACCGATCCTGGATCCCTGCATCAGATCAACTTCCTCTTTTTCCATCTCATCAACCATCTGTATGATGTATTCGGGCGGATACTGCTCATCTGCATGTAAACAAACTGCAAAATCACAACTGTCTTTTCTGCATAAATCAAGGCCGGTTTTTACAACCGTCCCATATCCCTGATTTTTACAGAAATGGACCGGATGGATCTTATGGTGATCATCGCAAAGTTTTTCTACCACCTCTTTGGTGGAATCGGTTGATCCATCATTAATGATATAAATCTGATGAATGCTTTCCCAAAGCCGTGCTGGAAACCGGTTTATTACATTTTTAATATGTGCTGCTGCATTGTATGCAGGGATAAATATGGAGATTTTTTTTGTCATGTACTACCAGTAAAAATATTTGGTCCCGTCAGTTTGCCTTAAATTCTAATCAGATTGTTGCGGATTGCAAATTTGATCAGATCAACAGTGGTATGCATACCCAATTTCTGCATGATATTGTTTTTATGAGTTTCTACGGTACGAATGCTTATGAATAGTTTTTCCGCGATTTCGCTGTTCTGAAGTCCTTCGCCCCACAAAGAGAGAATTTCCAGCTCTCTTTTAGATAGTTTGTCTACATTTTTAATTTTGGGGTTTTGCTCGTTTCTGATCAGATTAGTGTAGTTGCTGACCAATAAGCTGGTGATCGCTGAAGAATAGAAATCGTGACCATTACGAACCGTGAAAATCGCCTCCCGGATTTCCTGTGGTGATGCATCGGCTGAGATAAATCCCTGCGCACCGCATCTGATCCCCTTAAAAACTGAATCTTTGGTAATTTGCATGGAAATTACCAGAATGCTTATAGATGGAGATCTTTTTTTGAGATCGATTATCTCAGTATAATGAGAATTGTCGAGATTTTTTACCACAAAAAAGACAATTTTCAAAGATTCTTTTTTGATTATTGTGTGCAGTAAAGGGTCCCGGAAATCGATATCGCATAGTTTAACTTCTTTAATTTGCTGAAGAGTTAAGTTCAACCCTTCGGATATCAGTGTCTTATGTTCGGCAAAAATAGCTACTTCTATTGGACCCATATTACTCTCTGGTGATTAATGCCTGCTTGTTTCGACCGTCAAGCTGAACACTCAAAGGCTTATTACTTCTCAACAATTTAAAGTACTTGAGATTCTCCACACATTCCATGCTGTTAAATGCATCCCAGTTTATAAATTCATCTTTTCTGGTATTGGTAATGGCAATATAACCGATTTTCATAACAGTGATATTATGGAAGAAGTGGGAACCTAACGAAGCATCGAGAGGGAAATTATTCATGGCGATCTCAACGACTATTTTTGCATTACAAATCTGAGACCAGGTGACAGGAATTCCCAGGCTTTTATCTCTTGTACCCCATCTTCCGGGGCCTATGATTATATAGCTTCGCTTATTTATCACTTGCAACCGGTTAAAATAATCGACCTCATTGACCATCTCGTCTGTCTTGGTCGGATCAAAATTCTCTGTTTTAATAATAATCACATCGGTAAGAGTGTCAATTTTTCCGTTACCAAGAGATGTCTGAGAGTAAAGTATACATTTACTGGAATCAGTTGATTTGATACTTATGTTATGGCCCAACTGCTCACCGCTGAGAGGCCTGACTTGCAATAGATAAAAAACTGGCGAAAACTTGTAAGTATTGCAGTTATTTATGGCAAATTCTATTTCCACAGGAGTTCCCATACTGGAAGAAAGTTTTTGGATCACATTACTGATCGTTTTGGCCAGTGGTAAATAATCATACTTTAAAATATTTGCAAAATCTACGATTCTTGGACCCGGCAAGCGAAGGTCGGGTGTGATCCGGTCGTTGGCATAATCATAAACCGATGCACAATGATTGAGCGTACCATGGCTTTCGGCTGTTTCGATATCCAGAAGATCCAGCCCCGCTTTCTCACCATACCTGTCAAAGTCAAGAGATTCCCTTTCGAGATTAACTGCATAGAATTTTGTCTGAGAACCTTTTATCATATCTTTAACCGAACCAAAGTCAATATCCGGATAAACTGGCGAAAACCGGTGGCCACCTCTTCCCTCAACAACAAAAAAGCCCAATCCGAATGCTATTACAGCGAATCCATCTTCAGCTTTCATATGACCCACCGGATAAAAATTGTAAGATCCGGCAACTCCGCTTATCTGAGGATAATAATAAGCACCATGCCTTTCACCTACCAGCTCCTGCAGCACGATTGCCATTCGGTCCTCCACAGCCATTTTTCCAGTATGGGAAAAGTATAACTGAGTCTCAGGTTTAAATGGCGAAGCATATACGCGCTTTATTGCTGATATAAGCTGCCGCAGGCGCACTGATGGTTCAGGGTGACTGTTGGGAATGATATAGGTTTCAAAACTTCCGGCAAAAGGCCGGTAAACAGAATCCTCAAAGAGACTGGATGAGCGCACCGCCAGCGGTGTGTCAACCATTTCCACAAATCTTTTCAATGCTTCTATCGTTTCATCTGAAAGCTCTATCTCCTCGAAAGCTTTTTGTATAGCCTTAAAATCAGTACTCTTGATGACTCCTAAAATCCTTTCGTCCTGAAGGATCCGTTCATACTCATCGCTTCTTATTATTAGAGTAAGAGGTACTCTTGTCTGCATAAGAGATCCTGAAGAATCCAGGGATTTCAAGGAGGTCAATGAATGAAGAAATGCAATATTTCTACCCTTTCCCCCCAATGAGCCGGTAGATACCGTGGTTATCACCTTTTCACTTAAGCTTTCCTCGGCACCATAATGAACTATGGGTGGGTAAATCTCCTTTTCAACTGCATTGTTTAGAAGATTAGAGATGCGTTCAGAAGATTCTTCATCACTTAAAGAAGCGCTAACTGTACCGGTAAGCTGATTGACACAATCAAAAAGTCCCTGTACTTTCAGCCAGTTTAGAAAGTTGGTGTCTTTTGCCAGATCATTAATCTGAGTCGGATTAAGTTTCGGTAAAAATTTCAGAAACGATACGAAATTATTGAATGATTGTTTGCCTTCTGATTCGTATTTCAGATCGAAAAAGTGCATGCTGTCGATGCGTTCGCATAAGTTCCTGTAAAAAAGAGGAGATCCTTTGTAAAGATATTCAATGTTTTTATTTAACCTGGCCTTTTCTTCAAAGGATTTTTCCGTGCTGTGAAGAATGAATCTGGTGTTTTTAGAATATTCGTTTATGATATCATACAATTCAAAGCCGGCATTCGAATGAAGTACACCATTTTTGCGGAATTCAATATCGGAAAAAACAGCAACCAGTGAATTCGAGTGAAGCAGTGCAATGTGAACTGAATCTTCATAATTACAGGTCAACAGCATCCGCATTCTGGTATGGCCTTTTTTCCTGCCGGCAGTAGCTTTACTTCGGAGCTGGTTAAAAACGGTACTGTAAAAATCAAGTATAACAGGGGTATAATACTCCGGAGAATCATCAACCAGTAATATTGTAGGTGCCATCACCTGGTCGCAATTCATGGAATCTTCATACAATTTGCATAGAACGATAAGAAACTCCGGATGATCCTCATAGGCAAAAAGTGATGTCTTAAAGTGCCCTTCCTTTAGAAGAACTGACTGAAGGACAGAAATTTGTTCGGGAGATTTTGTGACCAGGAAAAACTGAGTGTCGGGATGTTTTGACTTTAAGGGTTTATAAATTTCTGTAATGTCATGAAATGGTGAAAAGGCAATTATGAACACGATATCAAAATGCTGATTATCCAATCGAATCGCAGCATCATCGATGGAAGATGAAAATGTGAACTGAGGGAAAGACCAGATATTATTCTGATGGTAAGGGTCTCTGAACTGATTGTTGTTAAATGATTCCGCAGCCAGAAGATAAGCATCCTGAACAGAAGATACTACCAGAATTTTTTTAACCACATAACTTGCTTTTATCGTTCTATCGCTTCCAGACAAATTCTCACTTTCAGGCACACTGGTTTCTTTTCTGCTTATTACAGCTTGTCTGACAGTAATAGATTTTAATATCCTGCGTCCTTTTTCGTTGTTGATGTAATGAGCAATCAGCCGTGCTATGTTGAATAAAAGATTTCTTTCCTCTTTCAGAAAAGGTCCTTCGGCATAGTCAGGCAATTTCGTCAGGTAATAAATTTCGACAGTTCCGGACTGGTTGTCAAAAGTGACAAACTGCTCCCGTTGTACATAGGGCGTTTCGGTAAATTGTCTGGATACATATTCACGACCCTCAAATATGATTTTTGCAGCAGCATGCTCGGGAAACTGCCAGGAATCGGGCAAGATATTGCAGATACTTTGAAGAGTGTCATCTATCGGCTTGCCTTTCATAATCAGGTCAGTTGTCCGATTAATTGCCATCAGCTCCTTTAGTCGTTCTCTGTTTTCATAGGTAAGTTGCTCATGAATCTTGCAAACAATAGCTATGGAAAGCAGTTGGGCGATAATGTTTAATAAGTTTCGCTCTTCTTTTAGAAAAGGTCCCTCATCCTCTTCTGGAAATTCGGAGGTATAGTACACCTCCAAACATCCTTCTGCTTCACCAGGAACCTGGAAAGACTGTTTTTGCACCCATGGGGTAATTTTGAAATTATCACTTGTGTAGATGGTCTTGCCGTATATCAGACGAATACAAGTGCTTTTGGGATATTGCCAGGATGCTGGAAGAGCGTGGCAGATCTCCTGGAGCATTACCTCTATAGAATCATTCTTTTTTATTATCTGGTTAACCCGGTCCAGACCGCTTAGTTCTTTATTCCGTTCAATATTTTCCAGCAGTAGCAGCTCAAAATCCTCTTTGCTAATCGATCCTGAAATCAAAATGGCAATTCTGTCCAGAAAAGATCTGTATTCCTTCAAATGGTGAGAAGCTTCTATCCAATGCTTCTCTGAGGAATAACCGATTTCAATGGATCCGCTAAGAGAATCGGGCGTGGTAAAACTCTTACTGATCTTCCATGGGGTTTCTGCGTTTTCGGATGTACTGCGACAGCACTCTCCCAACTGCATCTTCACAACTGTAAAATCTGGATACCTCAAAGCTTTATTAACAATCCTGCAGATAAACTCACATAGTTTTTCAACAGATAAGTCGCTATGAAGTAAAGCGGCGATCTCCGCAATCGCCTGATACTTTTTCTGCCGTTCCAGACTCTCGGATTGCTGATCGCTATCTATGGCATATTCATCATTTTTCATCCTGGAATCAATCCCTCTTTATCCTGATTCATTAAATAAAAGGCCAGATAAAATATAATAAAATGCCCTGATTTCATACTGTTTCCACTTTTTGCAGTATTGGGAAATCACCTGCGAATTTGTGATGATAAAATCGGGTTTTTTGAAGATTCAGTGGCATTTAAAAATGGCTCAGTTTTTGTTAGTAACACCTTCTCCCCAAACAGGAGGCACTTATGAATACGGTTATCTTCAGTACTACTTTCGATAGCTATAACATTATGCATATCATTTATGCTGGTGCTGTTCAAGAAATTCCAAAAGAAAAAAGGAAAAATGCCATGTCCCATTTTTTCCGGATTTTAACCAGACAAGGCGTGGCGTTTTGCTATTTCAAAGGAGGGGAGTCTGCCAGAAAAGCACGGATACAGTTAGAGACTATGATGGAGTCTGCCAAACCCAACCAATTGTTTCGATCTGGTTCAGAAGTAATAGATGTAGAATCGGTCATCTCTTATGGAAGAATAATTAAGCTGAGAAATAGCGAAGATGGGAAATCACATGCATTTACAGTGATTCTGAATACCATGAGTGAGAGAAACAATCAGCTTAGTTTTTCTTTTAAAAGCGAAGAGAGTGCAAAAAAGGCCAGAGCTGTTCTCTGGAGCATTATGGAAAATTTCTATGGGAGTAAAATGAATCATAGTTCAGAGGGGAAAAACGAGAGTGCATTAGACGATGTATCAGTTGTACAACCTTGAAAACTATTTCGATCCAGTGATGTCCGGTTAATTTACGAGAATTTTATTGAATTCAAAACTAATCCTGGGTCAGAATTTCCAAACAGGAACAGGTGTAGGAAAATTAAAAAAAACCAAAGTGACCGTTTATATGTGCACAATTACTTGTGCCCCCTATGTAAAAGGCATTTTGGAAAAGTAGATGCATGATCGGCTTTGATTGATTGGAAGCTGTTTCTGGTATCCTCCTTTGTGTATTCAGGTATCGGGCATTGCTGTAACCCATAACTGAAATTTTTATATCCCTTTACGGGTATTTAGTGTAACATAGACCATAGCGGTAAGACCAAAGAGCAGCATCGTTATCTTTGATGATTCGGGAACCGGGTTTGAATTAATCTGGTGGATGATGCCAATCGTGAAATCATCGAAGCCAAACCCATCCCTTTCTCCAGTATTTATAAATCTTACCTTGGAAAACAAGTTGTCTGTGCGTAATTCCGAAATGGAAGGCATCGCGCTATTATCGTGCTGATTGAGCCGGATGAGGTATAAAGTCTGAGCTATTCCATTTTTAGTTGTAAAATTTAAAGTCAGTTGACCGTCCCTATCATAGATAACGGTATCGTAAAAACCGAAATCTGCGATATCTTTGCTGAGATTAATTAAAAAAAATGGATCTTGGCCTACAATCAAAAATGGGAGCCGGATATTGTCCACCTACCTTACCATATCTCTCAATATAGTGAATACCACGAAAAGACCACTTCGTTTTTGTAATAGACAGCATTCTCAGGAATGGGTCCTTTCAAGCAGATTAGTAAAATCCGATACTATACGTACATTAGTTTTCACCGATTGCATCGGTATATAAAAAAATGATGTCAGTCTCTTGCAGTACCATCTACTTTGTATCTTTCCAAGTTTGTTTTGCCGAGCGCAGGAGCTCTTTTATTGATTGGTACAAAGCTTATTAGCAAATTTTTCTGACCAGTCTAATTCTCTTTTTTATATCTTGCCTCTTTTAACTCCTCTCCTTTCCTTTTTATGCTTTCAATTGATCGACTTTATATTATTGAAGATAGATATTAAAGGGGAACTCTTTTCATGTGAATCACTATAAATGCCCCATAAGATTCCATTAAAACAGCAGAGATCTGAAATTCACCTGCGAAATTTTGTTTTTTTTCAGATAAGGAAGTGTTATCCCAGTTGTTTGTCAGTTAATTCAGTTTTATTTGTTTTTGTAATCAGAGAGTTTATTTCGATTTACAGTAGACTCTTTTTTAAATTTAATTTAGGCTAAGAAGTTTGTCTGGTGATTTATTTTAAAACAGTAGAAATATCTTTTAAGTATGTTCCCATTCATTTAGTCATGAATTTTGCATTAAAAGAACTTAGAATCATTCAATATTAATATTTGCCTCGTGAAAAAGATTCTTTTTAGAAGTGTTACTTTATTTTAAATAGAAACAAAAAAATATAAAAGTAACTTGCACTGGGAATAAAACATTTATTAGATTGTCTATACATACTGTTAATATGATAAAATGCAAAAAGATAATGAAGCCAGGGTTTGTGATAACAAAATACTTGAACAAGTGAGTGTTGCCCATAAAAGTTTAACTGTTCAATTACCCGGTTTATGCTTCATCCGAATGTTGTGAACTCTTAAAAAGATTGATTTGGTGAAGAGTTTACTAAAAATTTATCAAATCGCTATTATTCAGTACTCTTGATTTATGTTGGTACAGAAGATGTTAACCAACATATTATACTGATAGACCAAAAAATATTAATATGGATATAGAAAATACACCCTTTTAACATTATTTGAATCATAAAAAACCATATTAATTATTAAAAGGAAGTTATATGACAGAAACAAAAGTAAAAAAAATCTTAGTTGATGTTCTCCAGGTCGAAGTTGAGGATGTTACAATTGAATCCAATCTTGTTGATGATTTAGCTGCAGAATCAATCGATTTTGTTGATATCATGTACAATATCGAACAGGAATTCGGGATTAAAATAAACCCCGGGGATATATTTCCGACTTTTTTAAGAGAAGTTCAGATTTTCAATGATGATAATAAAATGAAAGATGAGGTAAGAAACCGACTAATTAAAGATTATTCGCTCCTGCAGTGGAAGTTTGTGTTGACAATGAGATCGAGGATAAAAAAATGGTTCGAAGCATGAACAGGGTATCGAAAATGCTTGTTTATGCAGGAATGCAGGCATTAAAAAGCGCCGGGATCGTTCCGCATATTGACACCAAAAGATATAATACAGGTGCAATAATAGGTACTGGAACTGCATTAGGAGTTGATTACCCCTTTGAACGATTTGAAAACCGTAATCCAAAATGGTTTCTTGATACATATCCCAACATTCTTTTGTCCCATCTCTCGATAGCATGTGGATTGAGCGGTTATGGTATGACTATTGTGAACGCATGTACAAGCAGCACTCAAGCTATTGGAATGGCTGCGAAGATGATTAAACACGGGGAGGCAAATGTAATTATTGCCGGAGGTGCTGAAAGTAAATTTAGTCCGTCTTTTCTTTCCGGGTTTAGCAGACTCAATATGCATACACCTAATACCGATCCTGAATCAGCAATGCGTCCGTTTGATAAAGGTAGGAATGGTTTTGTATTGGGTGAGGGCGCATGTCTTTTGGTACTTGAGAACAGACGACATGCAGAAAAAAGAGGTGCACGTCCGCTTGTAGTAATTAGTGGATATGGTGTGTCAATGGATGCATACAGATTAACGGACACCTCAAGTGAGGGGAAAGCCAGGGCTATGAGGGCTGCACTTCAAGATGCAGGTATCTCACCAAATGAAATCGATTACATCAATACTCATGGTACTTCTACACAAACGAATGATCGTGAAGAAGCTAAAGCTATATATGATGTATTTGGAACATATTCATGTTCGATTCCGGCAAATAGTACCAAGTCTATGGTAGGGCATACCATGTCAGTTTCCGGTGCCATAGAGGCATTTGTTTGTGCCCGCTCGCTATCAGAGAAGATTATTCACCCGACATTAAATTATGTCGAAACAAATGATGAACATGTTTTATCAATATCATCTTCGTGTCAGAGACTGCAGAGGGCCAGATACTGTATCAGTAATTCAAGCGGAATCGGGGGGGGCAATGCGTCACTTGTATTCAGTGCTGTGTAATAGGCTGAACTGAAGCTAATCGTGTCTGAAAAAGTAGAGTTGGTCTTTGCTGTTAACTGATTTATCTGCTATTGCATAATAATTTAGTTTCACAGCGTTTTTATAGCTTGGTAGATAATTAAATAAGTAATAGAGCCTGATTTCCCTGAAGGGTTTACAGGAAACGAGGTTAGTAATGTTAATTCCAGTTCATATTACGGGTATTGGACCCATTTCGCCTTTTGGAATTGGGAAGGCAGATCATTGCAAAGCTATCATGACAGGATTGAATCCGTTAGATAATTGTAATGTTGATGATTTGTATTATCCAAAAATAGTGGGGTTGGTTCCGGATTTTAATCCAAAAGATTATATAATGGATAAAAAATCAATTCGTTTTATGACTCGCCAGGTTATTCTTGGTCTTTGTTCTTCCAGCCTTGCATTGCAAGATGCAGGCATTACTTCAGAAATTCTGGAAAAAGATATTGATGGAACTGGTGTTATATTCGGAGCCGGGATCGTACAGAGTATTATTAGTTCGAAAGATATATTTCTTAATTGCCTCAAAGAAGAAGGTGAAATCGATTATAAGAAACTTGGACGCGAAGGGTATAGAGCAATGCCTCCCCTTTGGATACTTCCACGTTTACCCAATACGACTGGGGGACAGATCTCTATTCAATATGGAATAAAAGGAATTAATTACAGTATTGTAAATGGGCCGTCATCGGGAATGATCGCAATAGGAGAAGCATACGAAGCAATTTGTAACAAAAGATCCTCTTTGGTTGTTTCTGGAGGATCTGAATGGGATCCTGCAGTTGATTTTATTGATAGATTGAAAAAAGATGGTTTTGCATCTGATACAGAAAATGGTTCTAGACCATTTAGTGGACAAAGTGATGGGTTTATTTTGGCAGAAGGTGCAGCATCACTCATTCTGGAATCGGAAGAGAAATTGTACCAAAGAGGTGGTAAGTCCTATGGGAAAATACTGGCATATGGAAATGGGTATGTGCCACGCTTCAGAAATTTGGACGTAAAAGAGCTTGCACAGCAATATTGCTTTTTTGTAAGGACCACCTTGGAAAGAAATAGTATATCACTTGATTCGATTGATCTTGTGCAGGCAACTGGATGCGGAATTCCGGTTATTGATGATGCAGAGATCGAAGTATATAGTTCTTTATTCGGTTCAAAAACATTAATTACCACTGTAAATGGTTCTATCGGATATCCCCTCGCTGCTTCAGGTGCTATATCTTCTGCTGTGGCAATATTGGAAATGGAGATGGGAATAGCAGGAATTATTGGACGTACAACAAGTATTGCAGGTAAAAATCAGGAACAGTTTGTTATCCATAATCCAAAAAAGGCTTCTATACAGAGGGTATTATGTACATCATTTGATTATAGTGGTGCAATGGTGTGTTTGGTGATAGAAAAAAAAGGGTGAAGTAATATGGAACGTGTTGTTGTAACAGGTATTGGTGCCGTAACGCCTTTTGGATTTGGAATAGAACGATTATGGGAATCGGTTCTAAACGGGAAAAATGGTATTACAAAAATTAAGGATTTGAAAATTTGCGGTGAGATAGTGGGAATAGCAGGCTGTATGCCTGAATTCGAACGATCCGAAAAAAATGCAAATGCTTTTTTACAGAAATACATTCCTGAAGATGACTGTGTAGCTAAATTTTTTATGGCTGTTGAAGAAGCAATAAAAATGTCAGGGTTAAATATTGATGAAATAGGACCCACAGGTTGTATAGGGAGCTTTATTGCTGATCGTGCCATGGGACCATCTGCTTACTTATCAGAGTATATTGCTATACTGAAAGACTGCGGAATGGGAGATAATTTTAACAGGAGAATGTTTTGGGATAAATTACAGAAATATCCTATTGCCAAAGCTACACCGTTTAACGATCGTGATAGTATTAATCATTTTATAAGCAGGGTCTATAATATTACGGGACCACAGCTGAGTATTGGAACTGCTTGTGCATCCGGGACCAATGCAATAGGTGAAGCCTTATTAAAGATTCGTCAGGGTTCCATAGATTGTGCAATAGCAGGTGGTGCATTCAATTTCGAACTTACCGGGATGATAGGCTTTACAAGAATTGGAGCTTTGACAACCAATCCCGACCCAGAAACCGCATGCTGTCCTTTTGATCGAAACCGGAGTGGATTTGTAATGGGAAGCGGTTGCGGAATTCTGATTCTGGAAAACCTCTCCTATGCAAAGAAAAGAGGTGCAAACATATTATGCGAATTAAAAGGTTACGGTTCGTTTTCTGATGCATATCGGGCTACCGATCCTGATCCAGATGCGAAGGGAGCCCAGAGGACAATACGTGCATGCCTCGATGATGCCAAAATATTACCAGAGGGAATAAGCTATGTAAATGCACATGGTACTTCCACTAAAATGAATGATTACACGGAAACTGTCGCTTTGAAACGAGTCTTGGGAGATCATGCATATAAAATTCCAGTTTCTTCAACAAAATCTATGATAGGTCATGGGATAATGGCTGCCGGTGCTATTGAGGCTTGTGTAAGTATAAAATCAATTCTTGAAAATGTGGTTCACAAGACACGAAACTGGCATGAAAGAGATTCTGAACTTGATCTGGATTATGTACCAAATGAAGCACGAAGATGCAAAGTCGATAACGTTCTTAGCAACAGTTTCGGTTTTGGTGGTCAGAATGCATCTATACTTTTTTCAAGGTTTACCGGATGACCTATGATTTCACGGGATTTTATTTCAGAAGTTTCAGAAGAAGATATAGTTTATCACAAAAACGGTGAACTTGTCATAAAGGTTAAAATATCACCAGAAACTCACCAGTATCTCAAGCATCATATCATTAACTCCAAACCGGTAATGCCATTGATGTTTCAATGTGAAATAGGTGTAGAATGCTTGGCTCTGTGTGAACCTGCACTTTTCAACAAAAAGACCGGATGCATTAGAAATTATACTCCGCTTCGCTTTGCTGTGTTTCCGGAGAACAAAATTACTATAATGAATGTACATCTTAAAAAGATGTATGAAAAACACTGTGTATATGATTGCACTATAACAATGGATCAGTTCAATAGCATTGGAAAATTGATCCGAAATAATGTCGCTATAGCTCATTTTAGTATTGATTTAAGCTATGATGATGTAAATTCAAAAGGCTTCAATTTAACTATTGATAATAAATCAGAAATGTATAATGTGACAAAAGATGAAATCTATTCAATGGCCTCAAACCCATATGGGCCTTTGCTTCGAACCAGAACCGGAAGATTCTATTGGAATGATTCTACAAAAATTCTTGCAGCAATATCGGATCAGCAGAATTTTATTGCATCCTACTTTTTGCATAAAAATACACCTCTAACCATATTACCGGTTAGTGAGTGTACTGCTGCAATCCAACAGGTCTCATTTTACTCAATTTGGAATGGTTATAATTGTACACCGGCTTCTGTAGGAGAAATATGTTATTATGGTGATTGCGGTTGTTCCAAGGGAGAAATCATAACATTTGTTATACCAAAAAACAGCGAACATACATTATTTAATGCAGTTGTTTGTACTGTGGATTGTAAACGAATGATTGCAGAATTGAAATCGGTGCAGATTATACGTGGAAAGGAACTTTGATAAATGCATTTTGATAACCTCTTGTTTTTGACCACAGGATGTGTCAAAAAAGACAAGGACCAGTGTACATTGGAGTGCGATTTAGGAACCGATCAGTTCGTTTTCATGAAAGATCATTTTTTTGCAGGAAATTGTTTATTGCCTGGTGCAGTAATGTTGGAGTTGCTTGTTGAGACTTGTTCGGTAATAAATGATAACAGGAATTTTCCGCTTCTGATCGATGAGTTTGAAATATTCAGAACAATTTCAGTTCCGGTTGGAAAATCTACTAAGATAGAAGTCACTGCGTTCAAAACGGATTCGGGGACGTTCTTTGCTGAGCTCCGTGCAGATGCGTTAAATGCGGATGGAAAAGTTGTACGGAAATCAAAAATCGTTGCTAATGCAAAAATAAGGTTCGGTATTGGTGATGATAGAAATAATTTTAAAGATTTAATATTTGATGCTACTGATGGATGTAAATTTTCATTAGGCCAGGACCGCTTCTATCAAACGTTTGTAAAAACACACGGGGAATTGTTCAGAAGTTTAACTGGAAATTTTTGGCTTTCTGAAGACAGAATGAAGCTTACCTGTGAATTCTCAATCGGCAACAAAGAAAATCACTATCATATCAGTGAGAAAAACTTATCATTTTTAGTGTCGCCCTTGGGTATTGACAGCATGTTGCAAATGGCAGTTACATGCAGTGTTTTAAATCCAATTTCTGATCAGACCTATTTTTTCACGAAGTTGCCAGTTAGAATTGATAATTTAAGCATTATTGAGCCAATTTGCCAGCATGTTGCATATTTTGCAGAGGGTATTATCACCGATAATGCAGAGGACACATTACTGGTGAGAGGCACTATTAGATCTGTGGACACAGGATCATTTATTGCAAAAGCTAATAAAATTACATTGAAAAAAGCTCCTTTCGAAAAAATGAGTAAAGAAAGCATAGATGCTGCATTGAAAAAAATACAAAAGTAAAATTGATCGGAAAGCAGTTATGCAAGCAACAATAATTAAAAAAGATTGTAAAAGGATAAATTTACCACTTTTATCTTTTGCCCAGACGATGGACTTACAATGTAATATTCCTTTTGTGAATATATGCTTCAATACTGGTCAATTTCCATTTATGAAAGATCATATATTTGGATCAGAATGCTTTATTCCTGCAACAGTTATTATGGAACTTTTTGCTGAAACTGCGGTTTGGTTTGTGGAGTGGGCTTTCAATGAAAGGAATCTTCTGGTATCAAACCTAAAAAATTTATTTATAAAACGTGCTCTGGCTGTTCAACCAGGAAAAATTATTGATACACGTATCGAGATATTATTTGTGAAAAATGTAGATGGTCAGTATGAACTCGAAATTCAAATTACAAGTCCCAGGATATCAGCTACGAATTCAAAAATACTGGGGCGCAGGCTTAATGCAACCTGTACAGTGATCGTTTCCAGTCAGTATACAATTGGACGAGATTCATTTGTTCCTGAAGGGTTAGACAATCATATTAAATTTGAATCTGAATCATATTACAAGTACTATTATCCTTCTCACGGTCATCTTTTTCAAAGTCTGACAGGTAAATTTAGCTTTGATTCATCATGCCGGTTTTTGATAGGAGAATATGACTGTCAAAACAAACAGCAGTCCTTTGTTTTAGGTGTGAAAAATTCATTTCATCTATCTCCGCTTGGCTATGACTCATGTCTGCAATATGCTGTTTATCTGTCACGAATATCGCACCTTTTTGGGAGATTGCCAATAGGTGGAGAAGAGATTTGCATTCATAGTAGACATCCAGAATCCGGAAAATGTACTGTTATAGTGGAAAGAACGTATATTGATGATCAAATTATGGAATGTAACTTCTATTCTTATACAAATGATGGAAAGCCAATTGTCAGTGCAAGATCTTTTCAGGTTAAACGGGCATTTTTCCATAAATATGAAAGAGATGAATTCGATCAACCGCTTCAGAGGAACCGTGTTGAAAGAAACACCTGGTTTTTATCAAGTGAAGGTTAATAATGAATGTTATTGATGCAAATGAAACAGTAATTCAAAATAAAGTTCTCGAGAGAGAAAAATTTCTGATTAATTACTGGATTACCGGAAACCAGAATTCAAATGTAACTACAGTGTTTCTAAACGGATTGTTTCATGGAAAAGATGCATGGGTAAAGCAAATACGTGATTTGGATATTTCATCTTTTTCACGTTTATTGTTTATTGATTACAGAGACTGCGGGTTATCACAATCATACGATCCTGAAAATGTAATTCAGTACAATTTTGATGATATTGTAAACGATATTGGTGCAGTTCTGAAGTATGAAGAAATATATAATGCATTGATAGTCGGTTATTCTATTGGTGGACAGTTTGCAATACGGCTTTGTTCTCAATTTCCTGATCGTGTATCATCAATGGTTCTTCTAAATACTTCATTGGAAATAACTGGTCATGCTTTTACTCTCATAGATATGTTTAAAACTATGCTGATGAGTTCGTGTGATACTTTTGCCGTTTACACAGCAATATATCCATGGTTTTTTTCTTCTAAATATTTGACAAAACTTCGCGATCTGAAAAGCAGTATTCTGCAATCATACGTTGATTACAATAAAAACAGCAAGGCTCTTTTACGGTTTTTGAACGCATTACAAAATAAACCGAATATTATAAAAGATGCAAAAGAAATATCTATTGATGTTACAATTGTGAGCAGTGAGTTGGATTATATATTTAATCCGGAAACTCAAAAAAAGTTGTCAGAAGAGATAAAAGATTCTAAATTGATTTTATTACCAGGTTGTGGCCACAGCTCATTTATTGAGCAGCATAAAATTGTTGGAAAAATTATTAATAAACTCATAATGAAAAGAAGAGAGAAACAATGGAAAATGTCTTGGTGATCGAAATATATAATGATAAAAATGAAAGTGCAGAAATTGTAAAAAACATATCTCCAATTGAATTCTCATTGTCAAAATGGTTACAGGAAAAAAACATTGACACAACGGATAGCTGCATTCCTGAAGAAGTAAGCGATAGTTTAATTGAAGTTTTTTCCGGTTTTATGCCTCGGAGTTCGGTATTGAGTGTAGTCTATTTATCCAAACAGGTTGATACCTTTGTTTTGAAAAAATTGTTAAATAGTGTTTTTATTTCACTTAAAGCTTTATATAGGCCAATAATGAGGCAAAAAGGAGCATCAATTCTACTGCTTTGCAATATACCTGTTATTTTTGATGGCCTGTTAGAGCTTATTGATGGAATAGAGGCTCTTGTAAAGGTTTCTGCTCTGGAGCTTGCCAGGAAAAAGGTATCGGTAAACTTTTTAGTCACTTCCAATAGTATGGATGATGAAAAAATGAATGATGTACTTGAATACCTGTTACGACCAGGATGTTATCTGACCGGTCAGCGGATTAATGGAATAGAAGAAAAAATGCTGTCAGTAAAAATATGAAATGATTATTAATTTAAAATAAAAAATCACGAAAAGTAAAATAAGGTTAATATGAAAATCGGATAAAAAGGGAAGAAATGCGTAAGATAATTGTGACAGGAGCTGCACGGGGAATTGGATATGCGGCTGCAATGGCATTTATTAAAAAAGGCAGCTTTGTCTTTTTTAACTGTAGGAAAGTTTCACCTGAACTTGAAAAAATGTGCAATGAACTGAACAGCAAAGCAAAATGTAGTGAAACGGCTGTTTTTGATATTACTCGTGAAGATGAAGTAACTTCATTTGTAAAAACTCTTGAAAACGGTACTATAGATGTTCTGGTATTGAATGCCGGAATAATAAGAGATAATCTTTTGCCTTCAGTGAGTAACTCAGATTGGGTTTCCGTAATGAATACCAATTTTTGGAGCAATGTAAATTTTTATAAAAGTCTGTATGAAAATCATAAATTATCTGAAAATTGCAAGATTATTTCTTTAGGAAGTATCTCTGGTGTGCGTCCCAGGGAAGGGCAGGGGCCATATGCTGTTTCAAAGTCTATGTTGATTTCATGGACAAGGAATATGGCTGCAAAGAACGGCTCTGATATATTTTATTGCGTATCTCCTGGGCCTGTAGCAACCGATTTAATAAAAACAGCACCATGGTATAATCGTCCTGAAGCATTTGAAAGAATTCCGCAAAGAAGATTTGCTGATCCGGATGAGATCGCAGAATTAATAACCATGCTTGCTACGGAAAATTTACCAATAGCATCAGGAAGCAATATAGTTATAGATGGTGGAATTACATTAACGACAAAAGGGTCGTAAAATATGATAAAACCCGCAATGCTGTTTTTAGCAATTGTCTTTTTGTCTATAAGGTATGCATATACAAACGAAAACAAGTCGATGGTTATTTCAAGAATAAAGATTAATGGTATAAGCACTGACCAACATGAATTTATCACTTCACAGTTACCGGTGAGAACCGGGGACACAATAGAATTGACTGCGCTGAATAAAAAATTAGAGAAACATACAAGGCAGTTAAAATATCGTACCGATCTTTATAATGCTTATGGTGCAATGGTTATACCACCAAGAGATGGATCTGAGGATTCCTCTTCAAGAAAGATTCTTGTAAATGTACAGCCGCGGACAATAAATACCTGGGATGGAGGAAGTGCTTTCGGTTTTATGGGTAATACCAACCGTACCGGACGGGGCGATCAATGGGGAATATATGCTGGATATAATAAGATCGGTGGTAATATTGATAGGTATTTCGGAAAACAGATCTATTTAGGGGGAGCTGCTCTATATCTTTTTTCAATGAATGACCTTAATATCGAGACATATTTATCGCATTTGACCGTTTTTCTTACCGGAAGAGTAGAACATTCTCCTATACTATCATCACTGATTGCAGTAGGTTTATGGGAACAGCGCCTTGCAAAAAAAGGCGATTGGTTTGGTAAACACAAAGATAACTATTTAATGTTTGAATATAATATCCATATCAGGCTGGAATCTCTGATTGAAATGGGGACATTTGGTGCAACAATTCGACCAACAGTTTGGAGTGCGTTTCTCATTAATAAAAATTTAAAACCGGAATTTGGAGCAGACATTGAGATCTGGGGGCATTCCCGTCAATATGCCATATTTGAAACTCATGCTTATATGTGTGCATTAGCAAGTTCGATGCAGATAGATGAAATTATTAAAAGTCCTGAAGGGTTTAATTATCTGAAAACAATTGATAATATGCAAGCTATCAATTATTATGCAGAGTTTAATATTCAGGAGAGGGCTATTTCCTTTTCACGACAGTTAGGATTTACAAAGATGACCGCATCTGTTGGTCCTTTTGTTGAAGTGTCTTTTCATGACAAGTTGAAAAGAATTATCAATGATGGTTTGACATGGGGACCCGGATTATTTCTTTCTTTTTCACCACCAGTTGGTGTTGATTTACAATTTCTTGTAGGATTTGACAGGGAAAAGTGTCTGGGGTTTTCAATAATGTCCAGGACAACCTTCTAAAAAGAGGAAAGATTTATGAGTATCAGGTTATTTATATTAAAAATATTGTTTCCAATGATTGTGTATGGAGCTGTGGAGTCCGATATTAATGGAATAATATCAAACATTTCCGAATTATCCATTGATTCTATTAAAATAAATGCCTTAAATATGAACGGGCTTGAACGTGGTATTGCAGAAATATTTCTTGCTGCATCAGATAAATCCCCAAGTATTCATACCCAAAGAGCTTACGATACATTAATGAGTTACTGTGTGGATACCAACAGTGCTCTTCAGCTGGCTCTGAAGGGAACTGCTGCTTCATTGATGGCTCGTGATGTCAATGATGATATAAAAGCTACAAAGTATGTTGGTGCTGCACTCAAGGATTTGGACCGGGCTGTTGCGCTTGATAAAACTAATCATATTGTTAGAATCTACAGGATCAATGCACTAGTTGAAGTTCCAGAAATATTTAAAGTAAATAAAAGAATAAAAGACGACTATGAAGTTTTAAAAAAGTATTGTGCAAAATCTGGTAAGGAGGACTGGGCTGCAATTTTGGCTATGGCTGCTGCAGAGTATCGTTTTGGGAAATTAGCCGATGCCGTGAAAAAATGGGAATTGATTTTAAAAAAAGTGGATAAAATGACTTCTGACAGAAATACAGCAAAAAAAATGATGGATATGGTTTATGAGTGATTGTCCTGTAGTTTCAGTTTCAAAGCTCAGTAAAGTTTATTATTATGGTAAAAATAACAAACTGACTGCGCTGGATAATGTTGATCTTGAGTTACCCCGTAAAAGTATGAGTTGTTTAGTAGGACCTTCAGGTAGCGGGAAAACTACTTTGCTGCATATACTTGGTCTTATCGATACAGCTACAAAAGGTAGCTACAAATTTAACGGAAAAGAAATAACCGGTTTGCCAGAGAGTGAACTAACTGCAATGAGAGCTGAAAATATTGCTTTTATGTTTCAGGAAAATTACCTTATTACACATCTTACTTCTCTGGAGAACGTTCTTCTGCCAATCATCCAAATTCGAAAATTAACTGCAAGTGATAGGCGAAAAGCAATTACATTACTTTCTGAAATGGGGATAGGAGAATGCATTAATCAACGTGTATCGAATCTTTCAGGAGGGCAACGTCAGCGGGTGTGTATAGCAAGGGCACTTATGAAGTCACCTCAATTGATAATTGCTGATGAGCCTTCAGCATCTCTTGATAGTGCAACAACGATTTCCATACTTCATCTGTTTCAATCTATTCTGGAAAAACATAATTGTGCGATGATCATTTCAACACACGACATAACTGTTATCGATTTTTTTTCCAATTCGATAATCAGGATTAAAGATGGGAGAATTATACAATGAATAAAGTATCTGTATTTTACGGTATATTTTTGCTGATTTTTATTATTTCCTGTTCAAATGACAGAAAAAAAATCGAGATGACAAAAAAGCAGTTGCATCAAAATTACCAACAAGAGGAAAGCTATGCCAATGCTTTAGAGTTGGCAAAATTTATTCTGGAGAATCCGCCAAATAATACCGAAGAAGCAGAAAAAGAATTTCTGTTACTTAATAAGTTAAGTAGTAAATGGGATAGTCTTGAAATAACCGGACTTACTGGTGCCTACAGAGCAAAAATGGGCGATATCTATGAAAAGAAAGACGTTATTAAAGCAGTTGAATGTGTTGAGGAAGGTCTGGAAATAATGCAGAAAGCTTTAAAAAACTATCCATCTGATATTGCTCTCAGAATGTATTATGCTATGACACTTGCAAGCCTTCCAGATGTATTCAAGAAGAAACAAGAGGCTATAGACTCACTTACATCACTTAGTCGGGAATCACTTAGTGACAACTCTAAGTTGATGGTGACCGATGCATTAAAAAGATTAAAATAAGGTAATTGAAATGTTTAACAATTATACTACCGTATTATTGCATATTATTGTTTCAGTAAGTCTGCTATTCTTGCTTGTTACAAGTATCAAACGTTTTGATGTAGTGAAAATTGCTTTTTTAAGTATAATACGAAGATGGCAATTATCGCTTGTACTTTCGCTGACTGTATTTGTCTGTACATTGGCTCTTATGGTTATGGGTGGATATTTTTTTCATTCCTTCTGGGGGCTTTCTGAGAGTACTATCCGAAGTGAAACGGGGCATTTTCAGATATTCGCAAAAGGGTTTGAAGCCAATAAGGTAAAAGAGCCTTGGGGATATAAGTTATCAAACCTTGCCATATTTGGAAAAATGGTGGCCGGGGACGAGTTCCTTTCTAAAAAGATATCAATTCTGGCACCAGAACTTAACTTTACCGGAGTGTTATCAAACGGCGATCATTCAACCACATTTATTGCGCGTGCTGTTGTTCCTGAAGCTGACCGTAAATTGTCTGCATTTGGTGAGGTGATGGACAGTGGAAACAGATTTGTGAGTGGGGACAAGGGAGTAGCTCTGCTCGGTAAAGGAATGGCACAGGCTCTGGATGCAAAAAACGGAGACTGGTTATCACTATTAACTAACAGCCCTGATGCAGGAATGACTTCCCTTGACCTGGAAGTAAAAGGGATTACAGAATCATTTTCAAAAGATTACGATGATGTAGCACTTAAGATACCTATTGAAAGTGCCTGGGAAATGTTTGGTGATACGATTGTCGATAAAATTATCGTTTTACTTGAAAAGACATCTGATCTCGATACTGTTTTCAGTCATTTCAGAAAGAAAGCAGAGCAGGAAGGGCTTTCACTTGAATATAAAACCTGGGATGAGCTGGCTGTTTATTACCAGTCTGTTAAAAGACTATATACAAGCATATTCCGTTTTTTTTCGGCAGTGATAATGATCTTTTCTGTAATTTTTATTACAAGTATTTTGTTGATAATGATAATGCAGAGAACTTACGAAATAGCACTGCTTCGTTCATTTGGAAGTAAAAAATGGGCTATTCTGAGGAATTTTCTGATTGAGTCAATACTTCTTGGTTATTCAAGTGCAATTCTATCCGTAATAATCTCTATCGGTCTTATAAGTATTTTCAATATTTTTGGCATAGAAACCGCACCACCACCGGGTTCTTCCAGAGGATATGTTATTAAACTCATGGTTCTTGAACAACCTTTTTTCATAATCCAGGTTTTTGAATTCATTGTAAGCACAATGATAATGTCTTCGATTTATCCGGCAGTACGCGGTTGCCGATTGCAAATAGTACAATCTTTGAGAAGAGGATGATATGATAAAAACAATAATTTTACTCATAGCTTCGATTACGTTTATCGTGACCAGTGCAGATGGCGAAAATGATACTGTTGTTCAAAACAACCAGAAACAGGATAGTGAACAGTTACTCATAAAGGAGATTCTTCATAGAGTTGATGAGTGCAGAGGTACACTGCATGACTATTCATCAAAATTCACTATTGAGTTTTATAGGGAAGACAAACTGCAGTCTTCAAGTGAATACATTGTATGGATAAACTGGACTGATAATGAGAGGTGTTATCTTGTGAGATATCTCTCTCCACCTAATCAGCGGGATAATCTGATCCTTTCAAAGGATAAGAAAATGTGGATTCAGACAAAGAAAACAACACGTCCGATCCCTATTACAATGTCTCAGCGATTAATGGGAGATGTAGCAGTGGGAGACATTATAGACGTTGATCTTTCAGGTAAATACGATGGCAAGATATTGCAAAAAGACACCTCTGTGGCTATTGATTTGGTGGCCAATACAAACAGTGCTTTATACAAAAAAATTATTCTTGAGGCAGACGCCAGAACTCATCTTCCTAAAAAAGCGGAATTTATGACGGCTTCAGGAAAACCATTGAAAACAGCCTACTACAAGCTTGATGGTTTATTCGAGAAAAAAAAGGTTGTCTCTGAAATTATAATCATCGACAATATCAACACGACAAAAATTACTAAAATAAATTTTTCTGAATACAAATCGGAATCACTTCCAGATTCATATTTCAACAAAAATTATCTCAGCAAAATAGCTTTTTAATATTCAGGCACTGTCATATTATAAAAAGTACCAGGAAGAATCAGGAAATTAACGGATGAATTAATTCTAATGGATGTAAGACACAAAAAACTGGAAATCTCAGTATCGCCTTTATATTATGCAATACAACTTCTTTTGGTGATGGTGTATATAGTATACCCACAGACCTCGGATTTTGGTTTTTCTGAAAATGATTCATCTCCGGTATCTGCAGTAACTGAAAGAGAAAATAGTCAGAAAAAAAAAATTAATGCAACATATGAACAAAAAACCGACTGGTACAATGGTTTCGAGTTAAGCGATGATAATACTGCTGATTATTATAGCAGAATATTTGACACCTCAACTGCAGAAGCTGCCTTTATATCATATACAAACCATGCACTGCGTTACAAGCTGAAAAGCAGCAATCATAATTTAGAAGCTGAAGCTAAACTATCGGCACATCTCGGTTTCAGAATGAATATAGACAGGAAGAATTTATATCCAGTCAACAAGTTTAATGAATATTATTTATCGTTTACATCAATGGAAAAATTTTTGACAGTGCTACGTTTGGGGCGGATAAAAATGGAATCAGGAACTGGTCTATCTGCTCATCCAACTTTTTTAAATCCAATTATTGGTTGGAAGTATGATATAAACGAGCTTGAATATAAAAAAACAAATCCTTTATGTGCAGATCTGGCCTTTTTTTTCGATAATGGGATTTCTGGAAATATCAGATATTTTCCGAAAATGAAGCTATCATCAATATATTCTATCTTTGTTCCAAAACAAATAAATGCCCTTGAAACATCAATCAATTTTAATTTATTCGAAATACTCTATAATGAAATCGGTATTTACTGGGATACGGTTCCTCATCTGGAATTTTCATCAGAATTTATAAATGGGCCCTTCCAGATTTTTCTGGAAGGAGCAATGCACAAAGGAACTTCGATAAAAGGGTTAACTATAATTTCCAGCGAAAGTGCAGAACTGGGGCCATATTTTTATGATGATAATTATATGTATCAAATTAATGAAAATGTTCCTAAAAGCTTAATTTGGAACATTTCGACTGGTGTTCATTATGATTTTCTTTTAAAATATTCAGGACCGGCCAGACTTTCTCTGGAATATGTTTTCAATCAAAATGCTCTTCAGAAAGATGAACATGATAAATATAAATTGCTTTTAAATAATATTGAAATGATAGGCCAGGATAACCACAGGTATCCAATGTTTTTGCAGATGTTAGATTGGATAGATAAAAACATAGATTTCATTGATGCATATCAACATAGAATTATGATACGCATAGCGACAGTAAATAATAATAATCTACAATGGGCCGGAAATGTTATCTTCATTGGGCCTCATAACGGATTATTGTGCAATATTGAAACTGAACTGAAAATCGGTGATGATATAGCTTTAGACATTAGATACGATTTTAAAAAACCATTCCAAAAAAACACTTTATTGTACCATCATCCGTTAAAAAACAGATTATTTGGTGGTATCAGATACTTTTTCTGATACAAACAGCAATCGGGGGAAAATTCCAGATGAAAAGGCAAACCGGGATAGCAGTACCATTTCTATTAATTTTATTGGGATATTCGTCGCTATTCAGCAAATTACCTGTAGAGATAGCTGCCGTTGCAGCAACGCTTATTGTAGTACCTCTTTTGGGTTTGTACCTTTTTAAAGGCTTTTTTAGTGTAGGGTATGCAGGCGCATCAATTGCTTTAATTACATTTGACATATTTGCGTTAAAATCAGGTGCCGAAGCAGTATTTCCATTTACCGGGACATTTTTTTATGCCGGATACGCTGTGGCATATCTGGTGGAAGGATTGCTGTTTACCGATAAATCATATCTTTTTACTGCAAAGGTATTAAATTCTCTAATAAGCATTATATATATGGTTGCATCAGTGTTATCCTACTTTCTTTTCCCCAATGCAGCAGCTTATTATCTTCCGGCAATACTTGCGGTTGCTGGTTCTTTTTTGATAGGTTTATACATCGAAAAAAGATGCAAATTGCAAGAAACAAAAAAAGATTTAAAGAGATATCAGTTTAAATTAAAAGTTATTCCATCATTTCTGATAATAATGCTGTCTGTTTTAATTGTAATAGCTTATAATATTTCAAATAAAGAAACTGCAGTGAGTCCGGAACTCTCTGATGAAAATTTACAAAAAATCGATTCATTGAAAAAGTGTTTGAATACAGGTGATTCAGCAAAAATCCTTTGTAATATAGGTGAAGTTTTCTTTCTGGCAGGCCTCGAATATCAATCTGAGGAATGGTTTAAACGTTCAACTGCTGCAGATCCTACTAATCCGGAACCATTGGCATACATGGCAGCAATAATGGGTATCAAAGCCCGTGATGCAAAAGAAGCTATGACAAAACTGAAACTTGTTAACCAGTCTGTACAAATAATTGACAGTGTTATAGACAGAAACGAACGCAATTGCACTTTAAGATTAATCAGGGCTAGTTACTATCTGGAATTACCTTCTCTTTTCAAAAAAAGCGAAGTCGCAAGTGCTGACCTGTATTATCTCCTTCAAAATGAAAACTGCGATGAACACTTTCAGAAAAGAGCAATGGAGTTGATGAAAAAAAATAAGATTTCCGTCGCAAATAAAAAGATAAATGGTAACTGAAAAATCTGATTGATGTTTTGTCAAATAATGATGTAACCTGATAACGGCTCAGGCCATCGATACTCAATCTGAATTTGCAATAAGGAGTGCATAGATGAGTGATGTATTAAATAAATATGGGGCATTCGTGAATCCATTGGTTTCAGAAATACTATATTCGCTGGGAGCAGAAACTCTTTTCGAAAGAGCTGAAAATCATATAATGACAGGTTTTAACAGCATTGTGGAAGAAAAGAAAGTAATAGATCTGACGTGTGGATATGGTTCACTCATGTTTGGCCATAATAATCCTGAGATTATTGAAGAAGCTTGTCGTTTTTTTCAGGATAGAAAACCGATACATGTTCAGTTTTCCGCAAAAAAGTACACTGCAGAATTGGCTGAAACTATGGCCACAATATGCAAAGATATAACAGGAATTGATGTAATTGTCAGATTTGCAAATTCTGGTACCGAAGCTGTAGATCTCGCGATAAAACATTGCGAATTTAAAAGAGTTTTAAAGATACAGGATATGCAGAAATCTCTTGAGCAAAGGTTACTGCAGTTAACAAAGAGAGATGATCAGCCAGAGATTAAAATTCCTGGTAGCATATTTTCAGATACAGAACTTAGAGAACAGATATTTGATGAAAATCTCACGATTGAGCAGTTTCATGGGTATCTCACAAGGCTTAATGCCAAAGCTTTACAAGCAAGGCCGATCATATTTGCGTTAAAACAGGGCTTTCATGGCAAGTCTATAGGCGCTTGTCAGCTAACACATAACGGATTATATCGTAAAGCTTTCATGTATTTGGGTATAAATGCAATATTTATTGACCCGGAAAATTTATTTGAAATTGAAACAATTATATCAAACCTTTCCGAAACCCTTTACGATTTTAGAATCAATAATGGTGTGATCTCTCTTGAGAGAAAGCAATTTCCTTTGTATACTGCTGTTATTGCAGAACCTATTCAGGGTGAGGGTGGAATACGGGAAATCGATCCACTGGCGTTTTGTGGCACACGCAATTGGTGTTGATGAGTTGGAAAGAGTTGCTCCAGAACTACAACGACTCAGTTCTGAGGAACGCTGGGAGATGTACAATCGAAGATCTGTTTACTCTGTAAATGCTCCAGGGATACCATTAAAAATTAAATCTAAGCAAGGGGTTGAAGTAGAGGTAAGATTTTATATAATAAACAGAACTGCTAAACAACTGATAGATGACATAAATGGTTCACGTTTACATGAATTGCAGAGTTTTTTAAGTGACAATGTTAGTATTGCAAAGAAAGACGGATGTTCTGTAATTGGGTTCGGAGGGTTTTCTTCAATAGCGGCTAATAATTGCCGTGCACTGGAAATTGTAGATGGAATTGCCGTTACATCTGGAAATGCTCTGACTACCGGATTAGGATTTGGTGCAATGCTTTTAGGTGCACAAAAATGTGGTCTAGACATAGAAAATGCTGATGCTGCAGTTATTGGTGGGGCAGGTAATATTGGTCAGGTATATGGTGCACTGCTTGCAGAAAAAGTTAAAAAAGTTTATTTAATTGGAAGTAAGAAGTCCGGTTCTTTAAAACGGCTGATTAGAGCACGACAAAAAATTTATGACGAAATTGCCAAATCAATAATCAACATAGAATCAGATAATCAAATCTCCGGAATTGTGTCTGAGATTGCCCAGATCTCTGGAGTAAGGAAACTGATTGAAAATACCAGTGTTATTAGTATGCGGGGTACAGTTTTGGGCAACATAATTCTTGAAAAATACAATGAAGATCCATTCATTTTTATCTCAGATAATCTCGAAGATATTAAGAAAACAAAATTGATTGCCTGTTGTGCAAATGCAGCTATACCTTTTATTGGAAACGAATTTGTTGAGGCTGGAAGCGTAGTTTGTGACATAGGTGTCCCACCAAACTGCAAGGCCGAACTATACAAGAGAAGTGATATAGAGGTAATGTGCGGCGGGTTGGCTAAGTTACCAAATAACCAGATCCTTAATGCAGGTTTCATGAATGTTGAAGATGGATTTGCATATGGGTGTTTAACTGAGACAATTGTTATGGGTATTCTTGGGATTAAAGAAAATTATTCTTTTGGAGATATCTCTGCCTCACAAGTCAAAGAAATAACTGCTGTCGCACACGCTTTAGGTTTTAAACTGGCAGACAAATACCGATATTCAGCACAGTTTTGATTAATGGTAAATAATTATTGTATAGTTAAAGAGAATAAGCCTGAGTGTATTATAAGCATTAAATGTGTGTAAAAGTTTGAAAATTATGTCTATCATAATTACTGCATACTCTCCTGAAGATTGCTATTAATGTTTTTGCGTCCTTCAGTGGTTATCGGGTGGGAACAGTCCTTTAACCGGGTATTATCAATCAATGGTGGTATTGGACTTGCCTTCAGTGGAGCCAGACGGGAGACTGCAACAGTACAAAACTTTTTCGGCCAATCCCTTTCAAGTTCCGGAGTTGATGTATCATTACATATGGTTTACATCAATATCCCTGTTGATACCAAACTGATGCTGCCGCTCAACAGTGGTGGATTTACAATTTCGGGTGGCCTCGCTTGCATTTCTAGCCAGTGCCAGATTCAAAAACAATGTATTGTTAAAAGAAATTAATGATCGCTCCTTTTACCGTCCATGAGTATCGGGGTAGGTGGAGCATTCGGAGGTGAGATTCAATTGCGCAAACTGGATCTTTTAATAGCTTTAAAAGTCGATGCCGGTTTGACCAATGAGTCAAAAGATGAGTCGCTTCTGATTCGTAATTTTAATATTAGTATCGAAACCGGGCTTCGCTGGACAACAAAAAGGTTGAAAAAATCTCCAAAGTGGCCGTTATAGGGACTATAACTGTATTTATTTAACAGATAAGTCAGTAGGAGCTCGACCAAGAGTCATTAAAAACTTGATGGTATCGTCAATCTGTTGCTGTATTGTCTCATTGTCATGTGCACGGTTGGGATAAAGCGAATAGAATTTACGATATGACATGGGAGTTGCGTTGAGCATAACCGAACTTGCCCCAGCCTTAAGACCTTTGATGCGGGCATTAGCACTGATAGTTTCGAATGCGGTTGTGACAAGAACTTTTGCATCGTGATGGGCAATAATTCTGGCAACTGAAATGACTTTGAGCATCGTTTCTTCATCAACTGATGGTATCTGCCGCAGTGGTGTTTCCGGATGAGAGATGAAAGGTCCAAAGCTCATCATTTCTGCATGAAGCTCTGATGCGAGTTTAATATCGTTGAGGATATCTTCAGCTCTCTGTCCTGGAATACCGATAAGACTGCCAGTTGTCACAAGATACCCAAGCCTGTATGCTTCGCGAATTTCGTTGATCCTTTTTTCGAGACTTCGACCCTGACAGACTTTTTTATAAAGATCCGGATTGGATGTCTCGAAACGCATCAGGATAGCACGGGCTCCGGCATCGTATAATGCTTTCAACCCTTCAGTGCCCAGCTCACCGAAGCTTATACAGATAAGAGACGGATAATGTTCTTTGATTGTTTTTACAATATCGACAAGCTCTTCAATGGAATAAGCTCCTTCACCACTTTGCATCACCAGAGATTTGAACCCGTAATCGACAGATGCCTGCTTTACAGCAGCCATGATTTCGTCCATATCCATACGATACCTTGTGATTGAGGTATTGTGTGTCGATATCCCACAATAAGCACAGTTGTTTTTACAAATGTTCGAGAGTTCTATTATTCCATGGACACAACAGGAGTTGTCATGATATCTCTGCCGAAGGTGGTTTGCGGTCTGACAAAGCAGTTCCACATTATGTTCACCTGACATATTCAGCAGTTCAAGGATTTCGGAGTCGGGGATTGCAGTACCTTCAAGTGCAGACTGAAGGATTGATTTTTTGTGTGAGTCGGGAAATTCACTGAAGTTGATCGAGACAGTGGATGCATCGATCTTTTTCAGCTCAAAAAACAGATCTCTCCACGTCTCAAGGATATTGTTAGCTTCAACCGGTGTGATTTTCTCGATAACAAAGCCACCCTGCGCATAGACGAAATCACCAATTTCAAGATTTCTGAGCTCATTTATTGCTTTTTTCTCTTCACCATAGTATTCGATAACGACATGCGTGTCTTTAATAGATTTAATTCTGCCAGGGAGAGCATAACACATGGTGGAGCCTTACATCACGATAGGAAACGGTTCTTTATTCCGTCTCGATACTTTCGAGAAAGAACTCTTTACCACTTTTAAGAGATAGTGATGTACTTGAGCAGGATGGACATATAAATTTTCGATCAGGGTCTTCAAAGATTAAAGAACAATCTTTACATTGAAGTTTTGGCAGGTAATGCTTGATTTCAAGTGTGGCACCTTCAAGCAGAGTTCCGGATTTCATTTGATCGAAATAGAGGCCGATAGATTCATCATCAAATCCTACCAGTTCACCAAGGCCGAAACAGACTTTAACGACTTTTTTAGACTCTGCTTTTTCAACAGCCTGATTAACAAGATTTTGAACCGCATGATGCTCATGCATTGTAGGTATCCTCCCTTTTGGTTACATCCGGGGTGAAATATTTAGAGTCCAGTTTTAGTGAATCTTTAGGGCAGGCATCAACACAGGCCCCACAGGAGATGCATTGCATTCGTTTTATGGACCAGGTCTTTTCAGCTCGTACCACTTTTATTGCGTTTGCAGGGCATTTGCGCTGGCAAAGGCCGCAGAAGATACATGCAGAAGTGTCAATTACAACCTGACCTCGCGAACCTGCTGGAAACTCACGTGGTCCGAATGGAAACCTTTCTGTGACTGGCTTTGAAAAAAGATTTTTAACAAGCGTCTTTAACATTACAAAAAAGTGCATGATTATCTTTCTGTACAACTGATACAAGGATCGATAGTTAAGACCAACACCGGTACATCGGCCAGGCTTGCCCCCGGTAATATTTTAAGAAGTGGTGCGATGTTTGCAAATGTTGGTGTACGAACACGAACACGATCCAGAAATTTAGTTCCATTAGCCTTGATATAATAGACAGCCTCACCGCGCGGTTGCTCTGAGCGGGCGAAAAATTCCCCATTGGGAGTTCCGCTTACTTTAACGTCAATCGGACCATCAACCAATTTTTCTGTAGCCTGTGCGATAATATCGATTGACTGAAAGATCTCTTTTATTCGAACCATGCAGCGTGCATAACTGTCACCGGCACTTTCTACAATGGGTTCAAAATCGATCTCATTATATGCGGCATAGCCAAGCTTTCTCATATCGGATACTATTCCGCTGCCACGGGCTGTTGGACCTACTGCTCCTAAAGCGTATGCATCCTCTTTTGAAACGATACCAACGCCGCAGAGACGGTGCTTAACTGAGGCATCTTTTATAAATACATTTGTAAGTTCTTTAATCTCTTTCTCATACCCTTTAAGCCGCTCTACTATTTCCTTCATTTTTTCTTTGGAAATATCACGTCTGACTCCACCGACCTTAGAAGAGCCGAAAATTACCCGGCCACCGGTAGTTTCTTCTATGATATCAAGGATTCTTTCACGAATACGCCAGCTTTGCATGAACAAAGATTCAAAACCGAAAGCATCTGCCATCAGGCCAAGCCATAGCAGGTGACTGTGTATACGTGACAGTTCACTCCAGATTACTCTTAAAAAGTGGGCCCGCTGAGGAACATCAATCTTCATGATCTCTTCAATGGCAATACAGTATGTCATGCCATGAATAAAGCTGCAGATACCGCAGATTCTCTCCGCAACGTAAACATATTCGATAAAATCCTTTTTCTCAACAAGTTTTTCCAGGCCGCGATGAATGAATCCGATCGATGGAATAGCTTCAACCACCTTTTCATCCTCTAATACAAGATCAAGATGAATCGGTTCGGGAAGTACCGGATGTTGAGGACCAAAGGGAATAATTGTCTGCTTTTTACATTCCATATTAGTTCTTCTCTGCCGGTGGATTAAAAGGAGTCTTGATTGAAGTACGGTAAAAAGTACCTTTGTAATCTATAGCCATATTTTTCACCTCGACTCCGAAGAGATCGTGCATTTCGTTTTCATAAAGAAGGGCCTGAAGATAAACAGCGCTGACACTGTCGATACCAGGAGCTTCTGATGGTAATATTACGCGCAGATTTGTGAATGAGTAGTTTTTATCAAAAGAGTAGTTAACCTCAATGGTATCTGCGATCTTTGTACAGCAAATCTGTATCAGGCGATGTCCAGAATTTTTAAGTTTCTCTACTTGTGACAATAATTCATCGGCATTGATCGTGATCAGATTCTGTTCTTTAATCATAAATCAATCCTTTATGTTTTTCTTCTTAAAGTATATTCGTTCCCTGTTTTCCGAGACTCTTTCCTTTTTGAACCAGGTGTATCCCATGCGTTCAAACATGTAGATATTGCGTTTGCTTTTATGACTGGTGTAAACCTGGAAAAAATCGGCAGTGTTGAAGTGCTCTTCTACTGCCTGAAGGAGTTTTTTTCCGATTCCCATATTTTGATACGCCGGGTTAACAGCTATACGTCCGATATAGCAGACATTTCCTTCCATCCGGGAACGCGCTACACCCACAATTGTATAATTCATGACAGCTTTAAAGAATGTCCGTTTCTTGAAATCTTCTATGATTTCATCCTTTGTTTGGCGCAGCGGTGAGAGGGAAAAATCATTGTAGATTTCAGCTTCACTTTGAAATGCCAGATGTTGCAGATAAAGGATTTCGGATGCGTCAGAGGGATCAGCTTGGGTAATAGTCAACTCTTCGAGTCCCTTTGCCATTCTGCGAAGTTTCTTTCTCTTCGTTTCAAGGATTTCCAATCCTTTGGCAACACCTTCAATGATTGCTTCTGGACGTGCGGCGCATCCGGGAACATAAACATCTACAGGCAAAATTTTATCTACTCCGCCTGAGACATTGTAGCATTCGGCAAAAATACCTCCGGTACAGGCACATATACCTACAGCGACAACGACTTTGGGGTCAGGCATCTGATTGTATATGTTTTGAATAATCTCTTTATTAGCTTCGTTTACCGAACCGGTAACCAGAAATATGTCTGCATGTTTGGGGTTTCCAACATTGATTATTCCAAGCCGCTCAGCATCAAATCTGGGCATTAAACAGGCTAGCACCTCAATATCGCAGCCATTACAGCTTGAAGCATCGTAATGAATTACCCATGGTGATTTCTTTAACATAATTATTTAGACAAAAAAGATAAAATGATAATGTTACCAACTCCAAGAATCAAAGCTACAAGCCAGGAACTTGAAAATGCTTTCTGCCATTTAACACGAGCGAATGAGTTATCAACAATGCTCATCAGGAAATAAACTGCTGATGCAGCAAACAGGCCAGTAAGGATGTTTGATGAGAAAAACAGAAAAATTATTCCCAGTGCGATTATACTTTCATACCAGTGAATTATTTCAATCATGGCCAGTGCCCTGCCGGAAAACTCTGTGGTGATTCCCTTTATAAGCTCCTGGTGTGCATGATGAGAAGTGGAGAGATCAAAGGGAGATTTGCGTAATTTAATGGGTAGAATAAACAGGTATGCCAGCAGAATTCCGGCAAGCGGTATATATAAGGGTTTATCACAGGTAAAAATAGTCATGATATTGAAACTGTTGGTAATCATGTACATGCCAATGGCCGACAGCAGCACCGCCGGTTCATAGGAAGCGATCTGTACGAGTTCCCTTTGAGAGCCAATAAAACTGTAAGGAGAACTGGCTTTAAAGCCGCCAAGAACAAAAAAGATACTCGAAAGAGTAAGCGCAAAAATGACAAGAAGAAGATTTGCCCCCCAGGCAAATAACCCCGTTGTAAAAATGACCAGGATAAGTGAAAAAAGGACATAAAAGTTCTGTGACCGGCGTACAACCATCGTTTCTTTTTCAAAGAGTTTCAGTACATCATAAAAGGGCTGGAAAATCGATGGACCAACCCGCCCCTGCAAACGTGCGGTAATTTTACGATCGATTCCGGCCATAAGGCCTCCAATCAGTGGAGCGATAATTACAAACAGAATGACAAATAATATTTTCAGCATATTGGCGATACCACTGAAATAAGGATTAAGATAGTACTCACAGCAATGCCTGTAAGCAATAATTTCTTTTCATTAAAAAATTCCTGCATATAGTAACTTTTCATATCCATCTGTTGTGGTGTGTTAAGAGAATTATAAAAATCTATACCTTGCGGGGTATTTGCACCGGTAAGATATGCGTCAACAACTTTTACACTTTTCCCATACCTCAAAAAGCTTAAAGGGAATAAAGCAACCATTGCCAGCATTATCAGCATGATCACTATATTGCCATGTCCCATATCAACGGTGCGGTGGTAGATTTCTTCAATATATGGTTCTACCAGCGAATGAGCTACAAGAGGGAAAAAGCCGCAAACGGCAATAGTCAAAAACGCAAGAGCTCCCAGGGAAAACCATTCTGTCCGGCGGACAGTACCCTCTATTTCATCCTGTTTACCTACAACGGTCAGCAGACGTCCCATCCACTTAACCCAGTATAGTAAGGTAACTGAAGAACCGAAAATGACAAATACAGCCAATATCGGATTGAAATCCACAAGTGCCTGCAAAACAGCCCACTTACTGATAAGCATTCCGAATGGTGCCAGAAACATACCAGCCATTCCGATTTGCATCATAATAGATAATTTCGGCATGGTAATGATAAGTCCTGCCATGTCTTCAATATCACGGCTATGGATTTTGTGCTCAACAACACCGACACACAAAAACAGCAGGCATTTAGCAACTGCATGGAAAATTATAAGTAAAATAGCAGCCCAAACAGCTTCATAGGTACCAAGACCGGCACAGAGAACTATCAGGCCGAGATTAGCGATTGTCGAATAGGCAAGGACCTTTTTTGCGTCACGCTGGCTTACTGCGATACATGAGCAGAGAAAAAAGGTGACCCCACCGACAAGTCCAATCATGAAACCTGCAATGGTTCCTTCCAGAACTCCGGCAAATCGCAAAATCAGATAAACGCCTGCCTTTACCATCGTGCTTGAATGCAATAACGCCGAAACTGGGGATGGCGCAACCATGGCTCCAAGAAGCCATTTGGAAAAGGGTAGCTGTGCTGATTTCGCCAAACCAGCAAAGCACATCAGTGCAACAGGCAGCAGAATGGTTGCATTTTGAGAAAACATGACTTTGTCGAGTTCAAGGGTACCGACACGGGTTTGAAGATAGATAATTGCTGCTGCAAAACCGACACCGCCAAGGAGGTTCAGCCGCAACGCTAAAAAAGAGTTCTTTATCGATTCCGTTGTCCCTTTATAACCGATAAGTAGAAATGAACTTACCGTGGTTACTTCCCAGAAGAAATAGAGCCAGCGAAGATTGTTTGAAAAAACAATTCCGTACATTGCTCCAAGAAATGCAAAAACCATGAAAAAGAAAAAGCAACGTCTGTCCCGATATTCTTTATGGATGTGTTCATGAAAATCCCGCATGTATCCTAACGAATAGATACTGATAATTCCACCGATAATACCTATTATAAGTGCCATTACTACTGATAAACGATCAACAACAAGCGGGTGCTCAATTTCAATGTGAGGCCCTTTAAATTCAAACCACAAGAGCGGGAATAACTGGACCACAACAAACAACGTAACAAGCTTTTGTTTATGGCGTATACCGGTGAATAACACATATAAAGAGAGTAAAATCTCTGCTGCAATTATAGCGTGATCTGCAAATCCCCAGGGTACAGTAAGGAATTGCATGTCACTTTTAAAATATTCTGAGGCAAGCTGTATAGATGCTGCAGAAAGGACAAAAAAGGATGTTGTCACTACAGCAAATCGTGCAGCGTTATTTTTTAGAAATAAAAGGATGACAGAAATAATTAAAGGAAATGCAATTAAAAATAATGGCGTAGACATAGGCAGTATCTATTGGAAAATTTAACAGTGTTGGCTTAGAGGGGGGTGCTTTAGGTATGTGCACTTGATCTTGCTCTGTTTATTCATCCGAAAGCTATCTTTGACACTATGCGATTCGATGGTAATTTTCCTGCCATAATCCAAGAAACTATATATCGAAATCTTACACATTTGAAAGCCTCTGAATAAACAGGCCACTAATATAACAAAATTTAGTCCGAAAAACAATTTATTGTTCAATTTTTCACAATTTTCTCTGAACAGCCATTATGTGATTATATATAGTGATGTAGAAACATTGAGAAGTATGACACCTTGTGGGCACAGAGGAAACCGCAACTGAATTGGTGCAAATAAGTGGTTTTTATGACATCAGCCTGTTGGCATCAGGATTTAGGGTTAATTTTCTTGCAGAAGTACTGAACGCGCTCAAAAATTACATATTTGAATTAAATTCGAATATATTATTGTTATAACAAGTCCTTGAAAACACCTTAAAGTTTTCAAGGACTTTCTTATTTCAAAAAATGTCTGTTGTGATTTGAGAAATGCCCGAATGGTAAAGAAATACTATTGATTGCTCAGTCCAACAACCGTTTATCACCTTCAAGCTTTCGAATTTCAGTTACATCCTGCGATACTTCCAGGCACCCTCTATAGACACCTTCATCATTTCGCACTGCAAAATATCGTATATGAATAAATTTGCCCTGTATTTGAATCCAGAATTCTGCAGTATCTCTTTTCCCAGACCTGAAATCGTCCAGAATTTTCTGTACAACATGAACGCTTTGGGGTGGATGACAATTCTGAACCTTTCTCCCAATCACAGCAGGGCTTCTGGGAAAGATTCTTTCTTTTGTAGCAGAATAATAAGCGACAGTATCATTTTCATCGACAAAAGAAATATCGACTGGCAGGCTTTTTAGCATTAAATTGATTTGTTCTATACTTAGTTTTCCGGTGTCGAGGTTAATTGTATCTTCTTCCTTAAAGGATTCCTCCTTTTGGGTTCTTACAATAGATGTCGATGCTGGCTCGATCCAGGCATATCCGATTTCGGGTTCTCCACTACGTATTTGCTCCCAGACTTCATCGGGGAGCTTCTCAATTGAAAGGGGAAACAGGATATGCTCTTCCTTATAAATCATGTCTCGTATAGTTTGGATCGCTTCATTGATGGATTCGATAAACGCCTTTTTATCTCTATTGGAGAGGTCCGATGCTGATTTCTTAAGCATTTTTCGGATGTCATCATCCAAAGCCCACATTACCTGTGTAGGTCCGGAGATATCAATCTTTTCCAGGTATGGAAAAAGCTGGTTTTCTTTTCTCAGGTAGTGAATGTCTATTTTCATTAAGCTGGAAACCAGTTCCTGCAGTTCTTGAGTGAAGTTACCAAAATCATCAGATGCGTCCTGACTTAGAGAAGAACAAATATGTCCTATCTTGTTCATGATCTCTTCTGATGTCCGGTTCTCCAGCATGAAAGTGTGGACGGGATGTCCTTCTGGAACGGCAGGCGCATCTTTTTCCTCAAGGGATTCCTTAAACACCTGAACATGAACATCGCAAAGCCTTTTCACTTCTTCGCTTGCCATGCCTTCAGCAATCAGAGCCTCTTCCATCTTTGATATTTCTGATGCATCTGTGTCCTTGATCAACTCCCGAAACCGACTCTTAACGCTTTCTATTTTTGCCCCGGCATGAAGGTCTTTGATTATTTCTTTTAACACCTCCTGCCTAGCTTCTGCATCTTCAAAATGTTCGATTTTTGAGTCACCCGAAGAACAGGATACGGCTTCACCAGTTTCCTTCTGGATTTTTGCGGAAATCTTTTTTATCATCTCATCTACATTCAAACCACCAATGGAAGCTGCCTGAGAAATGGTTGCAATGTTCCCGACAGTTTTTCGTGCAACAGGATTCTTAAGCAGCTTAAATTTTGGGGACAATTCCACCAAATAATCAAGCATGAAATCGTATCGGGTAATCAACTCTGTGATTTTTGTTTTGGGTGAAAGTTCCATCCCTACTCCTGTTCCTGTTTAGAATTTTGGTATTGTAATCTGGAATTTGTTTGGAATTTAAGATTTGTGAATTGGTGCTTTCTGGTCTGAAATTCTAAATTTCCATTTCGCTCTCCTGTTGATCATTTTTAAGTTGACATATATTGTTTGAATATCAAAAGTCTGTCGAATCGATCAGTTTTTTTTACCTTTTTCAATGTTGAATTTATAATCGAACGACCGCCATCTGGTTACAGGAAAGCGTTGGGTGAGCGATTTTATGGTCAGCTCCTGAATACCCAGCTCTTCCATGAGGCCGATAGGTGCATTAATGATGTTTTTCTGATGTACTGTGAGATTTTTTTTCATAAAACCTCTGATGAATTTATTAGTACTCACTATCCATATATAAGATTTGTTCACTATTGTAGTCAACATTAAAGGTCAGCAAGCAGTCTTGAGGGAACAGAGAAAACCGTTACTACTCTTATGTGTTCTTAATTTGTCCCGGAGCTGTTCAACCTGTATCGCTTTAAAAACTACATATCTGAATTATATTCGAATATATTATTGTTATTAACTGCTGTAACTTTTAATAACAAGTATCTTGTAGGAAATCAGAAATAATCAGATAAAAGCAATTCAGACAGAATCAGATAGAATCTCTGATCAATTGAGCCTTAGGTATGAGTAATTTCTTAACTGCCGATTCTTTGTTTAGATATTTCTCTCTGATTGTTTCTGTTTAGAATTGTTATCATTCAACCGTTTTTAGCAAGGAATCAGAAATATGAAAACTATTCCACTAAGTCGAAGCGTTAAAGCTGGTTTGGTACTAATTGCAGTCTCATTGCTTGCCTTTGAAGGATTTGCGCAAGATCCCAATTTTCTCATATTTCTGGCATTCGGACAGTCTAATATGGAAGGAAATGCAAGGCCTGAACAACAGGATTTAACCGGTGTGAGTGAGCGTTTCCAGATGTTACCGGCAGTGGATTGGCCCGACAGAAGCCGGACCAAAGGAGTTTGGACTACCGCTGTTCCGCCAACATGCCGAAACGGTACCGGATTAAACCCCGGCGATTATTTCGGTCGCACTCTTGTTGACAGCCTGCCTGCTCCATTCAAGATCGGTATTATTAACGTTTCTGTTGCAGGAACTGCAATAGATATTTTTGACAAGAACAATTATCAAAACTACATCAACGGTGCAGCGGATTGGCTGAAGAATATTGCAAGAGAATATGGTGGAAACCCTTATGGACGGTTAGTGGAAGTGGCTAAGATAGCACAAAATGATGGTGTGATTAGAGGATTTCTGCTGCATCAGGGTGAAACAGATGCCTACAATAACTCCTGGCCTGTCAAGGTCAAGAACGTCTACAACAACCTGATTGCGGATCTGAACCTCGATGCATCAAAGATACCATTACTGGCCGGAGACCTGCTCAGTCAAAATGCCACTGTCCAGAGTCTGCCTAACACTTTGCCAAATTCCTATGTGATTTCATCAGCAGGACTTAGAGGTGCAGATCAGTACCATTTTACCGCTGATAGCTATCGGGAATTCGGCAAACGCTATGCTATCAAAATGCTGGAAATTCTTAGAGCACAAGGCTTAACTGAAGTAAAAGGTGACAGAAAAAACAATCGTTCCAATAACGGTTATGTACTGAATAACAATATGGAATTCGGGAACGGAAAAGCATCTGTCTCATTCGAAATTCCCCACAGCGGTTTTGTCTCTGTAAAGGCCTATTCACTAAGTGGAAAACTGATTGCCGATCTTGCCAGTGAGAATTTTTCTCAAGGCAGACATGTTCTGCAACTAAACCCAAAAATGAAACATGCCGGGGTATTTATAATAAAAATGAGTTCTGGATCGTTTTCTGCAGCCCGGACAATGGCGTTTGTTGAAAGATAAAAGGCACTTTTAAACTATAAGTACCTTCCTTCAGGCGCTTTTCATCTAAGCGCCTCGTTCCGGGGAGACGTTTGGGCTTGTGGGGGTGGAGATGTATTGGTTTTTAGGGAAAATACGTGGATAATACAACACAAGTACCCAGTTGAAAGCGGTATCATAGATGGAGCCCTTACGCAAACATATCTCAGGCCATGCGGGATCGCCGGAAATCTTATCACCTCTATCTGCCAGAATAAAGATGGTGTACTCTGGATCGGGACAAACAGAGGCATCAGCACATTGACCTTTGGCACAATGACCTTAGGCCCAACAGCAATAAAACCGAATAAAAGTCAAGAGCGTTATACTATATCTAAAAACAGCCCTTATTCCATTCTCAACATAGGTTCAAATTCCAGAAAGATTCCTGCAGGCGCAGGCATATATCTGCTTAACGGGAAAAAAGGATCATCCTCGACTAAACAACTGCCCCTAAGGACAGTAAATTGTTATATAGTCAAACCCGACAGAGACTCTAAGACCCCATGATGTAACTGTGAACTTGATCCAAGTGCCTTTTCCGTTCTTAAGTCCCCCTTTGGGGGATTTAGGGGGCGGGAGATTTAAGGGACGGGGGAAAATTTTTAACAATCAAATTACTTCTGATTAGATATTGTTTTTGATATTATTCTCTATTTTTATCCGATTTGATATTATCAATGTATTACTGCAAATACAGCAACTTTTTATCTATATTTCTGTCTGTTTCTGTTTGAATAAGATAGATCCCTCTGGTGATATTCTTAAGCTGAATTTCGATCAAACTGGTTTTACCTGAGAAGAAATTAAATTTTTCTGACAACACGACTTTTCCATCCAGGGAGAACACTTTTACTTTGATAAATCTGGAATCATCTGCCTGTAAATACAGGGTTTTCTTTGATGGGTTATAAAATGAAGAGTGCTTTAAAATTGATGAGTTCAGTTTCTTCACCGATGGAATGTCAACAAAAAACAGTTTGTCAACATTGGGCCCATCTGCACCATTAATTGTCTCCAGAGTAATAATGGAGCTGTCTGCGGGCAATGAGAGATCCCATAACACTTTTGAATCCCAGGTTGTCCAGTTTCCTGTAGTTTCGAAATCAACAGATTCTATCTGCCTGATGCCATTTACAGAAACAGATAGACTCCTGGTTGTATCGGAACCGTTTGAGAATGTAATAAAAACCTGAACATGTTTAGTGGCTGTATAAACAGGGATTTCGACCGATGATCCCGTATTCTTTGAAAAATTGACGTATCCGGTTCCGGAAAAACCGGCATTTTCTGATTCTGTATTTGCTTGCCTAAGAGTTCCATTTTCTGCCTCGAAGACATACCTGTTAGCAGGCCTGAAATAGGCTGTGATAGAAATGTCACTGTTTAAAGAGGAAATGGTATATGGGTTCCGAAAGTTATAACCTCCACCCCAGCTATCAAAATACCAGTCTTTTTGGGCAGTAGCAGTAAAAGTCACCTTTGTACCTTCAGGAAATCTTGATCCTTCAGGGTCCTGTTTGACCGAACCTTCGCCCAAAACACTAAAGTTAACCGTATAGTATTTTCTTCTGTCCTCAGTAAAGTATGCAGTTACTGTCTTGTTACCAGTCATAACTAATGTTGCGGGATTGGTGTCTCCGGTAAGATCTCCATCCCATTCGTAAAACATCCATCCGGAGTCCGGTATGGCTGTTATCGTTACGCTCTGATCCTTTGGAAAACTTCCGCCGGAAGGTGTAACGGTACCATGGCCTTTGGGTACCGACACAGAAAGGCTGCAAAGTGTTACAGATGCATTGATTGTATTTGAAGAGGCACCCAACCCGCCCATCGAATTGGCAGCTCGAACTGTATATTTTGCCTTTGAATCAATATCACATTGAGCAGCGGTTACACACTTATAAAATGCATCGTTTTTAAATACGACCCAGCACATTGCATTTTCATCATCATTCCATTTAAGAGTTGAGCCATCCAGGGTTACAACCGGGGCCTTAACCTGTTCAGTTAATTTTGCAGGTCTCCAGTTGTCAGATCCTCCCAATACATTTTCTACAGTGTACTTCGCAGCTTCGGAAGCACTTAACACTGGATTTAATCTGACGGTAGTTCCGTTTTTGGTGTATGTAGTACGACGGCCGCTAAGATCTACAAGTGCTCCGGAAGCGGTTTTGCTGTTGTATTCGGCGAAAAGTGATGGTACAACATTCATCGGGTCGCCCCAGGCCGCGGAGGTGGGTAATTTTTTCATGGTTGTGTTGATAAAGACACATTTGGGTGAATTGTTCCAGGGACGTCCCAGTTGATAACTGTCTACCGAACCGTCGATAGTACAATTCATAAATACATAGCCCCAGTCTGTACTGGTTGCAGGTGCGGTTATATAGCTTACTTTGTTAATGTATAGAAGGACTTCATTGAAAAAAATATCTCCGCCACCGCAGATAAAATCGGTGGTTCCATGAATTTCTCCACTTTCCCAATAAGTTCGGGTTCCTTTTGTGTAGTAGGTGTCCTGGGTACTCAATAACTTGACATTTTTATAGATAATCTTGTTTCCCTGCTCCATCACAGCCACATGTCGCCCTGTTTGCGAATAGGTTGATGGCTGGTTCCAGTTTGCCTTGTTCAGAATAGTTAAATCCTGAAGATAAAGGTTATTTGCTTTGTTAAAATAAAGGGTCGAGGTGATACTTATCCCTTCATCAATCGATTTATTAAAAATGACGGTTTTATCTGCGCTCTGTCCGATAAATGAGACATTTGAAACCGAAAATGTGGTCATCTGGTTGGAATTGCCGGTAAGAGTTCCTATATTGTATTCTCCATCGGGAAAAAAGAGATAAAAACGCTCAGTAGATGAGGCGGCAGCAGCAGCTATGGCATCTTTAAAATTGCCATTTACACCTATTACAAAATCGAATGGCTTCTTAGTTACAGCAAATAAAGCCTGTGTTGATATTATTACTAAAACTATGAATAGGATGCAGTTATGTATCAGTTTATTCATTATAAACCTTCATAGATTAATGCGTCGATTAATGGATGAATACTTTTAATAATATACTGGAAGTTATGGATATAAGCAGGGAATATTTCGGGCAAGAATTTTTCAGATTGTCTGAACTGTGATTCTTTTGATTAGCATGATTAATCTGATTTTTCAGAACACTTTTCAGAATGCTTTTATTCTATTAATAGGGCTCCTTTTCCGTCCTTCCAATCATTGCCTTAATCACAATAATCATACTAATCATAGTTCAGACCTTTTCCTCCCATCATTGTCCCAATCACCATAATCATTCTAATCAAAGTCCGGTTTCCACAATCCTTCCAATTACGGTTTAAACTATTCCTGCCATCCATTTTAGGCTACTGAGACCTTGATTTGATAATTTCCGGTTTCCAGGATTGATATTTTGCCCTCTTTTGGTCTTATAATGTCTCCTAAATCTCCCATTGGGAGACCTTAAGAACATTTAATGCAACTGGTGGATTAGATATAAGGGTCTTATTCCTTTCCGGAAGTCCCCCGATGGCCATTGGGATTAGGGGGCAGAGGGAAAGGGACGGGGCATTATATCTAATCATATCACATTAATTCTACAAATCACCTGAGTAATAGTTTATCTTTAACCTAATTTGTACGATTTGTTTAGCGTGAATCGTACGATTTAGGATAAAATTAAAACATTATGAAAACAATCATACATGGTCAGATATTTGACTTCATAAAAAATCCTTCCGATTGCAGTAATCCTGGTGACAGCTACCGTTTTCTAGTTGATGGCAGTTTAGTCATCGAAAACGGTTATATAAAAGAGGTCGGTGATTTTAATTCGATGAAATCGAAATATTCTGATTACAGGATTATCGACCATTCCGATTGTCTTGTGATGCCCGGGTTTATTGATACCCACATTCATTACCCTCAGACCGAAATAATTGGCTCTTATGGCAGACAGCTTATCGACTGGCTTAATGAATACACCTTTTCAGTTGAAAAAAACTTCAATGACAGGGAATATGCTCAAAATATCGCCCGGCTCTTTATAAAGGAACTGCTCAAAAACGGCACGACTACTTCCATGACATACGCCACTCAAAGTGCTGTTTCTGCAGATGCGATATTTGAAGCTGCATCCGAGTACAACATGCGTTTTATCGCTGGGAAAGTATTGATGAACCGTAATGCCCCGTCTGTTATCTGTGACACTGTTGAAAGTGCCAGAAAAGACTGTGAGTGTCTGATAAACAGATGGCATCATGAGGGAAGAAATCTCTATGCTATCACACCCAGATTCGCGATTACCTCCGATATGGAACAGTTGAAAATGGCAGGGGAGCTTCACAAAAAATACCCTGATACGTTCATACAGACCCATCTTTCAGAAAACCCTTCAGAAGTAAAAACAACACTGGAGCTGTTCAGTGACTGCCGCGATTATCTTGAAGTCTACGAGACAGCAGGGCTTGTCGATGATTATTCTTTCTTTGCACATTGCATTCACCTGTCTCAATCGGAGCGTCAACGCCTCAAATCAGCAGGTTCGATTGTTGTCCATTGTCCCACCTCCAATCTTTTTCTGGGTAGTGGCCTTTTTTCTCTGAAAGAAACGATAGAATCGGGGATTAAGACCTGCATAGCCACTGATGTAGGTGCAGGGACATCGTTTTCGATGTTTCGCACTCTGGGTGATGCCTACAAGATCTCACAGTTACAGGGTTATACTGTGAATTCTCTGGAAAGCTTTTACAGTGTGACTTACGGGGCTGCAAGGGCACTGAAACTGGAGGATAAAATAGGCAGTTTCAGAATTGGAAATGAGGCCGATTTTATTGTCGTGGATTACAGAACTCCTGATATCCAGAAACACCGGATGAACTACCTGGTAAATCAAGGTAAATGGAATGTGGAGAATATGTTGTTTGGCCTGCAAACCATGGGTGATGACAGAAACATAAGTGCAACTTATATAATGGGAATGCCTGCATACTGTTCGGAGGGAGCCTGTATATCAGAGTCATAGTCCTGTTTTTATTCGTGTGATTCATATTACCTATGAAATTTTGTTGTATAAGGAACTCGAACAACTCAACTAAGGAAACACCCACGAAAAGAATACTCTTTCACATTTTGAGTTTCCAAAGTCTCCCGATGTACATCGGGAGATTTAGAGGGCTGGATTCAGTGGGTATTGGGGATTATTGCATAAAAAAGTATTGCCAACACGGTAGTAAATTGAATATCTTGTTTTAACAATATCCCGTTCGCTCGAGTTCTGTTTCGTTTTTTTTCGTTTCCATTGTTATTATCTCTGGTAGTTTTAGGTTTGCTTTTTGTAAGTTTGAAAAAGAACAGGTTGCAAAAATATCTGCCTTTCTTACACAGAATTTGACGCGGGCAAAAACAAACACCTCAAATCTGTCTAAAGGAGGCATTCTATGACAGATGCTCCCATCAGATCAGTAGCAGTAATGCCCCAACAGAAAAAGCACTACGAATCATTGCTTCCTCAGATTTCAGCCATTACAGAGTATACTCCACCACCAATGCCTGTCGAAGAAGCCGTGGGAGAGGCAAACCGGGTTATTGCTCTTATAAAAGAAGACAGGGCCAGGCTTGAACTATCAGGAATTAAACTTCACTATCTGGATAGCTTTGAAGCACGTGCTGGCGCATTCATCTGGAGTGCCGTAGAGATGAGTACCCACATAAAAAAACAATCAACTGCAAGAGATGAGTGGGAAGAACTGAAACCAAAAGCAAAAAAAGTGAGGCGCTATTTACTGAAAGTACTCAAAAGGGCATTCCGGGAGGATAAAGATCTTTCCGATGCTTTAAAAAGGATAATCAAAGGACGGAGCAGGCATGACTGGCTTATGGATTTTCTTTCCATAAGCAGACTGGCGCAGGAAAATAAGGAGAAACTTCAGGAGGTTCATGCAGATCTTTCTCTGATAGAACATTCTGCAGAACTTTACACAAAACTCTCAGATATTCTTGCTCGAATGGTAATCGAACCCGATGAGATCCGTTCCACCAAAGTTGCCTATTATAAGGCCTGGACTTATCTCAGGGAAGCTCTCAAAGAGGTATATGAAGCTGGGCAATATGTATTTGATGAAGATGATAAGAGGCATTCTCTCTACTACAGCGAGTACCATGTTCGACTTGGCAAAGCTGCTGCCAGAGCCAGACGTAATAAAAAGGCCCTTGAAAAAGACCAGAAGAAAAGTAAAAAAGAACAGAACGCAGTTGATAATCAAATAAATCCGGTAAAAACTATGATTTCGCTTCCAGAACACCCCGAAACCGGTACTCTAAGACCTCTTAATACAACCGGGTGAACATAATTTCTGATCAGGACAATACCCGTCTCTTTTTCCTCTTTATTTCTGTTCACTTTCTTTAATAGTTTGCCGCCTTAAAGACTGCAGGCAGGTCTCTGCTTTACTTCTTCCGCAGCTACAAAAGGACTGATGAGTACCTTAAGGATTAAAAAATCCATATTGAGCGTTCATGATTAGCTTTTTCACCGAGGAAAAACGGAAAATTGCTATTACATTTTAGCATTTACCAGGATTATTACTGGATTAAATGAAATTTGCCCGGATAAATCGAAAAAAAGAACCGGCTAAATTTTATAATTATCGTATTAAAATAAAATTAAAATCGGATAAGCAATTGAAAAATTACGGTTAATATCAGAAATTAATCGTATGGAAAGAAGTTTTGATCGTATAAATAATAAGAAATTATCGTCTGAATTAAAAACATCTTTGGATGAATTTGTAAAATTTCAGTATGAATGAAATTTTTCATGGATAGAAACAGAAGATGTATTGGTAAATTTTGATGTTTTTAATGTTGAATTGGATATTTGATCAGATGAATTTAGAAGAATGATTTCACTACCATCCCATTATGAGAAACTAATACCAAATAATTTCCCAAATTCGCGAAATTTAGCCACTTTTTAACAGATTATTGCTTTAGCGAGTTCACACATTTTCTTTTGCATTAATTTTCTTTTTACTCTAAAAAACAGGGGGCCTGTATATCAACACGAATGTGTGGACCATTACTGTGCTTTTCCTGTTCGTGGATATTCGAGTCTGCAATATCTAAATTTTAAACAGGGACAGCCCGCCTACGCAAAGACGCTTCGGTGGGCTTCGGTTTCTCGTTTAGATATTCTATTCAGATTACTCTTTCATCCTGGTCTTTTCTTGTTTGGATATTGATGATTGGTTGTTGGAATTTGGTATTTGTGATTGGAAATTTTTATTTATGTACTTGCAATTCCCAGTGTAACAGCCAGGATTTGGCAATCAAATCGAAAGAGGATGTGATATTTAGTTTGTTGCGTGAAGCAATTCCGCTCTTGTATAATTATTGTATGAAGAAAAAACTGATTTCCTTGCTTACGCTCCTGTTTTTCTCCCTTTATTTTTGTAATGATTATGGAGTATCATCCGGACCCCAATCTAATACTTTCATTCCCGATACCTTACCTGCCATAACCATTCCTGTAAATAACAATCTGCCGTTATTAGAAGTGGGAGATGGTACAGAATCGGGTTGCAGTTTTGAAGCTTTGGAGAAAGCAATCGACTCTCTGGTAAAAATGAAAAAAGGGGGATCGATTCGTTTCTTGACCGGTGGTAAACCGATTACAATTCCCATAATACGCAGTCTGAAAATTGTTTCGCCAGATTCTTTATTGGTAATCGATGGCGGGAACATGATCACGCTGGATGGGCAAAACCGGTGCAGAATTATTGAATGTAAAAACTATGCCCGCCTGGTACTGGCAAATATAAGACTTGTTAATGGTATTGCAGACAGCTCGGGAGGTGCACTTTTACATCCCTGGTATGGTACTCTTGCCTGCTATAATGTTACTTTTGTTAACAACCACTGCATTGCACGCGGGCCTGAGTTTGGTGGAGGTGCAGTTTTCGCAGGTGGACTGGATCAGGCAATTTTCCAGCAGTGTATCTTTATCGGTAATTCCGGTAGTAATGGTGGTGCCATTCTGAACCGTGGTACAAACCTGAAAATAGATTCCTGCTTATTTGACAGGAACATTGCGACCGGTAATGGTGGCGGTAAAGATGCCGGGGAAGCAGGAAAAGGGGGGCTGGGTGGAGGAGTCTATATAGATGGAATGAATTATGATATGGCAGAACCTTTTCAATTACAAAAAACAACATTCTGTGGAAATGTTTCTCACTGCCATGGCAGTGCAGTTTTTTCCTATTACTACAAAAACAAACCTGGGATAAGTGGCGCGCTGATCGAGCAATGCTCTTTTAATGATAATGTTGATTCAGGAACTATAACCAGTACCGGTACACTCTATCATGAAGGGGCACCCCTGAAACTGCACTCATCGACATTTGCAGGAAATTCGACACTTAAACACGCCGGTGCGATTTTTCTTGGGCCGGATGCAAATGCAGAAATTGTCAACTGCACGTTTTACCGTAACAAAACGCCTGGCAATGGAGGAGCGATATTTGGGGGAAGACAGAATATAGTAATCTGGAATTGCACCTTTTACGGAAACGAAGGAAGCTACGGTCCTGCAATTTTCAATGATGTTGCTGATGCTGTTACCATACGCAATACATTGTTTGTTAATAACATTCCTCTATTAAACCAGTATGCATACAGGAATTGTACCGCCACCTATACAAAAGGTGAAACAGTGTTGCAATGGCCACCGGAGAAGGTTAATGGAAAGCCGGATAATCCTTGTATTTCAGAAGCGGTTTTTATCGATCCACAGATTGATTCCCTTGCCTTTAACGGGGGGATAACCAGGACTATGGCTCTGGCAGAAAACAGCCCGGCAATAGGGATTTGTGACTCCTGCCCTCCAACGGATCAATGTGGTGTTGCCCGCAAGGAGAAATGCGATGCCGGAGCCTTTGAAAGACGTTAAGATAACCGTTTATAATTGTTTGCGTTGATTGATTTTGAGACTACATCCGAAAGAAACTCTATTCTGATTTGGACGATACTGTGTTATCCCGCAGAGCCTTTCAGGTTAGCGGGTCAATAGCTTTGAAAAACATAACTATAGGTCGAAGCTATAGGCCCGATAAGACAAAGCGCTAAGCTTGCTTATTCTCCAGCCGTAAATACTCCTGGCTCAAATGAATCAGCCTTTGCCCCAAGCTTCTTTAACCGCAACTGTGCATATTCTATCTATTTCAGGAATAAACATGGTAATACACCTAAGTTGATGCAATTCACGCCCTCAAATACGTCACCTCAAACCCCTTGATACTCCTATACTTCTGCATCCAGTTCGCCAATGCTTTTATCTGCTGGAAAGAGGTCTCCTGAAGATCACCTTTGAATTCATCTTTCACAGTTACAAGGTGGATGTGTACTTCTTCATCCTCGGGCTTTATTCTCAGAACAGTTTCCACAAATTCCATGAAATTGCGGATCTGGAAAAAGAGGCGGATATAAGGATCGGTAACCACAATGCGCCTGGCACCACGGAGATAATCGGAAAAGAGTGCTTCGAACGTGATGCCCCTCTGGTTCTCTTTGAATTCAAGGTGCTTAGGCATCGGTTCCTGCGGATTGGTTTCCGTTTGAGAAGTAGTATCGGAAGATGCAGGAATGAGTTCGATAATCGACTGAGGCTCTTCTTCTGAACTCTCTTCACCACTGCCATCCTTTAATAAAAACAGGTCACAAAGATAGAGGTTCGTATGATTTCTTTTTAAATCATCAATTTTTGAGTCAATTTTTTAGCGCCCGGGGTAGGACCATGCTTATGGCTTTAATTATCAATTGGTTAAATTGCATTACAAGCCATTTTTTAATCAATTAATCTCATCATGGTTTTTCCACGCCTGAAGCTCCGGTATATGGAGAATTCCGCACATTTCAGTTGAAAGATCGCGAGACCGACCGGATAGAGCCAGTGTGAAAGCTCCGATCTTTAATCGCTTAAAATTTGACTCTTACAACAAGTTAATCATTTGATTATACTGCATTTGGCTCAGGGTCCGATCCTGTTCTGCCAACGAATGCTGTACTTAAAACAGGTTGTCATTTTCTTTGCTGTCATATTATCTTAACTGCTGACCCCATTGATGTGAAACGAATATTTTGGTAAAATTAATCAAATAGTGTCTGTCTGGAAACTATCCTTTCAATCGAGACATTGTGGACTGACACTAAATATTGCCTGATGCCTTTCCGAATACTTAAATACGAAGTGGTCTCTTGGAGTCATATTTTTCTCTGGGAGGGTAAATGAATACATGTGAAGATTCCAAATTAATTTCCGGGTTACTCTATATTTCTAAAATGCTTCTTGAACGGGGTGTAAGACCTGATATTCATCGTATTTTTAAGATAATGTATTTCGCAGATAAAGAATCTCTCAAATTATACAAACAACCGGTATTTGGTGGTTTTTGTGCAATTCCCTACGGTCCGGTTCAAGACGAATTATACAAAATTATTAAAAAATGCAGAGATGGAAAGAGTAACTGCTGTGATTTTGAAGTCATAGATAAAATGTTCATTAATCCACTTAATGATTACGATAGTGATGAGTTTTCTCAAAGTGATTTTGAATGTTTGGACAAATCTATTTCAGAAAATGCAAATCTTACATTTGAGGAATTGAAAAATAAATCGCATGATGCCGCCTATGAAAACACAGCCATAGGTTATCCAATGAATTTACTCGATATTGCTTCTGCTTCTGGATTGAACCAGGATGAGATCGAATACATTAAAGAGGTAGAACAAAACCGATACCTTTTAGTTGAAGAATAAAATGACTAAGCTTGGGGAGTTTTTCCCGGAAGAAAATCAAAGTGATTATATCGGTAAAGTTATAAAAATAAGATCTGTAATAAAACTCTACGAGCTCTCAACAACACCCCCTAAAGAAAAAAGATTTGTGATAATTGGTGAATCGGTTAATGAATTTGCACTCCTGTTTATAAATAGCAACCTTAATGAGAATGTCCATAGACCGGGAAGCATCACTCATAGTTTGCAAATCGCAATCAACAAATACGACGGATGTAATTATTTAAGACACAATTCATATGTAGATTGTACAAGGATCATACCTAAGGATAAAATTACGGTAATTTCGACTATTACCAATAATCAAGATTTGTATTTAGGTAAAATGGATCATACTCACTGGAATGCTGTATACACCGCAGTTGTTGGTGCTCCAACAATCTCACCTAAACAGAAAAAAATGTTCAAACTTGTTTAACACTTTCCATAACCGCGTTTCGATAAATCTTGTTGAATTTACATGGAAAAGATCGGTTTCCCGTGGAATCAGAGATAATTTCAGTTCATCGGATATCTTTAAAAACGCCAGGACCTTTTGAATCGAATCTCTCAGACGTGCTTATTTTGGTAAATAAAATTGGCAAAGATGCTTATAGTTGAATTATTTTGATAAAAGTACCCAAATTTAATTTCAGATGTATTAAATTCAAAAGAGCATAAGTAAGGCATGGCAAACTTCGCCAATGCTTGGAAACGGGTTGCATGCCAGACTCAACAGATATTCGACCGGAGAAATAAATGAATAAATTTTCAATATTCTTCATAATAACAGCCTTTTGCATAGTTGCACGGTCGGAAACATTATCTTCAGGTGAAAATCAAACTCTGCAATACGATACAAATACAAAAATGGATTCTCTTAAAATTCCTGCCTACGAACTTTATCCCGTGGTGAACAATTGTGTTTTTAGTCAAACCGTAATATATTCACTTCGCTTTACAGCTATAGGGATAACAATTGGAACCACTATGGGTGAGATAATAGATTTGTGTATTTATAATGATCAACGGGGATTTTTTATTCCTGTTGGAACTATAGTTTCCAGTTTCTCCGGTTCAGGGATTGGATTAATAACGGGATTGATCACAGGTATTAATAAAGGAATCAAATTGAACCGAAATAAAAAAAATAATCCTGGCATTCATCCATACAGATGCCGTTTTGGCTACGAATACAAATTTCTTGATTTCGGCCTCCTGTCAAATGACCCATCAATAAAGAGAAACTATCCTTTTGATAATGCACCTTCCTTTGCTCTTGCTTATCGCACTTTAGTTGATAAAAAACTGGTACCGTCAAAGATATCTCTTGGTTATAACAATACCATGTGGGGCAAGGTAAGTAACTATTACGTTGGTAGCTATGGAGACCTCTATTTGCATTCAATAGAAGCTATTACTCATTATAATTTTATTGAAAATCATCTCGCTATTCCTTATTGGGCGTTTGGAATTGGGTATTCCTGGGGCAAGGAAGTAACTTCAATCGGTTTCGAAGGTAAAGAATATAGAATCTCTTCACCGGTATTTCGGGGATATTTAGGATGTGAATTAAATCTATTTGACTTCCTATTCGCCGATATTAAAATTGGGTATGAACCGATTGGCCCTTACCTTTCGGCGCATAATAAAAAATATTTTCCTTACGGGCAGAATTTTCTGTTTATACTTTCGGTTGGGACATACATTTTTTAATGAACATTTCATTTTTCCTACCTTCGCGTCTTCGCGTGAGCCATTCCTTTCTCTCAAGATTCCGGATGGATCTCACGCAAAGCCGCGAAGTAAGAAACTCTCTACTGAAATCCCCATAACTTATCCCTCAACCCAGACCTGCGCACAGTACGCGAAAGAACCGCTTTTTCTAAAATCGAATCGCTGCTCCAGATCTCCACACTCTTACGTGCCCTGGTCAGTGCGGTGTAAACCAGTTCACGACTGAGTACCGGAATCGGGACTGGGGGAAGAATAAGGATAATGTGCTCGTATTCCGACCCTTGAGATTTATGCACTGTCAAAGCATAGGCGATCTCCCACGAACGCAATTGAGCCACCTGGAAGCTTTTTACTGTTGTCTCCGGATTTTTAAATACTGCACGGTAAACTCCGCTGCTTTTCTGTTCAGGGATAATGACACCGCTGTCGCCATTATAAAGGTCCAGAGCATAATCATTTGCATTAATCAATAAGGGAAGCCCATGGAAAAGGTCACTTTCCCGTGGAATCAGTCCTGAACTCCTGAGAATATTGATTACTGCGCTGTTAATTGAATTAACCCCATAGGGGCCCTGACGGGCTGCACAGAGAATCTTGAAACGACCCAACTGATTCAATGCTGTGAGCGGATCTTTTTCTGTACATAATGGCCGGAAAAATTCCATGACACTGGTTTTAAGAGCGTTTTTCAAATTGTGTTCGGATGGTAAAGGCTTTCTGATACAATCATCATATTTGCTGGAGTCCAGGATTTCAGAGACTTCGTTTATATCACCCCGGTTTACAGCACGGCTGAGAGTACCAATACCTGAACTCTCATCGAATCGGTAGCTTTTCCTTAATGAAACAATGCAGTCTGCCAGGGGAGGCTCGTGCGGGTTTCCTGGTTCGTTGAACCCGGGAAGCAATTGCTTCAGTATTTCCGATTGTTTCACTGTAAACTGATGGGTGTTACCGGTATCGCAGATGTCACCTATCACTGCCCCGGCCTCTACAGATGAGAGCTGGTCACGATCACCCAGCATTATAAGACGGCTCTTTTGCGGAACTGCATCGATCAACTTGCTCATCAGTGCCAGATCGATCATGGATGCTTCATCGACCAGTATAATATCATAAGGCAAGGGCGATGAAGAGTTGTGTCGAAAACCTGGAGAGAGAGGGATGGTTCCCAGAAGCCGATGGATTGTGTGGGTCTGGCTGGGGATTGCTTTTTTCAGTTCATCGGATACATCTAAAGACGCCAGGACCTTTTGAATCGAATCGCTCAGACGTGCTGCTGCTTTGCCGGTAGGGGCTGCCAGTGCTATTCGTAAATTCTTTTTCAGGCACATTTTCAGTAAAAGAAGAACCTTTGCAGCAGTAGTAGTTTTACCGGTTCCCGGACCTCCGCAGATAACGGTAAAAGGGTTTAAAAGCGATACTATGGCAGATGCGGTCTGCCAGTCGGTTTCGTTATCGGTAGACGGCTGAGACAATGATCGGATAAGTGCCGCGTTTTCATCATAGACGATCTCATTTTTCTGACCAGTACGCGAAAGGATCGATTGTGCAAGTTTTTGTTCGTAATTCCAGTACCGATAAAGGTATAACCTGCTATTTTCAAGGATCAGGGGACAGTATTGCCCTGGTGCACCGATTACCGGAAAGGAACGTATCTCTTCAATCAGTTGACTGCTGTCCGGAAGAGTGATCGGGCCGACTGTGGTCTGGAACTGCTGTCGTGCATGTTCCTCAAGATTGCAGCAGACATGCCCATCACGCAATGCCTGAGTGGTGAGTGCTGCAGACAAAAACAGGTTTTGATTGTCGGTTTTGCACAGTTTGCAGATAAATCGGGCAAAATGATAATCGAAGTTTGAAAACGAGAGTAAAAGGTTTTTCATTGCTAATCCCGAAGGAGGCTGTGGAAGATAGAATAATGAATAACGAATAACGAATATCGAATATCGAATGTCAGAAAAAGGAAAACGGATAACAGATATAGGAATCTTTAATCAAATTTAAAATCAGAAATTTTCATTCAAAAATTGTTTTTCCTTTTTCTAAGATCTTTCTTTTATTTCGATATTCGTTATTCGCCATTCGGAGTTTTGATCTTTCTTTCACCTCGAAATTTGATGTTTATTATTCATAGTTCTAATTTCTGATCTTTCTTTCACTTCGATATTCGTTATTATTTACCTATTGTTCTTATTTCTGATCTTTCTTTCACTTCGATATTCGTTATTCGTTATTCGATATTCGATATTCTTTCTTTATCCTATATTCCCACACTTCTTGTCCAATCCAAATCTTTTGCCTGCCTCTGCAAGCATTTCCAGATCATCTGCGGTTTTCAGTACACCAAACATCGATGGCTCTACGGTTAAAATGATAGGATCTTTTGCCAATGGAAGAAGATCGGTGGCTGCGTAGCCGATTTTTGGTGAACGTTCGTAGCCTGGCAGCGTTTCTTTGGGTGGTGTGGCATAATCGGGAAGATCATTATTTATAAGCAGTTCGCTTTTAAACGCATAGAAACCGGTATTGAAAGGGAGGTGGTATTTCCCGGAAGGATCTTTCAGAGATCGTGTGGCATCGTTTCTCACATTCTGTTCCAGTATCAGAAGTTTTTTCTGATTTTTTTTCATGATGGTAACAAATGTGCCAAAGGGGTCTTTTGGGGGAAAACTTTCGCGCAGTATCCCGATCCCCAGGCAGTCATGATCTCCCAATGCGTTTGCAATTATTGGAAGTAAGCGCTGATCGTAGAGAGCGGTGGCCTGTACCACGATCAGTTTACTGCAGTTGTGTTTATGAAGCCAATCCAGAGTCGATTCACCGCTATTATCCTTTTGTTTGAGCATCATCAGAGGACCACCTGTTTCATCAGGCTGGGTGAGGGGGTACAATTGTCGGTTCGTTTCGCAGCAGAGAATTTTTTCATCCATTGTAAAATGAAGCCGTTCATCCTGCGGTATCACTTTTATGCTGGAGAGGCCGAAGTTGTTTTTCTCCCTTAATATTTCAGGAATTACCTTTGCTGTAATGCTGCCATGAGGGCCGGTGGTTACAATTACCGGGATATCGATTTTTAAGGTTTTGCAGAAAGAGGAAACCATTGCCAGATTGGTTTGCAGGGTACCGAAGTCCTGGTAAAATCCGGGCAGGGGAAAGGTTGCTTTGGTGAAATTATTCAGTGCTGATTGATCATAACCTTTCTCGAGCAGGCTCAGCCGCAGTCTTTCGCCTTCACCACCTGCGGTGAAAACCAGGGCAAATCCATTGAGTGCTTCGGGTGTGGCCCCGATATCAGTCCATTTGACAAATGGAGGGAAAAGCTGTGTCGCATCATTAAGGGTATCACGTGAAGTGTTGATCAAATTCAAAGCGTCCCTGCGCTTTTGCAGATGAAGTCTGTAAATTTCAGGAGGGAATTTTGAATTCATCAGGGCAAGGAATTCGCTTTGTTGCTCTTTATCGAAAAGATGCAGGTTACCAGTAACCTGCTGTAATGTATCGATGGTCCATGAGTCCATAAATCTGTACCTTTCTGGCTTTTTATTTTATCATATAAAGTAACTACTCAGGTATCTGATGGCAAAAAAATAACGTTATAATATCAAATATGGAAAAAATAGAAATTAATATCAAAACAATATCTAATCAGAAGTAATCTGAATAGAATATCTAAACGAAGAACCGGAAATGCTAACACTGCTTAAAGAGCTTATCTGCCTTAAGATTTCAATACCTGAGCAGTAACCATATAAATATACTTGAATGGGATAACCATTAATGGATGGGATAGCCATTAAATACTCTGAAGTTGATCATTTCTTTTGGAAAAAATGACCGGGAGTCGGGAATAGTTATGAGGGAGATTACATGAACGATCCGTATCAATGTATAGTCAACAAGAGTAGGGATCGTTGCTCCCTAAGTGTGTTTTTTCCGGTGTATGACAGTTACAGTTGTTATTTAGCTTTTGCGCATGCTCTTAAAATTGCTTATCAATCCGGGGGAGAACTGGAGATTGTTGATGTTCGCAATCAACGAGAAGATACTGAACAGATCGGTGTGCGGGTTTTACTTGAAAGATGGGGCATCCTTAAGTCTCATTCAAGCAAGTCTGATGTGATTAATGCCGGGTTGAAAGTAAAAAAGATTGTTAGAAGTGGAAGTGGGCAGAAAGAGATTATGCATCGGCTTAAAGCTCATTTTCATGATCTGATGGTGATTGGAACTAATTTACAATCAGGATTTCTTCCATTTACCGGACAGACCATTCTGAGGAAGATCTTACTTAACTCCGGTAGCCCTGTACTGTTGATTCCTTCAGAATCAAAATCATTTGTCAGAACCGGGAATGGTGAAGCAGTTCTGAACAATATCGTAATAACTGCTGATGATTTGCATAGTTTGAAATCGGCTCTTGACTCAGTCAGGAGGTTAAAAAGGCTTTTCCCTTCGATAGAGCCGCAAGTGACCAGAGTAATGGGTGTAAATCAGAAACCGGTTGAAAGTATTTATTATAGCGGATTGCAGTACAGGGAGATAATAAGGGAAGGGAATCGAAATTATGTGCTGACCGATTTGGTGGATACAGCTTGTGTGGATCTGATTATTTTAGCTGAACGGAAGGGTAATTTTTTTCAAGGCAAATTCAGGATTTCCAGCATTTTAAACTTACTTAGCAATTTAACCTGTCCTCTTTTCTTTATATCTGAAAAGTAAAAACCCGGTTTTCTGTTGAATGGAAAACCGGGCTATCTTTACCTGAAATCGGATAATCCGAATCCGGTGATAATCAGCTCATTAAAGCCAGAACGTTCTGAGGTACCATATTCGATTGTGCCAACATGGCGGTGCCAGACTGCATAAGAATCTGATTGCGGGAGAATCTGGCTGATTCGCTGGCAAAATCGACATCCCTTATCATTGATTCAGCGGCAGACTGATTGGTTTCACTTACCAGCAGATTGTTGATGGCGTGTTCCAAACGGTTGACGTAAGCACCGATATTGGCTCTGGTGCTGTTAACCTTGTTAATTGCTACATCAATATAAGAGATAGCGTTTCTTGAATCTTCTTGAGTAGCAAGGGACGCAGTGGCAAGGTTTCCATTCAATGCCTGAGTGGTGAGAGTATCGATTGTGATGGTGATACTGTCTACCCCGGCGGTGGAACCGGCATCGATCCACAGGGTATTTCCTGTTGAGGCGCCTGTTGCACCGAAACGACCTACAGAGCTATTGGAAATCAGCTCGATTCCGTTGTAATTGGTTACTGCGGCGATGCGGTCAATTTCCTGACGCAAAGCATTGAACTCCTGGTGTGCATAGGATCTCTCGGTAGAGGTGAGAGTGTCGTTTGCTGATTGAACCGCCAGTTCACGCATTCTCTGAAGAATATCAGAGATCTCATTTGCTGCACCTTCAGCTACTTGAAGAAGCGAAGTTCCATCCAGGGCATTTCTTTGTGCCTGGGCGACTCCCCGCACCTGTGATCTGAGGTTTTCCGATATTGCCAGTCCTGCAGCATCATCGCTTGAACGGTTTATTCGAAGGCCGGTGGACAACTTTTCTAAAGAACTGCTCATGTCTCTGTTGGTTTTAAACAGAGCACTCATCGTATTCATGGAATTGATGTTGTGGTTGATACGCATTTAGAACCTCCCTGTGAAAAGATTTTTGATTAACATTCCATGTCAATCAGTTGATAATGCGAAATGCTTTTTTGGCTGCTGTATAAGCCTCCTCTCTTTTTGAGCAGGGAAGTTCAGGATTTGCCGTTTCTTCCTCCCTGCGATATTTTCTCCTGTTAATTATATCGGAAGGAAATTGGAAAACTTTAGTTTTTTTTTCAGTACCATCCAAGGATTTTAAAACAATTGATAAATAGAGTGTCGGTAGAAATTAAAAGGTCTACAGGCGTTTGTTAATGAAATACCCCCTTGCCCCAAATCCCCTGCCACCTAAATCCCCCAAAAAGGGGACTTAAGAACGGAAAAAGTCCTCGGGATCAAGTTAAAAGTTACATTATGAGATCTTAAAGTCCCCCCTTTGGGGGATTAGGGGGCATCAGAGATTTGGGGCATGTGGGATAATGGTGTTATGGCTTATTAGTGTCTTTTCTGATTTTTGAAAAAAACGAGCTTAGAAGAGCGGAGCATTCCTGTTCCATTAATGATGGAATAACCGAGGGGAAATAACCATAGCTTCTCTGGAGTTCCTGCCTGTAGTAATGGGAGTCGATAGCGCCGGCTCTGGGGTCTTGTGCTCCGTAGACTATGGTGGTGATTCTGGATTGCAGAAGTGCACCAAGGCACATGATGCAGGGCTCGAGGGTTACATATATTGTACAGTCGGTTAATCGCCAGGATTCTGCTGCGGAGGAGGCGGCACTTATGGCGATGATCTCTGCGTGAGCAGTGGCATCGCAAAGCATTTCTACCTGGTTATAGCCTTTGCCGATTATTTTGTTATTTTTTACTATCACTGCTCCGACCGGAACTTCTCCGTTATCGAATGCATTTAATGCCTGTTGGTATGCAGTGTGCATATAATACAGATGATCCATGAATATAAGGCTCCTTTTTCCGTAATTAATAGACTGACATTAAGGCCAAAAACCATTATGTGCAATAGATTACCTGTTAGCCCTGTAATCTATTGTGGTTTTCAGGTTTGATTAATTTAATAAACAGATTCAGTTTTTATAGTGCTTGTATTTTTCCTGATCAAAACGTATCTTTAGGAAATTTCTGGGTATTATTTAAACTGAACTTACCCACAACTACAAAATAATGCTGACATAATATGTTTGAAGAACTTTCTAATAGATTTGAATCCATTTTCAATAAGTTGCGTGGACGCGGCAAGCTTACCGAAGAGAACATTGCGGAAGCGGTGCGCGATGTAAAACGTGCGTTACTGGAAGCGGATGTTAATTATAAGGTAGTTAAAAAGTTCAGTGCATCGGTGCAGGAGAAGGCTCTGGGCAGCGATGTTTTGAAAAGTATTACTCCGGGACAGCAGTTTGTAAAACTGGTTCATGATGAACTGACTGCTCTTATGGGTAGTAACGCTCGTTCTATCCGTTTGCATACCAACCGTTTGAATGTTATTACCATGGCTGGGCTTCAGGGCTCAGGTAAAACCACAGCTTGTGCCAAACTGGCTCTTCATTACAGAAAACAGGGACATCGTCCTTTGATGGTGGCATGTGATACTTATCGTGCTGCCGCAATAGATCAGCTTGAAACATTAGGTAAATCACTCTCTATAGCGGTCTACTCTGATCGGCAGAAAAAGCCGGTAGAGATCGCAAAAGATGCTCTGGAGTATGCCAGAGGACAGGATTTTTCCATTGTGATTATCGATACCGCAGGAAGACTGCATATCGATGCTGAGATGATGGATGAACTTAAGGCTATCTGTTCTTTGGCCAAACCTGATGAGATATTCTTTGTGGCTGATGCCATGACTGGTCAGGATGCGGTCAATGTTGCTGCGCAGTTTCACAAAGAGATAAATTTTACCGGGGTGATTTTAACCAAACTCGATGGTGATGCCAGAGGGGGTGCGGCTTTATCCATACTTGATGTTACCGGGGTACCGGTGCAGTATGTGGGTGTAGGTGAAAAACCCGATGCGCTGGAGATTTTCTATCCTGAGCGGATGGCCGGAAGAATTTTGGGTATGGGTGATGTCGTTTCATTAGTGGAACGTGCCCAGGAAAACATCGATCTGGAAAAAACCAAAAAGCTGGAACGAAAGATAAGGAAAAATCTTTTCTCCTTGCAGGATTTCCTTGACCAGCTAAGGCAGATTAAAAAGATGGGGCCTTTAAGTGATCTTCTTTCCATGATTCCCGGTGTCGGAAATTATCTTAAGGACACTGAAATCGATAATAGTGCTTTCAATAAAATAGAGGCGATTATCTGTTCCATGACTTTTGAGGAACGGGAGAAGCCAAATATCATCGATGGTAACAGGAAACGCAGGATTGCGCTTGGAAGCGGAACTACGGTTCAGGATGTGAACAAGCTGCTCAAGCAGTTTGACACCATGAAAACCATGATGAAGCGGATGAACAAAATCGCTGGTAAAAGGGGACAAGCTGCTGCTTTAAGGAGTATGTCGCCTTTCTGACTCGAATAACCTTTTTTTAATTTAACCTTATGTGCAAGGAGTGAATCTTGCCTGTTAAAATTCGTTTAGCCCGTGTGGGCAGAAGTAAAGTAATGAAGTATCGTATTGTGGCTGCTGACAGCCGTGCCCAAAGAGATGGACGCTTTCTGGAGACTATCGGTTCTTACGATCCTCAGACTGTTCCCAAGCAATTCAATTTTAATATGGAACGGACTGCTTACTGGATAAAAAATGGTGCACAACCTACTTTAACCGTTAGAAATCTGCTTAGAGAAGATCGTTTCTTTGAGAAAATGAAAGGGCTGGAGAAAGGGCTTACAGTTGAACAGCTCAATATTGAGCGCAAGTCTGAACGCAAGCGTAAGCCGAAACCGAAAAAACAGAAATCCTGACTTCCTGTAACTGAAGTCTTTCTGAGCTCATGCCGGAAGAATTGATTGCTGTCGGCAAAATCCTACGCACGATAGGATTAGATGGCTTATGTGCTTTGGAAGCGTTTGGCGAGTCCCTGGAAAAGTTGGAATTGCCGTTGGATGTTTGGATTGGTTTAAATCCGCAAACGGCACAGATAATTACTATCGTAGAGATTAAGAGGCGACCCAAAGGGTTGGTTTGCCGTTTTAAGGGGATAAGTGATCTTCAAGCCGCTGAAAAGATCAAAAACCATCTGATCTTTATCAGCTCCCAACAGCTCCCTGCTTTGGATCAGCAGCATTTCTATCATTTTGAGCTGAAGGGAATGAAAGTCTATTCTGACGACAATCGCCAGGTCGGGGTGGTTGAGGAGGTGTTTAATTTTCCTACCACCGATTCATTGGAGATAAGGCGCATGGATGGAGAATTGGTTCTGGTGCCTATGAATGAAGATTCGATTGTCAGTGTCGATAAAAATAAAAAACTGATAATTGTCAGACGGGATTTTCTGGAGGAGTTGCTTTATTAATCTGAATTCAATTCTTTTGGTTTAATTGAATATGTTCTTTGATATATTGACGCTTTTTCCCTCGATGTTTACGGGTGCTTTTTCCGACAGTATCATCAAACGGGCTTTGGAAAGGAAATTGATCTCTATAGATATTCATGATATCAGGGATTATTCCGATGATCTCAAGCACAAGACTGTTGATGACTATCCTTACGGGGGGAATGCCGGTATGCTTATCAGGCCGCAGCCGCTGGCCGGGGCTATAAAAGATGCAAAGGAGCGGCTTAAAGAGTTCAAGCCTTTGGTGATCTATCTTTCTCCTCAGGGAGAACTGCTCAATCAGCAGCTTGTCAAAAGTCTTCTGGATGAAAAAGCGCTGATTCTGCTTTGCGGCCGTTACAAAGGAATAGACCAGCGGGTATGTGACAAGTATGTAGACCGGGAGATCTCTATTGGTGATTATGTGCTTTCTGGTGGAGAGATCCCTGCCATGGTCATGGTAGATGCAATAACCAGGTTGATTCCGGGAGTGTTAGGGAACAGAGACAGTGCCGAGAATGATTCTCATTTTAACGGACTTCTCAGTTGTCCTCAATATACCCGTCCGGAGGTCTTTGAGCAGATGAGTGTTCCGGAGGTGCTTGTCAGTGGTCACCACGCAAAGATTTTACAATGGCAGAAAGAGCAGTCAATTGAAATGACCAGAAAACGTCGTCCTGATTTATGGGAAAAGTATAAAGAAATACATGAGGTTTGACAGTTAATTAATCCCTGGAAAAAATTAAAAATATATAAACTGATGTTAGACGAGGAGGTACCTGTGCAGGAAATTATCAAATCAATAGAGAAAAAACAGATAGCTGGCAAGACTGTTAATTATCAGTCTGGTGATACAGTTTCCATCTCTTTTCGCATTAAGGAAGGGGATAAGGAAAGAATCCAGCAGTTTCAGGGTGTGGTTATTCAGACCCGTGGAACCGGATTGGGTACTACTGTGACAGTGAGAAAGGCATCCGGAAACGTGTATGTAGAAAGAATTTTTCCTGCATTTTCACCACTGATCTCCGAGGTTAAAGTTCTAAAGCGGGGTAGTGTTCGTCGTGCCAAGCTTTATTATCTGCGCAATCGCACAGGGAAATCGACTCGCATCAAAGAAAAAAGGTAGTTACCAAATCAGTTTGCTTTTAGTATTATCAGGAGAAGAGATGATCTTCTCCTTTTTGCTTTTCTGGATTGTTTTTTAGAAAGTGAAATAGCCAATGAATTCTCCACCGAATCAGCTAAAAAGCGGGAAAAGACCGGTTCAGCAGCAGATTCGTGTTTTTAAAGCCGGTGAAGTTCTGTCTGAGCAGGGGACAAGCGGCAAGGAATTGTATATTCTTCAGAAGGGCAGAGCAGGTGTATATAAAGATACTGCCGGGGGTGAGATTGAGCTGGCGGTAATTAAAAAAGGGGATCTCATTGGTGAGATGTCTGTTCTTGATGGATTTCTACAGACTGAAAAGATAAAGGCTCTGGATGAGATCAGAGTGAAAGTCATTACTCAGCAGGATTTCCATTCCGTATATAAATCCGCCCCCCTATGGCTTCAAAGCATTATTAAAATTCTGATTAATCGAATTCATGCTGCCGCTAAACGGGCTGATCAGTCTCCTCTCAAGGATAAAACCAGAGGGCTGGTATCACTGATTCTTCTTTTATTGCCTGTTCACAAAAAAGAGATAAATAATAATATTGCACTCGATTACGATCTGATCATTAAAGAGGGATTTTTTGTTTCCAGACTAAGAAAAAAAGAAACTCAGAAAATTCTGGAACAGCTTTTCAAAAGAGGAATTATTCAGATTGATCTGGATAACATGTCCCAGCCCGATGCGATTTTGATAAAAGACCCTGAAGTCCTGCGTTTGTATAATGAATATCTATTATTAAAAATTCAGAAAAAAACTTTCATGGAATGCTCACTGTCCGATGAATTGGTGGAATTACTAAATGATATCGGCTCTGTGGCTCAGAAATCCGGTCAGCAGACCGACGAGGGAATTGTCTTAAAAAAATCCGCGCTTTCAGAGTGCCTCTCTGAAGAAAAGAACTCTCTTTTGGATGATAATCTGAATGATCTTCATAGGAAAAACCTGATAAAGATTGTTCCCTCAGATAATGACCCCGCAATTGTTTTCAAAGATGAGGTTCTGACCAGAATCAGGAAAATTAATGAGTGGATACCCGCTTTCGAACTGGAGGTATCATGAAAAAGACACCTTCGACTTCTTTGGAAAAAAGCGCCAGGCCCAGGCAAGTTCTCAGCCGCAATGAAAAACGTTTCAAGCGTGGGGCGTTGATGTTTGTTGAGGGTGATTCAAAACCTGAAATGTTTATTATCCGATCCGGAAAGGTTCGTATTCTGAAGCAGGAGGGGGAATACACCCTGGAGCTGGCAGAATTAGGACCTGGAAGCGTTATTGGAGAGCTCTCATTATTGGATCACCAGGTAAGTGATGGGACTGCTAAGGTTATTGAAGATACTGTTGTGACCGTTATTGACGACGAATTATTCTCCCGGACCATGAACAAGGCTCCTTCCTGGTTAAGTACCATGGTTAAGCAGCTTGTCAAACGACTCCGGGATACAATGCAAAAAACCAGTGATCAGATTATAAGCAAAAGTATTTCGGGTTTCATCAGAATACTCACTCTTCTTGATATCAATGAAGGCATCGTGATCGGGGACAGCAGGGCGGTGTTACTGTCAAGACTCAAGGAAACGGTATTTTCAATCATGGGTCTTGGCAGTTTGCAGGTAGAGCGGTTACTGTTACATCTGGTTCTCAAAGAGATGGTACTGATTCACAGAGCAGCTACAGATCAGGAATATGTAATCCTGAAATCCCCGGAAATTCTGCATCTTTACATGAATTTCCTTAGGGCAAGACAGTGCGGGAGTAAGTTGATAGGTGAAGATTTGCCTGAGAATGCTTTTCAATTGTTGAGTGTGATACAGGATGTAGGGGAGCGCATTGGAGTTAAAGAGGGTGATTCTCTGGTAAGGATTACTCAACAGCAGATTGAGAATGAACTGGTGCGCATTGGAAAAGATAAGGCTATAGACAGGGATGCTTTAGGGATTCTGGAAAATGCCAGACTCATTTTAAATCGGCAGGAAGTTACTGAAACAGAACAAGAAAAAGAGAAAAGTACCATTCTTATTTATAATAGTGACATTCTGAAAAGGGTGTTTATGCTTGGAGCCTGGTTGCCTCTTTTTAAAGAGGAGATTTCTTTTTGAGATCTTTGAAGTGGTACAGAGCACTCTCTGACTCTAAGATCCGTCAACAGGAGGGTTTTTTCCTTGTTGAGGGCTTTCGTGCAGCAGAGCAGATCATAAAGGAATTCCCTGAATCGGTAGATGAGATTCTGGGAACCGAAGATGCTTGTGTGGCTTACAGAAATAATCTTCCGGTGCGAGTCCTTTCCCAGTCACAGCTTGACTATATCAGTTCTTCGCGTTCTCCTCAGGGAATCGTTGCAGTAGTTAAGCTTCCATCAGAATGTTATTCCTCTGAACCGCCACGAGAGTACGGAACAGCGATTCTTTTGCTGGAACATGTTCAGGACCCTGGTAATGTGGGTACTTTGATCCGTACTGCGGCTGCATTCAATTATTCAGGAGTGTTGCTTTCTTCTCAGTGTGCAGACCCGTTTTCTTCAAAAGTGGTACAATCTTCTGCTGGTGCCATTCTTTCGGTTTGGATTCGCAGAACTGACAATTATCTGCAGATGGCCTCGCGGTTTAAGGCAGATGGACTTATGATTCTGGCGGCTGATGTTCATGGGCAGCAGCATCTTGATTTAACAGACCGCAGCCATGTTCTGGCTCTGGGTAATGAGGGGGCAGGACTATCTTCTGAGTTGCTGGATATCTCCGATTATTCTTTCAGAATTCCTTTTGACAGCAGAAAAGTAGAATCATTAAATGTGGCAGTTTCAGGGGCAATAGCAATGTACTGCCTGAAAAACGGAGTAGAATTGTAGTTTAAAGTTTCAGATATCAGTAATAAGCCACAAATACCCAATAACTATAACAAATCACAAATACCAAATAATAAAATTCTAAACAAATTCCAAATTACAATATCTAAATCCTAAACAGGAACAGAAGTAGGGAAATTCGAAACAGGATAGAGACCTCCATTTCTGTTCTTTTCTTGTTTGGAATCTGACTAATTGGTTATTGGGATTTGTTTAGGATTTGGTGCTTGTTATTCAGAAATTTTAACCAGATAAGCTTTTTAAGCAGTTTAACATTTCCGGTTCTTCGTTTAGATATTCTGCTTCTGATTACTTCTGATTAGATATTGTTTTGATATTTATTCCTATTTTTATCATATTTGATATTATAAAGTTATTTTTTTGCTATCAGTACCCGACCGAGTAGTTTCTTTGTTATTTGTGATGTGATTTTATCCAAATGTGATTCTTGATCTTCCACTCTTTTTTGACTGATACATGGCTTCATCTGCTCTTTTCAGGATAGAATGATCATCCTCATCACAGCGTGCTTCGACTATTCCCATTGACAGGCTGGTTTTACCGAAACTGAAAGCTTCAAACTGCTTCTGTATTCGTTCTGCGGCGATGGCTGCCTGGTGTTTATCTGTGTCTGGTAAAATCATTATGAATTCATCACCACCGTAACGGAACCCCATGTCAATATCTTTTCTCAGGCAAACCCGAATCACCTGCCCCAGAGAGCGCAGCACCTGGTCACCCATCTGGTGGCCCTGAGTATCATTAAGTTCCTTGAAATGATCCAAATCAAGCAGCACAAGTGATAGTTTCCGTTCGGGATTTCTTTTGAGTCGGGACAGTTCTCGCTTTATCTGATCGTGAAAATGACGGGAGTTATATAATTCTGTCAGGCTGTCGGTGATCGCCAGTTTACTGAGCAGCTCATTTTTCTTAACCAGTTCCATTTCGAGTTTTTTCTTTTCAGTAATGTCTTTGGCGGTTACAACCATTCCGATAATCTGGTTATCGTTTTTCATTTCCGAAAAACTGATATTCAGAAGGAGGATATTACCGGATTTGGATTTCATGGGAATCTCATCGTTTACCGACCTGTTGGTTCGCAGGACAGTGTTAAGAATCTTGCGTTTGTCTGAATCGTTTACAAAAAGATGAGCCAGTGGTTTACCGACAATCTCTTCCTGTGAATATTCGAAATAAAGTTCGGCACCTTTATTGAATTTCAATATGTAACCTTCAGTATCTACCGAAAAAATTATATCAGTTGAATCCTGCAGAATAGTTTCAAAATACTTCGAAATATTCTGAAATCGTTTGGTAAGTAGTTTCCCCTTTTTAATTTTCTGGTTCAGTTCAAAGATATGATTGTAGATCCATTTTGACAGAAAGAAACATAAAACACTGGTAAAGCAAAGTGCCAGAATCAGCGACAACGGGCTTGAGATAAATCTGACAAGCAGTAACGGTATTGCTATAAAAGTAAAGAGCAGGACAGAGAAAAAAAACTGCAGCTTTCTGTATCGTTTTTTTGAATCATGTTCTCGTGGTGAAAAAAAAGGCATAATTTTCATGTCAGAAGAGTTCTGTTCCGGAAAATACTCTATGACTCTATTTTTATATAACTATATATTATTATAAAATATCTGGCGGAATAGGTAAAGTCCATGTTTAGTGGCTGCATAAATTGCATAATCATCGTATATTTCATTGTTCGGTTTTTAGGTTACAAACCTTTTCTTAAGGTGATCGCATGATAGGGAATCAGAAAAAAACAAAGGGGCAGATAGAATCTGAAATTTCCGATTCTATTACCCGTTTCGAAAAAGAACACATGGGCAGGGGGCCTCTGGAAACCAAAACCTACTTGATCGAGGATATGATACTTGTGAGGCTCAAGGGTGTTCTTACAAAAGCAGAGCTTTCTTTGGTAAAATCCGACAGGAATATCAGGGCCAGGGAACTGATTAAGCAGGTACGAATAGAGCTTCTGGAGAACGGACGTCCACTGCTGGAAGATATGATCAAGAGTATAACCCGCAGAAAAGTCAAAAGCCTTCATTCTGATATAAGTACCAGCACCGGGGAGAAAATGATCATTTTTACTCTGGATAAAGCTCCGGAAGTGGAGGCAAAATGCTGAAAACAAAGGCTTTTTAAAAACAGTTCTACGCTACTTTCCCGGTTCTTACAGGCAGTCGTTTTTTACTCGTCTTTATTCTTGCATGTGCCTCTGTTCTTTTTTATCTTTAACACTTCGGTTGGTTTTTGGAGGGGCATGGTGTAGCCATGACTAGCTAAAAACAGGCCAAATTGATCAGAAGTTAGCAGTCAGGTTATCATATCCGCTTTATAAGAGTGGAGTTGAGGGCCAAAGAATTGCTTAGGTTTTAAGCAAATCTCTGGTCTTTTTTTGTATCGAGATCTTCTTCTAATTATAAATGCAAAAGAAAGGGATTTATGGTTTCCAATCAAAAGTTGCAAAAATGGATCGATGAGATGGCTGCGATGTGTCAGCCTGATTCTATCGAGATTTGTGATGGCTCCAAAGCTGAATATGACCGCATGATAAAAATTGCTCTGGATAGTGGGCTGGCTACCAAGCTCAATGAAAACAAGCTTCCTGGAAGTGTTTTGTTTCGTTCAGATCCTTCTGATGTGGCTCGTGTGGAGAATCGTACTTATATCGCATCAAAAACAAAAGATGCCGCAGGACCTACCAACAACTGGATCGATCCTGAAGAACTTAAAAGCACCATGAAAGGGCTTTATAAAGGTTGTATGAAAGGTCGTACGATGTACGTAATTCCTTTCAGCATGGGCCCTATCGGTTCAGATATTGCCAAAATTGGTGTGGAAATCACTGACTCACCTTACGTGGTAGCCAATATGCACATAATGACCCGCGTGGGAACCAAAGTTCTCGAGACTCTGGGTGAGGATGGGGAATTTATTCCTTGCCTGCATTCTGTAGGTAAACCGCTGGCTGAAGGGGAATCAGATGGTGGCAAATGGCCGTGTGCTCCTCTGGACAAAAAATACATTTCACATTTTCCTGAAGAGCGTACTATCTGGTCTTATGGTTCCGGTTACGGTGGCAATGCTCTGTTAGGGAAAAAATGTCTCGCTCTGCGTATTGCATCTGTAATCGCCAGAGATGAGGGATGGCTTGCCGAACACATGCTGATTCTTGGTATCACCAATCCACAGGGTGTCAAAAAATATATTGCTGCAGCATTCCCCAGTGCTTGTGGTAAGACCAATCTGGCCATGCTTATTCCCACTGTCCCTGGATGGAAAGTGGAGACAATCGGTGATGATATCGCCTGGATGAAGTTTGGCAAAGATGGACGTCTGTATGCAATTAATCCTGAGGCTGGTTTCTTTGGCGTTGCTCCGGGTACTTCAATGGATTCCAATCCCAATGCCATGAAAACGATCAACCGGGATACTATCTATACTAATGTGGCTCTTACAGAAGACAAAGATGTATGGTGGGAAGGTATCGGGTACGATGCTCCTGGAAAACTTATTGACTGGAATGGTAACGAGTGGGATGCCAAGACAGCCGAAAAGCCTGCGGCTCATCCTAATGCAAGGTTTACAGCTCCCGCAAAGAACTGTCCTTCAATTGCGCCGGAATGGGAAGATCCTGCAGGAGTACCTATCAGTGCGTTTCTGTTCGGTGGTCGTCGCCCAAGTACGGTACCTTTGGTTCATCAGTCTTTCAGTTGGAATCATGGAGTATTTTTGGGATCAATCGTAGGGTCAGAAATAACTGCTGCAGCACTTGATCTTAAGGTCGGTACGGTTCGTCGCGATCCTTTTGCCATGCTTCCATTCTGTGGTTATCACATGGGAGATTATTTTGCACACTGGATCAATATCGCTAAGAAAACCAGTGCAGATAAACTGCCCAAAATTTTCTATGTTAACTGGTTCCGCAAATCCGCCGAGGGCAAATTCCTGTGGCCAGGATACGGTGAGAACAGCCGTGTTCTCAAATGGATTTTCGAGAGAACTGAAGGTACTGGCAGTGCAGTGGAAACTGCAATTGGTTATCTGCCAACTGTGGATGCCATAGACACTGAAGGCCTTAAGGTTTCTAAAGAGGACATGGAAGAGATGCTTAAGGTCAAAAATGATGAGTGGCTCAAAGAGGTTGAATCAATTAAGGAACATTATACCAAGTTTGGTGACAGGCTGCCAAAAGAGCTGAAAGAGGAGCTTGCGGCACTTGAGGCCAGACTTAAAAAGTAATACTAAACTCCTGGTGCGCTGCCTTTTATGAGGTCAGCGCATCAATCTCTCCTTGAACTTTATCGGAGGGTAGAATGCCCTGGTTTATTAAAACCAAATCAGAACGGGAAGCAAAGAAAAAGCTGGCAGAAAGCATTTATATCAAGTGTCAGTCATGCAATTCCCATATTTTCAAACAGGATTTCCTGAATAACAGCAATGTGTGTCCCAAATGCAACTGGCATGGGAAAATTACTGCATACGAAAGAATCGGAATTACCCTTGATTCCGGAACATTCAAGGAATTAAATGAAAACATAAGTCCTGCGGACCCTCTTAATTTTGTTGATGGCAAAGGACCGTATTCTCAGAAAGTCGTTGATGCCAATAAAAAAACCGGGCTTAATGAATCTGTTGTCACTGGAACCGGAAAAATAAATGGCTTATCGGTGGTGATTGCAGTTATGGATTTCCGTTATCTTGGAGGCAGTCTTGGTTCTGCTACCGGAGAAAAGATCCTTCAGGCGGCCAATTATGCTTATGATCATAAATTACCTTATATCGTATTTTCCGCTTCAGGTGGAGCCCGAATGCATGAGGGGATTCTTTCTCTGATGCAGATGGCTAAAACCTGTGCTGGAATCGCAAGGCTTAATGATAAAAAAATCCCTTATATCTCTGTGCTTACCGATCCCACAACCGGAGGGGTTTCTGCATCTTTTGCCATGGTCGGAGATATAAATATCGCCGAACCAGGTGCTTTGATTGGTTTTGCAGGAAGGCGTGTTATCGAGCAGACTATCAAGCAGAAACTGCCAGATACATTCCAGACTTCAGAGTTTGTGCAGGAACATGGGTTTATAGATATGGTGGTACACCGCAATGACCTTAAAAATACTCTCCACAAAATCCTTTCTTTTTATAACCGTTGAGGATTGAAAATGGAATTTGAAAAACCGATTGTTGAGATGGAAAAAGCAGTCGAAAAACTTAAAAACATAAGTAATGAAAACAAAGGGGATTTTTCTGCTCAGTTGGCCGAATTGGAGCAGAAACTTTCTGAACGGAAAAAACAGATTTATGACAATCTTTCTGCATTTCAGACCGTTCAGGTTGCACGTCACCCTCAACGTCCTGTCTTCCAGGATTACATTAGCTTAATCTTTTCTGATTTTGTTGAACTGCACGGAGATCGCTGTTTTGGTGATGATTATGCCATGATTGGTGGCTTTGCCATGCTGGGAAAAGAAAAGGTAATGATTATTGGGCATAATAAGGGCAAAAACGTAGAAGAAAACATTAAAAGAAACTTCGGTATGGCCAGACCGGAAGGATATCGAAAAGCATTGCGCCTGATGAAACTTGCTCAGAAATTCAATGTCCCTGTGCTTACATTTGTGGATACTTCCGGAGCATATCCCGGAGCTGATGCAGAAGAGAGAGGGCAGGCCGAAGCGATTGCACGAAATCTTACTGAGATGGCTACAATAGAGGTCCCAATCATTACTGTTATTACCGGTGAAGGTGGTAGTGGAGGGGCTTTGGGAATCGCAGTTGCCGATTCTATTCTGATGCTGTCCCATTCAATTTATTCGGTGATTTCGCCAGAAGGGTGTGCCGGCATATTGTGGCGTGATGCCTCTTTTGCCCCAAATGCTGCTGAGGCTTTGAAAATCACTGCAAAATCCCTGCTTGAGCTGGGGGTTATTGATGAGATTATTCCGGAGCCGGTGGGTGGAGCTCATACCAATCCTGCTCAAACTGCAGAAAATGTAAAAGAACATCTTTTAAAACAGATCAAAAAGCTCGCATCATTATCCACATCGAAACTCCTGGCAAAGCGTTTCGAAAAGTATGCGGCTATGGGTAAGTTCAACAAATAACTTTAGGAATTCCCCCTTATGCAAAAGAATCAAAACCCAACAGAAGATCAATTACACAAAATCCCCCTTCGTATAACCGATACTACTCTTCGTGATGCTCATCAGTCCTTGTGGGCAACAAGAATGAGAACCGATGATATGCTGCGTATTATCGATGTCATCGATAATGTAGGCTATTATTCACTGGAGTGCTGGGGTGGTGCTACTTTTGATGTCTGCCTCAGATTTCTCAGAGAAAATCCCTGGGAACGGCTCAGATTGATTAAGGCAAAAGCGAAAAACACTCCTTTGCAGATGCTGTTGCGGGGGCAGAATCTGGTAGGCTACCGGAATTATGCTGACGATGTGGTTGACCGCTTTGTAGCACTTGCTTGTGAAAATGGTATAGATATCTTCCGGGTCTTTGATGCCCTCAATGATACACGTAATCTGGAATCTGCAATAAAGGCTGTAAAAAGACATGGTGGGCATGCTCAGGGTACTCTTTGCTATACAATCTCTCCTGTGCATACTATCGAGAAATACGTTAAATATGCAAAAGAGCAGAAAGATCTGGGGATCGATTCTCTGTGTATCAAAGATATGGCGGGGATCCTTTCTCCAATTGGTGCTGAACGCCTGGTAAAAGCCCTGATAAAAGAGCTGGACATCCCCATTCAACTTCATTGTCACGCTTCCAGTGGTATGGCTATGGCTACTTATGTCGAAGGGGTTCGGGCTGGAGCCGGAGCTATCGATTGCGCAATTTCCTCCATGGCAGGTTTCTCTTCACAACCTCCGGTGGAAACCATGGCTGCGATCTTTGCAGAAACCAATTATTCGGCAGGTTTGGACATAGATGCTTTGGAAAAGGTGGCTAAATATTTTGATGAGCTTACCCCTTCCAGACGGCAAACCAGTGCCTCTCAACAGTTTATCGACCCAGGAATACTCATTCACCAGATCCCTGGAGGAATGATCTCCAATTTCCGTTCACAGCTTGAGATGCAGAATGCTCTTGATAAACTTCCGGATGTGCTGGCAGAAGTCGCACAGGTAAGGGAAGACCTGGGATATCCTCCGTTAGTTACCCCTACCAGTCAGATAGTTGGTACTCAGGCTGTTATGAATATCATTTCCGGTGAAAGATATAAGATCATTCCCAATGAGGTGAAGGATTATGCGCGGGGAATGTACGGAAGACCTCCGGCAAAAATCTCTGAAAAATATCTTAAAAAATTTCTGGGAGATGAAAAACCTATCGACTATCGTCCTGCTGACAAGATTAAACCCATGCTTCCTAATGCTACAGAGGGGATAGATGCTAAGCTGATAGAACATGAAGAAGATATCATTTCTTATATAATCTTGCCTGAACCGGCACTGCAATTTTTTAAATGGCGTGCACTTCCTCCTGAACAGCGATCTGAAACTCCTGCGGATCTCGAGATAAAGAAGATGAAACAGGAAATAAGCGAAGAGCAGGTTACTGTACCGGCAGTGGAACCAGAAAATGTTACTGCTCCAGCCCCTCAGGGAATATCTCTTCCTGCAAATTTCCAGGGTGTTGCCAAGGAATTACTGGAGAAAATCGAAGGACTGTCTCTAGAGGAGCTTATTTTCAGGAAGGGAGAGTTTACTTTAGCTGTAAGAGCCTCTTCTGCGGTTTCAATGCCTGTAGTGCAAAGCCCAAAGCCTGTTCAACCGATTGCTATCACTCCGCCTCCGGCTATCAGGGCCACAATGGAGCAACCTGCAGTCAGTGTTCCAGCTACAACTAAAACCGAATATAAAAAGACAATTAATGCTCCACTGGTAGGTACATTTTATACTTCACCTGGTCCCGGAAAACCTAAATTTGTAAATGAAGGTGATAAGGTGAAAAAAGGTGATAAGATCTGTACCGTTGAGGCCATGAAGCTTTTCAATGAAATTGCTGCACCTGTGGATTGCAAAATTATAAAGTTCCTGGTGACAGATGGCACGGTGGTTCAGAAAGACACACCCCTGGTGGCCATTGAAGAAATTTGATTATTTTGGGGGGTGACGCTGTTTACCCCCCCCATTATATTTTCAGCCCAAATTAACTTCTGTTTCGAATTCTGTCCTGAATCTTTCTTGCCACCATAAAACTGCGGTTAGTTTTTGCCTGAAGCGATATCAAAGAAAATGGAGATTTTCTCAATTTCTTCAGGAAATATTTTCTTCGTTTCCTCAATATCTTCATCTGTGAGCATCAGTTGGGAGATACTGGTATAATCCAGTTCTGGCGAACTGTAGTTTTTGTCAATAGCCATACCGCATTGATAGCATAGCCAGTCGGCAAGATGAATCAGGTTTATTATGTCCTGGTGCTGGGGATCATTAATTAACTGATGATGATAGACAAGAGGCAATTGAATTTCTGAAGGCAGGCTCCATCCGCTGGTAAGCCATTCACTGACCTGGGTATGATTAAATCCAAATATCTCTTCTTCTGCCTTATAAAGGCAGATTTTTTGTTTACGGGCCAACTCCAGTGATTTATGAAAATCCTCGTGCAGGTACTGTTCCATGACAACTTTTCCGATATCGTGGAGAAGGCCTGCACAGAATGCCTCTTCAGGATCAAACATGATGAATTTTTTGATTTTGGCGGTCAGGATCTTACAAATAAGACCGCAACTGAGAGAATGCAACCAGAATGCTTTTCTGTCGAAAAGAGCAGCAGTTTTTCGGCTCTCTGGAAACATATCAAAGACGGTGAGGCTCAGAACCATAGTGTTTATTACCTTTAGCCCCAGTATTACCACTGCATGATTAATATTGGTAATGGTGCGGGGTATGCCGTAAAAAGCGCTGTTTGCCAGGCGAAGAATCTTGGAAGATAATGCGATGTCTTGACCAACAATAAAAGCTATGTCGCTGGATGAGGTCAGCGGGTCATTGATTATCTGTATAAGGCGTGTCGCTACCTGCGGAAGTGTCGGCAGGTTTGCAATATGTTGTATTCTCTCTTTAAGGTTTTCATTGATCTGCATTGAAATTTTCCGGTTAAAAACAATAAGATATTGCAAAATATGAAGTAAATGCAATTACAATATCCTAAATTATATTTGTATGAGCAGTACTTTTAAAGACAATTCTTGCTGATATATATTTGCATTGCCTTTTTTTGAGAAGTTATTTTGAAGTTTTGATTTATTTAAAATAGGTTAATGGATTAAATAGTCTCCTGGGGTCTAATTAATGAGGTTTTTACTGAAAGTTTTTTTTTGCTTTCTCTTTGTTTTTACCATTTTTTTATCCGGATATGCTTATGAGCAGCCTGTAATCAATCAGAGTGGTCAGGTAGGTATTGTCCGGGTATACTCTGCTAAGAGCCTGGGTGCCACCCGTTTATCCTTTAATTTTCAGTCCGATTTAGCCTATGATAAAAAGTATCTGTTACAGCTTATCGACAAGAAAGATCACTTTTTATCGGATGCAGATTTTTTTAGTAGTGAATTAGATACACTTTTTCCTGATCCTACTATTTTCAATATGAGATTTAATGCAGCATATGGTATAACCAGTTTCCTGGATGTGTCATTTATGCTTCCGGTTTACTTTGATCTCCTTAGTCATAAAAAAAACCAGAGCGGTCTGGGTGATCTTGAATTAGGTATAAAGTTTCGGATCCCTGGAGATGAAGAGCGGCTTTTTCAGGCTGCATTTCTCTCGATGTTCAGTATTCCATCCGGAGACCCACATAAAGGTTATTTCCCCAGAAATATATACTACTTTACTGAGCACTCAACCGGTGATTCGATCGAGGGTAATGACGAACTTGTTGGCGCCTACACATCAGGAAAAATGGAAACATTTCTGGCGGTTCTTTTTTCCTTTGAATGGAAGTATCTGCTTTTTCATATCAACTCTGGTGTAAAATTTACTCATAACAAATCACTTGATGAGCTTTTCGTGATGGGTACTGCCCTGGAATACCATCCGTCAAAATATGTGGCCATTTTCACAGAGTTAAGTTCGTTTATGCGTTTTTCCACTGTTAGCAATGGCTTCAGAATCAATGATGATCCATTTAGAATTACCCCGGGAATCAAACTCAACTCATCGAATGGTATGACATTTTCACTGGCAGGGAGTTTCCGGTTATCATCGAACAAAAATTTCTCTTACTATGGTCTTGACAATAGTGGCCGCCATTTCGTTACCGGAATCGAGCCTTCCTGGCAGATTTCTGCACAGATTGGATGGAACGGTAGACTAAAACCTCAGGACAAGGATAAAGATCTGGTTCTGGATAAGTTCGATGCCTGCCCTGAGATACCAGAAGATATTGATAATTTTGAGGATAGCGATGGCTGCCCTGATCTGGATAATGATCATGATGCTATCCCGGATTCACTGGATCAATGCCCTAACGAAGCAGAAGACCTGGATGGCTTTGAGGATGACGATGGCTGCCCTGATCTGGATAATGATCAGGATGGTATATCTGATTCTGTTGACCAATGTCCCAACGAGGCAGAAGACCTGGATGGTTTCAATGATTTTGATGGTTGTCCGGATTTCGATAACGACAACGATGGTGTGCCTGATTCTCTGGACAAGTGTCCGAATGTCGCTGAAGACAGGGACGGTTTTGAGGATGATGATGGCTGCCCTGATCTGGATAATGATCTGGATGGAATCGTTGACAGCCTGGACAACTGTCCTGATACGCCTGGAGTGGCTTCTGAAAACGGTTGTCCAAAAAGTAAGCCTGAGGCCAAAGAAATCAAAAGAGGAAGAGTCATTCTCAGGGGGATTGATTTTACCAGGGGAAGCGCTGTGCTATCTACTGCGTCGATGGAGGTTCTGGATCGGGTTCATGAATCACTTATGGCTTATAAAGAGATTAAGCTGGAAATTCAGGCTCATACCGACAATTTAGGGAATATCGACAGTAATCTAAGAATATCCCAAAGCAGAGCCGATGCCTGCAGAGACTATCTGGTGCAAAAAGGAATCGATGCGCAGAGACTGCGGGCGACCGGTAAGGGTCAGAATGAGCCAATTGCCGATAATTCATCTGCTTATGGACAACAACTCAACAATAGAATAGAATTACATCGTATAGACTAATTCAAAATAAGGGGGTTAATAGATGGGACTTCCCGCAACGACAAGAAAAGCGGTTAAATTGATCTCTCTGAGTGTGATTATGATGAGCGTTGCTTCTATGGCTGCTTACAATACCAACGGTGAGCTGGGAGTTGTAAGAACATACACTGCCAAAACAAGCGGAAATGCAACCATGAATGTAGGTGCCGGGGTTTCATTCGATCAGTCTTCAGAGTACCTTAAAGGACCCAATGACGGAAATGTGCCGATAAAGGACAATTCCGGAAAAACCGTCTCCGATCTGGAAACTTCACGATTATTGTCCTCAAATGTTTTTCTGGCTTTTGGCGTGCTTAACTTCTGGGATATCGCTGTCAGTTTACCGTTTTACTATGACTGGTCAGGGATTGAAAAACTTAATGAGGGCGGATTAGGAGATTTGGAATTATCCACTAAAATACGAATCCCCACTGCCAGCAAAATCTTCTATCAGGCGTATCTGGCTGCTATTACTATTCCTACAGGAATGAGAAAAAACGGGTTATTTCCCCGTCATTCATATTACCTGAACCAGGATGTCAATCCGGCAAAATCTTTTTTTACAGCTTCGGTGCCGACTTTCAAAGCTGAATTTCTGTTGACCTGTGATTTGGGTGGGGTATTTGAAAAAGTTCCCTTGCAGTTCCATTTAAATGCAGGTGGTGTACTTTCGGGAGTAGATCAGAATAACACTATAATCGCCGGGTTTGCATTCGAATATGCACCTGTTTCATTTTTTTCCATCTTTACAGAGCTCTGGGGTGAGACAAAGGTTGACAACTTCTCTACAGGCAATTTCCGTTCAGACCCAATCTACTGTTCACCTGGTGTTAAATTCACGACACCTGCCGGTGTTTACATGAAACTGCTTGGAGACATTTCTCTTTCTTCCAACCGCTCCAGCGATCGACTCAACTGGAATCCATCTAACGGTGCTGGCACCGGATATAAATATTCCACCTCTGTTATACCAAAATTCGGAGCCCAGTTTCATATTGGCTGGAACGGATTTCTGGCGGTGCAGGATGATGACCGGGATGGAATTAAGAATGACAAGGATCGATGCCCTCAGGACCCGGAAGATATAGACGGATTTCAGGATGATGATGGTTGTCCTGACCCGGACAATGACAATGATGGTATCCCGGACCTGAAAGATAAATGCCCCAACGATCCTGAGGACAAGGATGGTTTTGAAGATGAAGATGGCTGTCCCGATCTGGATAACGATGGTGATGGCATACCCGATCTGAAGGATCAGTGTCCTAATGTCGCCGAGGATTTTGATGGCTTTGAAGATGAAGACGGTTGTCCTGATCCGGATAATGATAAGGATGGTATCCCTGACAGCCTGGACAAATGTCCAAACGAAGCTGAAGATTTCGATGGCTTTGAAGATAAGGACGGATGTCCGGAACTGGATAATGACAAAGATGGAATTCCGGATCTAAAGGATAAATGTCCCAATGAACCAGAAACCTTCAATGGCTTTGAAGATGAAGACGGTTGTCCTGATACTTTGAAAAAAGAACCTGATATGCCAAAGCAACAGACTATCCAGGGTATTCTCTTTAAAAGCGGTAGTCCGGAGATGACCTTTGAATCATATCAACATCTGGAGCCTGTGATTCAGAAGCTAAAACAGTATCCAGAGGTTGAAATTGAAATCAGAGGGCATACCGACAGTTATGGCAACTACAATAAAAACATGACACTCTCTCAAATGAGAGCCGAATCGGTCCGTCAATACATGATCTCCAAAGGTATCGAAGCTTCCAGACTTAAGGCTGTTGGCTTTGGCTCATCCAGCCCAATTGCAGACAACAGAACCGCAGCAGGAAGAGCGATGAACAGACGTATCGAAGTGGTCAGGACTAAATAAAAGTGTGAACGATTTCTTTTTAAACAGGTCTGTTTAACCAACAGGCCTGTTTTTTTTTGACCTGTATCAGGATTTAACAGTGATCAGAATTCTGCCTGGAAAAAAAGAATACTGTCTGAAGCGGCTGTTTTTTTTTACTTTGCTCCTGAGTTTGCATCAGGTCTGCCCGGCCGAATCAAAGCTTTCTAAATCATTATCAGCCGTAAGCTCATCCGATACAACTGTAAAAGTATGGGTTTTTTTCACCGATAAACCCGAAAGACCTTCCGGAGATCTTGTTACTGCCAGAGCCTTGAAACGTCGAATGCGGAGTAATTTTTCCTCTTCAAAGGAGATGGATTATCCGGTTTCATCAAAGTATCTGCAGAGTATTCAAGCAACAGGAGCTGTTTTAAACCACGTGTACAAATGGGAGAACTGTGCTTCTTTCTATGTGCATGCTTCCAGGCTCTCTGAGATTGCCGCTTTACCGATAGTCAAAAAAGTACAACCGGTTTTCTCCTTTCATAACAAATTCATTGCATCCGAAAAAGGTTTGCTAAAAAGGGGCTTGACTGATAGCCTATATGGCCAGTCTTATTCCCAACTGAAAAAGATAAATGTTCCTGCAGCGTATGATTATCTCTCAAGATTCAGAAATGTTACAGAACCAGGTTCCGGTATCATGATTGCGGTTTTCGATGCCGGGTTCCGGCTTGATCATAGCTGTTTTTCTTATCTGAGAGAAAGAGGAAAAATAAAGGCTGCATGGGATTTTGTTGATAATGATTCCACAGTTTATGATCCGGATTCGGTTAGTTTCAATCCCGATTCCCGTTATTATCAAAATGATGAGCATGGTTCAAAAGTCCTGAGTCTGATCTCAGGTTATGATCCAGGTTTTTTTATGGGCACCGCCTGGGGGAGCGAGCTGGTGCTTGCCAGAACTGAAAACGGATTACTTGATGGCGAATTCCACTACGAAGAGGATAACTGGTTCAGGGCAATCGTCTGGGCCGAGAGTATCGGGGTTGACATCGTTTCCAGTTCCCTGGCATACAGAACCGATTTTTCTGATTCTACAGCCATACTCCGTTCAGGTGATACCATTTTTGTCCAGGATTACCAGTACGATGATCTGGATGGAAAAACCACATTAGTCTCGCGAGCTGCTCTCTATGCTATTGAACGGGGTATGGTAGTTGTAAATGCTATGGGCAACGAGGGATCACATACTTTGGGTACTTTGTCTGCTCCAGCAGATGTTAAGGAAGTGATATCGGTAGGAGCAATTGATCCTTCTGACCGGATTACCTATTTCAGCAGCACTGGACCTACTGCTGATGGAAGAATCAAACCTGATCTTGTGGCTCAGGGAGCAAATGTTACCGTACCGGTCATCTATGGAGGAGGTGCTCATGCTTATTCCGCCTATGGTCAGGGGACCTCTTTTTCAACACCCATGATTGCAGGTGTATGTGCCCTTATAATGCAGTCATATTCAGGCTGTACTGCAGAAGATACACGGGACCGATTGTACCGATATTGTAAACTGTTAAATAAAAACGACACTCCCGATAATTACAGCGGCAGAGGTTTACCCGATGCACTCCTCTCATGCATGAGAGATGATGAAGTCTATATTACAGTTAAAGACACTGCAAAAAAACCAGTCCCATTTGCATTGATTACCAGTCAGAATGGTGATTCTCTGGGTATTACCGATAAAGACGGAATTGCACTTGTTAAAATAAAGCAGAAAGTATTTCCATTTAATTTATTTATCAACATATCCGGTTTACAGAAACCGCTGACAATCTCCTCTGTTCCTTCTGCTGAAGAAGTGGAGATTTCTATAAATTCCGGCCTGTTGATTCAATTGGAGGATAAGAGTGGTCCTGTGGCAGATGGGGCAAAGGTTTATTACCAAATACCTGGTGTACAGGATCAGTTTGTGTGCAGGAACACTGATTCATTAGGAAGAGTTCTTATCTCCATGTATCGTGAAACACCGGTGCAGATTTTTGTTACTGCTCAGGGGTATTTCAGATCTGACACTATCAAGGCGCAGATCGGCCTGGATCTTTGTACGCTGAAGGTGCTGCTTGAAAAGATCCCTGATCAAAGATTAATTGTATATCCAAACGTTCTGAAAAAAGGCAGGGAAAGGGTTCTGTTTATCAATTTTATTCCAGGCCAAAGTGCCAGTAACAAGGTTACTCTTTCCATTAGATCCATCGATGGTGCACTTGTCTGGAAAAATGCAATTTTTCCGGGGATAAGTGAAAGACTGAAAATAAAACTGAACAGCGAGCTAAACCGGTTAGCCCCTGGTTTTTACTTTTTAATACTTGAAAATGATAGGAACGTGTTTCGAAGGAAATTTCTGATTGCCGGATAAATCACAGCATACAGAAATTTGGAATTACCACGGAGATCCCTAAATCCGCCCGTCAGAATATGGAAAAGAAAAAGAAGATGCTATGCAGTCAGATTCATGATATACTAAAAAGCAAATGAATACTTTTATTCAAACTGTGGATCAGCCGGTTAAATTTAACTGGGAAGGTTCTCTGTTTGTTCACCATAGTCTGGGAATGGTCAACAGAGAGCTTCTAAGTGAACTTATTCTGGACAAGCGGCTTGATCCAGGACATATCGCTTACGAACCGGATCAGTTTCTTCCAGGATACTCCTCAAAATATCAGAATCTTCTTAAAATCAATAACAGGAAAATTTCGGGTGCAGCAGTACATATAAAACATAGATGGCCACCGGATTTTAGTAAACCAGATGCAGAAAGGTTTATACTGATGCAGCCCTGGGAATTTGGAAGTCTTCCCCAGCAGTGGGTGGACAATATAAACGAAAATGTGGATGAAGTCTGGGTTTATACCTCTTATTTAAAAATGTGCTATGTCCAAAGTGGAATTCCTGAAGAAATGGTTCAAGTGATTCCATGCGGAGTCGATCCATTGCTTTTTAATCCTGAAATTGAGCCCCTGCAATGGGTTAAAGAGTTTTCAAGGGGACGGTTCTGCTTTCTGTTTAATGGTGGGACTACGGTGCGAAAAGGTATCGATATCCTGATCAATGCCTATCTCTCTGAATTCAAAGCAGACGAACCGGTGTGTCTGGTGGTAAAAGATTCTAACATGTATAGTAAAGAACTGGCTGCGCGTATCAGGGAGTTGGCTTTACGCAATGATATTGCATCGATTTGTTATACAGAAGAGAATATCGATTACAACCATCTGCCTGGCTTATATACTGCCTGTGATTGTTATGTACATCCATACAGAGCAGAAGGTTATGGATTACCCATAGCAGAAGCGATAGCTTGCGGAAAACCGGCAATCGTGACCGGTGCAGGAGCATGTCTGGACTTTGTGGAACCTGATAATGCTTTTTTCATTAAAAGTACAATGGAAAAAATTGATGAGAAAAATATCGGTGGGCTGGTTACTGTTGATTCTCCTTTTTGGGTTGTTCCTGATATGAAACATCTGCAGGAGGTAATGCGATATGTTTTCAATCATCAACAGTTTGCAAAGGAACTGGGGTTGAGGGCCGGACAACGGATAAGATCCGATCATACCTGGAAACATGCTGCCAGAAGGGCTGCAGAGAGGATAATTGCTGTAGCCTCCGGGAACACTGAGTCGGTCTGGCAGTTAGCTGCTGCAGCAGAGAACTATCTGCAGGTTGGGGACCTGGAGAACGCTTCTGTATTGTACGAAAAAATGATCGCCCTTTTTGGAGACAACGAAACTGCATATCAGGGGCTGGCTACTATTGCGTTCCAGGAAAAGAGGTATGAAGAGGCGTTTGATCTTTTCAGACGCACTAATCTTCTTATGCCGGATGTTTCAGAAATATTGGTGAAATGGTATGAGGTGGCCAAGGTACTGGGGCGTACTGATGAACTGGCCAAGCCGACCCGACGGGCACTGGAGATTTGTAACAACGATTACCGGCTGATTCAACTTGCGGAAGAGTTGTTCAGAGGTTGAGACGGTTCACGAGGTGCTGTTATTTATGGTGTGTGCTTCGTAATCGTGAAGGGCGATATTGACCGGCTCTGAGCGTGCTGATATACTCCTTCGACTGCGCTTTACCAAAATGAACAGCGCAAGAGTACCCTTCGATAATATCCGCTGGTTACATGGAAATTTCGAAATAATGCACAAAATCCACACCATTGTCTTTTATGCGCTGCTCCCATATTCTGTTCGGCATCTGTTTATTCGACAATTTCTTTTCTGTATATTATCTTCTTGTTTGGTACATCATAGATTTCCATGACTGCACCTTCTTTTTTATAGCCTTTTTCTTTTACAAATTTATCCATTGCTGAATACACTTTAATTATTCCGAATATGATTGACAGTTTTCCTTTGTTTGGAAATTCAGCTATAATATAGGATTTCTCGGGAAAGGTCTTAATTTGCAGGTTTTCTTTGATATCAGCAACTTTTGAAAGGTCTTTTTCTTCAATAATACAGCCGATTTCAGAGCGTAACTTGGTTTTTTCCACTTCTTTGGGGTTATCGTAATAAATACCGAATCCTTTGAAGGTTTCAATTCCATAATCATTAAGCAAAGAATAATAGATTTCATCCATCAGTTTTGCACTTTTAGCATAATCGCCGGTCATTTGTCTGTAGGCCAGTGTTTCACCACCCTGTTTCTCAACCCTGCAATTCACTTTGGATAAACCTCCGTAATAGATAAAAGCAGTGGCAATTAAGACTGATATTACTCCTATGACAACCAATGTGATTTTCATTTTTACTCCATTTCTTTTGAAAAATTGTTAAATACTTCAATATCAGATATTACTAAAATCACCAATATCGTGGTTCTTTTCATGCGATATTATCTGGAATTAGCAGAAAGTAGAACCGGAATTGTCCTTTGGCTTCTTACATTACATGGAAATAGAATCAAGGCTGTTAAAATGAATGAAAAAAGCTTTTTCATATATATGTCCTTTCATAGCAGGGTGACCGGTAAATGCAACCAAATCTTCTGTAAAATAGCTCATTTCCAATATAACCGATAAGAAAAAGGTTGTAATATCAACTAAAATGAGTTATCTTTTTGCAAGAGCGTAGATAATGAAACCAGCGAGGGCACTTACTATATTGGCCTCCGAATTTTTTAATCCGATGAGGTACATTCTCTAGTACCAAGGTTCTCGCCCGCCGGAAAACCGCAAAAAGCGTCGGCCACAATAGAAAACCAATGGAGTGAAAAAGGGAAACCCGATTTCCTGAAACAGGTGCAAAAATATTGCTTGTAGCTTTTTTTTTTGCGATCCAATGGTCAAATCATGCATCTACGAAATGGTTGATCGTCTTGCAGAAACTGATTAAGCATATTACCACCGATTTCGTCCTCATGACAGATACACATCTTATATCTATTAATGCCATTCTTTCCATAACAATCTGGATAATCTTGATTTTAGTAGTTTCCTGAGGATTTTGCAGATCATGGAATCTATCACAGGTCTTGGAAAACATATAAAGTGTAAAGAAGAACACCATTCGGTTTCTACCTTATGGGTAGGTATCGATATAGGCTCTACAACCGTAAAAATCGCTGCAATAGATCCCGAAAGCAGAGATATCCTGTTTTGGCGTTATTTGCGTCACAACGCTTCACAGGCGAAATCGATTCTGAAGCTGCTCGAAATGGTTCACCAGGAGTTCCCTGATGCCCACATCTCGCTTGCTGCCTGCGGCAGTGGCTCAGAACCGATAGTCGATAGAATCGGCGGGGCCTTTGTCCAGGAGGTCATCGCATTATCAATAGCCATCAAGTCCCTCTATCCCCATATACGCACTGCAATTGAACTTGGCGGTCAGGATGCAAAGATCCTGGTCTTCAATCCTGATAAGGAAACAGGAACGAGCAAACTGGCTGATATGCGCATGAACGGGAGCTGTGCAGGCGGCACCGGTGCATTTATCGATCAAATGGCGGTTCTACTAGGGATCGGCATAGAAGATTTCAACGAACTCGCCTCCAAAGGCAGAAAAGTTCACTCTATTTCCGGCAGATGCGGTGTGTTCGCGAAAGGTGATATTCTTCCATTGATAAACCTTGGCATTCCCAGAGAAGACATTGCTCTTTCCGTATTTCATGCCGTGGCGAACCAGACCATCTGCAGCCTTGCCCAGGGTATCGAAATCGTATCTCCCATTGCCTTCATGGGCGGTCCTTTCAGTTTTAATCCAATACTGATACAGGCATTTCAGCAGAAACTGCACATTTCGGCAGACCAGGCTTTCAAACCAGAATTTTCCCAGATCATTGCAGCTATCGGTGCCGCGTTGTCTATCGGCCAACTGCATGACGGGAAAGTGCCGGCTTATAATGGTATAGGCAAATTGCAGGAAAAAATTTCAGCCCCGGAATCTGGTGTTGCAGTTTGCAGGCATGAACAAAACGTCGAGGTCAACGAAACGGTAAAACAGGAAACGATTCAATTCTTCGCAAACGATACAGAGCGGGAGGATTTCCTGAAGCGGCATTTTGTCGTACCTTTCAGGCCATTCATTCCGTCTTCAGGAACGGACCTGGAGGTATTTGCCGGTATCGATGCCGGATCAACAACGCTAAAAATAGTTCTTATAGACAAATGCGGAAATGTCCTGAACACCTGGTACGAACACAACTCCGGGGATACCATCGAAACCGCCCGTAAAGCACTTATCTCATTATGGAAGCAGTATGCCGATAATGGAGTCAAGCTTTCCATTGCCGGAATCGGCACAACCGGTTACGGTGAAAATCTTTGTGCACAGGCATTCGGTGCAGATTTTCATACTGTCGAAACTGTGGCTCACGCATTCGCAGCGCTAAAACATTTTCCGGACGCTTCGTTTATTCTCGATATTGGCGGACAGGACATGAAAGCGATGAAAATCGAGCAAGGAATCATTCAGGAAGTTTATCTCAACGAAGCCTGCTCATCCGGATGTGGTTCATTTATCGAGGCTACTGCACAAAGCCTGGGTGTCAGTGTCAACGAAATAGCCCAGACCGCGTTCAAGGCCAAAAATCCGGCGATACTTGGTTCTCGCTGTACGGTCTTCATGCTTTCATCTGTAACAACTGAACAGAAAAACGGAAAAAACCGGGAAGACATCGTTGCAGGACTCTGCCGCAGTGTCATTGAAAATGTCTTCTCAAAAGTAATCAGGGTTTCAGATGCCAACAAGCTCGGAGAAAGAATCATCGTTCAGGGTGGTACTTTTAAAAACGATGCAATACTGCGGGCGTTCGAACAGTATGTAGGAAAGCTGGCTTATCGAGCCCCATTCTGCGGTGAAATGGGTGCTTACGGCGTGGCACTTCTTACCATGAACGCCATGAGTACTTCATCGGTCAAATCACGATTCATCGGTTTTGATGCCTTGCAAACCATCGGGTATTCCAAAATTACCCAGGATATCTGTCCGCACTGCTCCAATCACTGTAGCAGGGATATTATCAAATTCAGCACAGGGATTACATTCTGCACTGGAAACAGATGCGAAAAAGGCAATGTATCATCTACGACTGTTTCACAACCGACGGTTCAAAAAGCAAGTCCCGTTTCACTTGCGAAAGACAGGGAGAAGCTTTTGCTGAACCCAGGTACCACCACAATTCGCATTCTGCCCGAAAACGGTATAACAATCGGTATTCCGCTTGCATTCGAATTCTGGCAGAGCCTTCCTTTTTGGCGTGCTCTGTATGGTGCTCTCGGATTCTCGGTGGTAGTTTCCGGACGAAGCTGTGTGACAATGGCGCAAAACGGGAACCGGTTTGCACCCTCAGACAGTATCTGTTTTCCGGCCAAGCTCATGCATGGCCATATCGAATCACTGATAGCAAAAAAAGTAAACCGGATCTTTGTACCTGCCATGAGGACTCTGGCGAGCCGAAATGGTCATAGTACTGCAGTGCATCTCTGTCCTATTATTCAGGGAATGCCGATTTTAGCCAAAGAGCTGAACCGTCCTTTCGAGCGGCAGGGTTGTATCGTGGATGCACCGGTCTTTGCCTGGCAGTCAAGGAAACTGCGGAACAATCAGCTCATCGATTTTTTCAAAACCACCTTTGGTATCAAACCTGCCGTTACAAAACAGGCAATCGAACTGGCTGATCAGGCTCAGAACAATTTCACAGAACAGCTTGCCACTGAGTCACGTAATCAGCTAAAAGCACTTGAAGAATCGAATGGAATAGGTGTACTGCTTCTGGGACGACCTTACCACTCCGATTCCCTTGTAAACCACAATATCCCGGAACTGTTCGGTGCACTTGGTGTGCCTGTTCTCACTGCTGACGCACTGCCGGATCTTGGAAAGATCGATATCAGTCATATTCGTCCGGAACTTTACAATCCGTTTCATACCGAACTGTACAGTGCAGCGATTTTTGCAGCCAGGCACCCCAACCTCGAAGTGGTGCAACTGACAAGCTTTGGCTGTGGGCACGATGCGATCACTATCGATGAGGTCGCACGACTCATGGCGATCGAAAGCGACAAACGACCATTAGTCCTCAAGATTGATGACGGGGAGTGCAAAAGCGCACTGACCATAAGGGTGCGGTCATTCATCGAGACCGTAAGGAGAAAACGGGAATCTCGATGAACAGTTCTTTCAACGCAATTCCATTGCCCTTTCCCCAGGCTTTCAGCCGCAGGGATAAAAAACTTAGGACCATACTTGTACCAAATCTGTCACCGGCTTTCGCGAAGATCTCCTGCGCCATTTTTAAAAGGTTTGGTTTCCGGGCGATTGTGCTGCCGCTTGCCGATGCAACAGCCAAGGCACTTGGAAAAAAATATGTGCATAACGACATCTGCTATCCGGCACAGATTAACATCGGAGAGTGTATAGCCTATATCAGGGAACACAACCTTGATCCGGCGCGTACGGCAATTGCGCTCGCCAAAAACTGCAAAGACTGCCGGGCTGGACAGTATGCAGTGCTTGCCCGTAAAGCGCTTGACGATGCCGGGCTGGGGGCTGTTGCGATCGTGACTGTAGGGGAGGATACCAAAAAGATGCATCCGGGCTTTTCGGTATCCTGGAAATATGCTCTAAAGATGCTTAAGGGCCTCTTCCTGATCGATTCGCTCGAAAAAATGAGACTATCTGTCAGGCCCTACGAAACTGTCCGGGGTGAAACTGACAAGGTGTATGAAAAGTGCCTTGATTTATTGGCAGAGACTATTGAAAAAAGGCCGGCCGACCTTTACAAATTACTTGCCTGTTCCGTCGAGCAGTTCAATAAAATACCGGTTGACAGGTCGGTTCCAAAGCCCAGGGTGTTTATCATCGGTGAAATTCTCATGAATTATCATGAAACAGCCAATAACGGAATCGTCCGTTATCTTGAGAAAAATGGCCTTGAGGTTGTCCTTCCGGACTTTATTACCTTTTTCGAGCGTGATGTGATCGTCAATAGAGCTGCTATCCGCAAAAAACTGGTGAAACATCCTCTCATTGAATCAATTATCGCCAGTATCACCAAAGCTGCCTATGATCATGTCGCCAGGTCAACCGAGAAGGTGATGCAAAAGTTCAACTATACTGAACCGAAAGTTCCCATTGAAAAGCTTGCATCCCATATAGATGGAATGGTCGAACGTACGCATACGGTTGGAGAGGGTTGGCTTATACCTGCGGAAATTATCGAGCAGGCAAGCCATGGTGTACGCGCATTTATTGTCATTCAGCCTTTTGGTTGCTTGCCCAATCAGGTAACCGGAAAAGGCCTGATCCCCTCACTTAAAAGAAAACTTGGCGATATTCATATAATCAGTCTCGATTATGATGCCGACACCAGCATGGCCAACATAGAAAACAGGCTTCAGATGCTGGTCATGGCGATCAGGGAGAGTTACAGAAAAGGGGAAAGGGGAGAAGGAGATGAATATCGAATATCGAATAACGAATAACGAATATCGAAGTAGGGGAGAAGAAGATTGAATATTGAATATCGAATAACGAAGTAGGGGAGAAGAGAGCCAGGTCCCCTGGTTGAGCGCTTACCTGCCGCTTATTTTCTGAACCGATCTCCCTGATACCACATTAGAGATTGACTCTCTTGACGATTCCATCTGTACCGGATTTCCGGATGTGCTTTTCAAGTACAGAATTAGTAAAATAATCCCTATCGCTGTTATTACTGAGGCTATAATGCTAAATCCAATATCAAGAAAGGCACCGGTAAAAATCCTATGAAACACGTCATTGAATATCACTGCAGGAAGAATGGTTATAATTTTTACCAGTGCTACACCGCTAAGAAAGCTTCCCCAGGCTTTAGCCACGGTCCTGATTCCGGAATATTTCCCAAATTATGAATTTAACAATTCCGCAATCTAAAGCCTATTCATCTGCCATTTTGTAACTACCCAGGTGTTGTAGTAATCACCTGTAAAGGGATCAGAAATAATACCAAATCAGGTGTCCCTTACCGTTCTATATGTGTATCTGATGCTTTTCAGGAATAATCAAAAATTTGGTAGCAATATAATAATTTCCAAATATTACAGCCCAGGTCTGTAAACCTGGGCCTTATAATCAGTTCTTTGAAGCAGAAATACCGAAACAGAGAAACTATATCAAGGTAGTTCAGGGGGTATTCTGTAACTCTTTATCTTCGGTGATCTCTACCGGTTCGTCGGTGGCGTCGTTACGGGCAATTCTTGCACGTTGAACTTTTTCGGTTTTGTCGATTATAAGATTTATCATGGCTATCTCCTCATCGTACAACCCCGGATTTTCATCAGCTTCTGTGTTAAGTCGGGGGATTAGCCTTTCGTTAAACTGATCGATCAGATCGTTTGCAGCATCCTTAGCATTAGGAATCGACTTCTTATCCAGATGGTTTGCATACAACTTTTTCTGAATTGCCAGAAATTCACTTTCGGCATTTTTCAGATTGTTGTAAATACTCTCAATAGAAGTGTTTCTAAAAGATTCCACCTTTTCATCGATTTTCCTGAACAAATTTGCAAGCTGATTAGACTCATCATCTGCTCCGCGCTTCAACGCCTTTCCGTTATTTTCTACTATTTCATACAACTCTTTTGCTGTTTGCTGCAATTGCGGGTCGTAAAAACAGAGCATATCGGACTCTAACCTCATAACAAAAGCACGGTAGAGTGTATCCCGGTTTCCATCTGCTTCATTAAGCTGAATTGTAAACTCGTTTCTTCTAAGTTTGGTTATTGCATCGTTTAAAGTGGTGCAAGTATCTTCACTTTTCTGAAGCGTTTTACCGATGGCTTCAGCCAGAGCAGGTTTTCCTTTCACAGTGTCCAGTACTTTGGATGCCATTGAAGCCAAAGTCCGCCAATATTTACTGAAAAGTACTTTGGTGATTTTTTTAATCATAGAGGTGCCTCCATGTAAGAATTAATTGTGGTGAATATATATGGTACAGCTCAAATTGAGCAAAAATATCGAAAGCTTTATAGGGTGGACTCAATCAATATATGTAATGTTTATTGTAAATACAACAAAAAATTTGACAAGATCGTCATGAGGTTCCACGTCAGGAGATTTTGCATTAAAAGGTTATACCGTGGAAATTATTGCCCAGCCAAATGATGAACATTGAGCACCAGATGTGGAACAGTTAAAGCCAATGGTTAATTTTACACTCTGAATGGCAACAACTTTCCAGCGTCAAACTATATCTTTTACCGAGTCTCGTATAACGATACCAGCCTCAGGTAAGATCTGCATTTTTGTTCGTATGACGATACGAGTCTCATGCAATGTCTGTAATTTTGTTCGTACGACGATACGAGTCTTATGCAAGATCTGCACTTTTATTCGTACGACGATACGAGTCTTATGCAAGGTCTGAACTTTTATTCGTACGACGATACGAGTCTTATGCAAGATCTGCACTTTTAT
>Ga0209510_1000122_pt1 | contig 116455 bp, 114 predicted proteins | sample BiotimSIPDNA_FD_185749 | JGI IMG/M metagenome (GOLD analysis project Ga0209510, IMG submission 185749) | Anaerobic biogas reactor microbial communites from Washington, USA - Biogas_R1 time_0 SIP DNA (SPAdes) (version 2) | ecosystem: Engineered > Bioreactor > Anaerobic > Unclassified | place...
AAAAGTCTGCTTTGATCGCTTTAGCAGAAACCGTCACAAATTGTGTTTTTGTTACAGTATCAGAAGTATACTGGTTTGATGCTGTCAGTGTAACAGCATACGTTCCCGGGTATCGGTAAGTATGTCTTGGGTTTTGAATGTTGTTTTGTGGCGGTGGACATCTTCCTCCTGCACATTCCATATCTACTTCTTCTGTTCCATCAGTTGAAGCTGGTATTACGTTTCCATCACCAAAGTCCCAGTTCCACATGGTTGGGTTTCCAGTAGATAGATCAGTGAACTGGACTGTCAGGGGAGCTTCACCAGATCTTGGATCTGCCGAAAAGTCTGCTTTGATCGCTTTAGCAGAAATCGTCACAAATTGTGTTTTTGTTTCAGTATCAGAAGTATACTGGTTTGATGCTGTCAGTGTCACCGAATAAGTTCCAGGTGTGGTATAGGTATGAACCGGGTGAGCCACTATATCAGTAGCTCCGTCTCCAAAGTCCCATGCCCACATGGTCGGGCTTCCCGTCGATAGATCAGTGAACTTCACAGTAAGTGGAATCTCACCAGATCTAGGATTTGCAGAGAAATCGGCATTTATTGCTTTGGCCGTAACCCAAATTGTCGTCTCACTGATACCTGATTCACACGTTTCACTTGATGCAGTTAGTCTGACCTGGTATGTCCCTGGATACCGGTATGTGTGTGTCGGATTCTGTATGTTGTTCTGTGGTGGTGGACATCTTCCCTTTGCACACTCCACATCGACTTCTTCTGAAACATTTTCAGAACTGATCTCTTCTGAAGCAGGGATAATAGGTGTACTATCTCCAAAGTCCCATTCCCACCTGGTTGGGTTCCCAATTGAGAGATCCGTAAACTTTACCGTTAACGGAGCCTCACCGGAGGAAGGTTCAGCTTTAAACCGTGCTTCAATAACACAGGATCCCTCAACAATGATGTATTTCTCTTTTACCTTGGTGCTGGTACCAGCTGTCGGACTGCTCACGGTTAAGGTAACGGTGTATCGACCGGGTTTCTGGTAAACATGAGTCGGATTCTGTTCATATGCAGTCCCTCCATCTCCAAAGTCCCATTTCCACTCTTTTACTGCACCTTTTGAACAGTCAGTAAACTGGACCAGAAGGGGGGCTTTTCCAAAGGTCGGATTTGCCAGAAAGTCTGCAATAAGAGGATTTTTGTCTCTGACGATAATATACTCCTGTCTGACCTTCGTGCTGCTTGCTCCAGTAATACTAGTAGCGGTAAGGGTTACTGTGTAGATTCCTGGCTCATTATAAGTATGTACAGGATTAGCAGGTCCGGAAGCAGTATCTCCATCTCCAAAATCCCAGTTCCACATCGCCGGATAACCCGTAGATGAATCAAGGAATTGAACCTTTAGTGGAGCCGTTCCGTCAGTCGGGCTCCCGATAAAATCAGCAACAATACAGGCACCACCGGGACCATCACATATGGCCTCACCAGCACCGTTTGTTATAGCCTGCTCAATTCCTTCTGCACACACAACACCTGACGCCGCAAGTGCAAGCACAAGGAATAGAGCCAGCGTATACACTATTTTTGTCATTCTTCCCACCACCAGCTAAAGCGAAATGTGTCCCGGACACACCCCACGTGATCCGTAAATTTCTTTAATATGACTTAATGATATCCATTTGCATGTTACATTTTTTTGCATCCCTAATACCCCCCATTTTTCCTCCAAAAATGAGTTATGCTGATATTGCAGCCAATGTTCCTGCATCAGACATGAACAGCCAATACCCGTTGAACGGATTGATCCGGGCATCATCATTTCTTCCCTTGATGATCATCTCGTCGTACTGCTGTTTCTGTTCATTAAATCCGAGACAGTTGATCCATTTGTCCTCTACGGAGAGGAAAGTAAATTTCGCTTCAAGTGATTCTAAACCCGTGAATCCTATTGCGTTCCATCCTTTTCTCAGTTCCTTTGTTGGAGGAGTTGTCAGTGGATCAGTATCATAGGTTAATGATACCATGTCAGATGTCCGCGAGTAAATCCAGACTGCATCCAGTGGTTTTATCAGATTTGATGCACTCAAAGTAATCCATTGCCCGGAGGATGCATCATACTGGAATATGCTGTGTCCGTCAACCTGGATATGGCTGAAAATCGACGCTGTATCCTTACCTGGTGCAAGTTTCTTTGGAACAGAGACGAAGTTCCAACCAGGATAGATTGTTATCGTATCAGATGGTGCCGGGCTGCTTCCAACGGTAATGAATCCTGTTTTTGTTTCAGTATCGGATGCCCCGAACTGGTTAGATGCAGTCAGAGTAACCGTGTAAGTTCCATCTTTTGTGTAAGTGTGTCTTGGATTTGCTATGTTTATGCAGTCTGTGCCAGTACATGAATCACCTGCTGGAATAATCTCCACGTCTCCAAAGTCCCAATTCCACATAGTCGGGCTTCCGGTCGATAGATCGGTAAACTGGACTGTCAGCGGAGCCTGACCGCTTCTTGGTGATGCAGAGAAGTCTGCATTAATAGCCGGAGTTACCTGTCCTACAGTTATGTATGCAACTTTTGTTTCAGTATCGGATGCCCCGAACTGGTTAGATGCAGTGAGGGTCACCGTGTAGGTTCCGTCCTTTGCGTATGTGTGTCTTGGATTTGCAATGTTTATGCAGTCTTCGTTAACGGATGAATTATCTGCCCTGGTATAGTATCCGTCTCCAAAGTCCCAGTTCCACATGGTCGGATTCCCGGTTGAGAGATCGGTAAACTGGACTGTTAGTGGCGCCTGACCGCTTCTTGGTGATGCAGAAAAGTCTGCATTAATAGCCGGAGTTACCTGTCCTACAGTTATGTATGCAACTTTTGTTTCAGTATCGGATGCCCCGAACTGGTTAGATGCAGTGAGGGTCACCGTGTAGGTTCCGTCCTTTGCGTATGTGTGTCTTGGATTTGCAATGTTTATGCAGTCTTCGTTAACGGATGAATTATCTGCCCTGGTATAGTATCCGTCTCCAAAGTCCCAGTTCCACATGGTCGGATTCCCGGTTGAGAGATCGGTAAACTGGACTGTCAGCGGAGCCTGACCGCTTCTTGGTGATGCAGAAAAGTCTGCAGTAATCATCTGTGGTGTGCTGCAAAAGTCAAGATCTTTGCGGATTATTCTGTCACCACCACGGGTAATCACCTGATTGGCGCCTGCCTGCCTGGTTCCTGACCAGAATGAAATTGTTTTGCCGGCATCTGCTTCTCGAACCGGAACAATAAGACGTGGATCATCAGGAGTCTGACCTGGTGCTCCGTATGATCCGGAATAACGGGTGGTATAGGTAGTCACGGTATTCCCATCGATTTTTGCTTCAATGGTTGTACCTGCCGGGGCAGAATGTCCCTCTAACTGAACATATCCATAAAATTCGTACGGACTCATTGGAGGAACTGTGTTAAAGGTGAGATCCTGCTGGAATTTTCCTCCACTGGTTATCTGGAAAGTCTGGTATGCAGCATATTCACTCTCCATAAAGGTGACATGCTTTCCGATATCGTTGACTGTGATTGGAACTTTTAAGGCTGGTTCGGTGTCATACATGCCACCATAATAACCGCTCTGGGTGATAGTGATTGAACCTCTGACAACACCATCAATTACCGCTTTTAGCACAGTGCCTTTTGCTGCAGGTTGACCGTCAATTATCACAGACCCGTAAAACTGCAGTTCAGGGAGTGGTTGTGCATAAACAAAGTTTAGGGGCTGCTCCATCATGGAACCGTCTCCACTGACGGTTATGGATGGTGAACCCTGTATTCCCTCACTCCAGAATGAAATCTGCCTGCCGATATCTGCCTGCAGGATGTTGACCGTGAGCTGGTCTGCCATACTGCCTTCACCACCATAGTAACCCTCCTGGACGGTGGTAATCGAATCCTTGGTAACACCGTCAATCTTGGCGATAATGTTTGTTCCTACCGGAGCAGGAAGGTAATTGAAGGTTACCGGTCCGTAAAACTGGTATGGAGTATAGGAAGTTTCAGGTTCAAGGGTATAAAGGAAGATATCCCAGTTACCAAACCTGTCATCCTGCCATACTACTTTGTCAACATAGATATCTGGACGAATCTGGTTTCCGGGTCCAGTGCAGACGGCATACGTTTTCGGTATAGAAAGGTCAACCATGTAAATGTCACTGGAATCATCCTGACCATACCTGGTCCAAACGATTTTAGATCCAGAAACTGATGGCTCTACATCATCAAATTCATCAAAAGTCACCGCAGTGGTCATATCCTTCTTGATGTTATACATGAAGATATCCCATTTGCCATTACGGTTGTCTTCCCAGACTACAAAATCCCCGGAAATCCTTGGATTTTGTTGAACCTGGATATCCCGGGTTACCTGGACTGTTTTCTTGGTATTATAGTTGTAAAGATAAATGTTCCAGTCATTCTTGTTGTCGTCAAGCTGCTGGTAGGCTACCCACTCACCATCGATGTCTGGATTCGCCTTGTCTTTGTCATTCGGATTAATATATGCAGGAATGCCGGATGTTCCAATCTTGGTCAGAGCGATATCCCTGATATCATCATTGCCAAAGTCCTCGTAAACAACCATGTCCTTGGAGATTGCAGGTCTGAATTTGTTTGTTGTATCAATACAGACCGGCTCTTCCTTGTGCATGGCTATGTTATATGAGTAAATGTCTGAAGATCCATGTCGGTTATCGTCCCAGACGATGATTCCATCAGAGATATCCGGATTATTCTGGTCGCTTAGAATGTTTGCAACCATCTGCCGGTTTCCGGATTTCATATCATAGAACCAGACCTTTCCCTGACCTTCATACTGTGTCCAGGTGATATACTGTCCGTCAACCCTGGGACTCCAGTCGTATAAAGAGTCAAAACACATCTGTTCTTCTATACCTGGTGCCTGAGCGATCATTGCCTCTGCAGAAAAAGTTACAAGTGGTTCAAATTCTTCTCCTTCATCATCTGCCAGACAGGGTGCGAGCAGCAGGAGCATCAGAACCGCCATGATTAGTGATGCAAATTTCATGTTTTTCAACCTCGATTTTCCGGTTATATGCCTATTGCAGCGAGATCTCCATCCTCACTCATATAGATCCAGTATCCATACCCTGGATACAGGGCGTTTGTGTTACTCTCCTGAACATTCATGATAGTGCTCTGGTATCTCTGGATTGAAGAGTCAAATCCAATGACATAGATCCACTGATCACGGACTGATAATAGAGCATTCTGTGCAGGCACCGTGTTCAGGCTGGTGACACCGAATGTATTCCATCCTTTCACGAGTTTTCTGGTTGGTGGAATCTGGAGGGCATCTTCTGCAAAATAAAGATACACTGCATCGGTTTTGGTAGAATAAATCCAGACAGCGTCAAGTGGATTTATGATGGTGTTTGCATTTACCGTGTTCCAGGTCTTGCTTCTGGGATTATAGGTAAAGATGCTGTGACCTCCGACTTCAACATGTTCGAAAAGCGCTTTTGCTGTGTTTTGTCCGTCAATAAGCATTTTTGGAACTGATATGAAGTTCCATCCCGTGTTCAGTGTCACCTGGGCTTCGGGCGGACTTACAATTCCTGCTGTGATCAGGTTTTGTTTTACAGCAGTCTTTGTCTGTCCGTTGTGCTGGGTGGTCATGAGACCGACGGAATACACCCCACTCCTTGTGTACACATGTGTCGGATTCCTTTCAGTGGAAGTAGTTCCATCTCCAAAGTCCCAGTACCAGGCTCTTGAATTACCTGATGATCTGTCAGTGAATTTAACGGTGAGCGGAATATTACCCTGTGTCGGAGTTGCGGTGAAATCAGCTGAAGTGGATGATTTTGAATTGAAATTGATGTTCTTCTGTACTTTTAGTCCGCTTACCACCAGCTGGCTCTGGTCCCCTTCTGCACCGGATGCAGTCTGGAACCGGATGGTTTTTCCAATATCTGCACTTGTTATTGGGACTTCCAGGTATGGTCCATATTCAGAACCATATGAACCGTCTTTTAGAATTGAAATCTGACCCCTGATTTGGTTGTCGATCAGGGCATAGATGGTATTGCCTGTGGGCATTGAGTAACCGTCAAGATTTGCCCTTCCCCAGAAGTTGTATTTTGTCTGTGATGACGTGGTAAAGGTTAGGTCAAGTCTTTTCTGGACCAGTGAACTCTCCGTGGAGACATCTGCTGATGCAATGATGATATCTCCCTGCTGTGTTGATAGTGTCACTTTTTGCGAAGCAACATAAGTTGCTCCACTCCACTGGGCAGTAAAGGAGAGATACTTGCCGTTATCGCTTTGGTAAACCGGGAAATTGAGGCTGCTATAAAGACCGGTACTGGTAATGGTTGCCTGTCCTCTGATCTGATTATCAATTACTGCTGATATTACCGTTCCAGCCGGAGCATATTGGCCGTCAAGTAATGCAGAACCACTAAAACTGTAGGTGGTATGGATAGGTGTAGTACCAAAGGTGAGGTCCAGCCATCCACTGACCTGTTGTCCAACGGTTATTGACTGGGCTGCCTGCAGGTATGATCCTCCGGATGTCGTCGTAAACACGATGGTTTTTCCGATATCATTCTGATTTACCGGAATATTAAATCCGGAATATGTACCTGAACTTGTAACGGTCACCTGGCCTCTTATCTGGGAATCAATGGATGCTGACAGTACAGTGCCAACCGGAGCCTGAATATTGTTAATCAGAACATTTCCTGACAATGTGTATGTCTGGACTAGTGGACTATATGATGCGGAAAGATCCAGTTTTGCTATACCACCTGATCCAACGGTGATAGTCTGATCTGCCTGGTAATCATTTATTCTGAATGTTATGGTCTTTCCACTATCAGTTGAATAAACCGGGATTTCCAGGTACGGGCCATAGGTAGAGCCATATTGCCCTGCCTGCTGAACTGTATATGATGCCCTTATAGCCCCGTCAATTAAGGCTGAAATTTTCGTTCCCACCGGAACTGCAGATCCTTCAACTGTTGCAGATCCATAAAGCTGGTAGTTCCCTGATTTTGTTGAGGAAGAGAAGGTATACAGGAAAATATTCGAGTTTCCTGTGCGGTAGTCCTGCCAGACCAGGTAGTTACCGTATATTGAAGGACTCTTCTGATCACCCTGATTCGTAGTTATCTGGTAGATTCTGCCAGTGACGAGGTCAAGCAGGTAAATATCAGCATTTCCGTTCCGGTAATCTTCCCAGGCTACCAGAGGGCCGGAAACATCAGGTTTTACGGCTTTATATTTTGAATCGGTCAGTTGATATTCCTGGAATGTATCAAGTGTCATTGCGAAGATATCAGATATACCATTCCGGTCATCTTCCCAGACAATGATTTTGCCACTTATCCGTGGATTTCTCTGGTTATTTGGATCGTTTGTCAACTGGTATTCTTTCTCTGCGACGATGTCGTATAGGTAAATATCGGCATTTCCGTTTCTCCAGTCTTCCCAGATGATATAATTACCTGATATATCAGGATTTTTCTGTTCAGAAAGATCCTTGGTGACATACTGGCTGGACCCTGAATTAAGATCTGCCATGTAAATATCAGCATTGCCTTTCCGCCAGTCAACCCAGGTGATATACCGTCCGGATATGACCGGATTGTTCTGGTTGGAAGTAGAAGACGAAATGGCTGCTGCAGTATCTGTCTGCAGGTCATATCCAAAGATATTGGTAATCGGATTAGCTGTTGCACCAGCCTGTTCGTATACGACTATCCTGCCTGATATATCGGGATTACTCTGCTGAAGTTTACCCGGGTAAACGGGAAAAAGACCTCCGGAATCAATATCATATAGTCCGATAGCTGAAACTCCTGAACTCCATTCCTCGAAAACAACTCTCCCATCAGAAACACGTGGGTTGACATGGTTTAAGGCACCGAAGGTGATCTGCTTCTCAGTCCCCCCACATGACTCCGAGGAGAGATCAAATCTGGTGGTGTCAACGGTGACGGTATTGAATACCGTGTATTCATCAGGATCTTTTGAAACAGCCAGAATTTCAATCCCATTGGCTGTATTTTCCGGGGTTGTGAACACGATATCCCCCGCCTGAATTCTCTCTACTGCATCTCCTTCTGAAGTAAACACTGCCTCCTCTGCAGTGACCCCACCACAAAGAAGAATGAGCAGAATAATTGGTACATAACTCCATATCTTCATCATTTCGCATCCCATCCGTAGGTTCCCCTATAGCATTCAGGTGAACCGCTCACATGATATATGTGCTAATCTGTACGCTTAGCTCTATTAAATACTATCATTTCCGTTCATGGCTCTGATTATTGTCCTGACTTGAAAACAAGGCATAATTTCAATATTAATGGTTTATATCAATATATTGGATCCGATAAATCCTAAGCGCGCTGTATTTGTTAGGGGCTGTCATAATTATCTTTCATGCGCGAAAAATGATACCCGGCATGAACATTATTACCGTGATGATACCCTCATATTGGTTAAGGAAAAGATACCTGCAGAAGAATGTATAGAGACGGACGATCTCTTTCAGGGTTGATAGCAGATATGGGTATAATAAGGGGTAATATATGAGTCCCAGGATTGTTGTGGGAATTTCCGGTGCCTCGGGCATGCTCTATGCAAGAAGGCTTCTGGATCATTTGTCCGGTAAAGCTGAAGTCCATCTTATTATCACCCCGGTTGCCAGGGAAATAGCCAGACATGAAGGCATTTTCTTCGATGACCTGGATCTCATCATTCATTCATCTGAAAACCTGGCTTCTCCTGTAGCAAGCGGCTCTTTTCTACATGATGGAATGGTTATCGCTCCATGCAGCATGAAGACGCTTTCTTCCGTTTCTCATGGGTTTACACCTAATTTATTAACCAGGGCAGCGGATGTTACCCTCAAGGAACGAAGACCTCTAATTCTTCTGTTAAGAGAAAATCCGCTATCCAGAATTCATATGGAAAATATGCTCCGGGCACATGATGCCGGTTCCCTGATCATGACTGCAAGTCCTCCCTTTTATCACCGGCCTACGGATATTACCGGGCTTGTTGATGCAGTGATTGCACGAATACTGGACCACCTGAACATAGAGCATTCGATTGGTTGCAGATGGAGTGGATATTCATGAGAAAATTTATCGAAAAAATGAGAGAAAGAGGTCTGGTTACAGAAATACCGGAACCTGTTTCATCTATATTTGAAGCACCAAAATTGGCTTTTCATACTGACCGGCTCCTGTTTTTTCACGATCTTGATGGAAAAAAGGCAGTTATGAATCTTGTGGCAAATAGAGAATCAATTTCTGTTGCCCTTGGAGTTAACCCGGAAAATCTTATTCCAAGGCTTGCACAAAGCCGGTATAACGGAAAGCTGAAAGATGCCGGAATCCTTCCCCTTCGACCCGTGAATCTTGATGAGATTCCAATAATGGAGAACTATCCTGGTGAAGCCGGAAAATACCTGAATTCAGGAGTGGTCTTTTCACATTACCAGGGTGTTGAAAATGCTTCTGTTCACCGGATGCTTAAAATCGGGAAAGACCGCCTGGTTGCACGGCTTGTTGAGGGCAGGCATACAGATACCCTGCATAAAAGAGCTTTGGCAAATGGAGAACGTCTTCCCGTTGCCATTGTAATTGGTATGCATCCCCTGGTCCTGTTTGCAAGTTGTAGCAGAGTTCCTGAAAGCATGGAACTTTTCTATGCAGCTGAACTTCTTGGAGGAGAAATGCCGGCTTACACACTTCCGAACGGGGTAAGAGTTCCTGAAGCAGAGATTGTTCTGGAAGGATATATTGGAAGTGAAAAGGCAGTAGAGGGGCCTTATGTCGATATCACCGGAACGTATGATCCAGAGCGTATTCAGCCGGTTATTGAACTGACGGGAATGTATACGAAACCTGATTTCATATATCACGGACTGGTAAATGGTGGTGATGAACACAAGGTGCTCATGGGTTCACCGTATGAGCCTCTTATCTATCGTTCTGTTGCTGGTGTTACCGGGGTGACAGATGTAGTGCTTACAAAGGGCGGATGCGGGTACCTCCATGCGGTTGTCCAGATTAAAAAACGGACAGAGGGTGATGGTAAGAATGCCATCATGGCATCATTTGCAGCACACACATCTCTTAAACACGTCGTAATCGTGGATGGAGATATCAATCCCTCCAACCTTATGGATGTTGAGTATGCCATCGCAACCAGGGTCCGGGCTGATCGTGATATCATGATCATATCCGGAGTCAGGGGTTCATCGTTAGATCCTTCCCGGATAGGTGATGGGCTGAATGTAAAAATGGGTATTGATGCGACAATGGAACTGGGTAAAGAGCGTGAATTTGTTCGGGCTGTCTGGGAGGATTAAAAAAAATGAACCTTACTCCTGAAGAAGAAGCCATCCTGAATGGAGAAGAAGGAGAGACCAGGCAGCAACTGATGGAGATTCTCATTGGTGTTGGAACGGTATTTGGTGCTGATGAAATGGTGCCTATCCGTAGTGCCCAGGTTTCAGGTGCTTCGTATAAGACAATTGGTGAATGGGGGCTCAAGTGGCTCCAGAATCTCCAGGCAAAAGCGAGCGTTCCTGCTGTCCTAAATCCGGTTGGAATGGATAGAATCAGGTGGCAGGAAATGGGTATTGATCCTGAATTTGCCAGAAAGCAGCTTGAAGTCATCAGTTCCTATGAAGCACTTGGAATCAGGCTTGAATGTACCTGTACTCCTTATTACCTGTACATTACTGAATATGGCGATCACCTGGCGTGGTCTGAATCATCTGCCGTCAGTTATGCAAATTCAGTGATAGGTGCACGTACGAACCGTGAAGGAGGACCTTCCGCCCTTGCAGCTGCAATAATTGGAAAAACCCCGAAATATGGTCTGCACCTTGTTGAAAACCGAAAACCTCAATTACACATCAATGTCAGAAGTGAACCAGAAAATCCTGATGCTTCATGGTATGGAGCACTGGGATTTCTTGCAGGAAAAATTTCCGGAAACCGGATTCCCATCTTTTCAGGAATACGTCCTGCCCGTGACCAGTTGAAAAATCTTGGAGCTGCCATGGCTGCAACAGGAGCAGTGGCTTTATATCACGTTGAGGACATTACCCCGGAAGCGAGAATCTTTACTTATGATTACTCTGGGCTGGAGGAAATAGTAATTGAAGCAGGGGATATTGCAGATCTGTTCACCGGAGAAATTCCGGATGCTGTTGCGATAGGTTGTCCTCATTGTTCTCCGGAGGAAATTGAGCATCTTGCCGGACTTTTAGATGGCTGCACGGTAAAAAGACCGGTGTATATCTTTGCTTCACGAGATGTCATAAACCGGACACCTGAATTAGTAAGAAAGATAGAACGTTCTGGAGCGAGGGTGTATGCAGATACCTGCATGGTGGTATCTCCATCGCTAGAAAAATATTCCCGGATCATGGTGAACAGTGGGAAAGCGCTGGCATATGTTCCAACCATGTGCGGGGCTAAAGCAACAATTGGGACTACAAAATCCTGTATTGATGCAGCCTGTACTCCCTGAATCCCTGGTTTGTCTGACAATAGTTTAACGTAGTTACATCCTGATACTGATAAACAACTGATGCCCGATCCAGGTGAGTCATACTACGAGGTTTTAAATGTTAAAAGGAGCGCCTCTCCTGAAGAGATTACGGCCTCGTATAGAAAAATGGCCAAGGCACTTCATCCTGACGTTTGTAACAGCCCAGAAGCTGAAGAATTATTCAAGGTCGTAAATGAAGCATACCAGGTGCTTAAAGATCCAAAAAAACGTGAAAAGTATGATCTCTCTCTCCTTGAAGCTGATGAATCAGATTATGGAAGGTACTACACTGGTGGAAGGAGGTATCGCGATCCCCGGACATGGTATTATTCTCACCTTAATCAGTCATATAAATCCTCCGGGAATTCATACAACGCTGGCCAGGCAAACCGGAAAGAAAAAACGGCCAAGATTCCCAGGATCATACAGGTCATACTCTTTTACCTGACCTTGTTCATGGCTATAGTCATCCTTTTTCAGCTTATTATTATACCCTGGATGGATGGTCTTGCAGCACGGGATGCAAGAAGCATGTTTGAAGAAGGGAACCGGTGGATGTATGAAGAAGAGTACCAGAAAGCAATTGAGAGTTATCAGAATGCGGTAACAAAACTTCCGGCTTTTTCAGAGGGATGGAGGGCAAAAGGCCTTGCCGAGCAGAAAAAGGGTGATGAATTAGTCAGAAAAGGGATGGAAAGTCAGGCAGAACCATATTATCGTTCTGCCGTAAAATCACTGGAAACGGCACATTTGTCATTTCCAGATGATTTACAGGTTCTGACAGCTCTTGCCTCTTCCCTGCAGATGCTTGACAGGTATGACGATTCCATCTATTACCTTGAAAAGGCAGAGGATATGGATCCGGACAATCCTGATATCAAGCTCCGGCTTGATGATTCTCTCCGAAAAACCAGACTTGTATCTGGATAATTTTTGAAAAATTCATGAATTAATACCCTCGTTACCATGGCAGATATTTCACCACGAATGCAGGCTTACTATGACCGGTTAAACAGCGGTCTGGATCATGCGATTCAAATTGCGCAGGAATGCCGTAAAACCGGACTTGATCCTGAAACAACTGTGGAAATACCCATTGCGAACGATCTCGCAGACCGGGTTGAAGCCCAGGTGGGGATCAAGGGAGTTGCAGCAAAGATCCGTGAACTTGAGGCAATAATGTCACGCGAGGAGGCTTCCCTGCATATTGGAGATAGTTTTGTCGAACGATTGTTTGGTGAAACCACAACAGAGGAGATCCTCGATCATACTATTCGGACCTCCATGGCACTTCTGACAGAAGGTGTCGTCTCCGCACCCATGGAGGGTATTGCAAAGGTTGCAGTAAAAAAGAATGACGATGGAACTGATTACCTCGCGATTTACTATGCAGGTCCAATCCGGAGTGCAGGAGGAACAGCTCAGGCCCTCTCTGTCCTTGTCGGTGATTATGTTCGCAGGATCCTGGGTCTTAACCGGTATATCCCCAGGGAAGAAGAAATTGAACGGTATATCGAAGAAATAAGGCAATATAATTCCATCATGAGCCTGCAGTATCTCCCCTCTGAATACGAAATACGGTTAATAATCAGCAATTGTCCGGTATGTATTGATGGAGAACCTACGGAAAAGGAAGAGGTATCCGGTCATCGTAACCTGGAACGGATTGAGACTAACACGGTCAGGGGGGGAATGGCCCTTGTTATTGCCGAAGGCCTTGCCCTGAAAGCTCCCAAAGTTCTCAAAAATGTCCGAAAGATGAAAATGGATGGATGGGACTGGCTTGAAGAGATGATTCAGCATACTGCGGGGAGTTCTTCATCAGAAGAGCATGAGGTTGGTATCCATCCAAAAGATAAGTATCTCAGGGATCTAATCGGGGGAAGACCGGTTTTTTCTTATCCCATGAGGGAGGGAGGATTCAGGCTTGTGTACGGACGGTCACGTAATACCGGTCTTGCTGCAGCCGGACTGCATCCGGCTACCCTTCACATTCTGGGAGATTTTCTGGCGGTCGGAACCCAGATGAAGATCGAGCGACCCGGTAAAGCAGCAGGGATATCTCCGGTTGACAGCATCCAGGGTCCGACGGTGAGGCTCATGAATGGTGATGTTGTGAGGATCAAAACGAGCAGACAGGCCCGGGAATTATCTCCGCAGGTGAGTCATATCATTGATGTAGGAGAAATCCTTATCAGTTACGGGGAATTCATGGAAAATAATCACGTTCTCGTTCCTCCAGCATACTGTGAATCCTGGTGGCGGCTTGAAGGTGGTAAAACCCGACCTGTAGATGAGGCAGAAGCAATTGCCCAATGTGATTCCGGACTCTTTCTTCACCCTGATTACCTGTATCTCTGGGATGACCTCTCATCTTTACAAATCAGGCAACTTGCAGATTATATTCATGAAAATGGATCTGTGCAGGATAAAATCCTTGTTTTTCCTGTAAATGATGAAATAAAGGGATTACTGGAACAAGTTTTATGTGAACACCAGGTCAGGGAAGATATGATCCGGATTTATCCCTGTGGTATCTTCCTTCGTTGCCTTGGACTGGATGAGAATCTGAATCTTACCCGTTCCTGGGATGGAAAAATTCCAGATAAAGCCCTGGATTTGGTAAATCATTTATCCGGTATGAACATGAGATCCAAGGCTGGAACCCGCATCGGGGGTCGGATGGGAAGACCTGGAAAATCCAAACCCAGGGAGATGAAACCTGCACCACATGTCCTTTTTCCGGTCGGAGAAGCTGGCGGTTCGAGGAGGTCTGTCCAGGAAGCCGGGAAACATACCTACCAGGCAAATACTGATGGAGGATATCTTCAGCTTGACATGGGAGTAAGGCGTTGTCCCTCATGTGGAACTGAATCATGGACAAACCGGTGCACCTGTGGGGCTCATACAGTACCAGTTCTTTCATGTCCCAGGTGTGGTATTGAAGTCCAGGGATTAACCTGTCCTCAATGCGGTATGGAACCCGTTTCAGTCAGACAGTATACCGTAAACATCAAACAGCTCTATTCTCAGGCTCTATCTAATCTCGGGATCAGGGAGCGTGATGTTGAACTGGTAAAAGGGGTAAAAGGTCTGGTCTCCAGGAATAAACCGGTGGAGCCTATTGAAAAGGGTATTTTGCGTTCAACCTACAAATTATTTGTTTTTAAAGACGGGACCGTACGGTTCGATATCATTGATATGCCTCTTACCCATTTCAGACCACGGGAAGTGGGAGTGACGGTAGAAAAGCTCAGGGAACTCGGGTATGAAAAGGATATCTATGGAGTTCTCCTTGAGAATCCTGACCAGGTGCTGGAGCTTCCTCCACAGGATATCCTAGTCCCTGAAGGATGTGCAGATTATCTCTTTTCCTGCACGAAATTCCTGGATGAGTTAATTGAAAAGGTCTATGGCCAGAGTCCCTTTTACTGCCTTGACAACAGATCAGACCTTGTAGGGCATCTGGTCATTGGTCTTGCACCTCACACCAGTGCAGGAGTTCTTGCCCGGATAGTTGGATTCTCTAAAGCAAACGTGGGATACGGACACCCTTTTTTCCATGCTGCAAAACGGAGGAACTGTTTTCACGGAGATACCCTTATCGAGGTGTACGAGGATGGAATACTTAAAGAAATTCCAATCAGGTTATTTGTCCTTGAACACCTTGACCTTTCACAAGCAGAAGTGGATGCTATTGGGACATATTATGCCGATCCGGTCCGTCCTGCCCATGTAAGAAGTATCGATACGAGTGGTGTTCCCCACCTACGGAAGGTGACATCGGTTTCAGTCCATAAAGCACCTGCAAATCTAATCAGGTTTGAGACCAGCAGGGGGAAGATGTTATTAGTGACGCCTGATCACGCGATGCTTGTCTGGGATGTCACATACCTGCGTAAAATCAGGGCACTTGAAATTGCAATAGGAGACGCTGTCCCGGTTTTTGAAGGGGGGGTTGTTATTAGCGATCGGATAGTCTCCATTGATTATATCCCCTGTCCTGATGAGCGGGTGTACTGTCTCACGGTTGACCGGGACCATAACATGATTGCAAACGGGATCTTTACCGGTCAGTGCGATGGGGATGAAGACTGTGTCATGCTTCTCCTGGATGGTCTTCTCAACTTTTCACGTTCATTTCTCCCTGTAACCCGTGGAGGTTCCATGGATGCACCACTTGTTCTGACCAGCAGGATTGACCCGAATGAGATTGATAAAGAAAGTCATAACCTTGATGTGTGTCCGACATATCCTCTGGAACTCTATGAAACCGCTCTCCGGTATGGAAATCCAAAAGAGGTAGAGAGTCTGGTTGACCGGGTTGAACGAAGGCTTGGAGCATCAGATCAGATAGAAGGTTTCTTTTTCACCCATGATACTTCAGATATCTCAGCCGGACCTCTTGAAACGATGTATACTCAGCTTCAGTCAATGCTTGACAAACTGGAAAGTGAGCTCTCCCTGGCAAAGAAGATCCGTGCAGTTGACGAACATGATGTTGCAGAGAGAGTACTAAAGACACACTTTATCCGTGACCTGCAGGGCAACCTTACCGCTTTTTCTAAACAGAAATTTCGATGCACTAAATGCAATACCAGTTACCGGAGGATGCCTCTTGCAGGGAAATGCAAATGCGGAGGCAACATTATTCCGACCGTCCACGAGGGTTCGGTCAAAAAATACCTGCAGATGTCAAGACAGATCTGTGAAGAATATAATATTACTGAATATACTCGCCAGCGAATCGAGGTTATTGACATGAATATCGAATCAACATTTGGTGAAGAGAAGGTAGAACAGATGGGCCTTGCAGATTTCATGTAAGGGAAAGATAATTATTCATATCTGAACCCGCCTTTTGGAATCTTCATCTCAAATCTTGCACCAGTTCCAAATTCCCCGGTTTCTGTGATGGAAATACCTGTAATGGCCAGGATTTCCCTGACCAGAATCAGTCCGATTCCTGGTTTTCCTTCAAGGATTGATGAAAAAACCTGTTCTTTAAGATCCGGAGCAATACCGTTTCCGTTATCCTCGTAGATGAGAAGGAGATCATCACCATCAGGTTCGGCTCTTATCCTGACCATCGTGACATGGTCCCCATGGATCTGTGAGTTCTCCACCAGGTGCTGGAAAACCTTTTCAAGGAACGGGTCAGCATAGATGAAAAGTTTTTCCACCTCAATTTCGCGAATTATTCCGCTCATATTCACATGAGAGATGGCATAGATAAACACTTCCTCCACTCTCTGCCAGACGGCTGGTTTCAAACCCAGGTCCTGGTAATTCTTCATAAAGAGTACGAGGCGGTTAATAACTCTGACAGCAGATCTGCTCTGATCGATGAATTCTTCTGCTTTAGGGCTATCTATCATATCTGAAACAAAGTCAAGATAACCATTGAGAATGAAGAGCTGGTTGTTCATGCCGGTCCGGGTGATAAAATTAAAAAGATTAATCTTCTCAGTGGCTTTCTGAAGTGCTTTCTGGTTCCGGATACGCTCAGTGATATCCCGAATAGCCGCAACGAATACCAGTTTCTCATGCCATTCAAAGTACCTCCCGACAATTTCAACCTGGAAAGAACTTCCACCTTTTTGAACGTGATTAATAATCGGAATGGTGAATAATTCACCCGAATTTTTCCTGATAATTCGTTCTTCTGCAGGATCAATAACAAAGTCAGATATTTTCATCGTGAGCAGTTCGTCATGGGAATACCCATACATCTCTGAAGCTGCAGTATTGGCTTCAAGAATGGATCCGGATTCATCTTCGATGAGAAAGATTGCTTCCTGGCCGAGTTCAAACAGGCTGTAATATTTTTGCCTGCTCTCTTCAACCTCCTGTTTTGCTGCTTTTTGTTCAGAAATATCGACTGAAAGCCCGATAACTCCGAGGATCTCCCCATGGTCTCCTGTTACAGCGACTTTACGGGTTGAATGAGGAATCCGGGTCCCGGGTTTTACCTCAACTTCTTCTTCAGTAATGTACAGGGATTCTTTTGAATTGATTACTGTCTGATCATTTTTTATATATTTTTGTGCAAGTTCAAGAGGAAAGAGATCCATGTCCGTTTTCCCGATTAATTCCCTGAATGAAAATCCTGTAGTATCAAGGAGTTGCTGGTTTGCAATCTGGTACCTTCCCTGTTTGTCTTTGAAAAAAACATAGCCTGGTAAGGTGTTGATAAAAATATTTAGAAGTTTTTCTGTTTTTCTCCGCTGATGCATAAGGTAAAGAAGCATCACCAGGGAGATAATGAGAATAATGAAGATAATTGCAGTTGAAATAACCTCCCGGAAATACATTTCCAGGATATTTTTATCCTTATTGATGAGTGTACTACCCGGTGGAAGACTTTCCTGGGGAATATTAAATTTTTTCAGAACCTGGGCATCAAATATATAACTTGTTGAATCATTGAGGTTTACCGGGATACTATCTGCTGGTGTTCCATTAAGGATTTCAAGAACCATTCTTCCAGCAAGAACTCCCTGCTGTCTTCCCGATAGAATACTCCCTCCGATAGTCCCTTTTCCGATGTTAAAATCATAAAGGTTAAAGATGGGAACCTGGCTGATTTCTGAGAGTTTTTCTGCAAACTCACTAATATCAGCCACCTCTCCTGTTGCATCCCGTGACCAGTGTCCAATGAGGATCAGGGAAAAAGGGGGCAGTTTTTTCATCTGGTCATAGAGTTCATGAGTGGTGATGTTACCGACATCATGATAGGTGATACCTGAAGGAATTTTTTTTGTTGCATCGTGAATGACCCGGCTGATTTCTCTCCCGCTTTCCGTATCTTCGCTGACAATCCAGATATCACGGGTATCAGGAAACATGGATATCATAGCTTGTAATGTTGCTTCAGGATTTATCGAAGAGACAATTCCGGTAACATTTGCATAGGTGTAAGGATGGAGATCCTCATATCCATTCAGCCCGGTAAAAACAACCGGGACGTCAGGGAACAGGTAATTACGTCTTTTTAAGATAAAATCAAGTGCTGCATCGTCAGAGGTGACAATTAAACTGACTGGCCGGTTCATATATTTATACCGGATGAGTTGTTCCTGGAGGACCAGTGATTTATTTGTCTGGTAATATTTCCAGTCCAGGTACTCTATTGCTATTCTCCTTTCTATTGCCGTGTTTCCAAGAGCTTCAAGGAACCCGTCAGTAATGTCATTGGTCCAGATATATGTCGGGTGATATGAATGAAGGAACAATATGAGTGGGGTTTCAGGTGTTTGTTCTGCTCCGGTTATGGGATTTCCTGAAAGGATAACAAGAAAAAAAATGGAAATGAGAGAGATCCCATTAAATACCCGGACTCTGCCCATGTGTAAGGGAATATCACTTCTTGGTTTAAAGAAACTTTTGTTCCAGGGGTTGCAGTTTATGCAATGCCAGGTGATATTTCACAGATAAAAAAGATGATAATTGCATCTATATTATATTTAAAAGCATTTCTGCAGGATGTTCAGCACCATTGAGGAATATACAAATAGGATCCAGTCAAACTCTTTATGTCAGCTTGGTGTGGATTCTCTTCCATACCTTCTCTTCTTCTCATTATGCGGGGATAGCCAAGTGGTCAAAGGCGAACGCCTCAAGAGCGTTTCTCGTAGGAGTTCAAGGGTTCGACTCCCTTTCCCCGCATCAGGACAACGTGTTCGACTCCCTGGAAATTTTAATAGTCTGAACCGTTAATGCGTATTTATGCCCCTGACGGTTACAGGACTCTCTGAAAACGATAATTTCACTGTTTTAAGGATGACAATGCTGAGCGGTCTTTAAATGCTGCTCTGGAGAAGAGCAGGATTACTCAGATGATGCAGAATAATATTCTGACCAATTATTAAAAAGGGTAAACGAGGAGGAAAATGGGTTTATACCTATAGTGTAGTAATCAACCAGGTCGTACTGTTGGAATAACTGTACTGTTCAATTTTAAAGTCTGGACAGAATTCAGAGAGTATTTGTACTACTTTTTTGATGAGAGACCGGTATCTTTTGCGATATACTTTGATTAGAAGAAATTTGAACCGGGCCTTAACTGGCTTTTCAGATAATTAATCAGGCAGATTTGCCTTTCGTTGTATTTTGTGGTAACAATACTTTGTAGGCATATCTATCTCCCTCAGTTCTGTGCTTTTAGTTGTAGGAGGAAGACCGGCCTTGTTTTCGGCCGGGTGAAGTTCGTTTTTGGTCAGTAGGGGTGAATCGGAGGTAATAATCCCTCTGACCGGGAGGGTTTTCAGTTCATGATGAGAGAGATACAACACTTGTAGGAGGACATGTTGAACGCTCATCACCTAACAAGAGATCCTGCCATTCGTCCAGGAGTTTTTCCTTGACTTAATTGCAGGTCTCTGTGTGACATACAAGTGTTGTCCGAAACAGGTTATAAGGCATATGGCCAAAACCGCTGGATATTAGTCTGAAACTCGATTATAATGATAAATTCATTTTTTTCAGAAACGAAATCTTACATCAGATATCTGGTGTGATTGAAGGACTTTTCAAAGGTTGCACCTGGGTTTTTTTGATGACGAGAGGGAGTGTAAAAATCAGAATAAAACCCGATTAATTTTTGAGATCTAAAATGTTTCAGCAGTTGCAACCGGTTGCAACACTCTGGTTTGAGGTGGAGGTCATCATATTTCTGGTATGGGGAGGGTGAGGACATTTTCTCATCGCGGAAGGGGCGAAGACCCAGTCCTCCACCTCGTACCATACCCATTCTGGATGTGAAGTGCCAGATGTTTTCATAATGATTGCCTCCAATCTCACGGGAATCTGCGGAAAGATTTTAATACTATCCTGAAAGAATAATTCCAGATAATTATGGCAGATTTACCAGTTGCAGCAGTCGTAAGGGTTGCAAAGAATAATGGAGCTGAGCGTGTCGGTTCCGATGCTTCAGAAGCTATGGTTAAGATGACAGAAGATTACCTGGGTAAACTTGTAAAGGAAGCTGTCAAACTTGCTGGTCATGCTGGCCGCAAGACGCTCAAAGAAGAAGATATCGAGATGGCAGCGGAGAAATTCGTTTAATCTTTTTCTTCTTTATTCCGAATCAGTCACAAAAAGAACACAGATAAGTCCGACTCTTTTAATCTAAAAATCTATCCATCAGGATCTTTTCCTGGTATCCAACAATAAATTCAGTGGCGGGGTAACTAGTGTAATGAACAGATCGGGACTGGTATTACCCTCGTCACTTTTTCTTTTTCTTATATCTACATGTATATCATCATAATCGTAGTTACGGTGTTTGAAATTTTGATGATTTAAGGGGCTTATTTTTTAAAATAAAAAATAAATTTAAAATGAATTATAAAAGTAATTAAATTTCTTCTGATTTCGCAGAATAATTTTAGCTAGCTGACGCTTTCATGATTCGACACTTCAAAAATTACATCCGATTAAAAATATAAGAAAAATTTGGCATCGTATAAAAGCCTATTCTATATTTCAGAGCTGATGTCCGAGCTAAATTGATCTCAGGAAAAACCGGCTGACAAACGTCAGACAAAAGGTTTTGTCGATATCATTTCGATCCTTTTCAAAATGTCAGGGTATACTTTTTGATCAGTCGAGTAAAATAGACTATTGCACCTTTTTTTGGGCCACTGTTCATAATGGGCGGAAGACTATCAGAAGATATTGAATAAGTATTGAGAAATTCAAATTACTATCTAATTCTCTGTTTTTAACAGTTGTTACATCACTTTTTATGGGAGCAATGGAGTATGAACAACTCCGGGATCGGGGCGATGGGTTCATAACCGCCTCCGTAATAGATCCTTTTGGGAATATTCTGGGCATTATGCACAATTCTCATTATAAGGATATTCTGGTTTCAATGAAAAAGGGATAATTCAAACATTGCAGGATAAATGGCTTTCAATCCATCTAATGAAGAGTAATTCTCCATGATGGACTCCTTTATCCGAAGTATTGTCCGTGTTTTCCCTAAAGATATAATCTGTCCTGTTCAGTCAGAATATCGTTCGCTAAAGGGATCATATTCACTCTCCTGATGCCAATCATACTCAAGGATGCGGCTGATATCAATGGCCTTTTCATGTCCCAGCCGGTCAGCGACAAAAGCAAGAGCCATATCAATTCCTGCACTGACCCCTGAACTGGTATAGAATACATCATCGGTTACCCATCTGCTCTTTTTTACCCCGTCAACTCCGGGAAATCGTTTGGTGAAATCAAAAAGCATATTCAACGGCCTAATTATTTCGATGCAAAAAAAAGGAGGGGTATGCAGTCACCGGAGTACCATAATTCTGGATTTTTTCCTGCATGTCAGGACTTAATGGTTTGACCAGTTCTGCATTATAAGAAGCACTGGGTGAATACGGGAGCGAATGGTTGAATATCTCCAATGCTGCTACGCCATATGAACGTGATTTCGCTGCAATCGTCCCCTCTTTAACTGCCGGATCAACGTTGGTTGTAAATATCGAGACTGTATTGTCGGTGTTCCTGACAATGTCGAATGTCCGGAACTGCTGAGGGAAATCACGCAATGATGATGTCTCAACCTCCCAGAAACCGAGTTCGGGATGATCGGGATTAGGTGACACCTGGGGAGTGATGGTATTAAGGTGGCGATGCCCTGCAATCCACAGGATGAGATTCGGATATTCATGGAGTTTATCAAGGAGCTGCTGCTCGGATACCTCTGCAACCTGGCTCCAGGCAGTGTACTCATCAAGCGAAGAACCACTCTCTTCCACTCCGATCGGGATGTGGGCAGCGATAATCATCAGTTTCCCTTCAGTCTGACCCCGATCCAGTTCACTGACCAGCCAGTCATATTGCCGATTATCAAGGGAACCGTGCCCATAACCTCCGGCATTAGCGTCGGTAGCAGACTGGGTATTATCGAGAACGATGACTATTATGGGGACATCAGACTTTGGTTCGAAGGAGTAATAGGCAATCCCGGCTCGAGCATCAGACTGATTGAACCCATGGCCCTTCGGATTTGACGTGGTGTTGAAAAATTCTCCCATCCATTCCGGTACCGTCAGAGCCCGGCGGTCCGGATCTGCCGCCAGGACTTTCGGAGGAGTAATAAAGTCTGAAACATTCCCTACCCCGATGATATCTCCATTCACCGTCCGGCCATCGATAGATCCCATATAAAACCCACGGCTCTTTATCCCGCCGGGATCTTTGAATATATTCCCCATGTTGAGTATGTATTCTCCAGTATAATTCGCTTTCAGGTAATCATCTGGTGGATTCGTCCCTATCCAGTTATGGTCGTGATTTCCAAGAGCCTGATACCAGGGTAGCGACGTATTCAGTCCTGCTGCTTTGAATACATCCTGATAATCATTGAGCGGGCCGGGAACCGGATCATCCTTAACTCCGGAATCAGGGTTGATCATCTTTCCGTCGAGAATATCGATGTACCACCGGATTTCATTATACTGCTCATTATTTGCTGCATCGCCGAGACTGATTCCGAAATCAAAGGGGTCTTCTTTGTGAAGAGCGTTTATCGTCTGAACGGCAGCATCGAGAACCTGAGTCGTCGAGAGCATAACCGGCGAATATCCTGAAGATTCACCACCCAGATACCCATAATAAATCCCCTGGGTAGGGGTTTCTTCGTCTGTTATATGAATGTCTGTTATGTCAAAGAAACGCAGCAGTTTCCCGGATGGAGTTGCCAGGGTGTAGTTATCTGCCGGAGATAACAGGTCCTGTCTTTTTTCAAACCCGAGCCCGTCACCATACTCCCAGTTCCCATATCCATTTTCTGAATATCGAGAAACCTCATATGGAAGAATGGGGGATGAAGTTGAAGGCACGGCAACAGGAAAGACAGTACTGTCAAGTGTCGTTACCACCCTGGAATCTATGGGATAGGCTCCTGCTCCTCCGATAATGAGGAATACTGCAAGAAGTATTCCAATTGTCAGTAACGGTCTCATCAATCTACAAGGCCGGATCAATACTTATATGTATGGTGTTTTTTTGGTGTATCCAACCTCCCGGTCAGAATACGAAGCCGGAATCATTCCTGGGTGTAGTATCGAAGTTCTTCTGAACCGGTGATACCGATTATCAGCTCACCCGAAATCACCCTTCATGACACCCTCCTGTAGTCAAATGTGACTTGTCCCAGTAAGACTTCCCTGTGCCAGTTTACTGAAATCCGGCCATGAAATAATCAGACTTTTAATGCCAGGGCTTCAGAGGACCATTTTTTCCGCTCACAGATGGCGTAGAGTCGGTATGCTAGATAACTGGCCCGATCTCCCATCGTCTCTCCAAGTTTATTCAGAAGATCAACAGCCCCTTGTTCTCCCTGGTTTTCCAGTGTTCGGATAAGGTGCTGGGTCGCTTCCCAGACTGGGAGACAGCTATCAGTAACCGTTTCCCAATTGTCCGGGTAATCTGACCGATTTATGATGGAATTTAAGTTCCCTAGGAGCAATAACCTGCGATGTTTGTTTAAAACCTGATGGTAAAAATCAATCCGTGAAGGGTAATGATTGCCAGGGAAAACAACTTTTCAAAAGACTTCATCGCGATTCAACAAGACTCAACTGCGGGGGAACATGCACTTGGTCCGTTAAAAAGAAAGGAATGGAATTCTATTAGCAAATTAGCCCGTCCAATTATGAAATGTTCCTTACCGCACGGCCATGCAAATATCAACAATATGATGCTTCTGCGGGTGTTCTTCCGGATTGTTCAGGTATATCTCGTAACTAGCCCGGGAGATATCAATATCCAGATCCTGGGATGCCACGAATTCTACAATTTTTTCCCAGGCAGCTGCATATTCTTCAGGACCATCAAGTTCAAGGCCCATAACGGCATACTTTCCTCCAGGAAGGTTCTTTGTTGTAATTTCTCCTTGTCCCTGAACATGATCAGGAATACTCATGCAGACATCAAGGGTGAGTTCATCCGGAGGGGTCACATTCATGTCATCATAATATGCAGCGATCATGACAGTATCAGGACCCATCACCTGATTCTGAAATCCCCATCCACAGAGTTTCCCAAATAGCTCTGCAAATAGTGCTGTATTTCCGATATAATTTCCCTTGTATGATACAAATGCGACATAACGCTCTCCGAGATCCTGAATTGCTGGTTCTTTTAAAATCTTCATACAAATCTCCTCTGGTATTCATCATTCAACGGATATAATATAAATAATCAGAAGCCTGCAGGGTGAAAGTAAACTTGGGAAAAAAGGTATTCGCGAATAATTCCGAATAATTTCCCAGCCGCATTGGCCGTGATAACCAGGAGATCACTATCACCTTCATGTAGGTTCTCCACATTTTTCCCCTATTATGATGGTTTTTTTTGAATCAGATATTTGGTCAAAATCAAGAATTAGTTAATATCTGTTTAATGACAGCAAGGATTGATCTGCCTTTTTTCAGAGAAATCCCAAAAGAGTAATATGTTTGCGATGCTATTACACAATACCCGAATATGATGCCAGGAATGCAGATTACTTCCTGTAGATATATCAGCATTAGAAATAAATCATGCCTGCCCAGTTTCGGAAAGGGTCTCCTTCACCGACTTTTCTTACTGGCTGTTATTATTATTCTCGTTGTAGTATTTTGTTTCCATACTGTGGATGGCCGGGATATACATGTTGCATTAACTGAGCTTAAACCCTCCCTTTATACGGATGAACAGGGAAAACCTTCTGGTTTTTTTGTCGAGTTGATTGAAGATTGTGGGGCAGAGGAAGAATGGAACATAATCTGGGTCAGTGGATCGCTCTATGAGAGCTGGAATCGTCTTGATTCCGGTGAGATTGATCTTCTGCCTGCAGTGACTATCACATCAGAGCGTGAGCATTTCTATGATTTCACCAATGAATCAGCACTTTCAATTTGGTCACAAGTGTATGCACGCCCTGATTCAGGCATCAGTACGATTCTTGACCTTGACGGAAAACTAGTGGCGATGGTCAGGGGAGCTTCCAGTGGGATAGCATTTAGGGATTATGCACAGAAATTTGCTGTAAATGCCACATATCTTGAAAAAAACACGCCAAAAGAGGTATTCTCCGCAGTTGCCGCACAGGAAGCAGATGCCCTGGTTGTGTATAACTCGGCAGGTCAGGAGGATTCACTGGAATACGGCCTTATTGCCACTCCTGTGATGTTTAATCCCGCCCTGTTTGGTTTTGCAGTAAAAAAAGGAAAAAACCAGGATCTCCTGAAAAGTATTGATAAATATCTTGCAGATGGTAAGAAAAACCCCTCATCCACCTATAGTCTGGCAATGCAAAAGTGGTATGGGATTAAAACTGAAGAATTAATATCTCCCTGGCTCTGGTGGGTTCTTGAAGTAGTAGCTGGTCTTGCAGCACTTTTTCTTATTATGAGTTATATCCTTCGGCGGGAAGTCCGACGTAAGACTTTTGAGCTGGCACGGCAAAATGAGGAACTTCAATCGGAGATTAAAAGCCGTATCCGAGCGGAAGCTGATTTGTTAGATAAAAATAAGGAAGTTTACGCAGCTTACGAACAACTGGCAGCTATGGATAATGAATTGCGGGAAAATTTTCTTGAACTCCGTAAAAACGAAAAGGCCTTGATGGAGGCACGGAAAAAACTAAGCCTGCTTAATGCATTAACATTCAAGGATATCAAAAACACATTTTTTATTTTGTCTGGTTATATTCAGCTGTCAAAAGACGCTGGAAGTATTGAGGAAGCCCAGTTCTGTTTTACAAAAGAGGAACAGATTCTGCATTCTGTTGAGGTCACTCTTTCATTTATAGAGAAGTACCAAAACCTGGGCATTAATCAGCCAAAATGGCAGAAAATTTTGTATGTTCTTCTTAATGCAATATCCCACCTTGATTTTTCGAAGATCTCACGAACTGTTGATCTGCCAGAACTTGAGATATACGCAGATCCATTACTAGAGGATGTCTTTTTGGCGATTATGAACACGATTACCCAAGAAGATTCCGCTGTGACTCATGTAAGTATTAGATGTCAGCAGAACATGGACGGAATAATAATCATGGTTGAATCCGATGGTACAGGAATACCTAAAGAAGACAAAGAGAATATTTTTTCCTGGGAACAAGCGGCAGTCGGAGGTACAAGCCTCTTTCTCGCCCGTGAAATTCTCTCTATCACGAATATTTCCTTACAGGAGACAGGGGAGCCGGATACGGGAATTCGCTTTGAGATTACTGTTCCAAAAGGAGAATATCGGATTAGTGATGCATAAGAATAACTGATTGATCCTGTGTCCTTATGGATATGGCACAAGGATTTGTTTATACTGCGGACCCTGGATGTCGGGATTTGTGTTCTCCTGATGATTTCTGGGATTTTTATTAGACCATATCTTTGTCGATAATTTATTGAAGACAATTGGACAAATTACATCGTATTAGTTCTTTGCCTTGATACTTATTTTGCTCTTAAAGCCTAAGTATGTACTCGGTTACACATGGCATATGTCCACCGGATAGAGGTCCAATATAAAAACGATCCCAGACTTGAAGTCAGGACAGATCGGATTCGTTCACTTGGATTTTCAATAGAAAAACTTCATGTAGTTGATGTTTATACCATCTCCACAAATACCCGGGATTTTTCCGCTGAAGAACTCCGGGAGATTGGTAACCAGCTTGCAAACCCGGTGGTGCAGACCTTTACCGTGGATAAAGCGACAATAACATATTTTGATACGGCCATAGAGGTTGGTTTCCTACCTGGTGTCACTGATAATGTGGGTACTACTGCTCGTCAGACTATTGAAGATTACATTCATAGAAAGTTTGAGCCGGGAGAGGCGGTCTATTCTTCACATCTCTATTTTGTCTGCGGAAAACTATCCGCTGATGCTCTGCAGAACCTGGCTGTAACACTTGGAAATCCATTGATTAACCGGGTGCACATAAAATCCAGGGAGAGTTATGGAACTAAAGGAATGGATATTATTGTCCCGATAGTAGAACTCCATGAACTACCTGCCGCTGAACTGGTAGACCTGGATTTGGATGACCAGGATCTCATTCGGATCGGAAAAGAGGGGATCATCGATTGTGAGACTGGTCAGCGGAGAGGACCACTCGCCCTTGACCTTGATCAGTTGCATACGATTCGTGACTATTTTGCAAAAAAAGGGAGAAAACCTACCGATGTAGAGATTGAATCTCTTGCTCAGACATGGAGTGAGCATTGTAAACATACGATTTTTGCCTCACCCATGGATGATGACATGCCAAAAGGGCTTTACAAAACCTGTATTCAGGCGGCGACCAATAAGATCCGGGTAGAGAAGGGAGAAAATGATATCTGCCTGAGTGTCTTTTCCGATAACTCGGGGGGTATCATCTTTGATGACCAGTACCTGGTAACCCACAAGGTAGAGACCCATAATTCTCCATCAGCACTTGATCCTTTTGGAGGTGCTCTTACCGGAATCGTGGGAGTAAACCGTGATACTATAGGTTTTGGTCTTGGTGCAAAGCCCTGTATCAATATATACGGTTTCTGTGTCGGTGACCCAAAAACCAATCCCATCCTATATCGTGGAAAAGACAAATCAAACCCGATCCTGTCCCCAAGGCGCATCCTGGATGGGGTAGTGGCCGGAGTCGGCGTCGGGGGTAATTGTTCAGGTATTCCAACTCCTCAGGGGTTTGTCTGGTTTGATGACCGGTACGTGGGAAAACCCCTGGTGTTTGCCGGAACTGTTGGTATCATGCCCAGAAGCGATGGAACCCGGAATCTATACGAAAAAAGGGCGATACCAGGTGATCTCATTGTCATGATCGGAGGACGGGTCGGAAAGGATGGGATACATGGAGCTACGTTCTCATCCGAGGCACTTGACCCGGGAAGTCCGGTCACTGCAGTCCAGATTGGAGATCCGATTACCCAGAAGAAATTGTCAGATGTCCTTGTAAAAGAGGCACGTGATTGCGGTCTATATAATAGCATCACCGATAACGGGGCTGGTGGGATCTCATGTTCAGTCGCAGAGATGGCGAAGGAATGTAATGGGTGTCATGTGTTGCTTGATAAAGTTCCGGTGAAATATCCGGGGATGGCGCCTTGGGAGATATGGATCTCTGAATCACAGGAGCGGATGACCCTGGCCGTTCCTCCGGAAAAACTCGATGAGTTTATGGAACTTCTCCGTCGACGCGAAGTTGAGGCAACGGTTATTGGAACATTCACCGATTCAGGCCGTTGTGTGGTAGAGTTCCACGGTTCGGTGGTCATGGATATTGAGCTTTCCTTCCTGCACGACGGCCTTCCGGTAAAGCATCTCCTGACACAACCACCTGCTTTGATTACTCCGGGCCCAGAGCCCCGGTGTCCTGATCACCTGGACGAAACCATAAAGGCAATACTATCCCGCATGAACATCTGTTCAAAAGAGTTCATTTCGATTCAGTATGACCATACGGTCCAGGGTGGACATGTAATCGGCCCGGTCCAGGGTCTGGGAAGAGTGCAGGGGATGGCTACCCTTACAAAGGTCATTTCTGCTTCAAAGAAAGGAGTCGGGCTCTCGCAGGGTATCTTTCCCTCCTACTCTGAAATAGATCCCTACCAAATGGCTATTGCCTGTATTGACACCGCTATCCGGGGGCTCATTGCTCTAGGTATTCCTCTTGAAACGATTGCTATTCTTGATAATTTTTGCTGGTGTTCTTCAGATGATCCTGGAAGACTTGCCCAGCTTAAAAGTGCAGCTGTCGGGTGCTATGACGGCTCAACCGGTTTTAAGACCCCTTTCATCTCCGGAAAAGACAGTATGTTCAATGATTTTTCAGGATTTGATGAACATAACAACCCGGTGAAGGTCTCTGTCCCCCCTACCCTTCTGGTCTCTTCCATTGGAATTCATCCGGATGTGACAAAGGCAGTTTCACTCGATGCAAAGCTGGAAGGAGACCTGGTGTATCTCATTGGAGAAACCCATGTTGAGCTTGGTGGCTCTGAATATTATACCCATCTTGGCTACTGTGGGGGAATTGTGCCCGGTCTTGACATTGTCGCTATGAAATCCCGGTACCAGCGTCTTTCAGGTGCGATTCTGCATGATCTTGTTGCTTCTGCGTTCCCTGTCACTCATGGAGGATTAGTCATTGCCCTTGCCAAAGTTGCAATTGCGGGAAAAATCGGCATGGATGTAACAATTTCCGGAGATATGAGGCCTGATTATTTACTATTTTCTGAAACCCTTGGCAGGTTCATAGTCACCATTGCACCAGACAAGAAAAGGTCGTTTGAGCTGGCGATGGGTTCAGATGCAACTCTAATTGGGCGTGTAACCGGAAAGAACCTGCAGATAACCGGAAAGGCTTTCCGGATATCAATCCCGGTCAGTGAACTTGAAACGGTATATAAGAAACCATTCGGAGGGTACTAACGATGACCCGAACAATTTCTTCCCATGCTGGTACTACGAGACAGGATGTGATCACTGAAAAGGCCCTCATTATGAGCGGTTACGGGATTAATTCTGAATTGGAGACAAAAGATGCTCTCTCCCGTGCAGGTATGGATGCGGATATTGTCCATATTAACGACCTGATTGATAGGAAATACCAGATGACTGATTACCGGCTTTTGGTGTTTCCGGGTGGATTTTCATATGGTGATGATACCGGGGCAGGGAACGCCTACGCAAACCGGGTCCGGAATAATCTATGGAATGATTTGACTGAATTTCTTGAAGATGATAACCTGGTGCTCGGGATCTGTAACGGGTTTCAAATCCTTGCAAATCTCGGTCTTGTTCCGGCATTTGACAAGCATTATAAACGCGACATTGCCCTGATGCCAAACCGGAAAGGGGTACTTGAATGCCGGTATGTGACCATCAAACCTGCTCATGAGAGTCTCTGGACAAAGGGAATTGAGCGAATAGTCTGTCCGGTATCTCATGGAGAAGGGAATTTTTCCTGTTCAAAGGAAATACTCCAACGACTAAAAAACCAAAAGATGATTGCCTTTACCTACTGTCGGGATGACATGAGGCCTGCAGATGGAGAATACCCATATAATCCGAACGGATCAACTGCTGATATCGCTGGAATTACTTCTGCAGACGGAAAAGTCCTGGCAATGATGCCTCATCCTGAACGGGCGATGGAATTTGTGAACCAATATGACTGGACGTTGCAGAAAGAGAAGTTGAGAAGAAAACAGCTTTTGGTTCCGGCAGAATCCCTTAATATGAAATTATTTCATAATATTGTTGAATATTTCAGGTAACTATCAATGATTTTAAAAGAATATTGAGTATGGGCCTGTCCTGATCTTAAAAACAGGTAGAGCAACAACCAGGTTCCAGGATAAGTACTAAACAAGTCATAACCCGGCTAGTCAAATAAATAACTCCTATTTTTCATTTACTACTGTAAATGGATTAACGCTGTTTTTCAAAAGTTTTGAGTGTCCTTTTAAGATCCATCAAACAATGAATTTTTTTAACGCCCTATAGTAAAATTTAAATATATAGGAAGGTAATTTCTTACTATCTTGATGAATGCAATTAGGTTCATGTTGATCCGGTAACACCGGTACGCAAGGTTCTGTGTTAAACACAGGAAATCCGGGAAAAATAGAATCGGATTAACATATCGGCATAGGAGGCTGATGTGATGAAAGTACGGGTAAGAATTAAGCTATGTTATTGGTCTTACCTTGTGGCGGATGAGATTTAATCTGCAATTTCAGGATCAAAATAACCAGCCTGGAGCCAGGAGGTGCATATTGATATGATCAATTATCATTCCGGGCTTCGCTTTTAATGCCCTAATATCTGCCTGGTGGGACTTTCTGTCCGATTTTGGGCAGTAAATTGAAGGGATTTTGGTATGCAGCGTGTTTGACCATGATGGGATTGGGGCAGAGATTGCGGCGATTGTAGGACTTGAGGATAAATGTCATTAAAAAAATGAACTGGCAGGTGCATTATGCAACACATCAAAGCGATGATACAACCAGAGCGGCTTGAGGAGGTAAAGGGTGCTCTTGAAATGCCCGGATTAGAGGGTATCGAAAAATTAGCCCTGAACCAGCAGGATGTAAGAGATGTGAATATTAAATATCATGGCGGGAATATTGAGGTAAACCTTATTCCGATAAGTGAAATCGAACTCATTGTAAATGACAAGGCAGTTGATACCGTTATCGAAACAATACATAATAAAGCCCAGGATGGAAAAATTGGTGGATTTCATGTATATATGTGGTCTGATACTGTATCAAATTCCTTAATGCTCAACGAAGAAATTATGGAGTGATTATTAAGTGATTTCATTCATTTGGGATCGAAAATTCTGATTACCATGATACAATCACAAATGATTCTGGGGCTTTCGGCGGTCATTTATTATGTTTCTGATTTAGATATTGCCAAAAAATGGTATACAGTGTTTCTGGGTGTTTCTCCTTTTTTTGAAAACCAGGAATTTGTAGAATTTCACATTGGAAGATCAAAACACGAATTGTTCCTGATAGATAAAAGGTATGCAGGCAAGAACATATCACCTGATCCTTCCGGCCCTATCGTGTACTGGCACACAGATGATGTAAAAACAACTCTTGAAAAATTAATCTCATTGGGAGCCAAAGTCTATGAGCCATTTCGAGGCCATAACGGGGGATACTCTACCGCCTCCGTAGTGGATCCTTTTGGTAACATTCTGGGTATTATGTTTCACCCGTATTACGAAAGGTTAAATCCTCATCCATTAGTCGTATTGAATTTTGCGTAAAAACCATAAAATTTTTAATTTTCAAACGAAAGAAAAGAGGGTAAAATTCGCTATCATCTGTTTGTTTCTCCTTTTTTCTCTATTCCCTGTTCCCTATCCGGTAGATAAAAATCGATTGGCCTGGTTTGGGACTACTGGTATTGGATTTTTTTCCTGCATTAGTCATTTCCTGAGATGGGTATGAAATTTTTCATATGATTGCTATCTCCGAAACGGACAGAACCGGTTTTCACATTCAGGACAGAGAAATTGAATACTGGTTAATGCTGCAAGACCTATACAAACCAGAAAGATGAGTAGGGGGACTGGTAATCTGATGAGTGCAGGCAGGGGTGGTAGGAATATAATTACGAAAAGAAATCCGGAGATTAAAAGGTTTACCGGAGTATATGGTCCGGGTCTTTCTTTCCATATCCTGGCGATGTACCCTGGAAGGATATGTATGCAGGTATCTTTAATCGGGCATGATGCACAAAAGAACCGGGTAAACAGCACTCCTACAATAGCCACAAAAAAGAGATATCCTCCGGCCATGAAGAGTGAGTTTAGATATAGTGCATATACTCCGGTCAATATAGCAATAATTCCGAATATAAGGCCAACAATTCCAAATATTTTCTTTTTCATCTCTAAATATGGGAACCGGAAGTCAATAAATATTCACCCTAAAAGTCAGGATAGATTGCGTGGAATCTTCTTTTGGGGTTATTGCGGTCTGAAAATTAGAAAATAGGGTCATATTTTTTTATAAAATCTCATTCTGAATTGGATTTTTTAAAGGGTCTGTATTCCCTGATCGGTGAGTGAGTGGTACAATCCTTTCGTATGAGTTGACTTGCCAATAGTGTCCCGTTATATCTCTGCATTTTGACCGATTTATCTGATAAAAACCGACAATTGTCTGTTAATTACGAACTAATTAGTTAGGTACATATACATTTGTGTAGCGGAGTTTAAATCGGGAAATACGGTTGATTTATTATGTGGGAATTGGGTATCATGAAAAGTAATAAAGTGCAAAATATGAACCAATTTACTTAACCCTTTTTTAAAATTATGGACTATCACATGTGCAGAATACACCCGAGATCCATTTATCTAATAAGCAACCAGTACATGTGATGAATAACTCTCAGATCCAGTCACTGGGAAGAGAAAAACCCGGATTTTCTCCTGTAAATCCTATTGAGAAGGAGGAACTGCTGACTGAACTTTCTGGAGAGATTAATCGGTTTGAAACCTTTTTTACCAGAATTAAGAATGAGAGGACACCCATTGCTGGATACCTTGCGGTAATTATCACACTTTTTCTCAATTTGTTCTACCTTGATAGTTATCCCCGAAACTATATGGTAATCTGGATTCTGGGAAGTCTGTATTTCTATCTTTTTTATCCATTTCTCATTCCCGTTCTTATGGTTATTAACTTTCTCACAGGCTCACGGGAGAAAAAAACACCTGTGATATCCAAGGCAGATATAATATTCCAGATAAAAAGCCTTGAACTAAAAAAGAACTACTTTTTCGTCATTCGTCTGGCGATTCGATTCTTTCTTCTTGGTCTTATGCCACTGACATGGGGAATGGTAGCTATCTACTCTGTCTCCTTTATATTTGCCATAGTTTTACGATTAATCGGACAAATCCCTCAAATGACTTTCCTGCTTATCTTTGTGCAATGCCTGGGAATTATAATATTCTACCTGAATCTCTGGCTATTAAAACGCCATTATGCACTCATTTCCCGGTTATTCCTTGGTGCCATCTCCCGGCTTAACAGGGTCAGACTGCTCCTTGTTTTGATCCTTGGTGTTCTAACGGTCTTTATCGCGACCTGTGCAACAATAATACTAATTATTGCTATGCTTCTTCCCGGTTATACTACCAGCATGTATATTGCAGGAAGTGAGCTGATCAACAACAGGGCAAATATCTGGATTCTATATCTTTTAATTAGTATGTTTGTCTGGATGCAGTTCCTGCAGAGTATACTGAGCCGAAAAATTCCCATAAGATTTGGAACTGAACTTTTGGATCGGTTAAAGAATGTCAGAAATTTTCTCAACCAGGATTCATCTGTACCGACTGTCAATGATCCCAATTTTGCAACGGGTACTTCTTCCATGGCCTGGAAAGATATTCGGTCTCTCCTTGCAGAGGCGCGTATACATACTGCCTCCTGCACAAAAATCGCCGGATTATTTCCTGTTTATATTATCGGACTGGATATTGGAGAAATTATCAGGAGTTGGAAAGAAATGGATCACACATGCATGTTCTGCTGGAAGTAGTAATCTGTGCCCTTATTTTATATTCACAGATTCGCTCTGATCATTGCCCCAAAAGAGGCTGTATCAGACAAAACAGTTACTGACATCATGTATTACTAATACCCTGTTTACCGTCAAAAAAATAAGAATGGGTATCGTTATCCGCGTGAAATTTTATGATAAAAAAACTAATAATTCCCGGCAGTCTGTATAATACGAGGCTTGGTATCAATATCTATTTTCGGTCCACCCGGTCAATAAAATATGCCGAATAAGAGTGAAAATCGCTGCCTAGAGAGTAAACACAGACATCAGCAGAGCTATTGATTGCGTAGTTGTCTGCAATGGCCTTACCTTTTCTGGAAAAGTGCAGGTGCAAGCAGAACTCCTCCGGTCATGGCGAGATACCCGGTGATGCAAAGCAGAAAAAGGGGATTTTTTTAGATCTGATATCTCCCATTTTTATCGGTTGAATTCTTACACTCAGTAATCAGAATACATAATTACACGGTTTTTTGGGTTCCATACTGCAGGAAAAAAATAATTGACCTATGGTTATCAACAAAGCCCCAATTACAATAAATCCAGTTTTAAATCAGAAGAAGTTACATCCTGAATGATATATTTTTCCTTCATGAACAGGTAGAAATAGGGCAAAGAAAGGATAAATGAAACACATCCGAAGGTAAAAAACATTGAGTTTATCGTTGAAACAAGTACAACTACGGGCACTATTGCAAGCGTGGATGCAAACTGGCCGATATTCAGCGATACTGAAAACCCCCCACTTGCCCGGCCAAGAAACTGTTTTGGGGTGATTTTGGCTATCCAGGTCAGAATTGTCGGCATCAGGATGCCATTCGCAAGACCAATAAAGATTACTGCAAGTAAAACTACGGAAAGCGATGAAGCAAGGCCCAGGCTGCAGTATCCAATTCCAAAAAAGAGAAATGTGGTAGCAAGAATCGTGTACACGTTAAATCTCCAGGCAAGTCTTCCGTAGAATATACCAATCACGGATGCAGCACATCCCATGATTCCTAGGAATAATCCGCTGGTTAGAGCGGTTTTTTCTCCTAAAATCCGTGCAGCATCCATGTGGGCGATTAAGTAAGGAAATTTTATCGGCATAAGGAAAAACAACATACTTCCGAGAAACAGGGTAGCTAATCTATGATTGATGATTCATTGCTCGCAGAGTTGAAAGAAATAGGATTGAGTGAATATGAAGCAAAGGTTTACGTTATCTTATCAGCACTCAGGATTGCAAGTGCCAGAGAAATTCATGAACTGACAAAGATTCCACGTGGCAGAATCTATGAAACTCTCACGTTGTTAACCCGGAAAGGATTCGTTGTCTCTTCCGGTATGAACCCGGTTCGTTATTCTCCTGTTGATCTCGCCAAGACTTTTGAAAAACTGAAACGTGAATCTGTAATCTCTTTTGATAACCTGTACCATCGTCTGAAAGCCTTGGAAACAGAAACACATGAACCATTCATGCAGGGGTATAAATTATGTACCGAATGGACCCGGGATAATCAGATTCGGATGATGCTCCGTCGTGCGAAATCTGAAATTATACTGCTTTGTAATGATAATACAATTCTTACAAGGTATGGCAGTGTTATTTCCAATGCAGCAAAAAGGGTGGACGTATATCTTGTTGTCAGCGACAGGGAACTTGCAGAGTCTGCTCCGGTAAAATGTTATACTGGTGGTAATGATATTGAGTCATCCCTTTTTCATCACCGGCAAGGGGAAAGTATCAACCTATTGATGAAATTGCTTGTAATGGCTGATCGGAGGGAATCCTTGTCAATAATGGAAGAGGATGGCATTAATACAGGAATTTTCATCTGTCCTGACATCTTTGCCAGTTACTTGTCGGTAAAAATAATCCAGGAGATAGAGCCAGTTCAAAAAACCCTCAAAAAAGTATGATTTTCAATTCATTACACTTTTGGATGGTTAATATCCCCTTAATTTTTCCGGTGATGGGCTGGATACCAGAGTAGATCTGTTTCTGGATCATACAGAAAGATGTCAGAAGTCATGTTTGTATCATCGGTTGAGTTTAACTCATGGAATGTTGCCCGATATTCCAATTCAGATATCTTTTCCCACGTACCAATGAATTTTTTTCCAAGTCCTTCAGCTTCAAATACTGAATCTGGAAGGAAAGAATAAATTTCGACATAATCACCGGCAAAGTATTCAAAAGTTCCAATGATAGGATCCTCGGTGCTCTGATTCAATGCAGTAACAGCTGAGGGTATAATAATAATACTCCCCAGGATAATCATTCCGATTACAAATTTTTGCAGCATATTATAACATTTCCAGATATCCGGATATCTTTCTTGCCCAGGGAATAAAAATTTAACAGGATATTATCAAATCACCTTTTTTCATCAACAAGCCCGTTATTATGCTGATAATACCAAACACCAGGCAGTAAATTCCCAGAAGGATTATGAGAATAAGTGATCCTGATGTTGGTATCGGGGCAAATCCGATAAGGATACCAAACAATACACCGATAAAACCGTTAACTCCAAGAAGTGCGCGGAATGGTAGTTCTTGTAATGAAAAGGCAATAAATAGTTCAGTAATACCGGTAATAATTGCCCATGCTGCTATCAGGATTGTTAGTGCTATGATCATAGAGAATGGGGAAATAAAGGTCAGAATTGCAATGATAACGCCAATAATTGAAAGAATGAGTACCGGCCATCTTCCTGGCTGCTTATATGAAAGACTCATCCCCCCGGTCATCAGAGATATCATCAGAAGAAAAATCCCAATTATATAGGCGATAACTGCTTCCATTGCAAGTGGAATGGTGAAACAGAGAATTCCCACGATAACAGCAAATATACCCCGGGCAAGGAGACTGCCCTTGGTAAGGGTTTCAGGTTCCATTACTTATCACTTGTATATGTTGATATTAAAGTATTTCATAATATGAACGTTTTTTAATGATTTAATAAAGAATAGAGAATTTTTGTTTTTCCCCCATTCTGAAATATCATCTGTTCTCTCTCGATTATGCATTCCAGAACAATGGTGTCGACTAAAAAAAGGGATTTCCGGATATTGCTGACAAAAATTATCGCATCAATGTAAACATGGATTTGGGTTCTCTACAAATCGGACATCTCCAGGTCGAAGGTAGATCTTCGAATGCTGTTCCGGGTGGAATATTCTGGGTAGAATCTCCTTTTTCCGGATAGTAATAGTACCGGCATGGATCACATCGCCATACTCCCTCTATTTTTGTCGTGCTAGAAACAACTCTTTTCATATAATATTATTAGTCTGGATGAGATATGGATGTTGAGTCTTTCAAAAATATCCGAAGTACCTGATGAGAATATGGTTTATCTCAATTAAAAATTGGGTAAATATTTCCGAAAATTTTTCTTCCTGTAAGAAAATGGGAATGGTAGCCAGATAGGGCAGTTTTTCCTGAAATCAAAAGATGATTTCGTTATAATTATCAGTAACCGAACTATTTCCGATCCACCTGCTGGTGTTGGCCACTGTATCAACAGCATCTTCCATCATGAACAGGATTTCAGGAGCAGAACGGTCTCCGTAATAATGATAGACACGTTTATTTATGGAATTATTTTGAACGGTAAGAGTGGCCGATGGCATGTCGGTTATCCCATATGAAGAATATGAATCGTTTAAAAGAAAAAAACCATCAAAATCAAGATGGTGAAACAGATCTGCTACTATGAGGGGATCGATGGAGTCGGTGATATTTCCTTCATTTTCCACAAAATATCTGCCTTCCCAGAACGTTGTTCCGTTTCCGAAGAGAGTAATTCCATATACCGGGCAAGTACCAAAACACATCCCCCTTTCCAATGTAATGCTGATGGATTCGTCCGGAAAAGAAACAGGCCCGGCAGATATGGGCATAATACTCATACCAATAATCACAATGACTGATAACGTAGCTGAAAACTGCTTCATACAAGTAAAAACGTTGTAACAGGTAAAAAGGATGTGGAGTGTAATCTGTTCCTATATTCAGGGGGATGTATAAGCACTTGAACTCAATACTTCACTGCTCCCTGTTTTTTCTGATATTTCATCAATTAACCGGTATATTTCTTCGATCTCATCCGGATAGGATATTCCTGCCATTTCATACTGCGTTATCGCAGATATCAGTGCAGTTTCTGCATCGCTGTACTGGTTGAGATGATAGAGGATTCTTCCCTTCCCGGCATATGATGCCCACCTGGAAGTAGCATTGTGTGCATATGAGATTGCATTTGAATATGCATCAACGGCTGAAAGGTATCTCTTCTGGTTTTCAAGTGCAATACCTGCTCCATACCACGCATCTACAGAGGTTCCCTCCAGTTCTATTGCCTTTTTAAAGGCATTATATGCAGTCCTGAAATTCCCTCCTTCAAGGGCAGCATATCCCTCAGCAAGATAGTCATCATACGTTAAAGGTTCCTCCGTTGGAGTTGGAACAGGGCCTTGGTCCAGAACCGTGCTCATGATATTCTGGTCAATCTGTGATAATAACCAGGTAGGTGTCCGAAATAGAGATCCCTGGGTGTATCCATCATCATCCTCGTAATAGGTAAAACCAGGAGAGAGAGCCTGGACTGAATGTGCAGAAGTTATCATCCCTGCAATAATACAGAGAAGAAGAATGAACCTGCTGAAATGTAATTTATGCTGCATACATCATTGATCTCATATGTGAAATAAAAACATTCCCCTATTTCAGCAAAATAATTGCACAGATTAATGAAGATTTAACCGAGAACCTGGTCCGCTGATTCAATGGCTATTTGTGCTGCATCCAGCTCTCCAAGTACTTCCAGTGCTTTTGCGAGATTACGATACATTGAGGCCAGTTCTTCTGGTAGTAATTCTTCCGCCTGCTCATACTGGCTGATAGCAAGAGTTAGAACATCTCTTGCCTTTTCGTACTGTTGCACTAAAAGATACGATCTTCCAAGTCCTGCATTGGGACCCCAGCTCGTTTCTGGTTTTTTAGAATATGATAAAGACCTGGTGTATGAATCAATAGCCGAGAGATATCTTTTCTGGTTTTCAAGAGCAAGACCTTTACCGTACCAGGCATCATATGAGGTACTATTCAGATTAATTGCCTTTTCGAATGATTTTCCAGCATCCCTGTAACTTCCTGCTTCAAGGTATGCCCAACCCTCGGTAACATAATTCTGGTATGTTGGGACTACAGGTGTTGGTTCTGCACTTCTGGTTCCCCAGTAATCCAAATTGCTCATATTCTTGTATTCATCGTCAAATTGCTCGATAAGAAATTTTGGTGTATTAAATATGAGGCCCTGGGAGTATTCTTCTTCTACTGCAGTCACCATTGTGGGTAAAGCCAGTCCGGCAAGAATGATGCAGATACATATCATCTTGTATTTCATTCATCAAAGGTTACAAAAAATAGAATAAAAACATGTCAGGTAATCAGATTTACCTGGCATGCGATTGTGAAAGATTCATATTGCCGTTTTTTTGTTCTTCCTCGAACTTTTTCATCTCCATTTCTCTCAAATCTTTCCTCTTGATCTTTCCTGATATGGTTTTTGGTAGTTGTTTTACAAATTCAATTTTTCTTGGATATTTATATGGCGCTGTTGTTTCCTTTACATAATCCTGGATATCCCTGGCAAGTTTGTCTGATGGCTGAAATCCTCCCTTGAGGACTATAAATGCTTTTACAACGAATCCGCGGATAATATCTGGTGATCCTACGACGGCAGCTTCCTGGACCGCTTCATGCTCAATGATAGCACTCTCAACTTCAAATGGTCCGATACGGTACCCGGATGCCTTGATTACATCATCATCACGGCCGACAAACCAGAAGTATCCGTCCTCATCCTTCATGGCCCTGTCTCCGGTATAGTAGTATCCATTCCTGAAAGAGTTGTGATTTGCCTCTTCGTTCCCCCAGTATTCCATGAAGAATCCTACCGGTCTTGGATCGGTCTGAATGGCGATTGATCCTTCTTCTCCTGGTTTTACCGGTTTTCCATCCTCATCATGCAGCTCGATTACCCAGCCTGGAGAAGGCTTTCCCATCGATCCATATTTTGGTTCCATGCACGGATATGTCCCGACACACAGGACTGTTTCTGTCTGGCCATATCCTTCATATATTTCAAGGCCTGTTGCATCTTTCCATGCTTTGATGACTTCAGGGTTGATAAGTTCACCAGCACTGACACAATGGCGAAGTTCTGAAAAATCCCACTTTCGAAGATCAGCCATGATAAGCATCCGGTAAATGGTTGGAGGTGCACAAAAAGTGGTGATTCCGTATTTTTCGATGAGTGGAAGAAGCTCGGTTGCATTAAATTTTTGCCGGTAATCGTACACAAAAATTGCTGCTCCTTCTATCCACTGTCCAAATAATTTTCCCCAGGCTGATTTTGCCCACCCGGTATCTGATACGGTGAAATGAAGATCATTATTCCTCACATCATGCCAGAATCTCGCTGTCACAATATGACCCAGCGGGTAAGAATGCGAATGCTGGACCATTTTTGGTTCACCGGTTGTTCCGGATGAAAAGAAAATAACCATGGGATCTGAGGATTTTGTCTTTCGAAGCCCTTTCAGGTTGATAATTCGGGAAGATACCGGTGCAGGATATGTCAGTTCTCTTGGGTAAGAAAGCCAGTTGTCACGTGAGCCGTCAACCACCAATCTGGTTACCAGTGTCGGACAACTATCAATAATCTCATCAACCTTGTGTGCATTTTCCAAGTCAGTGATGACCATTTTGGCTTCAGATGTATTGATCCGGTATGCGATGTCTTTTGGAGTCAGCATGGTTGGAGCAGGAATATAAATGGCTCCAATCTTGATGAGTGCTATGGTCATAAACCACCATTCAGGCACCCGGTGAAGCATGATAAGCACACGATCTCCTTTGTTGATCTTGTACTTGATCATCATGTTGACGATTTCATTTGACCGTCTTGAGATATCACGGAAAGTAAAGAATTTCTCTTCTCCCTCCTGGTTGGTCCATACCATGGCAATTTTATTTCTGTCTTTTTTTGCCCAGGCATCCACAACATCAAAACCAAAGTTAAAATATTCCGGCACTTCTATGCGAAAATTACGGTATGTCTCGTCGTAGCTTTGCATATTGTGCCGGCGTGGAGCGGGTGAATCGTCAATAATGGGACTTGACTGACCACATGGATATATTCCATATCCTGAGAGTTTGCGAAGCTGCCTGGTGCATGCTTCATTTATCCAGTCAGAACGTGATATCTGCCTGACAACACTTTCCTGATCGATCCTGCGGGTCAGGTCGTCGTCCATGGTAATTGAAAAGCGAACCATCTATACTAATCTGGTGCACCAGATTGTAAAAAAGTTGTGAATTGGTGAACCAGTATTTATATATGTGGTGGATACTGAAACCAAGTTACTGGCTGGTTGTGTTTCCTTCCCTAACCATTTCTATGGCTTTTTTTGGGCATTCTGTCGCACATATCCCGCAACCCTTACAAAAGACCAGGTCTATCTCGTAATTTTCGTCAATAACCCCATCAGGACAGTACATTGCACACATCCCACAGGAGTTACATTTTTCCTTGTCAACGACTGGTCTGAAAACCCTCCATGTGCCGGTGTTTCCACATGCACCTTCTTTAGGTCGGGATATGGCAAGTCTTTCTCGTTCTGCCATTCAGATCAACTCCTCGTATGCCATCAGGGCAGCTTTGTGATTTCTCTCATCAGAAAACATTTCTTTAATTGCATCAATGGCAGACTCCCGGGAAAAAAGTCCCATTTTTGCAAGTGCCCCAATAACCGGGGTGTTCAGGATAGGATTTCCAGCCACGATAAGGTTGATTTTCAATGCAATTCCTGTCAGGTCTACATAATAGACATTATACCCTGACGCTTTTTCCGGGACTTCTGGTGCGTTGATAAGCACCTTTCCGTCCGGTTTCAGCCCGTCAAATACATTTACGAGGTCTAGGATTGACGGATCCAGCACCACTACCAGGTCAGGGTTATGAATCTGGGAATAAATTTTGATTGGCTTGTCATCAATCCTGATGAAAGAGACAATTGGTGCTCCTCGTCTCTCTGCTCCATAAAACGGTGCAGCAGTTGCATATTTTCCGTCCCTGAAAGCGGCCAGAGCCATAAGTTTTGCTGCTGTGACACCTCCCTGCCCGCCTCTTGAGTGAAGACGTATCTCGTACATTCAGGCATCAACTCCGAACCAGGACTCCTCACCAATACGCCGGTTTCTTACAAATCCGGCAATATCCATATACGTAACTTCCTGCCCGCCGATTCCTGCAATAACATTGTAACATTCTCTGCCGGTTTTTGCCCTGACGGATGCCGCAAGGATGCCTCCAAAACCAAAGGAGTAATTGCGGTCAATTACCACAAGTTCCCTGTCCCCAAGGTTAAGGTTCGGGAATGGCCGGATCCACCTGACCCGCATGGCCCCGGCTTTAATGCCTTCTTCACGTAATATGTCAACTGCTACTTCTGCCTCTTTTCCAAGAGTTCCCATTGAGAGAATTAGTATCTCCGCATCTTCGGTTTGGTAATCTTCTGTCCATGAGTATGACCGGCCGAATGATTTTGAAAATGCTTCCTCAGTCTCACGAATAACACCTACAGAATCACGCATGGAACGTTCGATGTCGTACCTGATACGGAAGTAATCTGAAGAAGAAGTCATGCATCCGTATCCAGCAGGATTTTTGGTGTCAATTGCATGATCCAGGACAAGTGGTGGAATGAAGTCTCCGATTTCATTCTCTTCAAGCTGCTGTGTTATATGGGACAGACTGAATCCGTCAAGATTGATCATGACCGGCAGGTAAACCCTGCGATCTTCAGCAATCCGGAATGCCATCAGGGTAGCATCATATGCTTCCTGCACGGTTGCAACATAGACCTGGAGCCAGCCGGTATCACGTGCCTGCAGGGAGTCGGTATGTTCTGCCCACACATTCCACCCTGGTCCGAGAGCCCGGTTCACATTGGCCATGACAATTGGAAGTCTTGCACCTGCTGCCCAGTTAACCATCTCATGCATGTATAACAGACCATGTGAACTTGTCGCGGTAAATGTCCTGACTCCGGTGATGCTTGCACCAATACAGGCAGCCATAGCAGAGTGTTCACTTTCCACAGGAATATACTTGGACTTGAGACTACCGTTTGTCACAAAATTTGCTATCTGTTCTACGATCTCTGTCTGTGGTGTTATCGGGTAAGCGGCAACAACCGCAGGATTTGCCTGTTTTACTGCCGCTGCAACTGCGTTATTACCTGTTGATATGGTCAGCATCCTTCTGCCTCCGCCTTGAGCATGCGCAGGTTGCGTTCCATCTCTCCCCTTATTGTCCTGATCTGCTCTTCTTTCAGTCCGGAAAACCTGCCCTGCATCTTAAAGTAATCCTCAAGCGGGGTTGGTTTTATCATCGCGGCTTTTGTCGGTCCGTTTATCGTGAGGTTGTCATATTCACGCTCATACATCGCCCAAAGACCGGTTTTCACTGCCATTTTCCCGATTTCTATAGTTTGGGATGAGTCATACCTCCAGCCTGGCGGGCAGGGGGCAAGGATATGCATGAATTTCGGTCCTTTTATTGAGAGGGCTTTCTGAACCTTCTTAACAAGATCCTGTGGATATGCACTGCATGCCGTGGCCATGTAAGGCAGGTGATGTGCTGCAATAATCCGGTCAAGGTCTTTTTTCTTGTGTGTTTTTCCACCAGGAGTTGTGGTTGTCCGTGCGCCCATAGGAGTTGATCCAGATCGCTGCATACCAGTGTTTCCGTATGCCTCATTATCATAGCAGATGTACAGAAAATTGGTTTCACGTTCAAGCGCACCTGAAATAGCCTGGATTCCAATGTCAACCGTTCCTCCGTCCCCGGCATAGGCAATAACATTCGTGTTTTTTCCTAAAGACTCGAATGCAGCTGCCATCCCTGATGCTACTGCAGCTGCAGCAGCAAAGGCTACATTGTAGATCGGGATGTTAAAAGCGGTATTCGGCCAGACCCCCTGCAGAACACTGGTGCAGCAGGCCGGAACAACAAGTACGGTGTCTGGTCCTGCCGCTTTAAGCACGTGTCTGAGAATGAGGGACGAACTGCACCCTGCACAAGCAGAGGTACATTTACAGATATATTCAGTCGCAGAAGTCCCTGACATGACAATCTGTAAGCGTTTGTCTGTAATGATTAATAATGATAGTTTGATTGATTCCGCACAGGTCCATCATCACTGGTCAGACACAGACAAAGTTGCGACAATGGGACGGTCTGAAAGAATAAATGGTGCAGTAAAAACCCTCCGGGCAGGGTCGTAAGAATGGACATGCATCGGGGTATTCATCCATTGACTGTTTATTCATGAACAGCGCCAGATCATCTCCTCCGAGCCTGGCCACAAAGCGCTCTTTTGTGAGATTAAAATGGCAATAGTGCTGTGAATCATTGATACTTCGTTCGATGATCATATATCTCCTCATATGCAGGCAACATTTCCCACATCTATTGCAGGTTTTATCCATTTACGATCTCGTGCTCAGCATATTCCCTGATAGCGTCAAGAAAGGCTTTTCCATACCGCTCCAGTCTTCGCTCCCCAACACCATACACGTAACGCATGTCATCAGCACTCCTGGGTTTCATTCTGGCCATCTCACGAAGTGATCGGTTTGGAAAGATTCGAAACGGGGGGACATCATGTAAGTCAGCCAGGCTTTTTCTGACGTCCCGTAATATTTCGTAGAGATTGTTATCACTTGGAAATTCTTCTTCAGGAGTTGTACTACCGGATAAAGAGGCCTGAAAATCAGGTTCTCCAATCCGTACGGGGATTTCTCCGGCAATCGCTTTTTGTGTCCTTGAATTTTTCCTCACCACGGGGTACTTGGACATTGTCCTGGACAGGTAACCGCATGCAATAAACTCACGAATCCAATATACCCAAAGACCCCTGCGGTGCTGTTTTCCCAGACCAAAACACGACAGGTTTTGATGTCCCCTGCTGACAACTTTCTCATCAAGGGTCCCGGAAACAATATCTGCAATATATGAGACGCCATAGTCATCTTTTAATTCAGCAAGACTGGTCATGATGATCTTCAGTTGTTCCCTGCTGTCCACCGTTTTCCGCCCCATATGGCATGAATCACACATTCCACATGATACTTTGTCCCAGTTTTCTCCAAAATAGGTTAGCAGGACCGCCCGACGACAGGCACGAGACTCACAATACCCTATCATTTCATGGAGTTTGCGCAGGGCCACCTGTTTTTCTGTACCATCAGCCATCTGTTCAATCAGGTACTCAATCTTTCGAAAATCACTTCTTGAATACAGGAGAAGGCATTCAGCAGGATCACCATCCCTTCCGGCCCTTCCTGTTTCCTGGTAGTAATGCTCCAGATTTTTGGGAAGATCATAATGTATGACAAATCTGACATCAGGCTTGTTTATACCCATGCCAAAGGCAACTGTCGCAACAATAATCCTGACTTCATCTTTTAAGAACCGATCCTGTGTTTCATGTCGCACGGATTTTGGCAGATCTGCATGGTAAGGAAGAGCTGAAAAGCCATTTTTTTGTAACAATTTTGCAAGATCTGCTACATTTTTTTTTGAAAAACAGTATATTATCCCGGATTTCTGGGGATTGTCCTGTAAAAAATCAATGAGTTGTCTTTCCGGGTCTATTTTTTTTTCTATCCTGTATACCAGATTATCACGATTAAATGTCCCCACAAATACTGACGGGTTGTGAAGAGAGAGTTCACTAATTATATCATTCCTGACAGATGGTGTTGCTGTGGCGGTAAGGGCAATAATCGGAACATCCTCAAATGTCTTTCTGATGATAGAGAGTTGTCGGTATTCTGGTCTGAATTCATGCCCCCATTGAGAAATGCAGTGAGCCTCATCGATAGCAAAAAGACTAATCCGGATGGTTTTTAAAAAGTCCAGAAACGATGTCTGGACCATGCGTTCGGGCGATACATACAGGATACGGATAGTCCCATTTTTTATTGATTCTTCTATTGTTCGCTTATCTTTAAAATCCTGGCTGCTATTGAGAAATGCTGCAGGGATTCCTGACTGTGAAAGACAATCAACCTGGTCTTTCATAAGAGCAATAAGAGGAGAGAGAACAATTCCGGTTCCTTCCCTGATTAAAGCAGGCACCTGGTAGCAGAGTGACTTACCTCCACCGGTGGCAATCACGGCAAGGACATCATTACCTTCCAGTACCTGATTGATAATTTCTTTTTGCCCGGGTCTGAATGAGCGGTACCCAAACCACCTGTGCAGGACTTCTTCCGGATGAGGAACTGACATCCGGATACAGGTTATATCCGCTATCAGAAAAAACGCATCTTTTCAGATATCCATCTCCATGTGTTTACAGGATTAGTTATAATCAAACCCGGCGAAAGATTCTTGAACCAGCACCCTGATACGATAACAATAAAGATAAAATCCGGTGTTTTAGGTATCTCCTGACCCGGGTTATTTATTGGGGTAATCATGGGAACCTTTCTAGTAGACTATCAAAGCCAGGAAAATCCGGAAGAGAAAGCGCCTGAGATGACAGTTCAGGCGGTGAATAAAATGCGGGCCCGTACAAAAGGAGCAGGCAACCTGCAGGTTGTGGAGTTTATCCTGGGAAATGAACTATTCGCAATCGACCTTTTTGATACCAGGGAAGTGATTAACTACACTGAAATCACCCCCCTCCCCAATTCTCCATCATTTATAAAGGGAATTATCGACCTTCGTGGTATCATCACCACCATAATTGACCTGAAGGAAATGATGAACATATCACGGGAGGCAGATGGAAAGAAGAAATCCAGAATTATCGTTCTGGATGCAAGTGTTTCCAGTAAGATGATTGGTGTTCTGGTTGATGATGTTCTTGCAGTTTCAACGTATACAAATGAGGATATTGACAAAGACTCTCATGCATCAAAGACCAGTGACCGGGATATCCTTGGAATAATCAGAAAGAAAATTAAAACCAGTGACCGGGATAAAAGTGACCTTATCATCTGGCTGGATATTAAAACCATGATCAATAAGGTTGAGCAGGATCTTTGATTATTTCTGGAAAAAGAAGAGAATGTACCTCCCCTAAAAGTCGGTAATATTCTCCTCTCTCTCTGATTTGCCTGGATTTCAGACCTGGCATTATCATCTCCTGCCATGTAAGGTTAGTATTTACTGCCCAGAGAATCAATCCGTCCGGCTGAGCAGGTTTCATTTTTTGTCTACATCTGCCTGAAAGGCACTTTTCCAGTTGCGAAATTGTCAGCATTCCTTCAGAAATGCAAAAAAGGGCTGAAGCAATACAGCGGACCATGTGCCAGAGATAACTATTCGCTGTAATTTCCATCCTGCACCAGGATTGCTCTATCTCCAGGGATATCCTGTCAATTGATTTTATCGGATTTTTTCCCGGTTCAAGACGTGCAAAGCATGTAAAATCATGTGTTCCCAGAAACAAGGGTGCGGCCTCTTTCATAGCCCGGATGTCTGATGGTTTTTTTGCATAATAAAAACGGTATGTTCTGCTCTCTACGTCGTATCTTGGATAGAAATCAGATGATACCCTGCTCCAGTGTGTTGCCCAGATATCCGGAGGAAGTTGTCCATTTAGTGATCTTAATGCAAGGTCTGGTTTTGTTGTTGAAATGGCGAGAATCTGGCTTTTTGCATGCACCCCACGATCTGTCCTTCCGGAAAGGGCCAGTCTTGACTTTTTTCTGTCTACAATGACTCCCGCCCGCATCAGTGCAGCTTCGATTTCTCCTTCAACAGTCCGTTTATCAGGCTGGAACTGAGACCCGGAAAACGAGGTGCCAATATACCCGATCCGAAACGCAAGTCTTACTGGTGAATTCGTCCCCGGATCTTCCGCCATGAATTTCGTAATGATTGCTTCGTATAGGTTCTAATGGGAGTTTTTCTGCCTGCTGGTTGTGTTTTTCCTTCTTTTATTGCCTGAAGGATATCTTCAATATTTTTTTCTGCATCAATAAGCGTTCGTCCGTACCCTACGAACCGGGCGTTATGTGCATCACTTCCTGCAACCGCTGGTTTATCCAGTTTTTTTGCAAGTCTCATCGCCCGCTGGTTCGCATGGGGAATCACATACCTGCTGTTGTATACTTCTATGGCATCAGAAATCCGGAATGATTCAGGGCATTTGAGCGCTGCTCCATGCCTGTACCGATGGAATGGATGTGGAAGAATGGTAATTCCTCCTTTATCCTGAACCATTTTTATGGTGTCGAGGACAGGTTGTCCGTGATTTGGTGCTGTTTCTATTCCCAGGGCAATAACATGTCCTTCCCGTGTGGAGATTTCAACACCCGGAATCACCAGAACACTAGTATCTAGTTCACGGGCAATCTTGTATCCCTGCATGGTGTCATGGTCTGTTATCGCGATTGCGTCCAGACCAGCAGCGATGGCAGCAGAAAGAACCTGCTGCACTGAACTCTCGCCATCTTTGGAACAGGAGGTATGTATATGAAGATCGGTTGAGAGCATCTGTAACTACATTATTTTTTTATATTTCACCGGTATTAAGGAAAGGGTGATGAGGATCCTTCTTCCCACCGGGAGAGTAACCGAAGAACTGGTAAAGAAATCTGCATCAGGATTTGATGCGGATGTTGTTGTCACCGGAGAACTGGCTTCTTTCCTCACTCCGGGTCAGCTTCTCTCCATACTGAAAAGCAGCACAAAAGCATATGATCTAGTTCTGGTATCAGGGATGTGCACTGCGTCATTTAAGGAAGCGGAGAAAGAGATTGGTGTTCCGGTATACCGCGGTCCGAGACATGCAGCAGACCTGGCACTCGTGCTCCCCCTTCTGGAAACACTAGTACTATCCAGGGACGTTCCTGCGGATGAATTTCTGGCCGAAAAAAGAAAAGATGAGGCGTATTCACGTATTTGTCGCCAGGAAGAGGAGTCAGAATATTCATTTAAGATTCACGGTATAAAAATCGGAAAAAAAACAAGAATCAAGGTTCTTGCAGAGATAATGGATGCACACCTGCACCCGGATATTCGAAATCATGTTCTCTCTTTTTTTGAGAAGGGTGCAGATATTGTGGACCTCGGATTTGGATTTGACGCAAAACCTGAAGATGTTTATGCAGTCTTTCATCAACTTGAGGATATTCCCGCACCCCTGGCTATCGATTCCCAGGATCCTGACCTGATAAATGCTGCCCTTTTTCGTGCAGATCTTGTCCTTTCACTTCAGGAGGAGAATATCGGAATCATCGGCACCAGCATAGCTCTGTCTGGATGCGGTGCAGTGATTGTGCCAGGAAAATCAGGTCTTATGGAAAATATCAGTCTGGCCAAAGAGGCTGGAATCAGAAAGATAATAGCCGACCCCCTTCTGCAGCCCTGTGGTTCTGGTCTTGTCCAGTCTCTCTGCCGCTTTGTTCCTATGGATGTGCCAATCTTTTTTGGTGCAGGAAATGTAATAGAACTTTTTGATGCTGATTCTGTCGGAATGGCAGCTTTGCTTGCAGGGATGGCGTATGAAACAGGGGCTGCAATAATTTTTTGTAGTGAGCATAGTGACAAAACACAGGGTTGTATCGGTGAGATGCGAAAAGCAACAGAAATGATGGCCCTGATGAATGGGCGCCCGTATCCCAAAGACCTTGGAATAGATTGCTTTTTGATAAAGGAAAAAAGAAAAAGGAGAGAACCACCTCTCGAATATTCATCAGTGGTCAGGGCATTGGAAATGCCCAAAGATATCGTGTATGATCCCTGTGGGAACTACCGGATTGGTATAGAAGATGGGTATATCGTTGCCATACGAAATAATAAGGCGATCCGGGGAAAGAGATGGCAGGATGTATTAAATGCACTCCTCCTGGATGAGGGAGTATCGCGTCTTGACCATGCAGGGTACCTTGGTGCAGAACTCCAAAAAGCTGAACTTGCGATACGGTATGGAAGAAGTTTTGAGCAGGACGGGCCGTTCTGATAGAAATTGCCTTCTATTATCAGGCATAATTAATACGAAGTACATACGCGAATAACCATGAATATATCTGCAATTGAAAAAGAGAAACTTGATCTTCTCCTTGAACTGGGTAAAAATTCACATCCGCGAGAGTTTGCGGCATTGTTGTCTGCGACATCCGGAGTGATATCTGAAGTACATATGATACCGGGTTCTATTGGAGGACCGACAAGTGCACAGATTCCTTTTGACATGGTTCCCATCAATCTTGGGATTGTTGGAAGTGCACATAGCCATCCAAACGGTGCAATATGTCCATCTGAAGCAGACATACATTTTTTTGCAGTAAGTGGAAGCTGCCATATAATCGTCGGATATCCGTATGGTTCGGATGACTGGCGCTGTTTTTTACCTGATGGAACCCGGTATCATCTTGGAGTGGTTTAATGACCCGGGTTGTTGCTACCGGGACGTTTGATATTCTTCATCCCGGACATCTCTGGTACTTAGAGCAGTCTGCCCTACTTGGCGATGAGTTATTTGTGATTATTGCACGGGATGCGAATATCAGGCATAAACCAAGACCAATTATTCCTGAAGAACAGCGCTGTGCCATGGTGGGGGCTTTACGTCCGGTAACGCGCGCAGTTTTAGGTGATTCTTCTGACATGTATAGACCCATCAGGGAAATTAAACCCGATATAATTACACTTGGTTGCAATCAGCATTTTGACGAAGAAAAGCTTTATGCTTCTCTTGAAGAGATGGGTTTCCCCGCAAAGATAGTAAGAATATCTGAATATTCTCTCTCTCCTTATACTAGTTCCCGTGATATTGTTCATGAAATCGTTCGAAGGGCTGGTATTTCTTCAGTTCATAAATCTCCTGAAAACGAGTGATGAGGTGATGTAATGGTGATACCGCTGCTGGCATATCGTGACAATTCCTGCGATCCAAAAAAATGTACCATGAAAAAGCTTGAAAGGGCAGGGATGGTCCGTCTGTTTTCACGATTATCATCTATCCCACGAACTAGTTTAATCCTGGATCCGACCGCAGAACAGGCTCTTTCGCAGGCAGACCGGAAAAAAACCCGCACCATAACCGCTCTTGACTGTTCATGGGAAGTGCTTAATACTGACCAGGTGCGGTCATGGAGATTCAAACGTGCACTCCCTTATCTGCTTGCTGCAAATCCGGTAAACTTTGGAAGACCATTTCGTCTTACATCTGTTGAAGCGATGGCAGCTGCACTGGTTATCCTGGGGGAAGAGGAACAGGCAGGGGAGATTCTCTCTAAAGTCGGCTGGGGAATACGTTTTTTACAATTAAACGAAGAGCCCTTACGTGCTTATGCAGCAGCACCAGATAGCACAACAGTCATTGCTATTCAGTCAGAATTCTTTTAACGAATTTTTTTATCCTGAAAGTGCCAGGTACAAGTAGGATTGGGATCTGATGGGTATTCGAGACTGGATAGGGAGTCAGGAAGCTAGTCCTGCGAATCCTTTTTGTCAGAAAGGGGAAAGCCATTTGGCTAGAGAGCGGTTTGATGATGCTATCCAGAATTTTAACCGGGGACTAGAACTCGATCGTGTTCATGTGGGCTGCTGGATAGGGATGGGCAGGGCATATCTTGGCCTGAAAAAATATGATAGGGCTGATGATTGTTTTGTTCGTGCCCTTGAGATTATCCCCGACAACCCTGATGCCATGGCAATGCGGGCCTCGGTTCTTCGTCTTATTGCCCTTCAGAATCAGGACCCTATGAGATGCCTGGAAGCAGTTGAGCTCCTGAATAAGACCCTGAAAATGAGTCCTGACTCCAGTCTTGCCCTGCATGAAAAAGGAATGGCACTCTGGACCCTTGGAAAACGTGATGAAGCAATGGTACTTTTTGATCAGGCGAAAAAAAGTGATTCACATTATCTTTATCCGTTTGATTTGAAGGGGCGGTACCTGTTTGAAAAAAGGCTTTTCCACGAAGCAATTGATGCCTATGAAGAGGCTCTCCAGAAAAAGCCACAGGATCCTGATTTGATGTTTCAACAGGGCAGGGCACTGATGAAGATTGGGGGATATCATTCAGCTATTAATTATTTTAAAAAATGCCTGAAAATCAGGCCTGAATTTTCATCTGCCTGGCTCCTGCTTGGCAATTCGCATAAGGTGCTACACAATTATGATGATGCGATAAACGCATATGAAGAAGCGATGGAACATGACCCTGGAAGTACAAAATACCGCAAGTACATCGCCGATGTATACCTGGTAAAAGGTAAAGAAGCTCTTTACAAAGATGGTGAATACCGGGCATCAATAGAATTTTTTGACCAGACAATCCGGATTATTCCCAATCATGTCACTGCCTGGTTCTCCAAAGGAGTAGCATATAAAAAACTTGGTGCATACCGGAATGCTACCGCCTGTTTTTTACGGATAGTGGAGATTGATCCCCAAAATGCCCATGCTTATTATGAAATGGCCCAGATACTTGAAAAAACCCGCAATATTGATGAATCAATCCGGTGTTATGTAGAGACGGTCAGGTGCGATCCATCCCACACTGATGCCATGTTCAAACTTGGAAACCTGCTTCTTGAAAGTGGTGATTATAAAAATGCCATAGCCTATTTTGACAGGGTACTGGACAAAAAACCCGAATCTTCAGTGACATGGTTTGCAAAGGGAAAAGCTTTGCAAAAACGCGGACAGCAAAAGGATGCTGAACGATGCTTTGAACGGGCGGATAAATTAGCAACCAGGTGAATATCAGATATCAAAACCCAGTTTATTCGGGGCAGGGACAACCTGAGGTCCATTAAATTCCGGATTTCCAAGAAGGTATTCTACAATCAGCTCTGCAAACCGTTTTGCATCGCCTGGCTCACGGGCTGTTACCAGGCGGTCGAGGAATACTACTGGTTTATCTTCGAACTTTACATCCATCTTCATCATTTCCCTGATGGAAGGTCCTGCGATAACTGTTGCCGGCTTTTTTTTCAAAATGCCTGCCCTGGCCATAACAACTGGCCCGGTACTGATTCCTCCGATGACCTTTTTATGAATTCTGAATATCTTGACCAGTTCCAGAAGATCTGCATTATTCCAGAAATGTGCCTGGGCTCCATGTCCTCCAAGAATGGTAAGAGCATCAAATTCCTCTTCCCTGGTCAGTATCACATCTTCAAAGCTGAGCTGGACATACACCCTCCCTCCAAACGTGCCCTTTGCCTGGCCTGCTTCACGCGAGGCGAAATCGTATGGCATTTTGTTCTGGTCGAAAACAGCTAAAACCTGTGCAAGCTCTTTGTCGTGGTACTGGGCCGGGGGTACTGCTATGAGGATCTTCATAAAAAAAGAGGTTATTTTCGGGATTTTTTTCTCATTATTCAGCATTCCATCCCAAAGACTCAGCCATAGAATCTGTAATATATCCAAAGGCACCATAATTGTCCCATTCACTTCCAGCTAATGCTACTTCACCAAATTGCGGGAAAACCGGGAGAGTGTTGTTGGTTCCGGACATAACGTCTTTGAAATATTCAATAGATTTTTCTGCTTCATTGTAATATTTCTTCGCTTTTTCGTAATTCTCATCTCCATATGAAACAGAGGAGACATAGGTCCGGTCATCAATATAATCCTGGTATGATTCCCGGGCCTGTGAGATCAGGTAAAAGAATGCGCTGATATACTGCGCCTTTTCATAGAAATCCTCGGCCACATTCTTGCTGATAAGATCCATGTACGTACTGTCTGCCCATTGAAGTCCTTCACCGGTCAAAAACAGGTGTCCGGCAGTAGTTTTTACTTCGTTTGTTAAGGGATCAACCTCATCCGGCTCGGCGTTTTCAACATAATCCTCAAACCACCGGGTGACAGATGTTTTAACACTCTCTGTCTGGTCAGGAGCGGTGGGATCAGGCAGTTTTTGTGTCATTGGTATACCAGTTTCCAGTCCTTTTAGAATATTTCCATCAGTACTACTTTCATCAGTGGGCATTGGGGCAGAAGCTGAGGGCAGGACATACATTGTTGCGTTCGGGTAACGATCTGATATCCGATTCCAGAACTCAGCAGCTACCTGGGTGTATTGGTCTACAAGCGTATAATACTCTGAACCGTCGCTGGTTCTAGATACAGACTTTAGGTAATCATGGTATTCTTTGTAAGTAGATCCTGCCTGTGATGTGTAAAACAGGTATCCCACGATATTATTCGCAGTATCAAGAAATTCTGGACTCACATTCTCCATTATCAGGCGATAATAAGCATCGGTTACTTCGCTTAATTTCGTCCCGGTGGGGATGGTCGAGTTAGAAATCTTGTTTACCATACTGTCAGCTTCTATTATGAATCCTTCATCATTGTAGGGTGTTGCATCGGATGGAGTTTTCATGCTGAGGGGCATCATTTCAAATTCAGGTGCAAATGCAGCGGTACAAATGTTTACACTGAGCACCAATGCAGCGATGCCGGTTAATATAATAATTACGCTGCGTTTCATACCCTCAGTCATCATGTACTGAACTCAAAAAGGTTTCCTATCCTGATAGTAATCAATAGCAATCATACTCCACTCACCGCGCCTGATAACAGATATACCCGTATCCAGCACATAAACACATAGATTGGTTGATGGCAGACGAAGCGCAGGTAGAGGCAATAAAAGGAGGGGTGGCTTCCTGGAATAAATGGAAGGCAGAAAACCCAAGAAAACGTCCGGACCTCAGGGGGGCTCACCTGACAGGTCTTACACTGGATGGTATAAATTTAAACGGTGCAAAACTTCAGGAGGTTGATTTTGAATTTTGCCATATGAAAAAAGCAAATTTTGCTGGTGCTGATCTGACCCGGGCTAATCTTTCAAATACTGATCTTACTGATGCCGTGTTCCTGAATGCCAATTTACAGGGTGCACGATTACATGGATCAACAATCACCCGGGCTGATTTCAGGGGTGCAAATGTTGCCGGGGCTGATATCCGGCAGGTCAAGCGCGGGTTATAATCATTCGAATTTGGCATAGAGAGTAGTCCGTTCAACCAGGGTTCTCCCAATATCCGAACAGATATGTTCCATCTCACTAGGATCGAGATATTCTTCTGTTCCTCCCCCTCCTGCTTCTCCGGTAACATCATCAAGGTACATGGTCCCTGCCAGGTCATCTGCTCCGGCAAGAAGGGTCATTTGAGTTAGTTTAATTCCAAGTTTTGGCCAGGAAACCTGTATGTGATCAAAATTATCCAAAAATAACCGGCATACTGCAGTTGTTACAAGGTCATCACGACCGGTTGGACCTGTTTTAACGAGTCCTCTTTCAAAGAGGGGTGTTTTATAGTGAATGAATGAGAGCAGGACCATCTCAGTAAATCCACCGGTATCATCCTGAATAGACCTGATACGATTCAGATGATTTGCACGGTCCAGGTATGATTCTGTTGTGCCATACATGATGGTAGCTGTTGAACGAAGCCCCAGTCCATGAGCTTCACGTGCAATACGTTCCCATACATCACTCTTCACTTTTGCAGGGCAGATGGTCTTTCTGACATCATCTACAAGGATTTCTGCAGCAGTCCCCTGAAGGGTTCCAAGACCTGCCTCCATGAGAATTTTCAGGGCTTTTGTTGTTGGAATATCTGCTTTCCTGGCAACGTAATCAACTTCGTCTGGTGAAAATGCATGAATGTGGACTTGAGGATGAATTTCATGCACCCACGTCATGAACTGTATGTATGTTTCCAGGGTAAAATCAGGATGGACACCAGACAGGAAACAAATCTCAGTAACCCCCCTTTCTTTTGCATCCCGGATCTGTTTTTTTATCTCCTCTTCTCCTAATTGATAAGCATCAAGACTTTTTTTTGCTTTTCCAAATCCGCAAAAATTACAGAGGTTTTTACATATATTGGTTATATGAATATTCTGGTTCCTGACAAAGGTTATGCGATCTCCATTTTTTCTTCTACAGATTTTATCTGCTGCTATGAACAAGTCATAGACATCTGTTCCGGTCACGGAAAATAAGAAGGCTGCTTCCTCTTCAGTCAGCCGGTGACCGTTTAAGGTGTCTGCAAGAAGAGTTCTTAGTGTCATGACCTGCCCTTTTTTAGTTTATTCTGTTCTTCTTCACGTTTTGCGCACCTTCTCAGGTAAAGCTCATGAAGAACCATCAGAAGTACAACGATAATAATAACTGGTACAATATTGAGTGGAAGATACCCGATGTAAGGGACTGAATATGTTGCCTTTCCAATAATCCATTCTTTTTTAACCGGTTCAATGGGTCCGCCAAGGTTACGGTAATTTGACCAGCCGACCTGGTCGATAACCGGGTTATTGTCACCCTTGGTTATGTAACCCTCGTGGGGGGCAGTATACGTTAAGGTATTCAGACCTGATGAGACAACAATCTGGTCACCTTTATCTACCCACATCATCGCCCGGTGTATTATCGGATGTAGTTCGGTATTCCCATTTGGCCGGTAGATGATGACGTCTCCAGGCATTCCAAACTTTTCGTGTCCGCTTACGTTCCCTTCCTCAAGGCTCTGGAGTGTCCCATACCTGTCTCCTGCAACGACAAGGACCAGGTCACCAACATTCATGTGCGGGACCATGCTCTCGGATTCTATAGTAACTATTGCCGGCCATGTTCCACAGACAATCAGAAGCACCGCTACAACTGCGCCTACGGCTATGAGAACTGATGCTATCTCCCGAACCGCAGACGGAATCTGTCCCTCACTCTTCCAGAATGCCCGGATATTTTCGATGAATGATCCTTTCGTGTTTTTATCAGCCATGATGTCTGTATTAGATTTTTTAACGGTGTCCTTAATTGTTCTGGTATCCGTTAACTACAATCAATTCTGGTTTTTTGTAAGGACCGGGCGAGGTATTTCCCTTATCAGATAGATGGTACTGGTGCGAATGCTTGACAGCACCTTGATCGTGGAACGTTTCCTGGACACAAAACTCCAGGTTCATCCTGATGTGGTCAGATATATCCGGGAACAAAAGGACGAGAGGCTTATTGACCAGATAATATCAGGTGTTCCAAAGGATTGTGTTGTCGTTTCACTCAGGCATATTCCCGGATTATTGCCCTCACGGGATGGAATGAGGTTTCTGTGTGATCCTGAAGTTGATGTTATTTCAGGCCGCACGGGCACCTGCAGGCCGGTTGGAAGGGTTGAAGATTATATTCCTTATTTTCATGACCGGTATACCCATCTGTCCGGAATGATAAAAGGACGGTGTAATTCGGTTCCAATTGAAGCATTAAAAAGAAACAGCCGGTTCAGACAGGAAGAGTTTGCAGTATGTGGTATGGTAATGGATGTCCGCAGTACAAACAAGGGTCACCGGCTGGTGGAGATTGAAGATCCGACAGGGTCTGTTTCAGTGCTCTTTAATAAAGATCGCTCTGATTTTACTGAGGCTGAACGGATAGTACCTGATGAGGTTATTGGTGTGCGTGGTTCTCTTTCACAGGAAGGAAACCTGATTTTTGCCGACCAGATATTCAGGCCGGATATTCCCTTTTCATATGTTCCCTATACGAGTGATCATCCGGGAGCTGCAGTCCTGATATCAGATATTCATATCGGAAGTGACACGTTCCTGGAAGATGCATGGAACCGGTTTGCAAACTGGCTTTGTGACAGTGAAGTCTCATACCTTCTTGTTGCCGGAGATCTTGTGGATGGGATAGGAATATACCCTGACCAGGAGAAAGAACTCGTGATTGCGAATATTTATGAACAATATGACATATTGGGAAAAATGTTTGCAGACCTGCCATCGCGTTTGAAAATAATTCTCGCTCCAGGAAACCATGACGTAGTGCGTGGTGCAGAACCTCAGCCGGTTATCCCTGAAAAATTCAGGAATCATTACCCGGATAACTGCATTTTTGTTGAAAATCCGGCAGTTGTTAATCTTCAGGGTGTCAGGGTTATGATGTATCATGGCAGGTCATTTGATGACCTTATCGGGCTTATGCCTGGTGCCAGTTATGAAAAAGCATATGATATTATCCCTGAAATGCTCAAGCGCAGACATCTTGCCCCATGTTATGGAAAGAGGACTCCCATTGCTGCAGATATAACTGACCGGCTCATCATTGATCCCATCCCTGAAGTGGTGCATACCGGTCATGTACATATTTATGGCATCAGCAGGTACCGCAATGTCCTCGGTATTAATTCCGGAACATGGCAGAGTCAGACTGCTTTTCAAAAGCAGATGAACATTCAGCCGACCCCGGCAATTGCCATCGCCCTTGATCTGATGACACTACAACCAAAAGTGTATGATTTTATGAATGATTCACCTGAACCACTCGCTTTTTAAGAAGAGGTTTTTCTGCCTCCTGCTCCTGTTTGACATACCATGACATCAGGATGGCATCAAGTTCCTGCTCCCAGGCAATGAGCTCTGCATCACCTGGCATAAGCCTTAATGCTGTCCGGATTACTTTTTTCGCTTCCGGGTATCTTCCAAGTTTCATAAGTAACCCGGCGTACTCTTTCTGACCCCCTCCATATGCCGGGTCTGAATTAACTGCTTTTTGGTAGAGGTCCTGTGCATCTGCAGTTTTTCCAAGAGCTGCCTTAACACTGGCAAGGTGAGTGAGGACTTCTGCATCATCAGAAAGATCCTGGTATGCATACGATAAGTACCGTTCTGATTCTTTTAGATTTCCATTTGCAGCGAGTATTGTTCCCCAGGTATCCTGGGCCGGAGCATAATCCGGGATCTGTTTTATGACTTTTTCCTGGATACTGTGTGCCATGTCTGGTTGCCCGGATGTTACCAGGATGTATGACCGGGCATTGTCAAGAAGGGGGTCACATGGATATTGAATAGAGAGTTCATTCAGATACATTAATGCAGAATTTGTATCTCCCAGTCGGGAGGATAAAAATGCGAGGAGGATTTGGTTTTCCCTACTAAGTGATTCTGGTGGAATAAGATGGAGAACCTCTATGGCTTTCTCATATTCTCCCCTTGATGCAAGTCCTGTTGCCAGATTATGGCAAAGCAATTCCAGGTGAGGGATGATTTCTGTTCTTTCTGCAAAGTCAAATGCACCGGACTCAAAATGTATCAGAATCCTGGCCTGTTCTTCATCAGACATCAGAAAAGCAAGATCATCGTATTCAGTTTTTTCTGTTATATTCGATGCATGGGCAGGAACTATCAACAAAAGCAAAATCACAAGGCGGAGGTGCATCACACACATAATGCATGTGGATGAGAAAGGGCTTGTGGACATTGTTCTGCGCTGGGGTAACTCATCCATTCACCTGTCAATCCATTATATAAATCAACCGATTGCCATTCGTATCGTTATTTACGTATAATCATCGAATAATAACAGATCACCGTCTCGATACACAGTCTCTGACTGGATGTGAAACGAATGGACATGTTATATATTGTACCTGTTTGTGCCCTTATCGGGCTTATCTTTGCTGGTATCAGCTATACCCGGATGAAGAAAGAGTCTCCGGGTGATGAACTGATGCAGAAGATATCCGCAGCCATTCATCTTGGTGCAATGACATATCTGAAAAGGCAGTACACTGCTATTTTGGTATTTGTTATTGTTCTTGCGGTAGTTCTGTCTTTGATCATTAACCCTCTCACCGCTGTTTGTTATGTTGTTGGTGCAGGTCTTTCTGCACTTGCCGGGTTTATCGGCATGTTCTCCGCAACAAAAGCAAATGTCAGGACTGCAAATGCTGCAAAACAGGGGATGGCATCGGCCTTTAAGGTCTCATTCTCCGCAGGTATGGTCATGGGTCTGACAGTCGTCGGACTAGGTATGATGGGTCTTTCCCTCATGTTCTTCCTGATGACCGGAATCACCGGTGCAACGGATGAGGCAACTATCAGTATCCTTTCCGGTTTCTCACTTGGTGCATCATCTATTGCACTCTTTGCCCGTGTTGGTGGTGGTATCTTTACCAAGGCAGCCGATGTTGGTGCAGACCTTGTCGGAAAGGTAGAAGCAGGCATTCCGGAAGATGATCCCCGTAATCCTGCAGTTATCGCAGACAATGTCGGAGACAATGTTGGTGATATCGCCGGTATGGGTGCAGACCTGTACGAATCCTATGTCGGTGCTGTCATTGCAACCATGCTTATCGGTGCAACTGCAGGCATGGCAAGCCAGTTCCCTGGTGTCCCCTCCATGAACCTGATTGCCCTTCCTATGCTCATCGCCGGTCTTGGAATCATTGCATCTGTCATAGGTTCCTTCTTTGTCAGAACCAGCAAGAACGAGGCACATGCAATCCACAAGGCTTTCAACTCGGGAACTTTTGCAGGTCTCCTGCTTACGGTTGTTGCAGTTTATTTCCTCGTTGATATGCTTGCTCCGGGTAACATTGGTATCTTTTTTGCTTGTATTGCCGGTCTTGTCGGCGGGTTCCTCATCGGTATTGTGACCGAGTACTACACGTCTTATGACCATAAACCAACTCAGTCCATTGTCAAATCTGCTGAGACCGGTGCTGCAACTGATATTATTGCCGGTCTTGCAGTGGGTATGGAGTCAACCTTTGTTCCGGTTCTTATTGTTGCCGTAGCAATCCTGATTGCCAACTACTTTGGTGGTATCTATGGTGTAGCCCTTGCCGGTGTCGGTATGCTTGCAACCCTTGGTATTACCCTCTCCGTTGATGCATACGGACCAATTGCTGACAATGCCGGTGGAATTGCCGAGATGAGTCATCAGGGACCCGGAGTTCGTTCCATCACTGATACTCTTGATTCAGTCGGAAACACAACCGCAGCAATCGGAAAGGGTTTTGCAATCGGTGGTGCAGCACTGACCGCTCTTGGTCTCTTTGCTGCCTATACCCAGGCTGTAAAGCTTGAGATGGTCAACATGCTTGAACCGGTCGTCTTTGTTGGTATCCTCATTGGTGCCATGCTTCCATTCCTGTTCTCATCCTTTGCCATGAAGGCAGTCGGAAAGGCAGCAGGATATATTGTCGAAGAAGTCCGTCGCCAGTTCAAGGACATACCAGGTCTCATGGAAGGAAAGCAGGATCCGGACTATGCATCCTGTATTACTATCTCAACCAATGCAGCACTCCGTGAGATGGTAATCCCCGGAGTCATGGCAATCGCTGCTCCAATTTTGATTGGAATTGCCCTTGGTTCCCATGCTCTTGCAGGTCTTCTTGTCGGTTCTATCTCTGCCGGATTCCTGTTAGCAGTTATGATGGCAAACTCCGGTGGAGCCTGGGACAACACCAAGAAATATATTGAACAGGGCCACTCTGGTGGAAAAGGATCCTTTGCCCACAAGGCAGCGGTTACCGGTGACACCGTCGGAGATCCGTTCAAGGATACAGCAGGGCCAGCTCTTAACATTCTGCTTAAGCTGATGTCAATAGTTGCAGTGGTCTTTGCACCAATCTTTCTTTAATCTTTTTTTATTCTGGATCCTGTTCTCTTTCTCATATGGATTACCAGAGAAAGAGTAGATGGAATAATAAATACAATCAGTAGTATTCCAACCAGGTACCAAAGGTTGATATTAAGATATCTCTCAAAAATGTAAACGAGAAACCCAAGTGTAATACTTTGCAGGATTGATCCGATTATGACTGCAGAGAATATACAGCGTGAATTTAGTTTCAGGATCCTTCCTAATACTGACCCTCCAATTGCTCCAGTGCCCTGAACCGGAATGAATACAAACGTGAAAAGACCAAAAAAACAATGTCTCCTGACCCATGGATACCTGGATACCAGATCCTCCCCCCGCTCATTAAAATATTCGACCCAGATACGAATTTGAGATACCTGTGAGATTTGTTCAAAATTCCACAGGATGATCAGACATGATATGAGATCAACGTATGTTATAATAAGGCAGATATAGGGCCAGGAAAATCCAATGGCCATGCCTGCAGTGATAATTGTAATTTTTCCAATGGGAGGGAGGAGATAAAGGAATGATAATCCCAGGATCTCAAAAAATCCGGCTGTGCTCTGGGTATACCAGAGAAGTAAAACGGGAAGAAGAATGAGGATAATTTGAATTATTATTGATAAAACAGGATTTTTTTGAAAAAAATACCGGATTAGATGTTTTTTTATCAAACCGGAATTATTCATTCTCTTCAGTATCTGGATCAGAAACGAATAAAATGTTATTTATGACCCGTTGGAAAAAGTTTCGAAGCGGTGTCTTTCTGACAGGTAAAAAAAAGAATTTTAGGTTGTTTTTACATCATTCCTGCTCTGAAACTGGAACAATATCATTACCACCAGTGAAACCGGCAATGCGATAATTAACGGATCGATGACCGTCCATGGTGCACCGAGGATGGTTACTGCTCCGGTCAGCGTCTGCGATATTCCCAGAACTTTTGCTTCTGCAGTATGAACAAAGACGGTCCACAAGAACCAGATAGCCGCTCCGATAATCATGCTTGCCATAGCTCCTGCCCGCGAAGGCTTTTTTGCATAAACTCCCACGGCGAATGCAGGAAGAAATGCAGATGCACAAAGACCCATGAACATCGCGGTAGCCCGTGCAATAATTCCCTCAGGCATAGCCAGAGCCAGAACCACACTTATAACCATCATGATGACACACCCGATCTGGTTTGCCCGCAGTGATATGGCACACTTCTGTCCTCTTCCCCAGATATCACACACCAGGGCACTTCCCATAGTATGAAAGAGTGAGGAGAGTGTTGACATAGCAGCTGACAGGAGAGTAAGCATGAAGATGATGACAAACAGATCCGGCATTGCCATGTTAATGTAGAGCGGGATTACCGAGTCCACGTTTCCTCCCGCTGCTACAACCGCAATTTTCCCAGTGTGCTGGTAAAAGTACACATTAGTCAGGGCTCCCACAGTAAATGCCACACCGGTCATCATAAGAATAAAGGGGCCTCCTACAAGGACTGCACGGTTCAGGGATCGGTTTTCCTTTGCGGTCATAAACCTGACAACCAGTTGGGGCTGTGCAAGAACACCGATTCCTACTCCAAGCACCAGGGTTGTAATCAGGGTGTACCAGATTGGTGATCCCAGTTCGGGCATGGATGCCCAGCCTGTCATACCCTGCCCGATGAGGGCCTCAGGAACCATATCTGACATGGCAGCAAGAGCAGAGTTTCCTGCAGTTACCCCTCCTACATAAATATATGTCAGGATCAGGAGGATGGTCATTCCAATAAGCATAATCGCTCCCTGGAATGCGTCGGTGTACATAACTGCAATCAGCCCGCCATAAATTACGTACATTGCAACTACGACAGCAAAACCCAAAAGTGCCGTGGTATACGATATTGAAAGTGTTGTCTCAAGAAACCGTGCTCCTCCAATCAGAACAGCAGCGGTATAAAGAGGCATACCAAGAAGGATGATTATCCCGCTGATAAGCTGTAGTTTGGGAGTGTGAAAGATCTTGCCCATCAGGTCTGGGAAGGTAAGGGCACCGGTTTCTGCACCTTTTTCACGGGTTTTCTTTCCGAATACTACGAATGCCAGGAGGATACCTATACCAATATTAAAAACCGTCAGCCATATCATGCCCATTCCGAGATTTGCAGCAACTCCTCCAAAACCAACGATAGCAGAGGTTGAGATGAATGTTGCACCATATGACAGGGCGATAACCACCGGGTGACTAGCCCTTCCAGCCAGGAGATAGTCTTCCGCATGGACTGTCTTCTTATATCCCAGGTACCCCAGGACCAGGGTTATAGCGACATAAACTACAACAAGTATTGCTGTTGTCAGAGGGTCAACTGCCATGATCTTTGGCCCCCTTGTTCCAGTTCACTGCCCCGTAAATAATGCAGGCCAGGGCAAGACCTATCGCTAATACATACCCGATCCAGATCGCAGGATCTGTAATACCAAATACTGAGAACATGTTTATCGAACCTCCGGTAAACTGTCAGTGAATTACAATACCGGGGACCGGAAAATAGCCGGCCCCCTAACTAAACACGAAGAAAAAGGAGAATACAAGTGAATTGTTAATTGAAAGGATCCACTGTTGATTCAATTTACCACTTAAGAGTAAGCTTTGGTTCACTATAAAGCTTAACCTGGTGCATTCCCAAAGTCCTATGGATTTTATGTCTTATTCGTATGTTCCTGGTCCTGGGTGACCACGACAATGGAGGTTGTGGTATTGATGAATACCGGAGGGGCAATCGTTTGAGATCCTCCGGCAATTATGTGGATTACTCCTTCCCGATACCAGTCGTTGTTATCTTCATTTCGTTCAGGAACAAGGTTGCCAGGATCAACATCCATGAGAATCCCGTAGTTTCCAGCAAGGATTTCCCGTGGGATAGTAAATGTTCTGGTTGTGCTTGCCTGGCCGGTAGCTGGGACAGATCCCACTTCCCATGTTCCAAGAAGCAAGGGTTCTGATACAGGAGCACTCCGGTTTGTCAGGTACAGATCAACATAGAATTTTCCGGCATCTGATCCCCCTCTGTTTTCAACCGCGGCAATTACTCTGACCTGGTCTCCTGGTCCTGCCCTGCTGGGAATAATAACACCTGAACCTACCAGGTCTGCATCACTTCCGTCCGGCATCGGGTCAGATATCTGGATGGTTTTTTGCTGAACTGGTGCGGTTTCTTTACCCATAATCTCCCTTACAAACTTGTATGCTCCGTCTGCAAGGTCAAGAGGCAGGAGAAATGTCTTTACACTGGAATAATCTCCACCAGATGAAATGGATTCCAGGTCTGCTGATCCAATAGGTACCTTTGTTGCACTTCCCTCACTTTCATTCACCAGGTAATATGAGATCGTAACCGGTCCGCTCTCATCATTCCCGGCATTTTTTACCACTTCAATCACAGTAAGCGAACCCCCCGCATATCCGCTGTCGCTTACAATTAATCCTTCTGATGTAATATTCACTGCAGCATGAGCCGGAATCATACATACAAGGAATGCTACTATCAGTACCCATCCGGTACGAATGGTCATAACTGATGATTGGAGACCGTTCCCATAAAACCTTTCCAGTACGTTAAGGCCTCTTGTCTGACATTTTTAAGATCTTTCAGCCTATTCGGTCTTATTCAGGAGATGATTTATTCTTATATGTTGGATGTTATTTCTTACAGCGATATATTGTCTGGAAATGCCGCGATCATATCTTTAGTAATAATACTACTGATTGATGTCCATTAGTAGTGAATCTATTTTACAGGGAAAACCAGCCGTTTAATGGACTGGTTGAAATTGGTTTAAACAGGTACTGATGGAGAGATGATCAACAGGAGATCCGACTGATCCTGGATTTTGGCTGACTGATGTTAGGGATACTGGTTTGCAGGAAGATATGTTGACAGTGCATCTTCACCATTGAGACCTTGGATGCTATGATCGGTAACCTCATAGTTCTGGCCTCAGGATATTTCCGGATTTTTTCCAGAGTATTAACCAGTTTGATAACCAAAGATTAGGTGATTATATGTATACACTGGTTCTGATTCGTCATGGAGAAAGCCTCTGGAACCGCGAGAACCGGTTTACCGGATGGCGGGATATTGATCTCTCTCCCTTGGGTATGGAAGAGGCACGGTCAGCTGGAAAAGCCCTCAGAGAAAAAGGATTTGAGTTTGATCTGGCATACACCTCTGTTTTGAAGCGTGCTATCCGGACGCTCTGGCTCATACAGGATGAGATGGATCTAATGTGGATGCCGGTTATCCGGTCCTGGCGCCTTAATGAACGACATTATGGGGCACTTACCGGTCTGAATAAAACCGAAACCGCTGAAAAATATGGTGAAGAACAGGTACATATCTGGCGGAGAAGTTATGATATCCAGCCACCAGCATTTACACCCAGAGACCTGGATAATCCATCATATCATCGTCGGTATGATGAAATCCAGAGGAACTTACTGCCCATGACCGAATGCCTGAAGGATACCGTTGCACGGTTTATCCCGTACTGGAAAGAAGAGATTGTACCAGTTGTAAAGTCAGGAAAAAGGGTGCTGATAACCGCTCATGGTAACAGTATACGTGCCCTGGTCAAGCATCTTGATTCCATTTCTGATAAAGACATTACTGAACTGAATATACCAACCGGAATTCCCCTGGTTTATGAACTGGATACATCCTTACAACCGATTCGTCATTATTATATCGGTGATGAAGAAAAGGTTAAAGCTGCTATGGAAGCAGTAAAAAACCAGGGAAAAACAAAATAATTTTTTATAATACTTCTGTCAGGAAGTACTGGTGCATCCGGAGGTCATTGCTGATTTCCGGATGAAAAGATAATATCAGTTTTTTTCCGCTCCGTACCGCAACGATTCCCTGCTTTATGGTAGCAAGGACACAAACATCAGGTCCGGCTCTGGTGATAACCGGGGCTCTGATAAATATCGCATGAAACGGAGGGTTCATCCCTTCAATCGCAAGATCTGATTCAAAGGACTCTCTTTGTCTACCAAATGCATTCCGATTCACGGTTATGTCAACCAGGTCAAGAGGAGTAAACCTGGTCTCACCGGTAAGTTCCCGTGCTGCAATTACCATACCTGCACAGGTGGCAAAAATACCCCCTGGAAAGGTCTGAATGGTCTCTCTCATCCCATTCTGGTCAATAAGTCGCATGATGGTAGTTGATTCACCACCGGGTATTGCAAGGGCAAGGAGTCCGGGAATTTCATCCGCTCTTTTTACGGGAATTACCGGAATCCCAAGACCCAGATTATTAACCGCTGACTCAAATGCTTCGATATGTTCAGAAACATTGCCCTGGAGTGCCAGTACCCCTATTGGTCCATTACCAGCCACGGGTCTGCAGCACCTGTTCTGGTGGAAGGGCATGGATGTCCAGTCCCGGCATGGCATCCCCAAGTCCCTTTGACACTTCTGCGATGACTGAAGGTTCATTCCAGTGGTTCACTGCTTCGACTATTGCTTTTGCCATAAGTTCTGGCTGTTCTGACTTGAAAATGCCTGATCCGACAAAGACACCATCACTACCAAGCTGCATCATGAGTGCTGCATCAGAAGGTGTTGCGATTCCTCCCGCAGAGAAGTTCACTACTGGTATCCGCTGACGCTGTGCAGTTTCAATAAGAAGATCTGCAGGTGCTTCCAGTTCACGGGCCCGCTTTACCAGTTCGATGTCATCCATTCCCTTAAGCCTTCTGATCTCACTAAGAATGGTCCGGTTATGCCTGACCGCTTCAACAACATTTCCGGTTCCTGCTTCTCCCTTGGTCCGGATCATAGCTGCTCCTTCGTTTATTCTTCTCAGGGCTTCTCCGAGGTTGCGTGCACCACATACGAAGGGAACAGTGAACTTTGTCTTATCAATATGGTATTCTTCGTCTGCCGGTGTGAGCACTTCTGATTCATCAATCATATCAACGCCCAGTGATTCGAGCACCTGGGCTTCAACGAAGTGACCAATTCTTGCCTTAGCCATGACCGGAATGGACACTGCATCCATTATCTCGACAATCTTTTTCGGGTCAGCCATCCGGGCAACCCCGCCTGCAGATCTGATATCTGCAGGAACCCGTTCAAGGGCCATTACTGCAACAGCTCCTGCGTCTTCAGCGATACCTGCCTGGTCGGCTGATACCACATCCATGATTACGCCTCCTTTTTGCATGGAAGCAAATCCCCGTTTTATTAGTTCGGTACCGAACCGGAGGTCTTCAAGTATCATATCCCGTATATGTTGTTAATACCGCCCCATAATAATAGTGTGACTGAGGCAAACAGGCAGAAAAGAATGGTTGAATAACCGACAGTCCTGACAATGGAAGGTCCGGCATCAAGAAGCGTTTTTTCCTGTTTTCCTATTCGGTATATTCCGGGTTTTTCAAACATAACCCCTTCACCCCCCGCAATCAATGACATGGGGATACCTCCGTTAAATCCCGGTCTTTTCATCCGGTCATTTCGAAATGTTTCCATTGCTGGCCCAAGCCTCTTTCTCCATGCATAGATACCGGTGAGGATAAGTCCGCATATTCGTGCAGGAATGAACGAGAGGATATCGTCCATCCGTGCTGCCCACCAGCCGAGCAGCAACCTCTCATCCCGGTACCCGACCATGGCATCCATAGTGTTGACTGCCCGGTACATTGCTGCACCAGGAAGGCCCAGAATGATGAACCAGAATAATGGTGCAATGATGCTGTCGTTTAGATTTTCTGCCATGGATTCATAAGCTGCACTGAGGACCTGTTCCTCGTCCAGTTCTGATGTGTCACGGGACACAAGCATTGATGCCTTTCTGGCTCTTTCCTGCTTTGTAACAGCGTCTGAAACCTCCTGTACATGTTCGTCCAACGCTCTCCAGGCAAAGCAGATCTTCAGCAGGAACGGGGCGAATATGAGGTATACGTACCAGGGGGCGAAGACCTGGAAAAAGAGAAATGGTGTCACAAACAATCCCATCGTGAGTATCCATCCGACAATTCCGGTAATCCTCTGTAAATGTGCAGGGTAAATAGAGGGTCTTGCCCACCACCCGATGAATCTGCCAATCAGGGCAACCGGGTGCAGAGATGTTTTTGGATCCCCGAAAACCCTGTCAATAATTACTGATAAAAAAAGGACAACCTGGATTATCATCAGGAACTAGTATTCTGGGGGAGAAGGTTTGGAATACCCTCGTCTATTGGATAGGTTACGGAGCAGGCATGGCAGATCAGTGATCCGGTTATGATCTCCACGTCATTTTCTTCTGTAACCACAAGCTCCAGGTCGCCTTTACAGACTGGACAACAGAGGATGTCATATAACTCTCGTTTCATGCATATTCCGCCCTGATATCAATTATCTGTGAAAGTTCGGGTCCGGTAGAGATAAGTGTTACCGGTGCACCTATGTCATCTTCAGCCTGTTTGAGGAAATCTTTTGCAGTCTTTGAAAGCTGTGAATATTTCGTTGCACCAAAACAGGATGGATCCACATGATCAATTCCGGTTATTGCCGCCTGAGTGCAGCCGTTTACCATGGCTGCATACCGTGCCATTTCTCCATCCCAGCTTCCTATTCGGCGTTCACGGCCGGTAACCGTTCCAAACTCCTGGATGCCTTTTTCATGTGCACTCTGGCTTGACATTTCCGTTAAAAATGGTCCCTCTCCCACCCTGGTTGGGAAGGCTTTAAAGACAACAATAACATCATCAATCCTGGTCGGACCTACACCATTGTCTGCAGCCATCTGGGCTGCACAGGTGTCCTTGCTGGTAACAAAGGGGTAAGAACCAAAATATAATGATATTCCAAAACCCTGGGTGCCTTCAATAACAACATTCTCTCCCTTATCCAGGGCTGTATTTACTTCAAGTGGAACATCAACCAAATATTCACTTAGTTCGGGGATGTCGCGCGCAAGTCGGGCAATCCGCATGGCACGGTCACGGTTTGCCGGTCCACACCCGGTACCGGTGGATCCCACTTTCTTCGAAAGGTGGGTATTTGTTTTATCTTCCTGAATATGCGAATCTTCAATAATCGCACATCGTTTATCAAGGAAGATCCTGCCTTTTACACCAAGAACCTCGACCTCATGCTGAAAAACGTGTGGATCAACTAACACACCGGTTCCAATCATCAGCCGGGCATCAGGGTAAACAAATCCTGATGGGCACATACGAACACCGAATTTTTTTTCTCCGACGATTACAGTATGACCGGCATTTGGTCCTACTCCCCCCCGGGTTATTATTGTGGGGCAGTCCTGATGAGCAACATGGGAAACAATCTTTCCCTTTCCTTCGTCACCAAAGTTTCCACCCACGATTATTGTACAACTCATCCAACCTATGGCATAGGAGACCGGGGGAAATAAAGATTTAGATGTACTGGTGACTGGTCATGATCACCATTCATCCATTTCACGCTTCGCAATCAGTTCATCTGCTTCGTCATTCAGACCAAGACTTCGCAGACATTCAACTTTTGCATCATATACTTCTGCATGGTTTGGTTCGATCCTGATAACCCGGTCAAAACATTTTACCGCCTCTTTACAGTTATCTGTCCTTGCCAGGCAGTTACCAAGCTCAAACCATGCATCCGCATCTTGTGGATCTATCTTTAGAATGTCTTTAAAGCAACCAACTGCAGTTTTGTAATCCTTTAATTTCTGCAGACTGATCCCTTTATTAAAAAGAGCGTTAACATCTCCAGGTATCAATTCAAGGATTTTATCAAAACACTGGATAGATTCATCATGCCGGTTGATTTCTGCAAGTGCAGATCCTTTGTTACTAAGCGCATGAAGATTACCCGGTTCAATTTCAATTACCATATTAAAACAGGGGATTGCTTTGCTGTATCTCCCCATGAAAAAGTAATTAATACCCATGTACAGCCAGTACCTGGCTTCTTTGTCATTGAAGCGGAGGGCTTCTTCAAATGATTCAACTGCTTCCTGGTATCGGATAAGGTTCATGAAAGCCAGGCCTTTTTGAAAATATATCTCTTCATCAACCGGGTTTAACGAAGAGGCCTTTTCATAACATCTAATTGCTTCCTCAAACTTTTGATTTGCAGAATGCTGGTTTCCTTCTTTTTTCCAGCGTTCTGCTTCCTTGTCATTGATGCTATCAGCCATAAAAATCCTGTTTCCGATATCTCAACATTGCCCGCAGAGTGCATTAAAGATATTCATCAATCTGTATCCATTTGTTTCATCTCTGGGGAGAGAAAAAAATACTTATGGATATCATCAGGAACATTGCATTTCATGGAGGTACGTCATCAGATCGGTCAGAAAAACCTGAAGATGATCTCCCGATATTGTTCCTTGCCCTCATACCCATTGTGATAATTGTGCCTGTTCTTCCTATTGGTTTTTCTTCACGAATCGTAATTGTCTTTTTCCTCACTCTGCTTTTTATTGCAGGCATTTACTCTATGCGAAAAAACCGGCGGAGATTTCTGATGTCATGTATCCTGGCCCTCGTTGCAACAGAAGCATTCTGGGTTTCAACTTTTCCTGCTGCTTCATCCCTTTTTCTTCTGGCAGAGTTCTTCCTTCTGATATTTCTGGTATACCTGGCCGGCTATCTCTTTAAGGGGCTCTTGTTTTCAAAAGGAACGCTAGTGGATATTTTAGGATTAATCACTGCATTGATTTTTACAGGGGGCATTATGCTTGGAACAGGTCTTCATCTGTCCTCATGGCTTAGCAGAGCAACGATGTATGATCCTCTGTTGATTCATACCAGTTTTGCTACGGCAATTCCTGAAGGGATCATATTGCTTCTCATGGGAAGTGCAGGCTCATTTGGGAATATGCCACTTGTCATGGTTATCCGGATGACAGGAGCAATTGCTGGATTTGTCCTCCTGGTAGTATCAGCAGGAAAGGTGGCAGGATATTATGTGAAATATTGTCTCGGAAAAGAAGAGAAGGAATAAATTAGCTTTCTAGTTTTAAAATCCCGGAAAAAACAGTTTCTGCAGGTCCCTTCATGTATGTTCCTTCTTTTATGGTAATAGTAAGTGGCCCGCCTATAGTCTCAACCTCGATAATATCGCCGGTCTTTTTCAACCGGTTGGCAATGGCTGCAGAAGCAGTAGCCCCGGTTCCGCATGAGAGTGTTTCACCCTCAACTCCTCGCTCAAAGGTCCGGATTTTTATTGTGTTCTGTTCTGTAATCTGAACAAAGTTTACATTTGCACCCTGTGGGAAGAATGTGCTTGACCGAATTGGTGGTGCAACCTTTCCGATATCCACCATTTCAAGATCACGGACAAATATTACTGCATGGGGAACTCCGGTATTAACGGCATATACTTCGTATCCGCTAATAATTTCATGAAAGTCTCCCGATCCTTTTGCAGGGACACCGGATGATTCAAAGATGGGTGGTGTCATCTCTACTTCGGCCATGAAGTCTCCATCCTCATCATATTCCATCTTCACGGTTACCGGTCCTGCCATGGTTTCAATTGTGCATGGACTTGTAATGTATCCTTTATCAAAGGCATATTTGGCAAGACATCTGATCCCGTTCCCACACATCTCTGCTTCACTTTCGTCCGGTTGAAAAAGGCGCATTCTTATGCCCTCTTCTGTTTTTAAAAGGAACAGGACTCCGTCACCCCCGATCCCGAATTTCCGGTCACAATAGAGGGCCGCAAAATGAGCCTTCATCTCGCCTGGTATAAACTCTCCGGAATATTCGTCGATCAGGATGAAATCATTCCCATTTCCATGAAGTTTTACGAATGGTAATTCCATGTATATCAGTTTGCAATTCCCCATTTATCCAGTGCCCGTTTCAGCTCCGGGTGGTCCTGTGCATAATCTGCCGGGGCAATCCCGGCAAGCGCTGCGTCAACAGCCTGTCTCATCGCTGTTGCTCCAGCCCGTGTGCCATCCGGGTGACCATGGATTCCACCCCCTGCCTGAAGGATGATATCACGACCGAGCATTTTGATCTCCTTTCCTGCTCCTCCCGGATGAAGTCCTCCGCTTGCAACCGGGAATGTAGCTTTCAGGTCAAAAAACGGTTCAGTCAGCGAAAGATTGTCCCCCCTGAGTTCAGATACATCGTGTTCCATTTTTCCTGATACTGTTCCGGTATGAAGCTGATCGCCTCCAAGCATCCTGACCATACGGCAGAATGGTCTCATTGCAATTCCATGTTCGCTATTCCGGGTCATGGCGGCATGCATGGTCCGGTGGACATGGATAGGCAGGTTGATCCCCGGATCCTCGGCAACCACTCGTACAGCATCTAATCCGCACACCAGTACGTCTATCATAAGCATATTTGCCCCTGCTCTGACTGCCGCCCGTGCCCGTTCTATGATCCGATCTCCTGCTGATGAAATGTTCACTGCATAGAGTACTTTCCTTCCGGTCTCATTTCGTACCCGATCCATTTGCTCCATAACAAGTGGGAGTCTCTCCTGCAAAGGGCAGAATTTCTGGTCAGTGAGGGTCTCATCATCTTTTATAAGGTCAACTCCTCCAATCGCTGCTTCGTAGGCTACTTCGGCGGTATCCCTGGGATTCAGCCCGACTTTAGGTTTTATGATTGTCCCTACATGTGGCCTGTCAGTGGTTCCCACCAGTTTTCTAACTCCCTCAATGCCGAATTTTGGACCTTTATAGGGCACAATATCGCGGGAAAATTCTACATCAAGAAGCCGTACTGCTGCAATTTTTGACAGTCCAAAGAGATTGCCTGCAATGACAGAGAGATACTGGGGGATATTGCCAGGCTCAAATATTTCCGATGGATAAGAAATAGTGCAGGTATATCCTTGTCCTGACGGTACTATCGGTCCGATTTTTCCGTCAAGATACCTGACATAATTCTGCCTGGTAGCGATATCTGTCCAGGTACCGGTGGTTTGCTCTTCTACAATTGCTTGTGCAGCCCATTCAGGGCTTATGCCCTCTTTTGGTCTGAAATAGTAGGTCGCAGTTACGTCTGTCATCTTATTCTTCCTCACAATAGGGGTAATCTGTACTCAAATCAGCGTTGTCCCAGTTGAGTTGTTCCTTTATTACCGTGTATGCCATTTCAGGAGGATAAACTCCTGCTTCGGTGATGATAAGGTCAACATAATCGGCAGGAGTGACATCAAAAGTAGGGTTTCTAACGGTTACATTCCTTAGTTCTGATCTCATTTCTGGTGGCAGGATCTCATCTGGTGTGCGTTCTTCAATCAGTATTCTTTCTCCCAGAATGGTGCGGGGTGCAAACTTGTAGGTCTCTGCTGCAACAATAAAGCTAACCCGCGATTCATGGGCTGCAAGGGCAATCTGTGAAGTCCCGATTTTATTGATAACAGAGCCGTTAACAGTGATGGCATCAGCACCGGTTATACAAAGGTCCACTTCCTTCATGAAATGGCGGGCTGCTGAATCTACGATAAAATTCGTTTTTATTCCTGCATCTGACAAGGTTTTAATGGTGATATGTCCCTGGTTCCTGGGCCTAACTTCTGTCGCATAGACTTCGATATTCATTCCCTGCTGGTGAGCATTCAGAATACATGCAAGAGCTGCTTCTGAATTACAATGAGTCAAAATAATATCTCCGTCCCTGATATTCCTGGCTCCTAATGCCCCGATTATGGACACCGCATCTTCAGAACGTTTGATAAACCCTGATGCACGTTCTTCAAGATTTTTCCATGCTACCTCAACCACTGATTCGTTCATAAGTGGTTTTATTACGAGGTTTATTGCATTTGGGAGGGATACCGCTGTTGGGCGCGTGGATACCAGAAGATCTGCTGCTCTTTGGATCTCCCGGCAGTACCCTGCAAGATCTCTATCATGGAGATTTCGTGAATACTCAAGAAGTGCCTGAGCTGCAGCACGGGCAATTCTGCCTGCTCCACGTATCTCCATTGTCCGGATCTTCTGTGCAGTCTCCTCAACAATCATAATTCACTCTCTTTTTTTCCATCCAAAATAACTCTTGGTTCATAAAAAAACAAGACTCTGGCAAAGGGTAATCATATCTAATATTTTAAGATATAACTGGTATGATCTTCAATGGCAACCGCCGTAGTTTTTGATAGCGCCGGAACACTGCTTCATACATTCCGTATGGCAAAAAACGTTCTCAATGGAGAATTACTCGATGAAGTAGAGACAACAATGCTTACTTTTGAAGACCCTGACAGGGTTTTGTGTGTTCTTCATGGTCATTCCTGGGATTTTATCAAAACAGATCCTGACCGGCTGTTATCTGAATATTTGCGCACGATGAAGATTGGATTTGGTATCTCCTGCACGAGGAAAGTTATTGAAAAGGATACAATAAGACAAATTCTTGAGGATGATCAGAACGCGAAGATCCTCGATATCCAGGAATGTATGCGGGTAATCTGGAACAAGATAAAGAGCGAAGAGATTGTTGCCCTTAATAACGGAATTATTGTCCACACCGGTCTTCGGATGATAGAATTTACGGTTACTGCAGGGGGAACACCTTTTCCTGGTGCAAAAGAGACAATAAGTGCCCTGCATCAGAAAGGTATTTTTGCATACATCGCTTCCGGGGACCGTGAAACAAAGTTGGAGAGGATGGCTGACTATCTGGGAATTCCCCGGAACAGAGTGTTTGGTGTTGCGACACCCACAGTAAAGGAGCAGATAGTCAGGGATTTAAAAGGTCAGTATGATCTCGTAATAATGGTCGGAGATTCAATTAATGATCTTAGGGCAATGAGGGCATCAGACATAGCAATTCTTTCTGATCAGCAGTCATCAGATAAGCCTGCAGAACTGGTTCGGGCAGCCGGATACCGGATCAGAGACCTTCGTGAAGTACTGGATATAATTCATTCTGCCATAGAAAACATCTGATTAGTCTAATTGGATTGCCGATCGTGAAATTTCGTCTTTAGAAATAAACATGTAAAAGGCAGCAGTGCTAACAATACCTTACGAAAGGTGTTTGTAAGATGAAACCCCTGATCACGGTTGATAACCTAACGATGGCCTTTAACGGAAAGGAGGTCCTGAAAAATATTTCCTTCACACTTAAGGAAGGAGAAATACTTGGTATCATTGGCAGAAGCGGTGCCGGGAAAACTGTTTTTATGCATCTTCTCCGGGGTGTGGATGAACCACCAACTTCAGGGAAAATAATCTATCATATGGCAGTATGCGATTCATGTGAATATGTGACTGTTCAAAGTCATGCAGGTGAGGCCTGTCCTGTATGTGGAGCAAAGATGTCAGCCCGGGACATAGATTTCTGGGCTCCGGAAAATGAAGCGCTTAAACGACGGATCATGAAGCGGAATGCTATCATGTTTCAGCGGACGTTTGCATTGTATGGAAATGACCGGGTTATTGATAATGTGCTCCGCGCACTTGATGATGTAGGATACCCCGCTGGAAAAGCCATTGGGCGTGCTGCCGATCTTATCGATCAGGTTCATCTTTCACACCGGATGATGCATATTGCACGCGACCTTTCAGGGGGTGAAAAACAGCGTGTTGTCCTGGCACGACAACTTGCAAAGGAACCATTTTGTCTGTTTGCCGACGAGCCGACTGGTACACTTGATCCAAAAACAGCGAATCTGGTTCACCAGATGCTTGAGGAAGCAGCAAAAAATACTGAAATGTCCATGGTGGTGACTTCTCACTTCACCCAAATTCTTGAAGATGTTGTGACCCGGGCAGTTCTTCTTGAGAATGGCGAAATAAAAAAGATTGGGACTCCTGATGAAGTTATTCAGGTATTTATGGAGGGTTTCTCAGATCTTGAGAAGTTTTGTGAAGTCGAACTTGGAAAAGAGATTCTCAAGACAAGGGAACTTACAAAGCGTTATATCTCCGTAGACAGGGGTCTTATCAAAGCTGTCGATCTGGTTAGTTTTGAGGTTTACCATAAAGAGATTTTTGGGATTATCGGAACTTCAGGGGCAGGAAAAACTACCCTTTCAAAGATGATAGCTGGAATAATAGAACCTACCAGTGGAGATCTGGTAGTTTTGGTGGGTGAAGACTTTGTGGATATGACGAAACCAGGTTTTGATCTCCGTGGACGTGCCAAACAATATATTGGACTTTTACATCAGGAATATGATCTCTTTCCCCACCGGACCATTCTTGATAACCTGACTGATGCCATTGGTCTTGAATATCCAAAAGAACTGGCGATGAGAAAAGCCATAATAACTCTTAAGATGGCAGGATTTACAGAGGAAAAAGCACGGGAGGTTCTTGAACGGCTGCCCTCCACCTTAAGTGAAGGAGAACGCCACCGGGTAGCTCTTGCCCAGGTTCTTATTCGTGAACCACATATTGTTGTATTAGATGAACCGACTGGGACAATGGATCCGATAACAAAGGTTGATGTCAAGCATTCTATTATGCATGCACGGGAAGAGATGGAAGAGACTTTCATTGTCGTCTCCCATGACATGGACTTTGTCAGGGACATCTGTGACAGATGTGCCCTGATGCGGTTTGGAAAGATTGTAAAAATCGGGCCCACTGCCGAGGTGCTCGAAGAAGTAACCGAGCAGGAACGGGAACGAATGGCTAACGAATAAAAAGGGGTGGAGATGCCCACAATCCATATAGATGGAAAAATAATCACAACTCCTGATGGTTCGACTGTTGACGATGTTCTTCCTGATCGGAATCCTGATCTTTCAATAGGTATTATCCGTCCGGTTACCGTCAGCCGTTCAGAAACGAGAGAATTCCTGTTAAAAACATCTGCTGGCGAGATTGTTGTTGAAACGGTTCCAGATACAAAAGCTAATGAAATTTTATCAGGTCTTTCCGGAATAAAATCCGGATGGATTGATGTGCAGGCAGCAAGTTTTGGTCCTTTCTCTTCTTCTTTTGCCCCATCCAGAAGATCATCCCGATATGACCGGGGGGATGTTGCACTCGGTTGCGGTGGGTATGATCCTGACAGATCATTTCTGGTACTCTGCAGGAAAACCCATGTAGCTGATCATGGGGGGCCAAAGGAAGGAGGGGTTATTGCACGGATCATTTCTGGAATGGGAGTAATGGACCGGCTTTCTGAAAATGACCATATTATCTCTGTTGAGCCGGTAATATCCTTTGCAGAGTCATCAGATGTGCAGACAACCACTGATGGGTCTCTCCTTCTTGAAGAAGGAATGCACCTGGTGACGTATGTTCACATCCTGGCAGAGGGGGTCATGGTAGAAAAGTATGATCCCCACACTGCAGAGAGTGTTGATCTGATGCTTCTTGCTCTCCAGAATTCTGTGTACACCGTGGATAAAAGACTGAGCAATCATATCAGGTGTGATGTTCTTGCCGGGACTGATGTTCCAAACGAACTGTGTGATGCCAGAAAAGAAGGAACAGTCCTGATGCGAACTTCTGGTAAAAAACGCGGATCTATTTATATCTATATTCAGGACCTTCCCCGAAGTCTTGGTCATACTGTTGTTGGAAATGTCGTTTCCGGCATTGAACTATGCAGAATTGCCAGGGAAGGGGATCGCCTGCTGACAAAGATTGAACCGGCCAGGTTTGATCTGGTCGGATTGTCCCTGGCAGATGCCCGCCGCCAGGCAGAAGGTGCAAAAATTACCCTGATTCCTGATGTCGATGAACAGAACCGGATTGTTATCGCACAAAAACCTGTTCATACCCTTGAGGTGCTGGCAAATGGTTCGGTGAATGTATGTACTATTCCTGATAATCAGGTGATTGCGATAACTCTGGATGATGAAAAAGCACCCAGTACCTGCAGGATATTCCGGGAGGTTACCGGTTTGAAGTACCATGCTATCGGTAAAATTCCGATGCTCTTTTCCTTTGATGAGGTGACTCTTTTCAAAACTAATATTCCAAAGACCGTTAATGTAATGCCTGAAAATATTCCTGTTTTAGGAGTTGATGGGGCAGTCCTGGCGATGACCAATGATTCATGTAAGGGAGTTGGAATTGTGGGAGTCAGATCAGTAGCATCATCAGAATTTGGCCCGACTTCTGAACCATTTTCAGGGACAAACATGATAGGAACTGTACTTGAAATGGATAAAATTGCAGGTCTTGAAGAAGGAGAAATGGTGTATTTCAAGGAGGTGAGGCAGTGAAAGAAATTTTGCCTCCGCTATATGCCGGAACCGTTACAAAATATGTCTTTGTGGAATCGTACAAAGCAACACCTGATGATATTGCTGCCCGGGGTTATGAAGTGTCAGGAGGAGTTATGATAAAGGAGACCTGTTTTGGTCTTCAGGTTACTGGACCAGAAGAGGAGGTTGAGCGGGTTGTTGCCCATATAAGAGCACTCGATCCAGCTCATATCTATGTGAAAGACAGGGGTTTTCCCCCCGGAGATCCCCGAAGATGCAGGGCAAATCTTGGGGGTGCACGACCTGGCTATTTTGGACATGAATACGAGATGGGATTTATCCGGAGAATTGCAGTCGGAATTGAAAAACTGGATGATTCATCAGAACCCGCTGCAGAAAAAACCAAAAAGAAAGGATCGGATGGACTTTGTGTGGAGCGACTTATGGAATTGATTGACCAGGAGGCCTGAATGGCAGAAGTGTTTATTTATCCTGCTACCAGCCTTATACTTTCAGACCTTGTAGCACGGTTTGGCCACAAACCTCTAGGAACAGCTCTTTCAATTCGTGAACGTGTCCAGACTGCCGGACTTGATTCACCTCCTCTTCAGATGACACCCGATGATGCGAAGAAGGGTCTTAGGTGGGCTGCAGTAGAAGTTCCATCCGGAGTCAGGGGTAGGATGTCCCTTTTTGGCCCGCTTCTTGACCGGGCTGAAGCAGCAATTATTGTAAATAATCCTGATTTTGCCTTTGGATGCATGGGGTGTGCACGTACTGATGAACTGGTGGAGTTCCTGGTAAAACAAAAAGAAATCCCGGTTCTTGAACTGGATTATCCGGCTGATGAGGAAGAAGGGATTATATTTGTAAGAAAAGTCCGGGATTTCTTAAAAGGACTTGCAGGTGCAGCATGACCGGTGAAACAGTTCGTATTGCACAGCTTTCCTGTGGGCCTGAGTATTCCGGGGTTCAGAAGGAAATTTATACCGCTGCAGAAGCTGTAGGTGCCGAGGTTTTCTTCCCTGACCTGTCACTTGCGGATATCAGGAGAAATTTTAAGGATTTTGGGCTTGATGTCAGGTCTGGTGATCTAAAACTTGCCATAGCCAGAGCTGTTGCACTTGTACAGGGTGTTGCAGAAGCTGATGGTGTTTTTATCGCCTCCTGTTTCAGGTGTGCAGAAGCAGCCATTGTCAGGAATGAACTTCGCCGGTACATCCATGAACATTCAAGACTACCGGTTGTGAGTTATTCCTTTACTGAACGAACGACATCCGGAACTCTTCTTACCCGGATGGAAGCCCTGACTACTATCGCTCGTCGTCGTGCCCTTCTTGCCCGTGAACGTCAGACCGGGCTTACCATGGGAGTGGATTCAGGTTCTTCCACGACAAAGGCGGTTATCATGCAGGATAACGAGATTATTGGAACCGGGTGGCGTCCGACAACCGAGGTACTGCAAAGCGCCGATGATGTCATCGTCCTGGCTCTTGAAGAAGCCGGAGTAAAAAGGGAAGATCTTGATGCCATAGGTACAACCGGTTATGGCCGGTTTCTTATCGGCGAACATGCCAAGGCCGACCTTATCCAGGAAGAACTGACCGTAAACAGCAAAGGAGCGGTGTTCCTTGCAGATTGTCAACATGGTTCTTCCACGGTGATTGATATCGGAGGTATGGACAACAAGGCGATATCTGTTCTGGATGGAATTCCGGGAACTTTTACCATGGGTGGCATTTGTGCAGGTGCTTCGGGAAGATTCCTTGAGATGACTGCGAAACGACTGGGAGTGGATATAACTGAACTGGGGCCTCTCGCAATGAAAGGTATGGGTGAGGATGTCCCGATGAACAGTTATTGTATCGTGTTTGGAACACAAAGTCTAGTCAATGCTCTTGCCGAGGGTCATTCAAAGGAGGATGTTGCTGCAGCAGCCTGTCACTCGGTTGCTGAGCAGGTTTTTGAACAGCAACTCCAGGAAATTGACATCAAAGAGCCGGTGGTAATGGTTGGTGGTACGTCCCTGATTCAGGGGCTGGTAAGGGCTATGGGTAACCTGCTCCAGACTGAAATTGTAGTTCCACACCATTCACAGTACATCGGATCAGTCGGTGCTGCCCTGTTAGCATCCGGATACGTGGAGAAGAACTGATTGGCATGTCAACGCTGGAATATTTTGAGGTATCCTCAACTGAACCTGTTGGAGGGGCACTATATCGTCGGATAGCATCAACGGTTATTACTGATCATAACCTGCTCAAAGTCCTTGATAAGATCAGGATATTCATCGATCCCGCTGTACCAATTTTCATCGCGGTTGGGATCACCCGGACGGTACCTCGTAAAATCACTGTTTCAGACCTGGCCGGCGTGACATATAATGAACAAAAAATTATTCTTTCAATCGCTGATGAGACTTATCTGGCAGATCTTCTCTTGATCCTGTGGAAAAAATATGGAAAGGACAGGATTTTACAACCTGACCGGTTTACCATTGAAATCAATTCTTCGGAAGAAAATAGTCTGGAAACCATAGAAACTCTTGCGGTTGCTGATCCAACGGAGAGCTTATTTAAAGATCTGATTTATTCTCTACAGGTTATCTGCCCTGAAGGTTTCAAGGTGAAAAAACAGAATTTCCATGAAGGGAGGTTCTGGTTTGTGGCCAGTGAAAATACTCTGCCTGAAGATGTGTCTCCATTGGTAGAAGAACAATTCAGGATCATGGAGGCATCATCATGATCCTGGTTCCGATAACCTACAAGGGCGGGGTATTCAGGCACGATGAAATCCTGGATCTCATCGAGGATATGGGGGGATACATCATCCAAAAGCATATGATTGCCCAGGAAGTAATCCTTCAGGCACTTGTCCCAAAAGAGGACATTGAGATCATCCGGACAGTTTCCCGTCCACTGGCAGGTGAAGTAAAACCCGCCCCACTTGTAGGGACTGAAATAGCAGTAGTGTCGATGTCTCTTGAGATCCATCACCTTCCCCATGCTTCGTGTGATGTTGCAGAATACCTTCGGACAGCCGGGGCAAAAACTAACATGATTGGTCTTGCCCGGGGTTTTGGTAAGCGTATTGGTCTTTTATCAGACGAAGAACGTGATATTATCAATGAACATGATCTGGTTATTTACCTCTTTGGTAATTTTGAGACCTGTATTGAGCAGAAAATGCCTACATTCAGGAGGGGGATCAGAGTCCCTATCATTGTGTGTGGTGGACCCTCAACTGAAGCATTGAAAAAAATTATTGACCCACCTGTTGCCGGGTACATCGGGAACATGGGAAGATTCATGCACAGAACAAAAGAGCCTGAAGAATTAGCAAGGCTTGATGAAGTTGTTGCAGAAATATCACGGGTAATTGATCAGAAACGGATAAGCATTTCAAAAGATCCCCTGTCAGTTGTTCCTGCACGCCTGATGGATGTGATACTTGAGTCTGTACCTGATATCCATGATGTTACTTCACCGATTCCCGTTGTTGTTCAGATGGATGGTGTCCGGGTAAAACTCCCGTATGATCTGTACGCGTCCAAAATCAGGGATATTGAAATAGAGTCTGGTATACATATCAAAGATATCTGCGATCTTTATTCTTCACGAATGCGGGATTATATTCTCATGAAGGTTAAACCGTTTTCTGAGACCGGGCTTCTGGTCTGATTCCTTCTCTATTGACTGTTGTATTTTTGCATAATAGCAGGCAATAAAAAACATTTTTCAGAGGATTGCAACTGGTTGCAACTGGTTTCAATAAAAAATTAACTGGATATCTCCATCGCTTTTCACATCCCGTCCGGGATTATGAAATTATTATCCCATTGCTTGTGATTAAGAGATTCCAATCAGTCTGAACGAATTTGCGTTAATTTCTTATCCAATACTTATCTGCAGTTTCAGCTAACACTGTGATGTCACAGGATGACCTGTGAATCGGGATCATCCGGCGATGTCTTCAGATACGTATAAAAAACAGACAAAGGAAAATATCATGCATTTACCCATGTCCTCCTACACCGATGCTGAATGTCTTCCCCCTGTCTTATACTCTCATTTAAGCCCTGCTTTCTCTTTCCGGAGTATACGAAGCGATGAACAAAACACTGGGCTCATCAGGATATCACCATTTGATCAGGATCGCTCCCTTGAATTACTCCACTTCAATTACAATCACCACGGAAAAATCATGTCACCTGAATTTCATGACCTTCATGACTCTGAAGATAACAGTGCCATAGCCGACCTTGTAAGGTCTGATGATCAGTTTCTGGATCTGCTTGAGATAATGCATTACCTCAGCTTTTCTGACCGCTAATTATCACAATCTTTTCCTTCTCTTATATCCGCTTTTAATTATCTGTAATGATTGCGGTTGGTGATTGTCTGTAGCTTGGATAAGAACAATTATGTAAACTCTATCAAAATGATTTTAAAATGAATAATCCCAAAATAATCGCGTATGTGTGTGTTGCTGGAATCTGTATTCTGACAGGGATTTTTCTTGGATCTTTTTATAATTTCGCGGATTTTGTTTCTGATCCCGGTATAGATCCGCCTGAAGAAACGATATATCCGGCAAAGCAACCTTCAATGGTTAGTCCATCAGACCTGGTACCCTCAGTAGATGGTTCTTTTATTATTTCAGACCAGGATGGAAAATCCCTTTATAAGATATCCGTTGATGGGTCAGTAGAATGGGTAGTTAACGAGAAAGCAGCAAAACCATATGGATTCTGGCATATATCCGGTATTGGTACTGATTTAAAAGGCAATGTGTATGTATCTGATCAAGTGACCAGCCATATCTACCGGTTTTCAAAAAACGGGGTACTACTCGGAACCTGGGGAGGATTTGGGACAGGTCAGGGGCAGTTCAATAATCCCGGGGGAATTACTGTTCTTTCTCAAGGCAAAGCAGATGACCAGATAGTAATTTGTGATACCGGAAATGACCGGGTCCAGGTCTTTAATTCCAGTGGAAGTTATATCAGGGGATTTTCTGTACAGGATGTTGTGAACTCTCCGGTTGTCAAAATTCCGCCAGAGTTACGGAATAAAACTACTGATACGCAGGATGTGTATATTCAGTCAGTAACCGGGGCAAACCCACGTTATGTTGAGCGGACTTTTAATGTATTATCATCAAATAAAGAAATTCCGTTATCTTTGCAGATCGATCGTTCCCATTATCTTGGAGCACAGAAAATCAGCAGGAACCGGTACGATATTGCCTCGAAAAATCCTGAAGACTGGGGGCCTGTATTAATTCGTGAAATTGCAGATCCGACCACCAGAGATACTATCCAGAGTACTCATAAGATTCTTTTAAACGAGGCAAATACACGTCGTTTCAATGAGCGGGAAAAAATTGAATTTATTGTCCATTTTGTTCAGCGGATACCTCTTACTGACGAATCGGATAACCGGTACCCGATAGAAATTCTCCATGATAAAAAAGGGAATTCCTTTGACAAAGCGTTATTGTTATATTGTCTCCTGTTTCAGGATGGGTATGATGTTGTTTTCCTTGCATATCCTGGTTTTTCTCATGCCGGTGTAGGAATAAAACTGAAAAACCATATCAGCAGTGATATTGTAAGGACATACAAAGATGATAATGGTGATGAATATCTGTACATTAATCCTGATGGATTGTCATTTTTTGGAGGTCTTGCATCAAAGTACAGGTCCTGTGATCCTTTTATGATCCATTTACTACGATCAGAAAAAACCCTTGATTCGTTTGACGGATATACCTACTCGATGTATGTTGTTGAGAGCATAGTCAGGCTGTATGAAAAGTATCAGTTTCTTTTAAATAAGGAGAAGGAACTACGAGGAGATGAAGCAAAGAAGGTCCGGTTTAATTACGAAAAGATAAAACAGGTACTGGATTATGTTGAGAAAAATCCCTCAAACATTGAGGGTGCGTATATGCGGATAAAAAATTCCAAGGTTAACGACATAGTTGTCTGATAATATCCTCAATTCCATGATTTAACTTCCGATTCAGAAATTTTTATACACTTTTTTCCATGAGGGAGATGTATTCCAAAAGATTATGAGCGTTCATAGCCCATTCTCACATATAGGGGTTGATGTGAAGTATGCAATGGCATATCGTACTTATGAGTCTTCTGCTTCTTTTTGCGGGGTTATCCTGCACAACAGTAGCAGATGAAAAGCAATATTCCGCACCAGGAATAGGATTTATAGAAATTCGTTCGGATATTGATGGTGCACGGGTTTATTTTGATACCTTGTACATGGGGTATGTGTGGGGGGGTAACCTTACTATCCCTATTGATACTTCCGTGCCGGCATCCTGGAAAAACGTGCGTATGGAGTATAGTAATTATACCCCCTATGCAGGGCCTTTTGTTCAGACAAAGGCCGGTATGACTACCGCTTATAAGATCGACTTAGGTAAGGATACCTATTATAACACCGGCATTGTGACCTTCTCGAGTGAACCTGCCGGGGCTGAATTTATCCTGAACAATGAAAGTATGGGAATTACTCCTGACTCGGGAACACTCATCTATTATACCGTCCCGCGGGGATTATACACGGTTACAACGCGCAGACCCGGGAATACAACCATTACGGATCAGTTATACGTTGATAATAGTGCGATAACCAATTACCTGGTAAACCTTACCAAGTCTCCTTATGGTGGTCTGCAGGTAAATTCCACACCGGAGGGTGCCATGGTGTTTGTTGATAATATTATCAGGGGAATAACCCCGGTTGAATTATCAGATCTTTTTATAGGGGACCATGTAGTGGATGTGAGAAAAGACGGATTCCTGGACTATGTAAAGAATATCTCTGTTATCGGTGGTTACGTGGAATCCATGGATGCTGTCCTTGTCACAAATCCGCAAGCTGGCGTGTGTCCATCTGATAACATGGAACAGAAAAAACCGTGAGGCCGAATCTGTAATGATAACTATGTATTCCATGATCCGAATTTCGGGGATTTTCTCCCTTCTTTTTGGTATGGGCCTGGTGGTCCCTGCGTTGGGGGTTGTAGCACCAGACCTGACTGGAGAAGCATTCCAAAAAGCCGGATCACTTCATGTCGATGGAAAGCCTGTTGGCATGGAAATTGCGATTGATGGCGTGATAGCGGGTCAGGTTGATGATTCGGGGGTACTGGTTATAGATAATATCCCGGTCGGTGAACATGTTCTGACCGCGACACACCCTGATTATATTTTAAAAGAAATGGTGGTAAATGTCCCGGACGGGTTTTTTGCCCAGGTCAGGGTTGAACTTGACGAGAAGGTATATGGTACACTGACTGCTTTGTCAACACCCCCGAATGTGCAGCTCTATGTCGATGATCTATACAAAGGTATAACTCCGGCGACGCTTGACCTGCCGACCGGTTCTCACCAGGTTTTGTTCAGGCTTGCCGGATACAGGGATGTTACTATGCCAGTTATGGTGACTGCAGATAAACCGGCAGAGATAACAGGCATCATGGAACCAATTGCACCGAGCACAAAAACAACCCCCGGTAGTGGCCCGGGAATTTTAGTCACTCTTCTGGTAACAGGGGTATGTTGTATCGTTGGTTCATATTTGCAGCGAAAGGGAAATTAATCAGGTAGCAATTCGTGAGAGAAAAAATTATGAATTCTAATGAAAAATCCGGGTTATTTATTATATCCGGCACAATGTTTGCTTTTATTCTGATGTCCTCTATATTGGTATTCCCGGTATGGGGTGAAGAACAACCGGAAACTGCATATTATGAAATCCGGTCAAATGTTGAAAATGCTTCAGTTTATTTAGATGATCTTTTTGCAGGGAATATTAACAAAGGAAGCCTGATGGTTCCTGCAGAGACCAGCAATAAACCTGTGTATCATCTTCTCCGGATTGAGGCTCCCGGGTATACTACTTACAATGAAACCATTCTTCAGGCACCAAAGCCGGGGAAAAGTAATGTATACCGGGGGATTCTGACTCTTCTTCCACCACCAAGTATTGGATCACTGTCTATTGCAGTCAGTCCTCCCGGTGGAGAAGTATTCCTTGACGGAAAGTCGTATGGTATTGTGGACCAGTCAGGCATCTTTACCTTTCGGGATATTCCTGCCGGTTATCAGGTAGTACAAATTTCTCTCGCCGGGTATGAGCCCTGGGTTGAACGTGTCTTTGTTGAAGCAAACATGAATAACAAAGTCAGGGTTACCCTCACCCCGGTGACAACCGGTTCTTTGCAGGTTACTTCAGAGCCTGCTTCTGCAAGCATTCTGCTCAATGGTGCACCGGTAGGAATCACTCCGGTTACCATTCCGGATCTGTCACCTGGCCCTATGAACATTACTCTCACGCTTGCCGGGTACCAGGATTTGCACATACAGGCATCGGTAAATGTCGGACAAGTGGTGTCTGTATCAGGTACCCTCGTACCTGTCGTGGTGAGTACCCCTGAACCTGTAGAAGATATTCCACAGAGTACTCCAATACCCGAACCGACTCAGGCACCACTCTCCCTCCTGACTATCGGAGGCGCCCTTGCGGTTCTTTTATATCAGAAAAAGAGATGATTTCAGCCCCTGGGGCCGAATACTTTCTCACTTATTTTGTACTGCTCACCGTTCTTGTAATAAACAACTACCTGAACTTTGTCATTGCCAGATGTTCCCTGAATCTCTGCTGTACTACCTATATTGCTGGCAAGATCTCTGCTCTCCTCCCTTCCATCAGATAGTATTGTATTAACGATGATGTTCTTTACAAGCGTCTGTCCGTGACCACCTCTGAAAGTTGCGGTGATTACCCGGTATACAGGATCTTTATCCACTTCAACAGATACATCAAGGTTTTTGGGTGGTAATGTGACCGGTCCGTCAAATCTGCCTTCGGAAGATGATTCTGGAACAGGGGTCGGGGCCTTTGTCTGTGTTACTTCCGGTGCCCGTACGGTTCCGAGAGTCTGGTCAAATATCAGGTATGACTGGCCGTTTTGATAGGATACTGCTGCCTGCACCCTGTCGGTGCCTTTCGTTCCTGCAAATTCTGCTTCACTTCCTCTGTTGGTGTTGAGTGGCAGATCGGTAACGGTGCCATCAGAAGCTGTCACCCTGACTGTAATGTCTTTTAACAGTTGTTGTCCTTTTCCACCATCAAATACAACGGTAATCTGATTGTAAACCGGATCTTTTTGTGCAGATACCGATACAGAGAGTTCATCAGGTGGTTGAGTGACTGGTCCGTCAAATATCGATACCTGTGTTTGTTCCTCCTTAACGGGCTCTGTTATACTGGTCGGAGCCAGGGTCGGAGGAAGGGTTGTATCTGGTGTTGTTGTAACCGTTTTTACGGCTGATTCTTCCGGGTTAGTCCCCAAACATCCTGCCAGCAGGAGAAATGCTGTCACCACAATGCCAAGAAGCACGATACTTCTTCTTCCATCCATAGTACTTAAGAATCCACGTCATCTCATGAAAGCATTGTCCTGCCTGCTGACCTGCATGAACCGGTAAGTATGAACTTTTTCAGACTGACATTAATTGGACTGCCTTATGGGAAAACCTAGAAATGGATTTGAAAATATTATCAGGGAAGTACTGGAGCGAGGGAGCGCTGAAACTGCAAAAGACTGGGTTGAAGCCATACGCAAGGACTACGGCAGGGCACCACTCATCTTCGAGAGAATGGCAGAACGCCCTGAAGTGCTTCTTTCTCATCTGCTGTATAAAAATTCAGTTCTTAAGACCGGAACACTGGAACCAAAAGTTGTTGAACTGATAAGTCTTGCCGTTTCGGCTGCATTACGGTGTAATCACTGTACCGATTATCATGTGCAGGCTGCTCTACGCAAAGGTGCAAATCCTGATGAAATCCTGGAAGCTATCATGATTGCTGGTCTTACTTCCCAGTCTACCGTATTGGCGGATGCATATCGAACATATTCTGATACTATGGAAGAATGTATCAGTTGCGGTATGAAAATTCCAGAAGTTGTCAGGAATGACGGTTCTTCCGAAAATAGGGTCTGATTTCTTCTTTTTTTTCTGAATATATCAGGCATTTGTCACCTGTACCGATAAGGTCCGGTCTTTGTGCTGCTCGTATCCCTTCTAATACAAAATGATGGTTCGCAGGGTCTTTCCAATGCAAAATTGCCCGCTGAATGCGCTTTTCGTGTTCTTTAGGAACATGGACCGGTTTTCCAGTTACCGGGTCAAGGCCGGTTGCATACATACACGTTGATATGGTTAGGGGTGTCGGAGTAAAATCCTGAACCTGCTCCGGGTACATTTTTGTATCACGAAGGTATTCTGCGAGTGTAATCATGTCATAGATAGTGCATCCCGGATGACCTGACATGAGGTATGGAATCAGGTACTGCCGGCGTTTTTTTCCTGCCTGTGAATCCTCAAATGATTGCCTGAACTGTTCGAAGACAATGCCGTCCGGTTTGTTCATGTGTTTCATGACTGATGGGACAATGTGTTCAGGGGCAACTTTCATCTGTCCTGAAATATGGTCACATATTCGTTTCATGACAACCGGATCCATGGGAATGAGATCATACCGAAGTCCGGAACCGATGAAAACATGTCTGACTCTTTCAATTTCTGTGGCTTTATCAAGAAGATCAAGGTATGATGAGATATTGTGTTTTAATGACGGACAGGTTACGCATTCCCTGTCGGTGCAGGCTCCCTGTTTATCCCACCTGTTACAATGGTCATCATACATGTTGGCACTTGGACCGCCAATATCACTAATGGTTCCAGTAAATTCCTTCATACCGGCAATCTCTTTTATCTCGGCAAGGACAGATGCTGAACTACGGCTTTGAATTATTTTTCCCTGATGCATGGAGATTGCACAAAAATGACAGTTCCCATAACAGCCCCGGTGGGAGATGATCGAAAACCTGACCGGATTTAGTGCAGGAACCGGCATGGGGTAAGACGGGTGTTCCCTCCGTTTGAAGGGAAGTCCATACAGGGCATCCATTTCACGTGTGGTCAGCGGGCGTGCCGGATGATTCTGGACAATAACGGTCTTTGGATGCCTTTGAATAATTGTTTTTCCAGATATTGGATCCTGGTTTTCTGCAATAATCCTGTGTGCCGTACAAAAATCATTATTATTGTCGCTGACGTTTTTAAACGAAGGAATTTCTATCGAGCCGGGAAGGTTCAGATCCCTGTACTCTTTTGGGGGTATTTTCCAGGTCGTTCCGGGAATGTCCCTGATTTCTCTTATTTTTCCCCCATTGCTTAATTTTTCTGCCAGGGTATGGAGAGCAAGTTCTCCCATGCCATAAACCAGGAGATCAACAGGTGCATCGGCAAGAATTGACTGCCTGATACGGTCAGACCAGTAATCATAATGTGCAAACCGGCGGAGTGATGCCTCTATTCCTCCGATGACAAGAGGTATATCCGGAAACAAGCGGTGAACAAGATCACTATATACAAGAACCGCCCGATCCGGTCTCTTTGGTTTTCCTCCTGGTGAATATGCATCATCTGATCTCCTCTTTCTGGCTGGCGTGTAGTTGCTTACCATGGAATCCACGCTTCCACCTGAAATTGCAAAAAAAAGCCGGGGAGGAGGAAGATGTATGATTGTTTCCGGATCTTTCGGGTCAGGTTGAGGAATTATAGCAACTGTAAACCCGGTATTCCAGAGATATCTTCCCAGGAGTGCTGCAGCAAAAGAAGGATGGTCAACGTAAGCATCCCCGGATACAATGGTGATGTCCGGCCTGCTGATCTGCAGGGCTGTTAGTTCTTCCCTGCTGACTGGTAAAAAAGGAGGTTGCCTGATGTGTTCCATGGCGTTATTCAGGAATCATGAGCGTTCCAACGATCCTGAGTTTCTCACTCTCAAGGTAATGGAGGATAATCGTGGAGCCAGGGAGATATACCAGTTCACGTTCAAATTCCAGTGTCAGCTTCGGTTTTCTAAAGTCACCATTATCAACTACGCTGGTTACCCGACATGGAATAAACTGCATCCAGTGACCTGCATACAGAACCATCTGGTTTTTGAGGGGTTCTGACCAGTACTTGATGATTTCTGCTTTTCCAGTCACTTTTAGTGCTGAGATTATCCTCGTATCCGCCGATAACACGTACCCCCTGTCAAGGTCATCAGCTTCGATTCCTTTCAGTGCCAGGCCTACCCGGTTACCTGCAGATGCTTCTTCTGCGTCATCGTCATGCATCTGGATAGATCGTACCTGAACCTGTTTTCCTATCGGATGGACCGTGAGCTGGTCATGGCGGTGTATCGTCCCTTTCTGGACAGATCCTAATATGACCGTTCCTATCCCCTTTACATTAAAATGGTGGTCAATAGGGACGATACCGTCTTCCTCGGATGACTTTGACGGCTTCTCTGCTACGTGATTGAGGAGCCACTCGCGCAGGTTTACCGGGTCATCAGGAAGAACACAGTACTGTTCAAGAACCGTCCCTTTTATCAGTGGTGCAATCTGATTCCTGTCAATGTAATTACGGAGAATCAGCACCCCCTCTGTTATTCCTGCAGCATTCAGCATGAGGATGGTTTCACCCAGTTTTGCGTTTAGCTCGTCGATGACAAGAATTGCAAGATCTGCAAGGGAAGCAGTGTAATAAAGTGATGATAGTTTTTCCGGGTACCTGGACGGTTCGATAATGGTCAGGGTATTATCGCCTTTTTTAAGGTTATAGAATGATATGTCTGTAGAAGTGCCTTTTTTTCCCAGTTCCCTGGCAAGTTCTTCGGGTCCGAGAAATGCAATATTCAGATTTGGCATCACTATCTAAGAGTTGTTTTGGAATTTGATTGTATCAGGCCGATAATCCCATATGGTTATTAAGCATCTGATAATAGTGATAATGATATGAAGGTACTCATCGCGATTCCTCCTGAAAAGTTCAGAGATGAGGAACTCCTGATACCGGTAAAAAAATTTCAGGAGGCCGGGGTGACGTATGAACTTGCTTCGACACACACCGGGGTAGTTATGGGTGTTCTCGGGAAAAAAGCTAAAGTAAACCGGACTTTTGAAGATGTACTATTATCAGGGATAGATGATTATTACGCGCTGATGATAGTAGGAGGTCCCGGAACACAGGTTCATCTCTGGAACAATCGTCATCTTATAGAATTGATCCAGATCTTTCATAAAAAGGAAAAAGTGGTTGCAGCTATTGACAACGCCCCGATAGTAGTTGCCAAGGCCGGAATTTTGAAAAAGAAAATTGCAACCGTTGCACCAGGTCAGACCGTTCGTGAGATGATGGTGGAAGATGCAATCATTCAGAATAAGCCGCTCGTTTATAAGGATAAAATAGTCACTGCCTCTGGATTTGAAGTGGCAGAGCAGTTTGCATCGATTCTCATCAGGTATGAAAAGGAAGATCCTGAGTTTACTCCAACCAGTAGTAAGGCTGGATTTGCGTTTTAATTTTTACCATGATGACTGATAATATCCCTCTTGTTCCTATAACGGTATGTTGAAGATTTTTCCCACCAAACAAAGCAGTAAGTCATGAATACAGATGTGGGGAGAAAAGTGCAGGAAAGCAGGTACATATGCTGGAAAAACCTGGTAATTATCCTGATTTTGATGACTTTGCTATGTTTATGCCAGGGAGTATCCGGAGAAAAACAGGAAACCTATCTTTCTGTGACGGTTCAACCAGAAGACCCCCCGATGGGAACAGCGTTTACGGTGACTGGGAATCTTACAGGTGCAGAGGGAAATCCGCTTGGAAATAAACGGGTAATCCTGCAGTCATCACCAGACGGAAACCCTGCATATCCTTTTGAACAGATTATGGTGAGTTCAACTGATCGGTCAGGTAGTTTTTCTTTTTACCGGGGCAATTATACTCCCACTGAATATATAAGGGTGGCATTCCTGGGAAGCACTGAATATATCGCTTCGTTTACTGATGCTGTTATGGTCCATAACAGCGGACATAATAAGACCGGTGTTCATCCGTCACGGGCAACGGGTGGCATTATGATCACCGGAAAACCAGATAAATCCCAGATTTATCTGGATGGTGAACTGCGCGGGGAAACCCCTCTGGCCCTGAATGGAATCAGTGAGGGAGCTCATATCCTTGAAATTGGAAGTCCCGGGTATCAGAACCAGACCATGGAAATTTTCATCGCACCTGAGCGGCAGACTACATTTAACTTTCATCTCCCTCCTGCAGGTCTTAATCTGGCAAATGCAGGATTTGAGAGTGCAACCGGTCTTCATGTGTACAGTAACACCAGTTATGGTGAGGACAGCCTGATGCCTCCTGGTGATCCGATATATTCATTCAACCGTGCGGGTATGTCGGTAGAGATCTATGGGAATGAATCTTTCCAGAATGGAACAAATAAGGCCAGGATAACGACACTCTATGACGAACATCCATTTGGTGACGGATATTCTATGTCAGTAATAATTACAAGTGATGACACTCCTTTCCGGTGAAATAATGCAGATTGAATGGGATTATGCTGGAGGGCATGTATGCAGGTTTCAATGAAACTAGAAATCCGGGACACTCCCGGACAACTGGTAGCTGCACTGATGCCGATTTCTGATGCTGGAGGAAATATCAAGACTGTTATTCATGAACATGACTTCTCTACCGACAAAGGTACACTTGGCGTAGAAGTAGTCATTGAAATTCCCCAGGAACGCCTCACTTCCCTTTTGAACCTCTTCCAGGAGAGGAATATTACTGTACTCCGGTTTGGTGAGGAACGGATGCATTATCAGCAGTCCGTAATTCTCATCGGTCACCTGGTTCACACGAACCTTGGAGACACGGTTGATTGGATTGATAAAACCGGTTTTGCAGAGGTGACAAAGATGAGTCTTGCCATGCCGGCAATCCATGAACGAAGTTCTGCCAAATGCACGATAAAAGCCTTGAGCAGGGAACACATGGAACAGGCTATCGAGATACTGCGTGAAGTGTCACGGCAAAAGGATATCCTGATGATCGAGCCGCTGGAGTTCTGATATGCCTGTTCGTATTGCATTAATCGGGACCGGGGCAGTTGGAAAGGGTATTCTAAAAGCCCTGTCTGAAAAGGATCTTGGAATTGTTCTGACCGGAGTTGCCGATTCGAGATCAGGGGATATCCGTGGAGAGGGAATTGTCCCGTCCGATCTTCTAAAACGTAAGAAAGAGACGGGTCTTTGTGGAGATCCCTCACTACATGCGCAGGATGTCGTCCAAAATGCACCATATGACATTTTGGTTGAGGTATCTCCAACAGATGCCACAACCGGAGAACCTGCTACCGGATATATCAGGACTGCCCTGTCACGTGGATGTCATGTGGTTACTTCAAATAAGGGACCTGTAGCCCTGCATTACCATGAACTGAAACAGGAGGCAGATAATGCAGGGGTTTCGCTTCGGTTTGAGGCAACGGTTGCAGGAGCGATTCCTATTCTGCACACACTGGGGGAGTCCCTTGGTGGTAATACTATCAAAGCTTTGTATGGCGTTCTGAATGGTACCTGTAATTATATTCTGACAAGAATGGCAGAAGAGGGGCTTTCATACAAGCAGGCACTGGATGAAGCACGGACACTTGGATATGCCGAAGCGGATCCCACGTATGATGTAAAAGGAATTGATGCAGCAATTAAACTGGTCATCCTTGCCAACACCGTCCTGAACCGGCGGATTTCACTGGATGATATTGATATTACCGGTATCGATCTCCTAACTGAAGAGGCTATCCGTCTGGCAGAGGAGCAGGATGCGACTATACGGCTAATCGGGGAGATTATTCCAGAAAAAAACCTCTACCGGCTGTCACCTAGGATCATTCCCCGTTATCATCCTCTGGTTGTACAGGGGTCGTTGAATGTCATTATTGTACGGACCGACCTTGCAGGAGATCTGGTGTTCTCTGGCAAGGGAGCAGGATCACTGGAAACGGCGAGTGCGGTCCTTGGGGATATTCTTTCAATACGGGACAGGTATGCAGGGGGTAATTGAGCGACGCCGTTCGTACCTGAAGCTGATGCGCAAACTTACCTTGCGTAAAGGCTCTTTTACGGTGGATGATCTCGCTGTGTCTGCTGGAATACCCAGGAGTACTGCACGTGACTGGATTGCCAGGCTTGCTGATGAAGGATGCCTTACCGTTTTAAAACAACCTCACGGGCGTGCTCCAAGCAGGTATGCTGCAACCAATGCTATTCCCCGGACGGCCTGCAGAAAAATATTTACTGCTGTCGATGGGGACATGGTTGAGATTGTGCATGAATGCCTGTCAAGTGCCTGTGCGGCATATTGTGCAAGACACCATTCCAAAGCCCTTCCATCCATCAGGGTCATCCGAGAAGGAACCATCCTTCGGGAATTTGTGAAGATGGGGCTGTATGATGCAAAGGTGGGACTCTGGCCAGACCCGGCAGTGGCTGTCACCGGGATCTGGCAGGAAGAAAACGAGATTGTCCAGCGTATCAGGTCAATAGGTGGTCCTGCATTTTCGCTTACCGGTATGATGGGACAGGCAGAGGGTGTGCTGAAGGTTGATACCGTTCGTCATGAACATTCAACCGAAGGATGTATCCGGACTTTGGCACTCCAGCACGTCATCATCGGAATTGACAATACTGACGGGATTGAGGGAGGAGCAACATTTGCCCTGGCGATAGCTCTTCTGGATTACCTCTCTGAAATATCCGGAACCTTTCCTATAGGTCATCACATCGCCATGTTATGGCAGGATCTTCCTGAAAAGACCACCGGCAATGCCTGTAGTGCAATAGAACTCGCTGTAATCCCAGAAAGGACTGAATTAATCCGTAAAGCGGTACTCCGGTTTATTGCCGATGAAAGTGTTTCTGACGAATGGGGCATCGCATTTCACAAGGGTTTTATCATCCCTGGTGACTTGCATGAGTTTGGTATCCGGGTGAGAAGTTCACATGTTACGAGCCATGAGGCGCGCGCCTGTGCCGGAAAATGCGGGACATTTACTGCTGGTGGAGCAGGAATTATCGGTGCTCTTGCTGCCATTGGTCTTGCACATGACCCGGAAGACCTTGTTATTACTCCTGTGGTCTGAATTTTTTTCTGGTCTAAACCCGGTAATACCAGAGAACTTTTTCCTCCTTTTGTCCCCAACATATGAGAATGGTAAATCGTTTAACCATCAATAGCCGTAGTGCCTGTTTTTGCATTATCGGTTCAATCCTTCTTATTGCGGCAGCATTCCTGTGTGGATGCACCGGAACAGAACCCCAGGGCCAGGAAACGACGGTAGTTACAGCAGAAAAGGAAACGGTAACCTGTGTCGATGGAGCCCAGGATGGGGACGTTATAGAGGTTGACTATATCGGAACACTTGATGATGGTACAGAGTTTGACAATTCGTTCAAGAACGGACAGCCATTTAGTCTTATCCTCGGCTCAGGTGGTGCAATTTCCGGATTTGATTCTGCTCTTCACTGTATGAAAGTAGGAGAGACTAAAAAGTTTACCCTATCACCTGAAGAAGCATATGGCGAATACGATCCGGCACAGATTGTATCAATGCCGATTGAGTTTATTCCGGCCGGTGAAAATGTTACTATCGGTAACCGTGTTACTCTGTTTGATGGTGGAAATCTCTTCCAGGCAACAATAACTGACATGAATGCAACCAATGTATCCTTTGATCTGAACAGTCCACTTGCCGGGAAAACACTAACCTTTGAGGTCACTGTGAGAAATATCACTCCAATGACCATTGAAGAACCAGAAAATTCCTAAAAAAGAAAAATTAACATTCACGGATTCTCATCCGGGTGGATGAATATCCGGTATTATTACTTTTTTTATCCTCAAACACACCGTTATCTGTGTTTGCTATAATGACCAGGTAATAATTTTTAAGCCCAATCAGTTCAGGAATACTAAAAATGAGATCAATTGTCTGCTCTGTTCCTGACTGGAGATTGGTAATTGTTTTTTCTCCAAGTGTAATATCCCGTGAATCTATTTGTCTGTCTTCGGATAGATAAAACCGGGCCTGGAACATGTCTGCATCATATCCGCCGGTATTTTCAATGACTGCAGAGAGAGTATATTCTGATCCCGGACATCCTGACTCAGGGCCTGTAATCTCTTTTATACTGATGTCCGCATAAGGAGAGATAATGGCGTGTGAGGACTCATCATCTGAAATTTCTTCCAGAGTTGGTTCATCTGTTGGTTCCGGGGTTATTTCAGGAGTTTCCTGTATGCTGGTTGTCGCAGTTTCTGCTACCTGAACAGGCTCACTTTTTATTTCCTCTGGCAATTCTGTCGGCTTGATATCCAGCGTTTCAGGTTCAATTACATGAGTAAGGTCTGACTCTGTAATATTTTCCAAGGCTACCGGCATGTCATTGCTTTCTTCTTGTTCCTCCTGTATAATGCCAGATTCAGTCTCTTCTGGTGCCTTTGCCGGTTCGGGTGTAGTCGCAGATTTTCCTGGTGATATCGTGAGGGGATACAGGTCAATGTTGCTTGGGTTTAAGGAGTATGGTGCATCTGATATCCCGTCATGGGTATAATCCTGTGCAGTAGTTGAAAAACCTCCTTCTCCGGTCTCATCAAACCAGGCATTTCCTCCAATCTGGCTGCCACCGATGATATTTGTGCCACTTTTCAGATTAGTATTCCATTTATTTTTCTGGTTTTCATTAACCACAGCATTGTGCTTGTTTTTAAAGAGATTGTTATAGATTATATTACTATTAGATTCGAATACTCCAATTCCCATAGTGTTATATTCAAAAGTGTTTCCGGTAATGTCATTCTGATGCGACTGGTCAAGCCGGAGGCCCATGTTTTTCATGTTCCTGAATATACAGTTCTCTATCTTTCCGTTACTCGCCTTGTACATCCAGATACCGGCATCAACATCCTCAATGACCAGATTTTTGATGACAATATCCCTGACTGCAGATCCTGCATTTATATAGATGCCAGTGGCATACCCTGAAGCTACTCCTCTGATGGTGTTTCCTCCGCCATCAAAGGTCACTCCCGAACTTTTTATCTCAAAAATATTGACTTTATTTCCTCCGTCTATATTCCTTTTCAGGAGGTAATATCCCGGTTCTTCAATACTGACCGGTGAGTACACCGGGATTGAACCGGTAGGGGCCATTGAAGATCCGGGGGATAATGTGTCAGGGCTTAATAATCGGTTATTGTCGGTTTCCGGCTCTATGAAATAATTACTGGTATCAAGGACCACCATTACCCTGTACTGTCCTTTTTTCAGGTGTGATGGAATCATTGCAGTCCGGGTGTATGTCCTCGTTTCTCCGGCTCCCAGGCGGATGTCAGTTATATCTCCTCCTATCTGGGTTCCAATTTCATCTTCTCTTCCTACCCTTACGAGGAATGATTTGAGTTTATAACCGGGCGCTTCACGGTTGCCCACATTTTTGACTGTTATCGTGAGAATAAGTCGTTCATCCACCACCGTCCCAAGTGGAATATCCCCGATGTCAGAAATATCCAGTCTTGCTGTTGCATCGATTATTGCAACATCAGGACCTGAATGGAGTTTTTCTTCTCCGGTATCTGTTGCCATAACCGGTAGAATTACAACTCCGCTCATGGCGAAAAAAAGGATTAATCCAGCCATTAAACCATATATTCGATACCTATCAGGCCGATATGTTTGTAAGTTTTCTCTGTATTTCATGAAATACCCCCAGAGCCAGTTAACCCATCACCAGCGTTAGGAGATGTATTGATTCTTGTCAATAAAAAACGTGATGGTACGAATATTGAAGGTTAAAAATTACTTAGGATTTGAACAAACTGTCTTAATGCGAGGAGGGTGATTTGAACACCCGGACCCCTTCGGGAACGGACCCTAAATCCGTCGCCTTTGACCTGGCTCGGCAATCCTCGCCCAAATAAAAAATAAGAGATCAGGCTGCTTCAGGAGCTTTACGCCCCTCAATTTCTGAGCGAACCTGTGTCTGGAGTTTTTCGAATTTTTCCTGCAGCATCTTCTCCTGTTTCTCGATTGATCTGATCCTGATTTCAAGAGTTTCGATTTTTTCTGAAACCTTGGCAATAACCTCTGCTTTAGGTTTTTGCATGACAACAGTTCCGACATTCATGTAGACAGCTGCAGAGTCATCAGTATCATTCAGTTCTTCGACGGCTTTTCTGGCTTCCTGGGCAGCCAGTTCATATTGGCTCTTTTGTGAAAGGATGGTCTGCATCTGCTGTTGCATCTGCTGGAGCATATTTATCTGGTTCTGCACTTTTGGTGAAATATTCTGCATCGTTAACTCCTCCTAATCATTTGTCGTTCCCACCTTTTTAGTTGTCTGCACCATTTCATCAGCAATCTGAACCAGTCTGAGCCATGAGTTCAAAGCTGCTCTAAGTGCAGTAAGATCTTCAGCGCCGATATTGACAGTAAAAACAGAATCATTAATTGTTTTACATTGACCGAAGGTTCTCTGGGCAGGTTCTGTGTCTGATTCCGGTATGAGGGACGCCGCGATAACTCCTGCATCCGGTGAATGGAATGTAAATACTGCTTCATGCTTCATTAGCCACACCTGGAATCAGAACAAGTTGTTTGTATCTCTTCTGAGGTCCGTCAAAGCAGAGGATCAACTGGTCATTGTCAAAATACTCAACCGTGCATGATCCTGCAAGAACTGATCCAAGTTTCTGGTCAGATGTTTTTACCCCTCTGAAAAGCGGACCCTCCCGAATGCCCTGCTTATGTTCCCTGATGATCCTGCACAGGGAAGGAATGCCATTTGTATAAACTGTAAGCATGGTTTCAGATTTCTGACATTCTATGACCAGAAAGAGATCATTATCTCCAGCAATTTCCCTGAGACCGTGTTTACCGCGTGTAAGATAGGTGAAACCAGATGCAAATGCAAAATCCTTTGCAATGGATCTGATTACGGGTGTTGAACGGCGGGAAGTGGTGACCAGGGTCATCTGGCCTTGAGTTCTTTGATCGCTGCTCCCCGTTCTTTAAAAAGGATCCGGTGACCACAGAAGGGACAGCGGACATTGACATCAATATCAACCTTTTGTTTACACCGGGCACACTTATAAGAGCCTGGCATATTGGTTTTACGCCTCCTTGATTGTCCGCTCAATGGTACGGAGTGCAACCTTCAGATTGGGGGTGATTGGAACATATGCGCCGCCTGCAAACTTGAAAGAACATTTTCTACATTCCCAGATGCCTGTTCCTATTCTTTTTACTGAAACGGTATCACAGCGGGGACAGGTGTGAATAGCTTTTGCAACTTTTTCAACATCACGTACACGTTTTCGGATAAACCGTCCGTATCTCGGGCCGAATCTTCCTGTCGAACCGGATACCCTCCCCTTTGCTTTTACCATTTTTCTTGCCATATTCAAAACTTCCTAGATGTCTTAATTTGTTGGCTTTAAATGCACTTATACTTACTTGATGATCTTAGTTTCAGCATTCCCCTGACTGATTTTATTGATCAGGTCATAGAATTCGTTTTGAATTCCTGCAGGGATTATTACCACACATATCCATGACCCGTCTTTCTGCCATTCTTCCTTCTCGATCACGGCAGCCTTTGATATTTCTCCAAAGGCACGGGGTGCATAATCGGGAGGAATCCTGATCGCAATCCGTATCTCTTCAAACTTTATAGGAATGAGTGGCCGGAGTGCCTTCATGGTGTCTTTTACCAGTTCCTCAAGGTTCCTGAAGGGATCAATATGCACCTTTGCTTCATCCATGGCCATGTCAATTCGTTGTGGCGGGTGAGGATGTCCGGTTTGTGGATTTACTGCATTACGGGAGATGAAGGTGATGACCTGCCTGCGTTTTTCAGCAGTAAGGACCTTTCGCTGTTCTGATGTAAGGTGTATCTCCCCTTTCCTGATTATCTGCAATGCAATTGGCTCGAAATCAGTTGTTTTAAAGACCTTTTTAAGAGCTTCATCGCTGCATCGCTCAGCCTGTGATGCATTCTCAAAAACATTGAGTGCTGCAACGGCATCTTCGATAGGAACATCCTCCCCCTGCCTGATACGTGCCGCAACGTCCGGGTCTACCAGTATCTCAAACCGCTCACCATGGCTTTCCAGTTTTGCAACCACTGCATCGTCGAGTGATATCACCGGTTTTCCTCCTTGTTTCTTTATTGCTTATCAATATATGATCCAACCTCTTCACGGGACATTTTACGGAATTCTCCTTCTTCTTTTGTAATGACACCAATCTCAACGGTGTTCACGTCAAATTTTCCTTCCGTAGCCTCGTGCAGAGCTTTCAGTCCGAGTGTTATGGCCTCACGAATTGTGCATTCGTAGGTATATTCTTCTTCAAGAAGTTTCATGACCGCAGGCCTTCCGGTTCCGATGCCCGTTGCCTTGTATTCGAGCAGGGTCCCACTCGGGTCGGTCTCAAAAAGCCGGAACTCCCCATCAGATATTCCTGTTATGAGAAGGGCAGTTCCATACGGCCTGGCTCCTCCGAACTGGGTATAGGTCTGCATGTGGTCTCCCAGTTTCTTGGACAGGGATTCAACATCTATCGGCTCGTCATATGTTACACGGTTGATTTGTGACTCGATCCTGGCACGGTCGACCAGGGCGCGAGCATCTCCTACAAGACCGGAAGATGCGACACCGATATGCTCATCTATCCGGAATATCTTCTCAATGGAGTTTGCTTCAAGAAGACGGGAGTTTATTCGCTTGTCAACAATCAGGACAACACCGTCCTGGCATTTTATTCCAACTGCTGTCGTGCCGCGTTTGACTGCCTCACGTGCGTATTCAACCTGGTATAATCTTCCGTCCGGGCTGAAAACGGTGATGGCACGGTCATATGCGGCCTGATTATTATTCATCATAGTTCAGGTCCTCAGTATCTTCTTTTGTTATGTACCGTGGTATGTCAAGATAAATTCCCTTATCTTTCAGATCTATCCTTCCGCGTCCTGCGATGATAACCTCATAGGTATTCCCTGCAATAACTGCTCTTCCCTCGCGGTTTCTCATGACTTTTGGAATAATCTCCCTGAGTGTTTTTATTGTTCCGGATGTTCTTACCGGGTGAAGGGCTGACCTGGTTCCCTGAACCGAGGTTATCGATGAGAGGGCGGTTTCCAGTTTTTTTTCTGTTCCGCGCCTGCACCTGATAATTACATATGGTCCTTTAACCTGCATGACAGCCGGCCACATGTGTGCAGCAATATCATCACCATACAGGGTTATTACCGATTCAGCAACGGCCCGGTAGATATCACGTGACTCAAATTCATTCATTGGGGAAATACGGGCAAGGATATATCTGAAATTTTCACGCATAGATGGCCGAAGACGCATTATCTCACCTCTCTCACCGGACCCTGACGGTTTTTTATCTGCCCTACGGATGTCATTGATGAGTATAATAAGTCTTCATCTTCACAGACAAGTGAAAAAAGCCGGATCATTTCTCTTGGGCTTTTTAGATGTGTGATATCCGAGGCATGACTGGATACCACCAGTGGGAATTCATACCTGTTTTGGAGGGTGAAAATCTCTTCGTACCGCCGGATTACTTTTTGTCTTGACACATCACGAAGCTGGATGAGGGGGAGGGTAGACAAACCAATCCCCACTCCTTTTTCGGCTGCAAGATGGGCACAATACCTGTCAAATGCATCTTTTGGTGCGGTTTCAATATCCATGAGGACATGAACACCAGGTGTCTGGATGGCAGTGCGGCAAAAACCGGCATCTCCTGCCCTTACATAAACTACCTCATTCATTCCCGCCGGTTTATCAGCTTCGCGTGCCAGTATACGGGCCGGGATATCGATCAGATATCGTGCAGACAGGATTTGAATGTCATATTCTGCTGTCTGTGGGACTCTCCCGTTTACAACACATCCGGAGAAACCAAGGCTGCGAAGTTCACGCGCATATCGTGAGATACTGACTGTTCCGGATGGATATGGAATGACGCAACCATCAAAGAGCTGCATTTAAAAAAAAGTTATTTTGCCCGGTTTGCATTAGCCCGGACAGACGGACGGCACTTTTCAGTTCCGATTCCGCGTCTGCGCATACCACGGCCCTTGACACCAGCACTGGTAAGTCCACGCTCACTCCGGCCACGATGTCCTGGTTTGGAAATCCAGCCAAGGCTATCATCATTGATAATGGACGGGTGGTGCGGATCAACAAGGATGACTTCATACCATTTCTGGCGTCCGTCTTCACCGACCCAGTATGAGTTCAGGGCTTCCATGTTCGGGTATTTCCGGCAGGCCCGCTCTTCTGCGATACGCTGGATACTCTTTCCCATGGTTTTGCGGTTTACGCCCATGCGTGCAGTTCTCCTTCCACGGGTGTACCTGCCGGTTCTGCGTCCACCACGACGGACAGATACACGGACAACGACAATACCCTGCTTTGCCTTGTATCCCAGGGCACGTGCACGGTCGATACGGGTCGGTCTGCGAATACGGACAATACTGCCCTCACGGCGCCAGACCTGCATCCGGTCCCAGAGGAGACTTTTTACGCCGGTCTCGTCAGGAGATTTCCATGCATCCCTGACATATGCATACATCGATTTAGTCATACTGTTCACCAGGTTCAGCCTGAAATCAGGCTACATTCCTAACGGGACTGATCCCGAAAGTCCATTACAGGTCGGTCAGAGAGGATAAATACCTGCCTTAGACTTCACTTACAGGTCCTGTTTCACTTTTTCCAGAACCCTGATATCTGTTATTCCAGTGACCGGGTACTGGCCTTTTTCATCTTTCTCTGCTGATTTTACCATGTCCCAGATGGTTAGAAGTGCTGTGCTGACTCCGACCAGGGCTTCCATCTCAACCCCGGTTTTTCCTGCAGAAATTACCGTGACCTGTGCCGATATACCGGTTTTGGTAAAATCAAAGGTGATATCAATTCCATGAACCGGGATTGCATGACACATCGGAATGATACGTGGCGTGTCCTTGACTGCAAGGGTTGCGGCAACGCGTGCGGTTGCAAGAACATTTCCTTTTATGACCGTTCCGTCACGGATGGCTTTCAGGGTATCTGGCCGGAGGTTAATTGTTCCCTCTGCTACTGCCCTCCGGTAGACCTCTCCTTTTGCCGATACGTCAACCATTCTGGCTCGGTCATCATCAAGATGGGTAAAGACTGGCATTATTCTCCCTCAAGGGTTCTCCCGAACAATACTTGAGGTATTGCCGTGAGCAGGTCCCGGGCAGTAAGGCCATATCCAAATCTCCGGGTAACTATCTCTCCGGCGCGCCCGGTTGCATATGCACCGATGCAGGCTGTTTCAAAAGCCAGGAGACTTACCATCAGGGCTGCACATACTCCGGCAAGTACATCCCCTGTTCCACCGGTGGTCATGGCTGGTGTTCCGGTCTGGTTAAACCGCACCCTGGTCCCATCACTGATAACGTCGACCTGTCCCTTAAGCAGGATAGTTCCGTGTACCCCTGCTTTTTGTATCGCTTTTGCACGGTCATATGGGGTGATCCCCGGGTCTGACCCGGTTATCCGGGTAAATTCTCCGGTATGGGGAGTATACAATGAGTCCTCTGCATGAGGAAGAGGTGCCCGAAGACTATCAGCATCAAAGACTCCTTTTTTTGCATACGGCGCCAGGGCAGTTACCACATCATGTGACCGGGTGCCAAGACCCGGACCACAGATGACGACATCAGATCGTTCGCACAGGGGAATAATCGTGTCAAGGTCAGATATGCTAATCCGGTTTCCCATAACCGGGATATGAATGAGGTCTGGTTCAGGCAGGTAATGGGGAGTGATTATCCTGACAATGTCTGCACCTGCCCTCAGTGCTGCAAGTCCTGAAAGCCAGGGTGCTCCCTGGTATGGCCCGCCTCCAATTACGAGTATTTCCCCGCCGACTCCTTTATGAGAATCTGCTTTACGGTCATGGAGCAGGAGAAGATCTCCAGGTCCGGTTCCGATCTCCGCAAGGATTGGGATTCCTATCTCAAAAACATCTGACCCTTCTGTCTTTGCCCGGTGAAATGCACAGATCTGTTTTGGAATAATGCCCGGAGAGGGAATATCGGCAGAAAGAACCGGTGCCGGGGACTGGTTGGCAAGATCAATACAGGTCTTTAGCGGCTCTCTGACAGGTCCGGTCCCTCCGGTTCCTAGTATTGCATCTACTATCAGGTCAGTATCATAAAAGAGGTTGGCATGAACGTTTAGGTCATCTCTGCACCTGAATCTGATATTGTGGAGGCTACAGTGCATGAGTCTTTGTGCCTGGAGGGCTGTTGACTTTGTCAGTCTCCCGGAATCATACCAAAGGACAGTTACATCTGATTCTCCTGCCAGGTGACGTGCTGCTACCATCCCATCCCCTCCGTTGTTTCCGCTGCCACACAGGATCAGGATTTTTTCTGCACCAGCTCCCCGTGCTGCCATTGCCAGGGCCGTTCCTGCAGATTCCATCAGTTCCAGCCCGCTCACCCCGATGGCTTGCGCGTTATGGTCGACCCTCTCCATCTCTTCAGCGGTGATTAGACCTGTTTTGATGAATTCTTTATACCTGGTCATGTCACCTGGAAACTGCAGCCTTTGCATATTGATTGTCATAGGGTCGCCTTCTGATACATTATATCATGTGCACGATACCCATTCCTCTTCTTCTTTGCCGTAGCAAGTACATGAATGAGTCTGGAGAAGGATATCAGAGCGGCTGCTGATGCGGTCAGGTCATGTGAGAATGTAACCATTATCTCACATATTGATGCAGACGGTATCAGTAGTGAATCAATACTGGCCCAGGCACTTATTCGTGAAGGTATCCGGGTATCCACTACTTTTGTCCGCCAGCTGGATCCCCTGACTCTTGACCAGATCCCTGCTGATTCATCTCTTAAGATATTCTCTGACCTTGGATCAGGACAGCAGCAGATGCTAATTGAAAAAGGGCTTGATCCTTCAAAAACAGTAATTATTGATCACCATGTCAGCCAGCAGGCAGAAGATGGTGATCCCTTCATCGAGGTGAACTGTCTCAATCACGGATATGAAAAGATGAGTGCAGCCGGGGTTTCATATCTTCTTGCCCGTGAACTTGATGCTGCGAATACCGATCTTGCAAAGCTTGCTATCATCGGGAATGTGGGAGACATGATGGACCGGGAGCACCTTTGTCTGACCGGTCCTGCACGGGAAATACTCCAGGATGGGATTAGGCAGGGTAGTGTTGAACTGTGGGAGCATGACCTCAATATCTATGGAATATCCACACGACCCCTCCCCCAGTCACTCGCTTATTCAGATGACATGGAGATCCCTGGTGTCAGTCGTGACCCGGAAGGTGCTGGAAAGTTTTTGGAGCGGATTGGAATTACTCCTTTTCAGCCAAACCGGTGGCCGGTATGGGAAGATCTCTCGTTTGACCAGAAACAACTGGTATCAAGTGCTGTCATTGAGCAGATGGTGGCTCACGGTTCGGATACCAGCCGACTCTTTGCTGACCACTACCTGTTTCCTGACGAGAATCGTCACCAGGCTTCTCTCCGGAATGCCTCAGAGTTTGCAACCATGCTCAACTCCTGCGGACGGTGGCAGCGTCCCGAGCTTGGAGGGGCAATCTGTCGGGGTGACCGGGTCGCTTCATACCGGGAAGCTGAGCACATGCTAAGAAATCACCGGAGCAAGATCCGGGAGGTCATGATCTATATTACTGACACCGGAGTTACCGAGCTCTCGCACATGCTTTACATTCATGTGGGTGGTCGCTTTCCGGATACTATCGTGGGTATTGGTGCCGGGATGGCTCTCTCCCGTCTTAACCCTGAAAAACCGATCCTTATCATGTGCGAGGACTCGCTTGACCCTTCGATGACAAAGATTTCAATGCGGACCAGGCCGGAAGTGGTCAGCAGGGGAGTTGATCTTCAGCAGGCGCTTACCCTGGCATGCGAGGGTCGTGAAGGATGCTCAGGAGGGGGCCACCGGATAGCTGCCGGTGCATTTATCCCCCGTGAACATGAGCGTGCATTTATCGAAGATGTGAACCGAATATTAGCGCAGCAATATGCTTAGTCGTGTCAGGACCATCGCCAATCTCCAGTTTGGCAGGGGTGTCGGAATCTCTGTTTTTCCGGATTCCTGCAGGTTTATCACTTCCCGGAGGGGAGGAGTCCGCCAGGTTTTACTTGACGGAAAACGTCTTGCTACCCTTCGTGCCCATGACGGACGTCTGACTCTTGGTCTTGCCGGAGGAAAACGTCTGTTTGATGCCCTTTCTGCACCATCCGGGCGGGTGGTGCTGCGAGATGACGTGGTATCTTTCATTGCAGCCGGAAAAAACCTGTTTTGCCGACATGTCACTTCTGCTGATCCTGGTATCCATGCAGGTGACGAGGTTATGGTAGTGGATGAAAAAGGCCGGTTTATCGCTATTGGAGAGGCGATGATCTCCGGAGAAGAGATGCTGGCATTTGAGTCTGGCATGGCTGTATCGGTACGGCATGGCATACAAAAAGAGGAATAATTATGTTACCTGGAATGAACCCCCGCAAGATGAAACAGATGATGAAACAACTCGGTATGGATATTAAGCCTATTGAGGATGTTCAGGAAATTGTTATTACCACTCCAAAGGGGCGGTACGTATTTGACCAGGCCGAGGTTGCCATTATGAAGATGCAGGGAACGGTGACCTGGCAGATTACCGGAGAACCCAGGTTTGAAGAAGCGGAAGCGGTGATCCCTGACGAAGATGTTACCCTTGTTGCAGAGCAGGCCGGAGTTACTCCAGAAGCGGCAAAGGCTGCTCTTATCGAGACGAAGGGAGATATCGCAGAAGCTATTCTTCGTCTTTCGTCATGATATCGGCAGGTGACCGGGTTATTCTGTCTGGGAAGGGGAAGTCCTACCTGGTCCGGGCGGGCGAAGGTTCTCTGGGAACCGACCTTGGGATGGTTGACCTGTCCCACCTTTGTGGGAAAGAGCCGGGAGATGTTCTTGTGACCAGGGCTGGGAAAGAACTGGTGATCCGTCTTCCCCGGGCAACTGACTTTTTTGAGCAGGCGAAACGGAGCGGGGCACCGATGCTTCCCCGGGATATCGGGCTTGTTATCGGGCTTACAGGAATGAACAAACATGATCATGTGCTTGACGCCGGGACCGGGAGCGGAGTTGCAGCAGTTTTTTTTGCCGGAGTGGCCGGGAAGGTTCTCACCTGTGAGCGGAGAGAGGAGTTTTTCAGGCTGGCTGCGGAGAACATTCGTGAGACTGGTCTCTCAAACATTGAAGCTGTGAACAAGGATGTGCTGGAAGTTTCAGGCACATTTGATATTGTGCACCTTGATCTTGGGATCACCCGTGAACATGTAGTTCATGCCCACCGGCTGATTCGGCCCGGTGGTTACCTGGTCTGTTACACTCCGTTCTTTGAGCAGATGGGAATGGTATATGATACTGCCTCAGAATTATTTTCAGAAGTTTGTGCCCACGAGAGCATTATGCGGGAGATGGACCGGAGTTTTCGTGGCACCAGGCCGTCAACGAAGGTGTGTCACAGCGGGTACCTGACGGTTGCGAGAAAATAAAAGGGTTTTGGCTTAAAACTTTCATCATACAAAATACATGCCTTGTTTCCGGTTGCCCTGATCAAGAAGTCCGCAGTTTAGTGCAAGGGTTATCACATGTTGCTTGGTATATATGCGACTGGTCCGTAGATATTTTTGTCATGAAATTCAGGAAGCCATTCCCTTACATGACTTAAGTTTTGAGATGAAATGAGTGATATTGTCTGATTTCAGGGTTGTTTTTACCTCAACTACAACAATTTCATAGCCATTGACTGCAATAATACCGAAAATATACCGACCTCTTCCTTTTGAGGTAATAGTCATGGATATCGAAATATTGATGCAATTATATTCTGCGAAGGCAGATATGTGGTACATACAAAATGCCGATGACTTCAGCCGGTAAGGATTCAACTCTTACCGGTATTATTCGTCACGAAAAACCCATGGATTACGTGAGTTACCTGCAATTTCGTACCTTGTTTTTCATTCCCGGCATGCTCTTAGAGAGGGGGGATTACGACATCTGTCGAATTTTTTCTTGGGAAACTATTTATTAGGATACTCACAACCTTGTTTTGTTGATGCTGAGAGTATCAGCATGAAATGTAGGAGGAAATTTACGTGAAGTTCGGATACGCAATTGTTTTAGCACTGGTTGCACTTGTTGCGGTCAGCGGGTTTGCATCAGCAGACCGTCTCCCGTCACAGGTTCCAGAGAACCAGATTTTTACCATTGACACCCTTATCGATGTCACTGGTGCAGTCAGCGAAGAGAGCGAAATGCAGTGGACCCTTATGGATGGCGAGTACACTCAGTATACTTCAACTGCTGTAGGAGCTGCAACCGCTGATTATGCAGATTATGCAGCAGCAATTAATGCAGCAATTACCAAAGGCCCTGTAACTGGAACTATTACTGACGATGGAGCAATCAGCTCAATTTCATTCCCATCATGGATGGAAAACGATAAAATCAACAGCAATATCGGTACCTTAACATGGGGTGAACTTTATGAAGCATTAGCTGATGATACAGTCAACTATGTCTCCACTGCAACTAAGAAGTTAAGTGCAATCCACAACAGTGCACTCCTTCCAACCGAAGAGATCATGATCCTCACCTGGACTGACTCACTCCGGACCAACGGTGGCAAGCTGTCACTCAACAAGAACATTGACTTTGACTCACAGAACAAGGGCAAGGGCCTTTCCAACCTCGAAGTTGAGAAAGTTCTGACCTATGCAAGCACCGAAGGTGCACACCTTGTTGGTGCAGAAGAGTGGACTCTTGATGTTGCAGGCAACTGGGAATCAACCGCTGATACCATCCGCTGTGTCTTCGCAGCAGCAAAGAGCCCGATCTTCCCAGCATTCTGTAATGTTGTCAAGGCAAAGAGCGAACTTGTAAACATCAACAGTGCACAGGTCTCCACCAAGGGAGCAGCACGTAGTGTTGCAAGCTCCGGTGACATTCCGGCAATGCTGAACTACCAGATAGCAGTCACCCCTGACAGCAACTCTGGCAGTGGATTTGCAGACGGAACTGTAAAGACTCTCTTCGGCGGCTCCATCATGGAAGCACGTGGAAAGAACCAGGAACAATCTGCAACCAATAACTGGAAGGACTCTGCATCCGTCACTGGCGGTATCAAGAACTTCCAGAAGACCTTCAACTACGAATCAGGATTTAAGTTCTAATCCTTAAATCTCTGATTTTAATTTTTTTTTGAGTTCTTTCCCATTAATGTTAATAAGTTTGTTTTTTTTCCCGTTTCTTTGTTGATACTCGAATATGAAGATACACTGTTATGTGTCTTTAGAAACAAATACTGGGTATGTTTTCCCTGAATAGAAAGAATAGTTTTATTCTCATTTTATTCTGTGTTATATTATCCGCTGCAATTGGCTTTTTTTTCCGTCTCCAAACTCTGCTTGATTTTTCTTCATTAGCAGCTCCTATTGTTATGCACGAGGATCCCTGGTATACGATAAGGCAGATAGAACAGGTCGTCCACAATTACCCGGCATATGCATGGTTTGATCCCATGGTGAATTACCCATACGGACAGAATGTCCAATGGGGGCCCTTTTTGCCGTTCATTTGTGCAACGCTATGCACTCTCTTTGGCGTTACCACCCAGGGTGAAATCATCAGGCTTGTTTCATGGATCCCACCGGTCCTGTTTCTGGTAATGATCCCAATCTGCTACCTTATAGGAAAAAAAGTCTGGAACCAGAGAGTAGGCATATTGTCAGCAGTTTTTGTGTCGGTTGTCTGTGGAGAGTTTTTATACCGTTCGATGTACGGAAACCTTGACCACCACATACTTGAAGTCATCCTCTCATTTGCATGTATCCTGGTATATCTTTTCATCATCCGGAGTGTTACCGCAGGTACTCGAGAATCAATTCCGAAGGAGATGGTTTTTTTAAGCATTCTGACCGGATTTCTCTTCTTCCTTGGATACATGAACATTCCTACCATTATGGTGGTGGCATTAACCATCTCACTTTTTTTCCTCTTTTTTACGATACTTGAAAAAGACCTTGGAAATATTTTCCGGCTGCTAGAAGCACAGATAATCATCTTCACAACATTTTCAATACTGTACGGTATTTCCGGAATTCCATATGAGGGCTTCTCAATCCAGATGTACAGTTATGGAGCCATAGCAGTAGCATTTGCAATAATGGTTGCATCAGCCCTCCTGTATTCACTAAAAGGGTATGTCGTTTACAAGGACAAAAGCAGCCGGTACATCCTCACCGGTCTTATTATTATCATTGGAATCTGTCTTGTCGCTGCCTTTCAGTCGGTATCAACGATAATTACTTCATTTTCAAATGCCTTTGATAACTTTTTCCTGATATCATATGATACAACAGGGATAGATGAACTCAGCCCGATATCACTTCTCCGGGCAGTACTCAGTTATAATATTGCAATCGCTCTTTCAATCATTGGTTTTATCATCGTCTGTCATGCATTGTACCGGAATAAAAACAGACTACTCTTGTTCTTTTTTATCTGGGCTACTCTTATTTCGATAATATCCATCATGCAGGTCAGGTACCAGTACTATGAAGGCCCGATTGTCTGCATTTTATCCGCCATATGTCTTGACATGGTTTACCTGAAAACAACAGAATTCCTGGAGAAACGAAAAATTCCTTCCAAAAAACCTTCACTCACTCCTAAAAAAATCGGACTTATACTCGTGATACTAATATCCTGTGCATTTTACATTATTTCTCTTTCCACCGCATTCTATGTACTCCCGACATTTTATGGAAAATCGATAAAAAGTGACTGGGTGGACACCACACTCTGGCTAAAAGAGAATACAACAAGTCCGGGAATTGATTATTATGCGATATATGACCGTGAGACGTTTTCATACCCGAAGGAGGCATATAATACTATTAACTGGTGGGGATTTGGGAACTATATCCTGACACTGGGAAACCGGATGCCACTTGGAACTCCACAACAAAATAGGGGTGCGAGAGTATCTGCATCATTTTTGCTTGCAACTAATGAATCAATAGCTAATAACATTATAACTTCATATAAAGGAAAATACGTGGTGACCAATTATGATCTGAGTCTTATATACCCTACCGTCGCCTTATGGTCACACATGAAGTATCCAATTGAATCTTATATTTACACTTATTACCGGAAAATAAACGACAATCTGGTCCCGATAAAAGGGTTACGTGATTCGTTCTTCTTGTCCATGTTTACCAGGATGCATTATTTCGACGGCTCGTTCCAGGAAGCAACTGAGAGGAATGAAATTTCTTATGTTGATATTCCATACGGTAACGTGAATGCTTCTATGATCATAACCGAAGAACAGCTAAGACTTCAGAAAGATCTTTCCCATTACCTTCAAAAGGATGAAGTTTCGTTTAATTATACCCGGTCCTGTGTGGATGTCCCTGCACTTACCTCATACCGGTTAGTATATGAATCACCCCAGATCGTTTCAAACCTGAGTTATGCAGAGATTCATAACATCAAGATATTCGAGCATGTAAAAGGCTATACAATTCCCGGGACCGGTACAGTAGAACTTCCCCTTGTCTCCAACCAGGGTCGTCATTTCACGTACCGGCAGCAGAGTATCAACAACACCTTTACCCTTCCATACTCAACTACCAATTCACCATACGATGTCAGGGCAACCGGGCCATACCGGGTAATTGAAACCAATAAGACGTTCGATGTTGATGAATCACAGATCTTGAAGTATTATATATAATCTCTCTTCTCTCCCCTTTTTACACACTCAGTAACTTCTTATACTCGACCACCAACTATACGTTTTGCATCTGTGGGTGGGGTATGTTTCGTATTCGGATACTATATGTTATAATTCTGGCTCTGTTTTTAATACCGGTGCCGATATGTGCGGATTTTTTGCCGAACGCAACTCCGGAAAATCAACGTATTGCAATCACGACCCTGATCGACGTTATCGGATTTGTAAGAACTGAAACAACGTTTGACTGGACAATTTCATCAGATAGACTTCAAAACAAGGTTTTCGGACCAAACGAAAAGGTTGGTTCATTACTCTATCATGATTCGCTCATGACGAATGGTGGTCACCTGACACTGAGCGGTTCTGTGGACTTTGATTCAGGTAATAAAGCCAGAGGGGCGCATAATTTTGAAGCCGAAAAGGTGTACAGTTATGAGAGTATCGAAGGTAGTCACCTGGTTGCAGAAGAGCTTTTGGAGATGAGCACCGGAGGGAATTATACCGAATCTGATAATATCATGCGGTGTGTTTTCTCATCAGGCAGCTCTGCTGCAGCGCCAGCGTTCTGTAACACGGTTCGTGCAAAAAGTTCCCTGGTGAACATCAACAGTGCCCAGGTCTCAACAAAGGCAGAGGCGAGAATTGTCGCAGCAGATGGGTCGGTACCATCAGCTATGTCATACCAGATTGACCTGACTCCAAACCCGGTATCAGGACTTGGGTACGCAGTCGGAACAGCAAGTACCGAGTTCTCTGCAAACATCATGGAAGCGAGGGATGATGGGGCCAACTGGAACCAAACCGCTGCAACTAACCAGATGAAAGATAAAGCAACAGTAAGTGGCGGGATTATAAAATTCTCCAAGGCATTTGACTACCAGTCAGGGTTACGGCTAACATAATTGTTGACCCGGGTCCATCTGGCCCATTTTTCTTTTTTTCTGTTAAAACCAGCGGTAGTATCGCTTCCATATTTCCCCGGAGCCTTATCTGAAAAGAATCTTTTCTAACGTTCCGGTTAATGATATTCTTAAAAATAAGATTATGCCTGGTATTCATAGTATTTTTAAAAACGATTAGCATATGTCCTGTCTGTAAGTAACCTGATTTAGGGATGATCATTATTTAAGTATTTATCAAATGTAATTTTTTTAACATTGATTATCATTTTCTGTATTGCCCGCAAATTCTCTCTTATTTCGGTAACAAGGGTATTATTTTTAATTTTGCAGAGTGCCTATTTTTTCGGGTTAGTGATTTTCGTCTTAAGAATGATCATACGACTCTGCATCCTTTCAGTATTATTGAGTAACTCAAAAAGACTCATTATTAAATAGAAATTATAATTTACTCCGCCTATGATCTTTGTCATTTTAACAAGATTTGTTTCTGTTCGGACTTTTGATGGTGGGTTATAAGATGTCACCCTGGTTATTTTTCTCCCATTTCCTATTATCTCAATGTTCCTTCAGCAATGCTCTCTCCACCATAAAACCGAATACTTCTAATCTTATTTTCACAACTCATTTTTTACTCCCGCATGCACAAAATACATCATAATAATTACGATCTGGTCTTCAAGGAAGCCTTTTCAATTTTTAACAATAAATCTCTAGCATTTCTTGGTATTGATCTTCCCTCAATTGCCTCGTTCATGGTTACGGAGATTCCTGAAGTAGAGACAACTGATGATATGATGGATCTGAACTTTCGTCTCGTGGATGGATCTATTCTTCATCTTGAAGAGGAGACGCAGCTTTCAAGAAGAGATCTCATCAGGTTTGCCCACTATGACCTCCGTCTTTTTCAATATTCCGATACTCCTGTCCATACAGTAGTCCTTACTCCTGCAGATGGTTCGGGTGGAACAAAGGTATTAGATACCGGTAGTCTACAGTATAACGTACTACAAATTGTTCTGGCTGATCGTGATGGCGATGCTCTGCTTTCCCGAATGCGGTCTGCTCTGGAAAAAGGTGAACAGATAAACGAGCTTGAGTTTATCTTTTTGCCTCTCATGAAGAGCAGGCTTACCACAAGTGAGCTGCTCAGGAGATATTGAACTCGAAAAACAACTTCCGAAGACGGATCTTCGGAATAAAGTCCGGGAATTAACCTTAATATTAGCAGATAAGATTGTAGATCGAAAAATTCTTGATGAACTCTGGGATGAATTATATATCTCTTCTACTGGGCAAAAATGTTAAATTGACCAACTCAATAGAGGTCAGAGTTATCATGAGCTGAACCACACCATGGTGATACATGTTCTTGATTATATGCTGTGATATTGTCCAACTGAAATGAGGCCCGGATAATAATACCTGTTACACTTCTTCCTTTGGAAGGGGAAGAAACTCCTGAAAATTTCCTGATTATTTAGATGCCTTTATTATCGAAAATACGTTCGGAATATTTTCCTTGCGCCGATAATCTCCTAATTTGGCTTTAGTTTCTCATATTGCTGTCCAAAAATCATTATCTCCGCCCGGCTATCCCTGATCCCTGTTCCGGTCCCCAAATTTCCCCTCGCTTGTTTTCCGGATTAGGGGCCAAATAATAGTTATTTGGGTGTGTTGATCATATCTTTTTGCAAAACCCTCAAATTGGCTCTGGTTTTCAAATCCGGGTGAGAAAACCTATGTTGTAGATTGACGGTACTGGCCTTTATATGTAGGGGGTATGGTTTATATGGCTTAGGTGGATAGAGCCTCTCTCCGTGCCTCTGTGTAAGAGGTTTAAAAAACGCCATATTTTCTCATTTTTCCCGTTTTCATGTGTTTTTGCGGGTATATCTGCCTCTGAATACAAATAATACTTATCCGGATAAAGCCCATCTTATGGCTGAATTTTCAGGGGGAATTATCCACATGATCTGTTTAGTTAGTGCCAGGTGGATAACTCCTCCAGTATTAATGTCTGGCAGGGTTAGTAATGACACTCTCTCCGAGGTCATTGGTTTTATCTTAATTATCGGTTTGTTAGTCGTAGTTTTGTCGCTCTATATCACGTACATCGTTCCATCTGAAGGCCGGACCAATGAGATTGAACAGACAGGGTAATATATCTCTCATTGACTGGCAATCATGAATTTCACCTTTTCTATCCGGATGAAGATCGAATAGTACTAATCCATCAGAGTGATCTTAATATCTAATTGGCAAAAAATTGACTACGAATTGGTGATGAAGTAACACATTTTCTGCTTTTACATAATGATTAAACTCAACCAGAAACGTCATTCACAAATCGGCAAGCGCAGTTATGCAGAATTTTTACTTCCATGGTATCTTCATCTCTTTTTTTGGTTCAATATTCATCTTTCAGAAAATAAAGAG